>Ga0247810_10001750_pt1 | contig 12968 bp, 4 predicted proteins | sample UWRJL119311C1_FD_179918 | JGI IMG/M metagenome (GOLD analysis project Ga0247810, IMG submission 179918) | Plant litter microbial communities from Arlington Agricultural Research Station in Wisconsin, United States - UWRJ-L119-311C-1 | ecosystem: Environmental > Terrestrial > Plant litter >...
TAACAATAAAATCTACACTCAGATTTTTATCAGAGAAATTACCTGAACCTGTTTTATATTTAAGCTTTACTACGTCGGTAACAATTTGCAATTCACCTTTAGTCTCTTTTTTAGTAAACTTTGGTACCGGAAGGTTTCGATTTACAAAAGTTAAGGAAGCATTATCTGTAAACTTTCCATCAGTACTCCATTCCATACGGATTACGCGTGGTGAAAGTACTGTAAATCTGGCATTTCCCGACACTACCGTTGCCAATGGATTTGCTTCAGGTTTATATTCCTGAGCAGACAAAACTGCTGAAGCAAGACTAAAAATTGTAACTAAAAATTGTTTTGTTTTCATATTCTATTTTAAAATTAATCATAAATAATACTTCAAAATCATTCCCAAAAAATAACGGCTATTTATAATTTTAGTGTCTTTATTTGAAGTGGTTACTTTTTATTTTGGGTTTATTTTTTAATAAATTTCTTTACATACCTGATACCATTCATTTGAATATGCAATATGTAAATCCCTGAGGTCAAATTCCCTACATACAAATCGTTGTAGTATTTTAAAGGATTGCTCAAAAGTCTGCCTTGCAAATCATATATTTTTATATCTGCAGATGATAAATCAACATCAGACAAAATATGCAATACCTGATCAACAGGATTTGCTATACTAATTTGCTGGCTTAACTGCAGGTCATCAATACCTAAAGTCGTTTCATAAAATTGCGATTTCGATATCACTTCTCTTCCCTGAAGAAAACTTGACCATTCCAGTTTGCAGGTAGCAGCGCTGGTGTTTTCAAAATATTCTAATTTGATATTGTATTTCTGACCAGCCGAAAGGAAAATTTTACCTCTGTTTTCTCCAGTATCATCCAGCCATTTATCAATAACTAATTGATTATTGATCCATAGTCTTCTTCCGTTATTACTAGTTACATAAAAAGTATATTCACCGCTATATTTTGGCTGTACCTGACCTGTCCAGCGTGCTGTGAAACGATCGATATTTACACTGGCAGCCGGAGAAGCAAATGCCCAGTCAAAATTAATATTCACATCTACTCTGCTAAGCACTGGTGTTTCAAAGTTCATTCCGTTGAAATAGTTTCCTGTTAAACCAGTTCCGGTGCCAATTACTGGATTCACATCCGGCATTAAATCCAGTTTCCAGCGCTGTGCATTGTTACCAAGATCTGTCCACTGCTGAATATTGGTTCCCGGTTCCGCAAGATCATTGGCAACATCAAGACATTTATTCGTGCCCTTATGAGTCAATTTAAAATAACCGTCAGGCATCAAATCTATTTTCCAGCGTTGTGCATCATTATCGGTATCATCCCATTGGTGCACATTCGCACCGTCATTACTACTATTATTGTCAACATCCAAAACCTGGTTGGTTCCTTTGTGTTTCAACTGATAAAATCCATCACTTTCTAAGGTAATATACCAACGCTGTGCATCCACATTTCCGCTATCAGTCCACTGATGAACATTGGCTCCCGGAGTTGTAAGATCTCTATCTACACTTATAACCTGATTCGTTCCTTTGTGGGTCAATTTGTATAATCCTCCGGAAATAATTGGAGCCTGAATCAATTCCAGTTTCCAACGCTGTCCATCGCTTCCGTTATCAGTGTTTTGTTTCACATTGGCAAGAGGAGCGCTGCTGTTTTGATCGACATCTAAACATTGATTTGTTCCTTTATGCGTCAGCTTAAAATAACCATCTGTCATCGCTTCAAAATTCCAATATTGAGCATCCGAATCGGCACTCGTACCCTGCTGTACATTTGCTCCTGGCTGATTACTATTGCTATCTACCTCTAAACAATGATTGCTGTTTTTGTGCGTCAATTTATATAAGCCATTCGATTCAAGCGTAATAACCCAACGCTGTGAATCGTTTCCGCTGTCGGTATTTTGCTGCACATTAGCACCTGGCTGAGTACTATTATTTGCTACTTCTAAACACTGATTGGTTCCCTTGTGTGTCAATTTATAAACACCTCCCGAAACAATTGGAGATACAGGCAATGAGTAACATGTATTATCCGGTACTCTTGGTTTTACCCCATAATTGGTCATATTTACAGGTTCGATTAAATCATTTGCATTAAAATACATATGGTCAATAGCTACTTTTCTGTCTCCGCTTGATGCGTTTTCATAACGGTGGTATACAATATAATACTCATCGCAATCTCCCATTTTTATAACCGAATGATGTCCAGGGCCTTTGTCCTGTACATTAGAACTCAATACAGTTCCACGATAGGTCCAGGGTCCAACGGGAGAAGTGGAAGTTGAATATTGTACATTATACGAATCGTTACCCCAATACCCATTAGAATACATCATATAATAAATCCCCTTGCGCTTTACCATGTAGGGAGCTTCGGTATAATTTTGAGGCGTTATGTTTGTAGATGCTGAGGCCAGAGTAACCATATCGGGATTTAATTTGCGTACTGCTAATTTGCTTTTGCCCGATCCTCCATAATAAATATAGGTCTGACCATCATCATCTGTAAATACCATGGCATCAATAATATCGTCTGTAAAAGGATCTGTTGCAATAAGGGGCGCACCAATATCTGTAAAAGGACCTAAAGGAGAATCGCCTACTGCTACTCCAATTTTTACTTCGGCAGTATAATAGAAATAGTACTTATTATTTCTGTATGCAACCCCGGGTGCCCAACCATTATTATCGGCCCAGCTGCATTGAGGTCCAATATCAAAAATAACACCTTCATCTGTCCAGTTTGTCAAATCTACAGATGAGAAAGCATGAAATTGTTTTCCTGCAGCTGCTGTAGGATAGATGTAATATTTGTTATTGAAATAATGAATTTCGGGATCTGCACCGGAAAACAAAGGATTACCGCTCAACTGTGCGTGTACCGGAGCTGCCAGACTCATCAACATGAAAAAGACGACTATTCGCATACCTAACCAGTTTACCAGATTATAACTCTTTTGTATAATTCTTATCATAATTTTGAATTTTAAAACATCCCTAAAAAGCTGTCTTTTTTTTATAATTCCAAGTTTAAAAGTGCATTTTTAGAGATGTTTGCATTAACTTAATTGTAATTTTTAAAACAAGTTTTTGCATTATTTTTTAATAAATTGTTTTGTGATTTTTTCTCCATCTTTCTCAAAAACAGCAAAATAAATTCCTGTTCTTAGACCTGAAACATCTAAACTGTTATCCTTAGCTTTTTGCTCCAAAACCAAGTTTCCTGTTTGAGAAAAAATACGAACCTGAATTCCTTTCATTTCGGCACTAAAAAACAGAGTATTCTTTGCCGGATTTGGATAAACATTTAAAGCTGCTTCCGCATCCACATTTTCTCCTTGAGAATTAGCTGATTTGGCAGTAGTTCCTGTAGGTTTTATTAAATCCAGTTTCCAGCGTTGTGCATCGTTACCATTATCTGTGTATTGGTGTACGTTTGTTCCCGGTTCAGACAGATTGTTTACTACATCCAGACATAAAGTGGTGTTTTTGTGGGTAAGTTTAAAATACCCATCAGGCATCAATTCAATTTTCCAACGCTGTGCATTCGTGCCAAGGTCTGTCCATTGCTGCACATTCGCTCCAGCCTGACTGCTATTATTATCTACATCCAAAACCTGATTGGTTCCTCTGTGGGTTAATTTATAAAAACCATCTGCTTCTTTTGTAATCACCCAGCGCTGTGCATCAGTTTCGTTAGGATTATGCTGATGTACATTTGCACCTTGCGCCGTACTGCCTCCGCTCACATCCAGTCTTTGGGTAGTTCCTTTATGAGTCAGCCTGTAAACTCCTCCGGAAACAATTGGAACTTCAATCAAATCCATTTTCCATCGCTGTGCATCAGTGCCAAGATCGTTCCATTGCTGCACATTCGCACCTGACTGACTGCTATTATTATCCACATCCAAAACCTGAGTTGTCCCTTTGTGAATTAGTTTATAATAGCCATCTGACATCTTTTCAATTTTCCAGCGTTGGGCATTCGTACCAAGATCTGTCCATTGCTGTACATTGGCACCAGCCTGACTGCTATTATTATCCACATCTAAAACCTGGGTTGTTCCTTTATGAGTCAATTTATAAAAACCATCAGCCTCCAGTGTAACAATCCAACGCTGTGCATCGTTACCATTGTCTGTACTTTGCTGGACATTTGCTCCTGACTGGCTTCCGTTATTATAAACATCCAGACATTGATTCGTTCCTTTATGGGTTAATTTATAAATACCTCCGGAAACGATACTTTGCGTAGGACAAGATTGATCCGGTACTCTTGGTGCAACGCCATAATTGGTCATGTTAACAGGATCAATCAGATCGGCAGAATTGAAATACATTCTGTCAATAGCAATTTTTCGGTCTCCTGATGTGCCATTTTCATACCTGTGATACACCATATAATATTCATCACAGTTTCCTATTTTTATTATCCCATGATGCCCGGGACCTTTGTCTTCTACGTTTGAACTTAATATCTTTCCTCTATATGTCCAGGGACCCATAGGAGAATTCGAAGTTGAATATTGCACATTATATGTATCATTAAACCAGGATCCGTTCGAATATGTCATGTAATAAATTCCTTTGCGCTTTACCATGTAAGGTGCTTCGGTGTAATTTTGAGGTGTAATATCCGTAGGTCCTGTAGCCAAAGAAATCATATCCGGATTTAATTTACGTACCACCATTCTGCTTTTGCCTGATCCACCATAATAAATATAGGCTTGCCCGTCATCGTCGATAAAAACATTGGCATCAATAATATCATCAGTGTAAGGATCTGTTCCGATAAGCGGTGCACCAATATCCGTAAAAGGACCAATGGGTGTATTACCCACAGCCAAGCCTATTTTAGTTTCGGCAGTATAATAGAAATAGTATTTATTATTGCGAAAAACTACTGCGGGTGCCCATCCATTATTTTGTGACCAGGGACTGTCAGGATAAAGGTCAAAAATAAGACCTTCGTCAACCCAGTTGGTTAAATCATTTGAGGAATACGCATGAAACTGTGTGCCGTAAATAGCAGTAGTATAGATGTAATACTTATTGTTAAAGTAATGAATTTCAGGATCAGCACCTGTAAACAAAGGGTTTCCACTAAGCTGTGCGTGGACAGAAGTGCTTAAACCTATCAACATTAAAAATACTGCAAACCGCAATCTCAATTTATCAATCTGATTATATATTTGTATCATAATTTATACTGTTTGATTTTATTTTTTAATAAATCGTTTTGTAATTTTTGATCCATCCTTTTCAAAAACTATAAAATAAATTCCAGATGCTAAATCCGAGACATTTATGTTATTATTCGTTATTTTTTGTTGTGAAACTAAGTTTCCTAATGAAGAGAAAATACTAACCTGCGTTCCTGTCATTTCAGTAGTAAAGAATAATGTTTTCTCAACCGGATTTGGATAGACATTTATAGCTATTGCCTCAGCTTCGGTTTCAGTTTCCGATGTGGATTTCGCTAATTTGGCTGTACCAATTGTAATCAATTTCCATTGTCCGCTTGATTGATTTGCATTTTCCCATTGTTGAACATTTCCGCCGCTTACGGTACTAAAACCAGCTACCTCAACTAATTTTCCGCTATGTTTGGCTACCAGTTTGTAATAACCATCACCCGTTGATACAGCGATAAATTGCTGGTTGGCTGCCCCAACATAAGACCATTGATGTACATTGGCCCCGTTGTCAGTACTTACACTTGCAATATCTACAGATTTGCCACTATTAATTGCCTGGATTTGATAAGCACCATCTCCGACATCGATAAATTTGAATTGCTGATTGTTAGCTCCGGTATAATTCCCTTGAGCAATATTACCCCCATCGGCAGTACTTTGTCCCCAAACGTCCAGATACAATCCGCTGTTACGATTCTGCAGATAATAGGTTTTATTTCCTAAACTTGCAGTGCCATTAGGACGAATACGTAAAGATGTAGTTCTGTCGTTCCAATCGCCAGCCCAGTCAGCAGTAGCAGTAAACTCTCTTGAAGCTCCTGTAAAATTATCTCCATCGTACACTATTACTTTATATCCTTCTGTTATTTTTAAAGATGTGATATCGTTATCCAATATTCCCTTGGCGCGGAGTTGTGCCAGCGTATAATCTCCAACATTAAGACCTGCTGTATAACCCCCAAAAGTTACATCCTGATATACATTTACTAATGAAATATTAGTATCTACAATTTTTAAAGAAGAAATTCTGTCATTCCAATCGGCAAGCCAGGCTGAGTTTGCTGTAAATGTTTTTGAAGCACCTCCAAAATTATCATTCTCATAAACCGTAACAACATAGCCAGCAGGAATCGTTAATGAAGTGATATCATTATCCGAAATACCTCTTGCCTGAAGCTGTACCAAAGTGTAATTTCCTGTTGAAAGCTGGGAATAAAACCCCGCATAATTGATGTTTTGATAAACATGTACCTTGTTTAAACTGGCAACAGATTCAAACAAATGCAAACCAGCAGATTGAGTAGACAAATCAATGGTCCCAGTTGGTACAGAATCCCAATAGGAATTAATTAAAAAATTAGATTTATTGACTGCTTTAGCCCATACATAATTGCTGGTATAATTGATTACGCCTAAATACCTGTCTTTTTGGGCTTGTGTTAAATTTCCCATACGGACAAACTCTATGAACCATTTTGCGAAAATCCCTTTGAACAAACCACCATCTCCCTGCCCATTTTCATTCAGAAAAAATACGCCTCCGTTATAATTTCTGTAATTCATCATGAACTCACATGCCTTAATACCATCATCAATGTACGATTGTGTTCCTGTAACAAGGTTAAGTTCTAAACATGCAGCGATGAACATTCCTGAATTATATGAAAATTGCCAGTCAGGATCCGTATTATTTGGAGCATCCCAAATTCCGCCCTGAACATTAAAAACATTTGTTTTCATCCAGGCATGAATGTCTTTTGCCATTTGCAGGTTGGCATTATCTCCTTCCAATTGATATAATTTTACGGCAATAACAATAGCAGGACCATTTGCAATCGAGTTTTTACAAGGAGTAGTACAGCCTTTTTTCCATGACATAGCACCATTTGTATATCCTGTTTTAATCTCTGTCCACATTTGATGTACGGCATCTAAAAACTCCGGATCTTTGGTTGCATTATAGCAGTTGAAACTCGCGAGACAAAGCCATTCCAAATCATCATAAAAATCATTATGATAGGTTCCTGCACCATACGAATTGTATTTTCTAATTCCTGCAATGATGCTTTTCATTCGGTCTTTATAAACAGAATTACGAGTTCTCTGATAAGCATCTGCTAATGTTTCCAACGTATGTGCCTGTATCCAATATCCATAACCATAAGGATTATTATCTGAAGCACTGTTATGTTTATAGTAACTTTTATCGGCAGACATAAAAATAGTGTTCGTACCATTTTGTAAATTTTCTGCCCTTTGATCAGCGGTTTGTGCAAACAAATTAGAAACGCATATTAAAAAGAATACAGTACATGCATTTCTAATTTTAAATAGATTCTTCATAATTTACTTTTTTAAGATTAATAATTAAATAATAAAATGATGTAAATAAAAAGCCTTAACTAAACCAACTTAATGGAATAGTTAAGGTGTGTTTAAGCCTATTTTTTAATGAATTTTTTGGAAATTTTACTGCCATTTTTATTTGTAGTAATTAAATACATACCGGCACTTAGTTTAGAAACATCGATGCTGTTATTACTATCTACTTTTTGTTTTAAAACTAAAGTGCCTATTGAAGAAAAAATACTGACATTCATTCCTGCCATCTCTGTGCTAAAGAAAAGAGTGTTTCCTACCGGATTTGGATAAATAAAACTTTGTTCCTTTGTAAACTCAGTTTGACCAAGGTTTGCAGCAATGTTTTTTATGCTTATTTTATTCGTTCGTAAATTAGCCGTTACCTTGTATGTTCCTGTTTCTCCTGCCGGAACTTTCCACATATTATCAGGAGTCATACATCCGGCTGCTTTTGTGTATGCTGTTTCAGATAACGCTTGATCTGCAGTAGATGCGTACAACCATGTATCGTTACAATTACTACCACTAACTGATCGAAATTTAAATTTTCCTTCGGTACTGCCATTTCCAGCAGATAATGTTCCTGTCCATATAAAAACATCTAAATCCGTAACAGATTGCTCCATCAGTAACCCTTTCGTATCACTTCCTGCAGAAGTAGCATCACCAACGATTGACAATGATTCAAGCGCTACTTTTTGGAAAGTTATTTTATTGGTTTCAAGATTAACGGTTACTTTATAAGTTCCGGTTTCTCCGGCTTTTACCTGCCATTTAATATCAGAATCACATCCGTTTACTGTGGTAAATGAATTTGCAGACAAAGATTGGTCGGCAACAGAAGCATTAATCCAAATATCATCGCAAAAATTATTTAGGCCTGCATGAAATTTGAATTTCCCTTCGGTAGTACTGCCATTTCCTGCTGATAATGCTCCTGTCCATGTATAAACCTTCAAATTATCGGTAGATTGATGCATTGGAAGCCCTTTAGGATCCCAGCCTATTGAAGTAGCATCGCCCACTATTGACAGAGAATTTATAACCTGCTGTATTTTTATTGTTTTTGCTATTACGTCAATAGTAATATTGTAGGTTCCCGTCTGACCTTCACGGACTTTCCACTTTTTATCATTATCACAGCCGTTTTCTACTTTATATGTAGTTGCAGACAAAGCCTGATCTACGTCTGTGGCCATCAGCCAAATATCATCGCAAAAGTTTTTAGAACCGGAATGAAACTTAAATGCTCCCTCTGTCGTACCATTGCTTGTCGTTAATTTCCCTGTCCATCTAAAAATATTTGGCTGTTCCAAATCCTGATCCATTGGCAGTCCTTTTGGATCCCACCCTATTGAAGTGGCATCACCAACTATAGCCAAAGTAGCAAAATCATTCAGTTTTTCTATTTTGACAACTCTTGTACTAGTATTAACCGTTATTTTGTAGGTACCATTTTCACCCGCTTTTACTCTCCATTTATTATCCGGGTTCGAGCATCCATTTGCAATGACCATTGATGTTGAAGACAAAGCCTGGTCGGCTGTGGATGCATAAATCCATACATCATCGCATTGTCCTCCCGTTCCGTTGTGGAATTTAAATTTCCCTTCCGTTTTACCATTACTGGTAAATAAATGACCCGTCCATGTAAAAACATTCAAATCTTCAAGCGATTGATTCATAGGCAATCCCATCAAATCGAAATTCATAAGATCTGTAGCATCCCCTACAATAGATAGTGTATTGATTGCCGGTGTTTTTTGAACTACATAGCTTAATGTCGATTCATCAAATGTTATACTGTAATTACCATCGGCATTTATAGTAAATGAAATTGTATTATTCGTATCAGTAGTTTGAACAGCTTTTCCGGAAATGCCTGTTGCACCTCCCCATTCAAGTCCATCTGCATTTTTACTCTGAATAAATTTGAAGGTGTAAGTCTGACCGGCCTTTAAATTTAGTGAATCAAACTTCCATTTCTTTTCCCCAACATTTATCATTGGAGTTAAGAGTGCATTAAAACTTCCTTTAAGAAACATGGTATTTATCAGGCTTAAATCAATGCTCTGATTATCATCTTTTATTATCGGAATATAACGAACAGCATTAGTAGACCATGCAGAATATTCGATTCCTTTATCCGTTACGTATCCGATTCTGCTAATGCGATTAATATTTTTACTTCCTCCTATTTGGTTGATTACCACTTTTAATGAATCAGCATTGTGTTTTGTTACATTAATTCCGTGAAGTGCGTAGTCATTTGTTTTGTAACCAAATCCATCACCATCGTCGTGGTAGATTTCTCCGGCAGCAGTTCCATCCTGTAATGGATTTATCAAATAAGTAATATTATCGCTTTTGTAATCTGTTGTGCTTTGTACGACTTCGCCAATAGGAATTACAGAGCCTGGTCGTACATATAAATGGGCCTGATATTTATCATCCTCGGTACTTTCCAGCTTAACTTTATTCCAATTTCCTTTTGGCAAACTTGGATTTACAGCCCATCTTGGAACTACCAATAAATCTTTTCCAAGCAAAAAGGCCTGTTGTTCATTTCGTAAACTCAGATCCGTATTATCGGCAAAGAACGCGGGTCTCATCAATGGCATTCCGGTTTGCGAAGCTTCTCTTAGCAATGTATACATATAAGGAAGTAGACGATATCTTCTATTAACAGCTGTGCGGGAAACATTTTCAATTTGCGATCCAAAAACCCATGGTTCCTGATTAACAGAGTTGTTCGCAGCATGATTTCTTGAGAAAGGGTAATAAGCTCCAAGTGCCATCCAATGCCCTAATAAATCAGGGGTACAATCGTTGTTAAAACCGCCGATATCAGCACCGGAAATGGGTTGACCGGAAAGTCCCAATGTTATCGACATCGGAATAGAAAGCTTTAAATGTGCCCATGTAGAAGAGTTATCTCCCGTCCAGGTAGCAGCATATCTTTGGCCTCCCAAAAAGTTGGATCGTGATAAAACAAAAGGACGTTTATCCGGATTAGCAGCAACGATTCCTTCGCGGCTTGCTTTGACCATTAAATAGCCATATACATTATGATATCTTAAGTGATTTCCTGCAGGAAATCCACCACCGCCTCGATGTAAATTGTCTTCTGGCATTGTCTTGTTTGGAGTCTCAAATACAGAAGGTTCGTTCATGTCATTCCAGATTCCGTCAATCCCTGTTGCCATGAAATTTTTATACAATCCTGCCCACCAGGTACGGGTTTCCGGTCTGGTATAATCAGGAAAGGCAACATCACCTGGCCAAACCTGACCGTTAAATTCCGTACCATCATTTTTTTGTACCCAATGATTACCTGCTTTCCCTTGATCATACACAAAATACCCTGTTTGTTTTTTTACGCCAGGGTCGATCATGTAAACAGCCTTGAAGTTCTTAGTATGCAAATAATCATTCAGCCCTTTAGGATTACCGAATGTACTCGGATTAAAGGTAAATACCTTATATTGATCCATGTAGTCAATGTCCATCCAGAGTACGTCGCACGGAATTTTTCTATTCCTAAATTCATCAGCAATACTTTTTACCTTTGAGTCCGGGGTATAAGTGAATCTGCTTTGCTGAAAACCGAGCGTCCATAAAGCGGGAAGTTCTATTTTCCCTGTTAAATCTGCCAGGGTCTTTACTAATTCCTGCGGACTGTTTCTTTCGATGACAATCACTCTGAATCCAGGACCTTCAGACGTTATAGTCACCGGATTTGTTATCACGAAAGATTGTTTCCAGGTATGATCAGCAATAATTCCAAAGGCAGTACCATCAGGACGAACACCCATAATCCATGGATGTGACTGATAAAGGCGGGTACCATTATCAATCCAATAATTAGGCGCCTCGCTATTCCATAATGTTACCTGAGTGTCATTGCGTTTTAACGGTCCTGAAACTTCTCCATTTCCGTAAAAGTCCACACTCCCTGTATAGGAAATTTTCACTACACTTTTACCATTTACGATACTAAAAACTGGCTTTATCGACCATGATGCAGGAACACTTCCTTTATCAGTCAAATCATTTGTAAAAATTAGTGAAGGTAATGTCTGTGAAGGATTAAAATTGTTTGGGTAAAAAACAGCAATATTATCCCCTGCCATATTTGAAGTCTGACTCCAAGATAGGAATACATTTAATACTAATATTGAAACCAATAGGAATAGTTTAAATCCTTTTTTCATAATTGTTTAGTTTTCATTTTATTGTATTTAAATTTTATAAGAATCCCGAAGAGTATTTTTTACTATTTCTTCAGGAATTTTTTTGTGATTTCTTTTCCATCTTTATTTATTGTGATGAAGTATATACCTGTTTCCAATTTAGAAACATCAACACTATTGTTGCTATCTACATTTTGTTGCGATATCAAGCTGCCCAACTGAGAAAAAATATTTACCGGGGATCCATTTATATCTGTGCTAAAAAAAAGTGTATTTTCTGTTGGATTTGGATATAGGCTAAAAGAAGCTGTTATTCCATTTTGTGTTTCCACACCCAATGATGCCACTTTTATTAATTTCCATTGCCCGCTGGCTTGCGAGTTAACATCTTCCCATTGTTGAACGTTTGCGCCATTTGCAGTGCTGAAATTGGAAACCTCAACCAATTTGCCGCTAATTCTGGGGATAATTTTGTAGTATCCATCTCCTGTAGAGACTAAGACAAACTGTTGGTTTGGAGTTGCATTGTAAGGATATTGATTGACATTCACTCCATTGTCTGCATTATAATCATCAATATTCAATGATTGACCGCTGTGTTTTGCAATGATTTTATACAAACCATCTCCTAAATGAGTAAATGTAAATTTTTGATTATCCCCATTGGTTCCGGTACCCTGTACAACATTACCTCCGCTTGACTCACTCGAAGCAGAGACTTCCATATTCAGCCCGCTGTTACGATTTTGCAGATTATATATTATATCTCCTAAATTTGAATCTCCATTGGCCCGAACACGTAACGAGGTCGTTTTATCATTCCAGTCTGCTGACAAAGCAGTGTCTGAAGAAAAGTCTTTTGAAACTCCTGTGAAATTATCACCTTCGTACAGCGTAACTTTGAAACCTTTTGAAATTTTGAAAGAACTGATATCATTGTCTGTTATTCCTTTGGATTGAAGTTGTGCCAAAGTATAATCTCCAAGATCAAGAGCTACATTATAACCCGTGAAATTGACATTTTGAAAAATATTCATTACAGAACTGTCAATAATTAAAGGATTGACTACAGGACTATTGGTGTCTTCGATTTTTACAGACGAGATTCTATCATTCCAATCGGCAAGCCAGGTTGTGTTGGATGTGATGGTTTTAGAAGCACCTGTAAAATTATCATTTTCATAAACTGTA
>Ga0247810_10001752_pt1 | contig 12962 bp, 12 predicted proteins | sample UWRJL119311C1_FD_179918 | JGI IMG/M metagenome (GOLD analysis project Ga0247810, IMG submission 179918) | Plant litter microbial communities from Arlington Agricultural Research Station in Wisconsin, United States - UWRJ-L119-311C-1 | ecosystem: Environmental > Terrestrial > Plant litter >...
GCACGAGCGGCTACGAGTACACCTACCGCGACCTCCCGGTCGGCGCCGAGTGCTCGCTCGCCGAGACCAAGGCCGGCTTCGCCACCGCGGTCACGATCGGTGCTCCGCAGACGATCACCCGCGCGACCGTGGCGACCGCCGAGATCGAGCTCGACAACGAGTTCCAGCTGGCGAGCCTCGCCTTCTCCAAGGTGATCACCGGTCCGTTCGTGAACCGCGCGGCCAGCTCCTTCGTCGTCACGGTCGAGTGCTGGAAGGACGACAACGGCACGGCCCTCCCTGTCGCGCTGCCCGTCTCCTCGCCCATGACCCTCGCAGCCGGGGAGACCGTCGACATCGACGACCTGCCCGTCGACAGCGAGTGCAGCTTCGCCGAGCCGGGCAACGGTGGCGCCAACATGGGCGTCTACTCGGTCAACAGCGTGCCGATGATCGGATCCGACCTGACCCTGGTCGAGGGCGACACGGAGCTGCAGCTCGCGAACGTCTACCTGCTCTCGCACGCGGGTGTCGATGCGACGGCGATCGCCCTCCTGGCGATGGTGACGGCCGGCCTCGGTGTGGTGCTCGTGGGCACCTCGAAGCGGCGCGCCCGCAGCTGACCCTCAGCGCCGGTGGAGTTCGCCGACAGGCAGCTCCACCGGCACCGTGTTGCCGGGCGGCGCGAGCGGGCACGCCCAGGCGGGGTCGTAGGCGCAGCTCGGGTTGTACGCGAAGTTGAGGTCGAGCACGATGCTGTCCGGCGCCCGGCCGGGCCCGAGGTCGGCACCCTTGACGGTGTCGATGAGGTAGCGGCCGCCGCCGTAGGTGCCCTTCGCGGAACCGGCGAGCGCGTCCTTGACCGGGACGAACAGGCCGCCGCCATAGGAGGCGAGCCGCCAGACATCGAGCGTGCCGAGCGCCGGGATCGCGACCCGGCCGACGCGATCGAAGGGCACCACGCCGTCCGTCCCGGTCGGTACCTCGAGACGTTCGGGAGGCGCCTCCGTGATCTCCGCCTCGAAGCGCCAGTCGGGGTCGTAGGGGCGCACCGGGAGGCCGGTGAAGTCGGCCTGGTCCTCGGGCAGCAGAGGGGATGCGGGGTGTGTGGCGAACAGCTCGTCACGGGTGCGGCGCCAGAGGTCGTGCGCCGCGAACAGGTCGGGAGAGGCGCGCACGGCGGTGTAGACGGCGTGCGTCCGGCGTCGCCAGTCCGCGATCGCGAGGGCGGACCGCGCGGGGCTCACCGCCACCGCGGTGCCAGCCTGCGCAGCCCGGCCGCGCGCCACTGCCAGTAGACCCAGAAGACGAGCCAGGCGGGCAGGGTCAGCAGCCCGGCGGAGAAGTCGAGTTCGTCGCGGTAGAGGGTGCGGCCGTCGGGTGCGGGGGAGACCGCCATCGTGTGCCGCCACCGGGTGACGAGGCTGAGGGCGCCGCTGACCGGTGTGCCCGCGTCGCGCATGAGACGGGCGCCGCCGCGGTCGCTGTAGGAGATGTCCACGCACTGTCGTCCGACGTCCACGAGTCCCAGCGCGCGGACCCCCAGGAGGTGACGGCCCTCGGGCCAGGTCGCCGGGAAGCCGGTGTCCTCGAGGGAGGAGAAGGTGGTGAAGGGGAAGGAGACCTCGCGGAAGACGTTGGGGCTGCGGATCGCGTTCCATGCCGCATCGGGTGTGCAGTCGAGCTCGAGTTTCAGCAGGATGCGCATGCTCCAGTCTCCCGCGTGCCCGCTCGGCACCCCCCGTGCATTCCCTGAGAGTCCCGGGGTTGCTCAATGCTGAGCGTCGCTGAGCGCGCGCCGTTTCGTCGAGCGCGCGCATGTTCACACCTCCGCGGGCTCGACGAACCTCAGCGAGCTCAACGACGCTCAGCATTGGGCTACTGGGGCGGTAGCGTGGCGGGGTGAGTGCGCGCAACCAGGACCGGTTCCAAGTTCGTTTCGACTGGGGGCTCGACGGTGCCGCGGCCGTCGGTGAGGGAGCACACGTGCTCGTCTGGGCGGATGCCCTGCCCACCCCCGGGGCGCCGACCGCTCCGCTCGACCACGCCGGCGTCATCGCCGCGACCGTCGGCAGCCGCGCCGCCGTCGCGCAGTGGATCCTCGACCGCCAGGCCGACCTCGGCGACCGGCTCATGATCGCCGTCGTCGCCGCCGGCACGGACGATGGGCGCTTCTGCGTCGAGGACCTCCTCGCGGCCGGCGCCGTCATCGATGCGCTGGGTGCCCTCGGCATCGACGCGACCTCCCCGGAGGCCGCGGCTGCGGGCTCCGCCTTCGCCGGTCTGAGCAACGCCGCCCAGCACCTGCTCAGCGCGAGCGTGACCGGGCGCGAGATCGGCGCAGAGGCCGTCGCGGCGGCCAAGCCGGCCAACCTCGCGACCGAGGCGCGCATCCTGAAGGAATTCAGCCTGCCGTCATAACGTTGTCGTCACCGACACGAAGGAGCACCACCATGAAGGCAGTCATCGGAGAAACCGTCATCGCGGAGGCCCCCGAGGAGGACCTCATCAAGATCGAGGGCAACTGGTACTTCCCGCCGGCCAGCGTCAACAGCGCGCTGCTGGAGAAGAGCCCGACCCCGTACACCTGCCCGTGGAAGGGCGAGTGCCAGTACTTCACCGTCGCCGTGGACGGCCAGAAGCTGCAGGACCGCGCGTGGAGCTACCCGACCCCGTACCAGGGCGGCATCGACCGCGTGGGCAAGGACTTCTCCAACTACGTGGCCTTCTGGAAGGAAGTCCAGGTCGTCGCGTAGCGGCTAGACGACCGCGATCGCGTCGATCTCCACGAGTGCGCCCGGCCGTCCCACCGCGGACACCGTCACGACCGTGACGGCGGTGCGCGCGGTCCACACCTCGGCGGACGCGGCGTAGCCCTCGTTAGCGTCCTGCCCCTCCACGATGTGGATGGTGAGCTTGACCACGTCGGACTGCTCTGCCCCGACCTCGGCGAGGATCGCGGTGATGTTGCGCAGCGCCTGCTTCGTCTGCTCGCCGTAGCCCTCGACGAGGGTGCCGTCGGCGGTCGTGCCGTTCTGGCCGCCGACGTAGAGGGTCTGCCCGCCCGAGGCGAGTACCGCCTGCGAGAACGCCGGGCTCGTGTGCAGCGTGGGCGGGTTGATGTGCGTGATGGTGGTCATGACCGCTGTCCCTTCGATCGGTAGGCGCGCACTTTCGCGCGGTTTCCGCAGCGCTGCATGGAGCACCAGCGGCGGTTGTTGGTGCGCGACCCGTCATAGAAGATGAGCGCGCAGTCCTCGGCCTCGCACTCGCGGACGCGACCGTCGGCGTGGCCCAGGAGCTCGACCGCGTCGCGGGCGATAGTGGCAAGCGCCTGGCCGGTGCGGACGCGGCTGCGCCCCGCCTGCCGGTTGCCGCCTTCGAGGGCCGGCGGCACGTCCGGGGTCGCCGCGAAGAGGTTGACCGTGTCGATGTCGTCCGGCTCCGGTGTCGAGCCGTCGACCGCGGCACGGGCGAGCCGGAGGAGAGCGGTGCGCAGGCCCAGCGCGTCGGTCAGGTCGCGGTCTCCGGTGTCGTCGCCCAGCCGGTCGAAGCGCTCGGCGAGCCAGAGCTGCAGATCGGCGGGGGCGTGCAGCTGCTCGCCCTCCTCCGGCCCGGTGAGCGCGAAGTCGAGGCTGAGGGATCCGGAGTCGTACCACCAGCGTGGGCCGTCATCCGGTGCGAGCCATTGTCCGGTTGCCATGTAACCATTGTCATCGGTTACAGCGCCGGCGCAAGCCGAGGGCTAGCCTCGGGGCATGACCCTGAAGCGCCGCGTCCTCGTCGTCGCGATCATCGTGGCCTTCGTGGCCTTCCTCGACGGCGCCGTGGTGAACGTGGCTCTCCCCGCGATCAGCCGGGATCTCGGCGGCGGGCTGACCGTGCAGCAGTGGGTGGTCGACGGCTATCTCATCACGCTCGGCGCCTTCATCCTCACCGCCGGATCCCTGTCCGACTCCTTCGGGCGCCAGCGGATCATGCGCATCGGTCTCTACGGCTTCGCGGCGGCCAGCCTGGCCTGCGCCCTCGCACCGACCGGCCTCGTCCTCATCATCGCCCGCGTCGCGCAGGGTGCTGCCGGGGCGCTGCTCGTCCCGAGCTCGCTCGCGCTCATCATCGCGACCTTCGACCGGAAGGAGCAGGGCAAGGCGATCGGCACCTGGACGGCGTGGACGACGGCCGCCTTCCTGGCCGGCCCGCTGCTCGGCGGTCTCCTCGTCGACTACGCCGACTGGCGACTCGTCTTCGGCATCAACGTCCTGCCGATCGCGGTGGCCCTGCTCCTCATGCGCGGTCTCGGCCCGGACGACCGCCCCGCCCATCGCCCCCGGGTGGACTACGTCGGCGCCGGCCTCGGCATCGTCGGCCTCGGAGGCCCGGTGTTCGGCCTCATCGAGCAGGGCAGGCTCGGCTGGGACAGCCCCGGCGTCATCGTGCCCATCGTGGTCGGCGCGGTGAGTTTCGCCGCCTTCCTCTGGTGGGAGCACCGCACCCCCGAGCCGATGGTGCCGCTCGGCATGTTCGGCGTCCGCAACTTCGGCTGGGGCAACCTCGCCACCCTCTTCGTCTACGGCGGCGTCTCGTTCGGCGGCTTCGTGCTCGCCCTCTTCGTCCAGGAGGTCGGCGGATACACGGCCACGCTGGCCGGCCTGGTCGGTCTGCCCTCCGGCATCCTGCTCATCCTGCTCTCACCGCGGTTCGGAGCGCTCACGACGCGGTTCGGCGCCCGGGTGTTCATGACGGTCGGCCCGCTCGTCGGCGCGAGCGGCTACCTCTACCTCCTGCTCGTCGACGACAGCGTCGACTACCTGACCCAGGTGCTGCCCGGCATCGTGCTGAGCGGCCTGGGCATGGCGATCACGGTCGCGCCGTTGACGGCCGCGACGCTCGGGGCGGTGGAACAGAGCCGCGCCGGCATCGGGTCCGCGATCAACAACGCCGTCGCCCGGATCGCCGGCCTGGTGACGGTGGCCTGCACCGGCCTCATCGTCGGATCCCGACTCGACCTCGGCGGCTTCCACGACGCGATGGTGGCGAGCGCGGTACTGATGGCACTCGGTGGCATCGCCTCCTTCATCGGGATCCGGCGCGCCCCCGCGGAACAGGACGCTGTCGCCAGTCGATGAGGTTGGCCTGCGAGAATCCGCGGGCGCAGCGACCGCAGGACAGCGGGCGCGTGGGCCGGCGATAACGGAAGTGCTCGTGCCCAGCGGGGCAGGTCCCCACCCAGGGCGCGAGTTCGTCGGCGATGGCCCCGTCGTGCAGCCGTGACCCCACGTAGCCGAGGTCGGCGCCGACGGCCCGCCACGTCGGCCCGTGCCCGGCGCGTGCGCCGGCGACCGCGTGGGCGACCTCGTGCAGGAGCACCTGGTGGATCTCGTCGTCCTCGTAGCGGGAGGCGAGGTAACGGGACACGGTGATCCGCTTGGCCGTGTAGTTGCAGAGCCCGGCGCGGGTCTTGGCGTTGTCGAAGCCGAAGGTCCACGAGGCGTCGAGGTGGAGGGCGATGAGGGCATCCGCCCACCTGCGCACACGATCGAGTTCAGCCACCGGCCAACGCTATCCCTCCTGCAGCGTCCCCAGCCGCACCCGCCAGATCCTGTCATCACCCTCGGACGGTTCGCCGCGCCCGTCCGTGTTGTTGGTGACGAACCACAGGTCGCCGTCGGGTGTGGGGGAGACGTCGCGGATGCGGCCGTACTCTCCGGTGAACCAGGACACCGCGTCGAGTCCCGCCTCGCCGAGCGGGTAGAGGGCCCAGACCCGCTCACCCCGCAGGGCCGCGAGGAAGAACGTGTCCCGCGTGAAGGCGAGCCCGCTCGGACTCGACTCCGAGGTCGGCCACTGGTGCACCGGGTCGACGTAGCCGTCCTCGCCGGCCGCCCCCTCCACCTCGGGCCAGCCGTAGTTGGCGCCCGGCTCGATGAGGTTGATCTCGTCCCAGGTGTTCTGCCCGAATTCGGCGGCCCAGAGTCGCCCGTCGCGGTCCCAGGCGATGCCCTGCGGGTTGCGGTGCCCCAGCGAGTAGACGGGCGAGCCGTTCGACGGGTTGTCCTCCGGCACGTCCCCTTCCGGAGTCAGGCGCAGGATCTTGCCGTTCGGGCTCGACGGGTCCTGGGCGAGGTCGGGTCGACCGGCGTCGCCGACGGTCGCGTAGAGCATGCCGTCGGGGCCGAAGGCGATCCGCCCGCCGTTATGGTTCGACGCCTTCGCGAACCCGTCGACGACGACCTCCCCGTCGCCGAGGCCGAAGGACCCCGCGGCGCCCTCGAGCGGCAGCCGCATGATCCGGTTGTCCTCCGCTGCGGTCAGGTAGGCGTACAGCCACGTGTCATTCCCGTCCTCGAAGAGGGCGAGCCCCAGCAGCCCGCCCTCGCCGCCCGCGACGACGCCGGGCACCGGCCCGACCTCGCGGATCGTTCCGTCGGCGAGCACCTCCTGGACGAGACCGGAATCGCGCTCGCTCACGAGCGCTCCGCCGCCGTCGAGGGGAACGATCGACCACGGTGCCTGGAGCCCCTCGGCGACCACCTCGGGGTCGCCGACCGGCTGCACCGGGCCGAGTTCCTCCGGCGGCGCCGACGTGGTCGATTGCGGCGCCGGACCGGTCGACTGCGCCTCCCCGGCGCAGCCGGTGAGCACGAGAAGGAGGGCGACGGGCAGGGCGGCAGCGACTCTCATCCCCTTATGGTGCTCACCCCACCCGTCCATTTGCCGCAAATGACGCGTTCGGGTCCAGAAGAATTGCCTTTTGCCGCAAATGGCGCGGTGGGATCAGCGGTTCTCGATGAACAGGCGGCGGGGAGGAGGCGATGGCGTCGCCGTCGCGTCCGTCACGACGGGCGCACCCGCGATCCAATCGCGCATCTCCCGTCCCGCGAGCACCTTCGCCGGGTGCGGGCCGCCCGCCAACAGCCGCGGCAGCCACTCGAGCGGCAGTTCCGCGCGGGAGCCGACCAGCACGACATTGCCGAAGCGACGACCCTTGAGGATCTGGGTGTCCGCGAGGGCGGCCACCTCGCCGACGGCGAACTGGAGGGTGGCGGCCTGACTGCGGGCGAAGCTCAGCCCCGGGCCGTCGGCGACGTTGACGAGCACGACGCCCTCGGGGGCGAGCAGGCTGATCACCTGCTCGTAGAACTCGATGCTGGTGACGTGCGCCGGTGTGCGCGGCCCGCTGAACACGTCGACGACGAGGACGTCGACCTTGCCGCGGATCCCGTCCGGCAGCTTGGCGAGGGTCTCCCGCGCGTCACCGTTGCGCACGCGGATCTGTGCGTCCCGGGGGAGCGGCATGTGCTCGCGGACGAGGTCGACGAGATCCATCTCCAGCTCGATGACCTGCTGACGGGACCCGGGCCGCGTCGCGTGGATGTAGCGGGGGATCGTGAAGGCGCCGGCGCCGAGGTGGACCGCGGTGAGGGGCTCGCCGGGCTGGCCGAGCTGGTCGATCACGTGGCCCATGCGCTGGATGTACTCGAAGAACAGGCGGCTCGGGTCGCCGAGGTCGACATGCGACTGGGGCGTGCCGTCCACGATGAGGGTGGAGGCGCCGTCGACCCAGCGATCGGGTTCGATCCGCGCCTCGAGGCCGCTGATCTTGAGGATCGTGGAGGGCTGGTCAGCCGACACGGTGCTCCGCGGGCGGGGTGCCCGGCACGGTCTCGAGGATCTCCGCCAGGTAGTTGACGCCGAGGCGCTTGGCCTCGCCGAGGAAGAACGCCTCGTTGTCCTCGCCGTCGGGCTCGAAGGCCCTCGCGACGAAGGCCTCGATGATCTCGATCATCGCCTCGACCCGCAGAGGCATGCTCGGGCGGTCCCACGCCTCGTAGCGCGGAGCGAAGTGGGCGATGGTGGCCTGGGCGACGACGCGCTTGTTGCTGACGCCCTCGTTCATGAGGCTGCCGGCCCCGCTGCCGAGACGGATCGACTTGAAGCTGGGCTCGGTCCGATACATGTGCGCGTAGTTGTCGACCGAGGACGCGATGGCGTCCTCCCAGGTGAGCTCGGAATCGGCGAGGAGGTCGGCCGTCCGGTCGAGGAAGCGCTCCAGGTTGCGGGTCGCGAGGGCCCGGACGATCGCGTCGAGGTCGGCGAAGTAGCGGTAGATGGCGGGCCCGGACATGTCGGAGCGGCGTGCGATGAGGGCCGGCGTGAGTCCGCTGAGTCCCACCTCGTCGACGAGTGCCGCGGTGGTGTCGAGGATGAGGGTCACCCGCTGGGTGCTGCGGTCCTGGCTGGGCTGTCGCCGCAGATTGTCGTCGGTGCTGTCGGACACGTGTTCCTCCTGTGTTTCCGGGGGAAGCCTACCGACTCGGATTTGTGCACGCGGTGTCTCCGAGAGGCGATCCTCGGCTCTTATAGCCCAAACCGAAAGGGCGGTCAAGGAACCGCTGGACTTTTACGCACGGCGTGTCCTATAGTGGTTCTTTGCGCTCCCAGACATCCAGTGCAGTCAAATAGTGGACAACTGGCGCGCCCCGAGTATAACGGCGGGGCGGTTCTTATATGGGGCGATTCCACGACCGATACTCATGACCCCGACGGGGGTCCCATGGAGGGTATTTCCTTGGCTGCTGCGCGCTCCGCGTCCAACAAGAAGTCCACCAAGAACGGTCGCGCTGCGTCGCGACTCTCTTTCGCCAAGATCACCGACACGTTGACGGTTCCCGATCTGCTTGCACTGCAGACCGAGAGCTTCGACTGGCTTGTCGGTAATGACGCCTGGAAGGCGCGTCTCGAGGAGGGGCTGGCCCAGGGCCGCACCGACCTCGCCGCTCGCAGCGGACTCGATGAGATCTTCGAGGAGATCTCGCCCATCGAGGACCTCGGCGAGACGATGCAGCTCTCCTTCACGGGCCCCGAGCTCGAGGAGCCCAAGTACTCCATCGACGAGTGCAAGGAGCGCGGCAAGACCTACGCCGCTCCTCTCTACGTCAACGCCGAGTTCATGAACCACCTCACCGGTGAGATCAAGACCCAGACGGTCTTCATGGGCGACTTCCCGCTCATGACGGAGAAGGGCACGTTCATCGTGAACGGCACCGAGCGCGTCGTCGTCTCGCAGCTCGTCCGTTCGCCCGGTGTCTACTTCGACCGCTCGCCCGAGAAGCTGTCCGACAAGGACATCTACTCCGCGCGCATCATCCCGAGCCGTGGCGCATGGCTCGAGTTCGAGATCGACAAGCGCGACCAGGTCGGCGTCCGCATCGACCGCAAGCGCAAGCAGTCGGTCACCGTCTTCCTCAAGGCCCTCGGCCTGACGAGCGAGCAGATCCTCGAGGAGTTCAAGGGCTTCCCGTCGATCGAGGCGACCCTCGAGAAGGACGCCATCCTCACCAAGGAGGAGGCGCTCAAGGACATCTACCGCAAGCTCCGTCCGGGCGAGCAGGTCGCCGCCGAGGCCGCCCGCGCGCTCCTCGACAACTTCTACTTCAACCCGAAGCGTTACGACCTGGCGAAGGTGGGTCGTTACAAGATCAACCGCAAGCTCGGTATCGACGCGCCGTTGGCCGACTCGGTCCTGACCGTCGAGGACATCATCGCGACGATCAAGTACCTCGTCTCGCTGCACGACACCACGGCGCCGAACGTCTCGGTCGCCGAGTCGGGCCTCGCCTCGATCAAGGGCGTGCGTGACGGCAAGAAGGTCGACATCCGCCTCGACGTGGACGACATCGACCACTTCGGCAACCGTCGTATCCGCGCCGTCGGCGAGCTCATCCAGAACCAGGTCCGCACCGGTCTGTCCCGCATGGAGCGCGTCGTTCGCGAGCGCATGACCACGCAGGACATCGAGGCCATCACGCCGCAGACCCTGATCAACGTGCGCCCCGTCGTCGCCGCGATCAAGGAGTTCTTCGGAACCTCGCAGCTCTCGCAGTTCATGGACCAGAACAACCCGCTGTCGGGCCTGACCCACAAGCGCCGCCTCTCGGCGCTCGGCCCCGGTGGTCTGTCCCGTGAGCGCGCCGGCGTCGAGGTCCGTGACGTCCACCCGTCGCACTACGGCCGCATGTGCCCGATCGAGACCCCGGAAGGCCCGAACATCGGTCTGATCGGTTCGCTCGCATCGTTCGCGCGCATCAACGCCTTCGGTTTCATCGAGACCCCGTACCGTCGCGTCGTCAACGGCAAGGTCACCTCGACGATCGACTACCTCACGGCGAGCGAGGAGGACGACTTCATCGTCGCCCAGGCCAACGCGCCGCTGACCTCGGACGCCCACTTCGCCGAGGACCGCGTCCTCGCGCGTAAGAAGGGTGGAGAGGTCGACCTCATCCCCACCGAGGACATCGGCTACATGGACGTCTCCCCGCGCCAGATGGTGTCGGTCGCGACCTCGCTGATCCCCTTCCTCGAGCACGATGACGCCAACCGCGCCCTCATGGGTGCGAACATGCAGCGCCAGGCGGTTCCGCTGGTCCGTGCCGAGAGCCCGCTCGTGGGTACCGGTATGGAGGGCTACGCGGCCATCGACGCCGGCGAGGTCACCACCGCGACCCGCGCCGGTGTCGTCCAGGAGGTCTCGGCCGACGTCGTCACCGTCCTGACCGACGAGGGCGGAACGGACGAGTACTTCCTCGCGAAGTTCACCCGCTCCAACCAGGGCAACAGCTACAACCAGCGCGTCATCGTCAATGCCGGTGACCGCATCGAGGTCGGAGAGGTCATCGCCGATGGCCCCGCCACCGAGAACGGTGAGCTCGCGCTCGGCAAGAACCTGCTCGTCGCGTTCATGCCGTGGGAGGGTCACAACTTCGAGGACGCGATCATCCTCAGCCAGAACCTGGTGAAGGACGACACCCTCTCCTCGATCCACATCGAGGAGTACGAGGTCGACGCCCGCGACACGAAGCTCGGCAAGGAGGAGATCACCCGTGACCTCCCCAACGTCAGCCCGGAGCTGCTGGCCGACCTCGACGAGCGCGGCATCATCCGCATCGGCGCCGAGGTCCGCCCCGGCGACATCCTCGTCGGCAAGGTCACGCCCAAGGGTGAGACCGAGCTCTCCGCCGAGGAGCGCCTGCTGCGCGCCATCTTCAACGAGAAGAGCCGCGAGGTGCGCGACACCTCGCTCAAGGTTCCTCACGGTGAAGAGGGCACCGTCATCGCGGTCAAGGAGTTCTCCGCGGAGAACGACGACGAGCTCGGCTCGGGCGTCAACCAGCGCGTCGTGGTCTACATCGCCCAGCGACGCAAGATCACCGCTGGTGACAAGCTCGCCGGTCGTCACGGCAACAAGGGCGTCATCTCCAAGATCCTTCCGGTCGAGGACATGCCCTTCCTTGCCGACGGCACCCCCGTCGACGTCATCCTCAACCCGCTCGGTATCCCCGGCCGCATGAACTTCGGCCAGGTGCTCGAGACCCACCTCGGATGGATCGCGAAGCAGGGCTGGGAGATCGAGGGGACCCCGAAGTGGGCCGCTCAGATCCCCGAGTCCGCCCGCACGGCAGCCCCCGGCACCAAGGTCGCGACCCCTGTCTTCGACGGTGCGCTCGAGACCGAGATCGAGGGTCTCCTCGACTCGACCACGAAGACCCGCGACGGGGACCGCCTCATCGGCTCCTCCGGCAAGGCGCGTCTCTTCGACGGTCGTTCCGGTGAGCCGTTCCCCGAGCCCGTCTCGGTCGGTTACATGTACATCCTGAAGCTCCACCACCTCGTCGACGACAAGATCCACGCGCGTTCGACGGGCCCGTACTCGATGATCACCCAGCAGCCGCTCGGTGGTAAGGCGCAGTTCGGTGGACAGCGGTTCGGCGAGATGGAGGTGTGGGCGCTCGAGGCATATGGAGCGGCCTACGGCCTCCAGGAGCTCCTGACGATCAAGTCCGACGACATCCTCGGCCGCGTGAAGGTCTACGAGGCGATCGTCAAGGGCGAGAACATCCAGGAGCCCGGTATCCCCGAGTCCTTCAAGGTGCTCATCAAGGAGATGCAGTCGCTGTGCCTGAACGTCGAGGTCCTCTCGGCCGACGGCTCGACCGTCAACCTCCGCGACACGGATGACGAGGTCTTCCGCGCTGCCGAGGAGCTCGGTATCAACATCTCCACCCGGTTCGAGTCCTCGTCCATCGACGAGATCTGAACCAGGCCGAAGACGACTAAGAATTTCTAAGAGAGAAGACGAAATTGCTCGACGTTCACGCGTTTGACGAGATCCGAATCGGCCTGGCCACTGCTGACGACATCCGTCGTTGGTCACATGGTGAGGTCAAGAAGCCCGAGACCATCAACTACCGCACGCTCAAGCCCGAGAAGGACGGCCTCTTCGGAGAGCAGATCTTCGGGCCGAGCCGCGACTGGGAGTGCTCGTGCGGTAAGTACAAGCGAGTCCGCTTCAAGGGCATCGTGTGCGAGCGCTGCGGCGTGGAGGTCACCAAGTCCTCCGTCCGCCGCGAGCGCATGGGCCACATCGAGCTCGCCGCCCCCGTCACCCACATCTGGTACTTCAAGGGTGTGCCGAGCCGCCTCGGCTACCTGCTCGACATGGCGCCGAAGGACCTCGAGAAGGTCATCTACTTCGCCGCGTACATGGTCATCTCGGTCGACGAGGACGCCCGCCACCAGGACCTTCCGGGCCTGGAGAACGAGCTCCGCCTCGAGATCAAGACCCTGAGCGACCAGCGCGACTCCCGCATCGCGGACCGCCTCCAGCGCCTGGAGACGGACCTCGCGGAGCTCGAGGCCGAGGGCGCGAAGAGCGACCAGAAGCGTCGCGCGAAGGACGGCGCCGAGAAGGAGATGGGGCAGATCCGCAAGTCGTACGACGAGCAGATCGCCCAGCTCGAGCGCGTCTGGGAGGACTTCCGCAACCTCAAGGTCGGCGACCTCAAGCCCGAGGACGCGGTCTTCCACGACCTGCAGGACCGTTTCGGCATGTACTTCGAGGCCTTCATGGGCGCCGAGGCCATCCAGAAGCGCCTCCAGGCCTTCGACCTCGACAACGAGGCCGTCGAGCTGCACGAGCAGATCGC
>Ga0247810_10001754_pt1 | contig 12949 bp, 7 predicted proteins | sample UWRJL119311C1_FD_179918 | JGI IMG/M metagenome (GOLD analysis project Ga0247810, IMG submission 179918) | Plant litter microbial communities from Arlington Agricultural Research Station in Wisconsin, United States - UWRJ-L119-311C-1 | ecosystem: Environmental > Terrestrial > Plant litter >...
GCTGCCGGTGCTCTGCGACCTGTCGAAGCACTCCAGCCGCAACGACGCCGAGCTCATCATCGGCCTCAGCGACGTGCCGACCGAGCAGCGTCAGGCCGCGGTCTTCTTCCGCCCCGACGTGGACGGTCACATCGGCATCTACGGGACGGGTGGTTCGGGCAAGAGCGTCATGCTCCGCACCCTGGCGACCGCCGCGGCCGACACTCCGCTCGGCGGCCCGACCGCCGTCTACGCCCTCGATTTCGGCGCGGGTGGACTCCGGATGCTGGAGGGGCTTCCCAACGTCGGCTCGGTGATCGTCCCCGACGACACCGAGCGCATCATCCGCCTGCTCCGCACCCTCCGTGCCGAGCTCGAGTCGCGCGCCCAGCGCTTCGCCGAGGTGAACGCCTCGAGCATCGTGCAGTACCGCGAGCTGGCCGACCGGCCGGATGAGCAGCGCATCCTGCTGCTCATCGACGGCTTCCCGTCGTTCCGCGAGGACTGGGAGCTCACCCTCGGTCGCGCCGTCTGGTACGACGTCTTCAAGGACATCCTTGCCGGTGGGCGTCAGCTGGGCATGCATATCGCCTTCACGGCCGACCGCTACGGCGCCGTGCCGAGCTCGGTCTCGGCGAGCGTCCAGCGCCGCGTCGTGCTGCGCCTCTCCGACGAGACGGCGTACACGATGCTCGACGTGCCGAAGGACATCCTCAGCGAGAAGTCCGCTCCCGGCCGGGCGATCGTCGACGGCCTGGAGACCCAGATCGCCGTCCTCGGTTCGTCGAGCCCGACGACCTCGACCTCCTCCGACCAGGCCGCCGCGATCACCGAGCTGGCCGCCTCGCTCGCCGGACGCACGCACACCGTCGAGCCGATCCGCTCGCTGCCGAAGGAGTACCCGGCGAGCGACCTGCCCGATGCCGTCGGCAACGGCCCCGCTCTCGGTATCGGCGACGACACGCTCGGCCCGGTGGGCTTCGACCCGACCGGCACCCTTCTGCTCTCCGGGCCGCCGGTCAGCGGACGCAGCACCGCGTTGCGCACGCTCACCGCGTCCATCCGTCGTTTCGATCCGACCGCCCGCACCTACTACATCGGCAACGCCCGTTCGGGTTTCGCCGGGGAGAAGGGCTGGACCGCCACGGCCACCACGGTGGACGAGGCGGCGGCGCTCGCCAAGGAGCTCTCGGCGATGGTGCAGGACGCGACCCAGACGCAGAAGATCGTGGTGATCGTGGAGACGATCATCGACTTCCTGCAGACGCCGGCCGATGCCCCGCTCGTCGATCTCATCAAGCAGGTCAAGCGCAGCGACCACTTCCTGCTCGCCGAGAGCGAGACGGCCTCCTGGAACGGCTCATGGCCCCTTCTCGGTGAGATCAAGAACGCGCGCCGCGGCTTCCTCCTCCAGCCGGATCCGATGGAGGGCGACCTGCTCCTCAAGACCCCGCTGCCGCGTGCGGCCCGCTCCGAGTTCCCCCCTGGCCGCGGAATGCTCGTCGCGAAGGGCAAGACGCAGCGCGTCCAGCTGCCGCTCGAGGGCTGACCGGCGGGCATGGGTATCGCTGCCCATGTCGGTCCGCCGGATACGCGCCTAACCTGAACACGTTCCCCCGATTGAAAGGAAGCCGACCATGGCAAATCTGAATGTGACCTACTCCGACCTGACGGACACCGCCGGACGCCTGGCGACCGGCAAGGAGGACCTCAACGCCAAGCTCATCGAGCTCAAGGGCATCGTTGACGGCCTCGTCGAGTCCGGCTTCGTCACCGACACCGCGTCGGGTGCGTTCCAGACCGCGTACGACACCTTCACCAACGGTGCCACCCAGACCATCTCGGGCCTCGACGGTCTCTCGACCTTCCTGACCCAGGCTGCCGAGACCCTCGGCAATGTCGACGCCGAGCTCGGCGCCGCCATCTCCGGCTGATAAGCCGAACGCGTCGATGGGGCGGCCTTCGGGCCGCCCCATCGTGCATTCCGGACGCTCTGTGACGAAGGAAAAACGGTGACCGACCTCCGCCTCGACCTCGACCAGCTCGACGACCTGCACGACAGCCTGACCGCGATCGCCACGGCTTTCGACGGTGCGGACGCCGCCGGCGACACCCTGAACGCCTCCGTCGACACGATCGGCGACCTGCAGTACAAGATCGGTGCGTTCGCCTCCAACTGGAACGACACCCGCGGCAGCATCGCCGAGAACCTGCGCACGATCGCGCTCGCCGTCGAGAGCATCCGCGAGACCTTCGAGGATCTCGACGCCCAGTTGGCGCTCCAGGTCGAGGCCGCTCTCGAGGGCAATGGAGGCACGCCGTGACCGAGACCCTCAGCTACGTCCAGGGTGACCCGTCCGTCGTCTCGAGCACGGCGGCGACGCTCGCAGAGACCGCCGACGTCCTGCTGGCGGCGGCGGCGGACCTCCTCGACCTCACCAACCGCAACGAGACGATCAGCATCGCGGTCGACGCGGTGCGTTCGCTGGCGACCCAGGTGCACGGCGAGATCGTGCTCGCCGAGCAGCGGTACGCGACGACCGCGGAGGCCCTCGCCGAGTATGCGCCCCTCTTCGCCGATGCCAAGCAACGCGCCGACACCGCGGTCGACGCCTACTACCCGCAGGCCGCTGCCGTCACCGAGGCCTACAACGACTTCTACTACTACTCCGGCGAGCCCGACGGGGAGGACGAGGCGCGACAGGACTGGCTGGACGCGGACGCCCGCGCCCGCGGCACCCTCGAGGACTACGAGGCCGCGATCGCCGACATCCGGAGTGCCTCCAACGCCGCGGCGTCGAGGATCGCCGTCGTGGTCGACCAGAGCGACCTCAACGACTCGTTCTGGCAGGACGTCGGCGGGTTCTTCTCCGGCATCGGAGACTGGTTCGCCGATGTGTTCGGGCCGATCCTCGCCGGCCTTCTCGACGTCCTCGGCCGGGCGTTGCAGGTCCTCTGCCTCATCTCCGCGCTCCTTCTGGTGATCACGCTGTTGCCGATCCTCATCGTGGGTGGGCTGGTGGCGATGACGACCGGGTGGGATTGGGCGCTGGATGCGACCATCGGCGTGCTCCTCTACGCGATCTCGCCCATGATCCTCGCCGCCTGGATCACCGGCCAGGGCACCCCGACCGTCTCGCCCTACGGCACGGTGCAGGGGCCGCAGGAGCGGGTGCGCGGCGAGGACGATGACACGCCGTTCGCCGACACGCTGACGGACCAGGACGTCATCGACGGTGCCGGGGCGGCCGGTGTCCTCGGCGACGACAGCGGCGTCATCCAGGTGACGGTCGTCGTCGGTGAGGACGGGGTCACCCGCTACCGGGTGCAGATCCCCAGTACCCAGCAGTGGTTCTCCGCCGGAGGCAGCGCTCCCAACGACCTGGACGGCAACCTGTGGTCGAAGCTGTTGCCGTCCGAGCGGTCGGCGCTCGAGAAGGCGGTCTCGCAGGCGCTGCTGGACGCCGGATACATCCCCGGCTCGGGCTCCGACGTCATGCTCAGTGGCTTCAGCCAGGGCGGCATCGTCGCGGCCAACCTCGCTGCGGATCCCGATTTCACGCGGCGCTTCGACGTGACGTCGGTCGTCACCTCCGGCTCACCGATCGGCGATGTGGCGGTGCCGGACCGCGTGACCGTGATCTCCCAGGAGCACTACGCCGACCCGGTCCCGCACCTCGATTTCTTCACCGACAATCCCACCGGACCGAACTGGCACCTCGTAACCGGCCCGGGCGATCACATGGCCAGCCAGTACCATGACACCGCCGTCGAGGGGATCGACGGAACCACGGATCCGGGTCTCCGCGATGCCGTCGACTCGCTCGACGGATTCTTCTACGGCACCGAGACGATCCACCAGTTCGAGGTAAGGCGATGAGCGAATGACCGATCGGATGAAGAGGGCCATGGCCCGCAACGTGCTGGTGGCCGCGCTCGCCCCGGTGCTCACCCTGTCCGCCTGCTCGTCGCCCTCCTACGACCCCCTCGCCAGCCGTCTCGGCGAGCTCGACCACGTCGTGGGCAGTTACATCTGGGACAGCACCTCCGGGTTGCCGACGAACCGCTCCCTGAGCGTGCGGCTCTACGTCGACGGCGACCTCGCCGAGGACGACCTGGGCGCCCTGCTCGACTCGGCCTTCCGGGAGGCCTGGGAGGGCTCGCCGTTCGAGCCGGTCGCCGGGATCGCCGTGCAGGTCGCGGTGGGGGAGCGCCCGCAGGAGCCCTCGGCCGCCCCGGTCGACGGGATGCTCGACCTCCGCTCCGCCATGGGCGGCATCGATTGGTCGACGAAGCAGGGCACCTCCTCGGGTGGCACGACCGCGATCGCCGGAGCCGACGCGCTGGCCGACCGGTACGGCGCATGGGGATCGTGACCGCGACCCCCGCTTCTCCCCGGTTCACCTTCCCCGGCGGCATCTGGCACCACGTCCCCCTCGGGGACGAGGCTGCGATCGACGAGGTGGTTCGCGCGATCGTCGATCGCATCGCGTCGGTCGGCGACCGCTACGCCAGGGAGCGCGGGCTCATGCGCGCCGAACTCGGGCGCCAGGCGCGCGAGGCCGCGGGGCACGGGGCCACGGCCCTGTATCTAGCCGAGCAGGTCACGAGTGGGCTGCCCGTGACGGCGACGCTGTCGGTCCACGCTCCGACGATCCGTCTGAGCCCCGCGCTCGGGACCGACCCGGCGGCCGTGATGGAGGTGTTCCTCGAGGGGCGCGGCCTCGCCTCCTCCGAGGAGGCGCGCGCCGCCCGATTCGCGACGGCCGACGGTGAGGCGTTCCGTGAGATCGTTCCGACGGCGGAGGGCTCGCCTGACGCGATCACGGCGCGGTTCTGGGTGACCGTTCCCGGCACGAAGACGCTCGTCCCGCTCCAGTTCGGGTCGCCCTTCGCCGACCTCGCTGCACCGCTCGTGACCCTGTTCACGGCGATCGTCGCGTCCGTGACGTGGGAGGACGGCCCGCTGACCCCCTGAAGACGGGGCATTGATGTGAGAGCGGCTCGGTTACGATTGTGGAGTCTGTCTCGGGGGCCTGTGACGAGGACCGGGCCCCGCCGCCGACACCGCAATCACCAGCACACCGTCGTGCACAGTCGAAGGGGAACAACTGTGTCGAAGAGGCTTCCGGGCACGCCGCCCGTACTCGCCGGCCACAGTTACGTGCGCCCGCTCGGCGTCGGCGGCTTCGCCGACGTCTTCCTGTTCGAACAGGACATGCCGCGCCGCTCGGTCGCCGTGAAGGTGCTCCTCCAGTCCGTCGTGGACGCCGAGGTCCTGCGCATGTTCAATGCCGAGGCGGACGTCCTCGCACGCCTGAGCGCGCATCCCTCCATCCTCACCGTCTTCGACGCGAGCATCTCCGCCGACGGCCGGCCGTACATCGTCATGGAGTACTGCCCCGGGTCGTTCTCGGCCCGCTATCGCAGCGAGTACATCCCCGTCGCCGAGGTCCTCGCCGTGGGCGTCAAGGTCGCCAGTGCGCTGGAGACGGCGCACCGCGCCGGTCTCCTGCACCGTGACATCAAGCCGTCCAACCTGCTCGTCAACACCTTCGGCACCCCCGTGCTGGGCGACTTCGGCATCGCAGCGTCGGTGGCGAGCGTCAGCGGGGGCGACAACTTCGCGATGTCGATCCCGTGGAGTGCGCCCGAGGTCGTCGAGAACCGCGTCTCCGGCTCGGTCGCGACCGAGGTCTGGGGCCTCGGCTCCACCCTGTACACGCTGCTCGCCGGCCGCACGCCGTTCGAGGTGGAGGGAGCGGGGCGCAACAGCGCGGAGCAGCTGACGGCCCGCATCTCCCGCGCCCGCTATTCGCCCATCCCCCGCCAGGACGTGCCCGAGCTGCTCCAGCGCCTGCTCGCGCGCACCATGGAGCGCGACCCGTCCAAGCGCCAGTCGAGCATGCTCGAGCTCGCGCAGGAGCTGCAGTACGTCCAGCAGCAGCTCGGCGTCATGCCGACTGCGCTCGAGGTGGCCGCCGACGGGTGGAACTCCGCGTCGGACGAGGTGGACTTCAACAACACCCAGATGCGCGGCCCGGTCATCTCGACCGTCCAGCACGATTCGAAGCGCAACCGCACGCCCAAGGCGACCCCCATCGCGCGGACCGCCACCGACGACGCCACCATCTTCGGGCCGGCCGGGCCCGCGCCGAAGAAGTCGAACGCGGTGCTCGCCGTCACGATCGTGGCGGGCGTCGTCGCCGTCCTCGCCATCGCGACCGTCGTGGCGGTCGTCGTGATCTCCGGGATGCAGTAAGCCGTGGCCGTCCGCAGATCCTCGATATTCAAGGCGACCGGCGCTGGGCTCGCGCTCGCGGTGTTCGCCACCGCGGCGGTCATCGCGCAGGGCTTCGACGTGGCCCAGACGCCCGTCGACGACTCGTCGATCTGGGCCATCCAGTCCGGTGAGGGCAACCGCTACGCCCGCATCAACACCGGGCTCGGTGAGCTGGACACGGTCAAGAACGTGACGAGCCCGAACGCGCTCGTGCAGACCTCGACGACCGCTCTCGTGCTCATGGAGGGCTACGAGCGCGTCGCCGGCATCGACCCGAGCCGACCGCTCGACTTCGACGCCGACTCGGAGGACCTCGCCAACACCCCGGCGGGCACCGCAGCGGTCGCGGCGACCGGGCCGTATGTGGCCTACCTCACGGAGAACGGTCGGGTCCATGTGTCCCGGATCGACGACGGGGCCGCCGCGACGCCGATCGCGGTCGATCCCTACGCCGAGGACAACGCTGTCGAGGACGCGGAGCAGCGCGTCTTCACCGCCGATTCGGTGGCGATCGGCGAGGACGGTGTGCTCTACGCCTTCTCGGTCACCGAGGGAGTGGTGCTGCGATTCGACATCGAGCAGTCGGAGGTGCTCGGTCTCGACACGGTGCCATCCGCTCCCGACGAGGGCTCCACCTCCCTCACCGCCGTCGGCGGGACGTGGCTCCTGCTCTCGGCGGATGGCGCGACCGCGTGGGTGCGCGGCCTCGACCCGGTCGACACCGATCTCGCTGATGACGCCGTCCTGCAGCGCCCCAGCCGCGCGGGCCAGGTCGCCTACATCGCGTCCCGGTCCGGGCTCACCGCGTTGACACTCGCGGATGGCTCGACCGACTCCGTCGTCGGTGGCTCGCTCGGCATCCCCGCCGCCCCGTCCTCGCTCGACGGCGTGATGTACGCGGCGTGGCTCGGCGAGAACGAGGACGCGGGCGTGCTCTGGAGTTCGGTCGATGGAGAGACGAGCCTCGACTACGGCGACGTCGTCCTCGGCTCGGAGCCGACGCCGGTCCTGCGCTCCAACGGGTCGATCATGATCCTCAACGACATCGAGAGCGGCTGGGTGTGGACCATTCCCGACGGCGCGCTCGTCCCGTCCTCGCAGGACTGGAGCATCGTCGCGGCGGAGACGGAGACCGCCACCGATGAGGAGGAGCAGGTCAGCGAGGTCACCGAGCGCAAGCCGCCGGTCGCCGAGCCCGACGTGTTCGGCGTCCGCGCCGGTCAGCTGGTCACACTGCCCGTCCTGCTCAACGACCACGACCCCAACGACGATGTTCTCTCGATCGACCCGGCGTCGGTCGTCCAGCCCGACCCCTCCTTCGGCACCGTGCTCGTCACGAACAATGCGCAGGATCTCGCCATCCAGGTGGCTGCGGGGGCGAGCGGGTCCACGACCTTCAGCTACGCGATCACCGACGGCACCGAGACGGGCGGCCTGCTCTCCGAGCCCACCTCCGTGACGCTCACCGTCTACGGCGATGACGTGAACTCCGCTCCCGTCTGGTGCGGCGTCGAGGGGTGCCTCCGTGACTGGCCGACCCTGCAGGTGCAGCCGGGATCCTCCGCCTCGGTCGAGGTGCTCCGCGGCTGGGTCGACCCCGAGGGCGACCCCATCTACCTCGCCTCCGCGACCAACCTCGGCTCCGTCGGCAGCGTCGCGTCGACGCCGGACGGCACGGTCCTCTTCCAGCACCCCGATGCGAGCGCCGCGGGCGGAACCGTCGAGGTGCTCCTCGCCGTCTCCGACATCCGCGGTGCCGTCGCGGAGAAGACCCTGAGTGTGGAGATCACCGCGACCCCGAGTCTCGGTGTCGAGCCCTTCGCCGTCACGGCCGCCGTCGGCGAGCAGGTCACGATCGACCCCTCCCGCTTCATCACCGGCGTGGCCGGTTCGTACCGCATCCAGTCGGCGAAGACCGAGGTCGACGACGGGACGACCGTCGCGGTCGACAACGGAGCGACCACCTTCGGCTTCACCGCACCGGTCGCCGGTGACTACCTCGTCAGCTACACGGTCGCCGACGATCTCACCGAGGTGATCGGCGTGGTCCGCGTCATCGTGGTCGGCGACGAACAGACCCAGCTCACCACGTCGCCCATCACCATGTTCGTGCGCCCCAAGGCCGACGCGACGGTCGACGTCTTCTCCGCCGTCTCCAACCCCGGCAACCGGGTGCTCCTCCTCACCGAGGCGCTTCCGGAGCCGCGCGGCGGCGCGACTCTCGACGTCAGCGTCGTCAACCAGGCGCTGCTGCGGGTCAAGGGCTCGACGGCCGATGGCCAGGCCGGCGTGCTCGGCACGGTGCGATACACCGTCACCGACGGCACGGGCAACGCGCTCGCGACGGCGCAGGGCCAGGCGACGGTCATCCTGCTCCCGGCCCCCGAGGCCCTTGCACCGGTCGCGGTCGGCGACGCGGTGACCGTCCGCGCCGGGTCGCAGATCGACATCCCGGTGCTCGACAACGACCTCTCGCCCGACGGCAACACCCTGGTGCTCAACCCCGAGGCGCTCATCTACGAGTACGACGACGGTCTCGCCTTCGCCTCCGGCCGGAGCGTCCGCCTTCTCGCGCCCGCCGTAGCCGGGGAGTACCAGCTCACGTACACGGTATACGCGGCCGGCTCGCCCGAGGTCTCCGCCCAGGCCCGCGTCCTGATCACCGTGCTGCCCGCCGGCGACAACCGTCCGCCGGTGCCGAAGACCCTCACCGGCCGCGTGCTCGCCGGCTCGAGCGTCTCGATCCCCTTCGACTCCTTCGGCGTCGACCCGGACGGTGACGAGGTCCGTCTCTCCGGCATCGTCGGCCAGCCCGACAGCGGCTCGGCCGCCCTCGCCGCAGCCGGCGACGCGATCGTCTACACGAGCGTGACCGGATTCTCCGGCCCCGTGCAGTTCTCCTACGAGGTCACCGACAGCCTGGGTCAGACCGGCGAGGGCATCGTCCGTGTCGGCGTGCTCGACGCGCAGTCGAACCCGAGCCCCATCACGTACAGCGACTATGTCGAGGTGCAGGCGGGCGCGTCCAACATCGTCACGCTGCGCCCGGCCGCGAACGACATCGACCCGGCCGGGACCGAGTTGACCGTCAGCAACGTGGTTCCGGATGCCGTCGCCGACAGCGACGACTACGTGGCGCTGGAGGCACTCATCGGCGAGACCACCGAGGACGGCGTCGTCTCGCTCACCGCCGGGGACGTGCTCGGCACCAAGAGCTTCTTCTACACCGTGACCAACGAGCGCGGGGATGTCGCCGTCGGGCTCATCGTCATGAAGGTCGTCCGCGAGTCGGTGCCCGACTTCCCGCGGGTCGCCGACACGCACCTGACCATCGAGGACCGGGACGCGTTCTCGAACGGCATCGATGTCGTCACCGGCAAGGTCACCTGGAACTCGGGCAACGTCGACGACCTGAAGCTCACCCTGTGGAACGAGAACTCCGGGTACTCGGTGTCCGGATGGAAGATCTCCGGTTCACTCCCCGACTCCTCCACGATCGTGCCGTTCACCCTGACCGGCACCAACGTGCTCGGAGCAGAGGTGGCGACCCACGGCTTCCTGCGCATCCCGGGCAAGGACGCGATCATCCTCGCGCTCAAGCCGAGCGTCGGACCGCAACAGGTCAAGGAGAACGAGAGCGTCTCCTTCGACATGAAGAAGCTGGTCACCGTGCCGAGCGGCTCCTCGCTCCAGGTCGACGCCGGCGGCATCAGCACGGCGGGCAAGCGCACCAACGCGAGCTGCACGGCCGACGGCACCACGATCACCTATGCCGCCGGGCTCAACGAGCCGTGGACCGACTACTGCGCCGTCCCCGTGCGCCTCTCCGGCCAGAGCGGGTACACGCACCTCATCGTCCGCATCGAGATCGAGCCCGAGATCCCGCTGCCGATCCTGCGCCCGGCTGCCGTCACGATGAGCCCCGCTGCTCCGGAGACCACCTACGACCTCACCAAGATGACGACGTGGGCCGGCAAGACCGACATGGCGAGCCTGGAGTACACGATCAGCTACACGGGTGACCAGTTCTCGGTCGTGCAGAGCGGGTCGACCCTCACGATGTACGCGCTGGACAACGCCAGCCCGGGACGCGAGAACACCGTCCGGGTCAGCCTCGCGAGCCACCCCGAGGTCGCTTCCGCCGCGCTGACCCTCAAGGTCGGCCCCGCGCCGTCCGAGCTGCCCAAGGGCGGCACGGTCGTCAAGGAGTGCGTCCAGACGGACAGCAGCTGCTCTGTCAAGGTGATCGGGGCCCCCGGCGAGGTCAACGTCTTCCGCACCTCCCTCGTACTCGACTCCGTGTCGGTCCCCGCCTCCTGCGTCGGCATCAGCGCCTCCGTCGCCGACGCGAGCACCGTCCGCATCTCCTGGACGGGCGATGCCCCCGGCGCCAAGTGCCAGGCCACCTTCACCGTCAAGGACCCGCAGGGCCGGGTCAGCCCGAGCGATCGAGCTGGCAGCCTCCTCATCGACTTCAAGGGACTGCCGAAGGCTCCTGCCGCCGTGCAGCAGACCGGCTACGACGACAAGACCGTCAAGCTGTCGGTCACCCCCGGTGGAGCGACGGCCGCCTACCCGGCGCTGACCGGGTTCGCGATCTACCAGGGTTCGACGAAGGTCGCGGACTGCGGGCCGAACGGATCCTGCGGCCCGATCACGACAAGCGCCAACGGCGACTCGAAGAACTACGAGGCGCGTGCCGTGAACAGCGTCGGCGAGTCGGTCGACAGCGTCTCCACCAACGGCTCCGCCTACCGTCCCCCCACCGTGGACGAGGTCACGCTGACACCGATCTACAAGAGTGGGACCTCGGCGTCCGAGGGGTACATCACCGTCCGGATCGAGGCGACCGACAACACGGCCCGCGGATACCTCATCAACGGAACCGAGTACGGGCGTGAGGGCAACGTCACGACCCACGACATCCGCCTCGCGGTCGGCAACCACACGGTCTCGGTCGTGCCGGTCAGCAACTACTCGGTCCCGAGCGGCCTCGGCCCGATCTCCGGCAACACGAATCGCTCGGTGGACGTCGCGGGCGCGCCGTCCGTGACCAGCGCGGGCGCCCTGTCCACGGTGTCCGGCACGAGCATCGCCGTCTCCGGCACCACCTTCAACGACAACTTCAGCCACGAACCGCGCGAGGTGACCTACATCGCCCTCCAGGGCACGCAGTGGGTGAGCTGCACCGCCGACGGTGACGGGGGCGTGGACGTCTCCACGAGCGGTATCGCGCAGGCCTCCCCGACCTTCACCGGTCTGACGACGAACAAGGTCTACCGCGTCGTCGTCTGCGTCAGCAACGGCTTCGGCTTCGCACAGGCCGACGTGCCAGGCACGGTCCGGCCCGTGACCCTGCCCACGGCGCCGAGCGGCTACACCTACACGATCGCCGCCAGCGGACAGGCCGACTTCCTGGCCACCATCGTCCCGGGCGCCGCCCCCACCGACCCGGACTTCCAGGTCGTCTACAGCGGGCAGAACAGCTACGGGCCGCAGACGTCGATGACGGCGAAGTTCTGCCTCACCGACGACCTGTCGATCTGCACGGCGGCCACCGGGATCGCCGCGGCCGATCCGCTCCGCGTGTACCAGCTCGACACCACGTCGATCACGCAGTCCGGCTGCACGATCGGCGTGGAACCGGAGCCGGTCCTCACGGGCAACTACGGCACGGCCGGGTACACGGTCTCCGTGACGTCGATCACCTACCTGGACAGCCCGATCATCGACCTCACGCCGACCACGATCGACGGCGCGGACCTCGTGGTGCCGGCCGACGCGGTCACGGTCACCTCCATCAGCTACACCGTGACCTTCCCCGCGAACGCCGGGGGCGCCACCTATACCTTCACCGGCAGCAACGGCTCGAACCGTTCCTGCACCTGACATCGAGAACAGCAGAGACAGAGGACACAGTGACCATCACCCAGGAGCAGGCGGACTGGTTCGCCGACACCTTCGCGAAGCTCGTCGGCAACGTCGAGCAGGTCGTGCTCGGCAAGCAGCACGTCGTCGAGCTCATGTTCACGGCGATGATCAGCGAGGGCCACGTGCTGCTCGAGGACTTCCCCGGCACCGGCAAGACCTCGCTCGCGCGGGCGATCTCGCAGAGCGTCGATGGCTCGAGCAACCGCATCCAGTTCACGCCGGACATGCTCCCGGGCGACATCACCGGCATCTCCGTCTACGACCAGAAGGCGGGGGAGTGGGAGTTCCACTCCGGCCCCATCTTCTCGAACGTGGTGCTGGCGGATGAGATCAACCGCGCGAGCGCAAAGACCCAGTCCGCACTCCTCGAGGTGATGGAGGAGGGCCAGGTCACGATCGATGGCGTCACCCGCAAGGTCGGTGTCCCCTTCCTCGTCATCGCCACCCAGAACCCGATCGAGCAGGCCGGCACCTACCGGCTCCCGGAGGCGCAGCTCGACCGCTTCATGCTGAAGTCGTCGATCGGCTACCCGGACCGCGCCGCGACGATCCGCATCCTCGAGGGCACCGCCGACGTCGTGCAGGAGCTCAGCCCGGTCGTCACCCCCCAGGTGATCATCGGCATGGCCGACCTCGCGCGCGGCGTCTACGTCAACCCGATGCTCGCCGATTACATCGCCCGCATCGTCGAGGCGACCCGTGCGGCGACGCAGGTCCGTATGGGTGTCTCGGTGCGTGGTGCCCGCTCCCTCATCA
>Ga0247810_10001756_pt1 | contig 12942 bp, 9 predicted proteins | sample UWRJL119311C1_FD_179918 | JGI IMG/M metagenome (GOLD analysis project Ga0247810, IMG submission 179918) | Plant litter microbial communities from Arlington Agricultural Research Station in Wisconsin, United States - UWRJ-L119-311C-1 | ecosystem: Environmental > Terrestrial > Plant litter >...
GAGCGAGTTGTTGGGGTCTTGCGGGATCAACCCGATGGCGGTGCCGCGCACGGACTCGAGCTGGTGCGACGACCACGCCGAGATGTCGGTGCCGTTGACGCTCACGGACCCGGCGGCGATATGGCCGTTCGGCGCGAGCAGCCCCATCACGGCCTGGGCGGTGGTGGTTTTGCCCGATCCGGATTCGCCGACCACGGCGACGACTTCGCCGGGGGCAACGTCGAAGGAGACGTTGTTCACGGCACGCACGATGCCCGCGCGGGTGCGGTAGTCGACGGAGAGGTTGCGTACTGACAGGACGGGGGCCGAGGCGAGGGCGCCGGGGGCGGGCTGCTGCGGGATGCTCATGTGCGGTTCCGTCCGAGAGAGCTGCTGATGCGGTTGGCGGCGAGCACCACAATCACCACGATGAGTCCGGGGAAGGTGGTGAGCCACCACGACGTCGCGACGTAGTTGCGGCCCTCGGCGATGAGCAGCCCCCACTCCGGGGTGGGCGGTGGTGCTCCGTAGCCGAGGAAACCGAGGGTGGAGATCGCGAGGATCGCCACTCCGAACTGGAGGGCGGCGTACCCGATGACGGTGGTGATCGAGTTGGGCAGAACGTGGCGCAGCAGCACCCGGGCATACCGGCCACCGCTGCCGAACGCGGCCTCGACGTAATCGGTGCGCCGTACCCGCACAACCTCCGAGCGGGAGAGCCGGGCAAACGACGCGACGGACCCCACACCCACCGCGATCGCGGCGTTAGTGGTGCCGAAGCCGAGAAGGATGATGATGCTCAGTGACAGCAGCAGTCCGGGAATGGCGAGCAGAACATCCACCACCCGCATCAGAATGTCGTCAACAACACCGCCAGCGGACCCGGCAATCACCCCGATCGCGGTGCCCGACACAAGGCCAACCGAGACGGCGAGCAGCGCGCCGGAGAGCGAGTGCACCGACCCGTGGATGATGCGGGCGAGCAGGTCACGGCCGAGGGCGTCGGTGCCGAACCAGTGCGCGAGGCTGGGGGCCTGCAGCTTGTCGGCGGGTACCCCCACCAGCGGGTTGTAGCCGGTGAAGAGTGCGGGCAGCAGAGCCCAGAGCAGGACAACACCGATGATGCCCCAGGCGATAATCAGTCCTGCCCGGGCGTTGCGCAGCCGAGCGAATAGGCCGCGAGCGAATCGTCCCCGAGCGCGAGATGGTGCGGTCGACGACTGATCGCCCGGCGCGGAGTCGGGCAGAGCGGGGTCACGCAGCGAGGCGAGGGATGCAGAGGGTTCGGCGGTCGGGATGCTCTGCTCCCGAGCATCCGCCCGGTCTGACAAATCGATTTTCATACCGTGACACCGGCTCTCTTTGTCAGGCGCGGATCAAGAACGGGATAGAGCAGGTCGACCGCCAGCGACACCACCACAAAGGTGAGGGCCGACAGCACCACCACGGCCTGCAAAACGGGGGTGTCTTGGGCGGAAACGGCCTGCTCGGTGAGGCGTCCGATGCCCGCACGACCGAACACGGTCTCGGTGACCACGGCGCCGCCGATGAGTTCACCGAGCAGCACACCCGCGATCGTGAGGGTCGGCACCAGAGCATTGCGGGTGATGGTGCGGACGAGGATCCAGTTTTCGCTGGCGCCCTTCGAGCGCGTGACGGCCACAAATGGCTGGAGGCTGACCTCGTCGATGCTGCGCACCAAGATCTGGGCGAGCGGCGCGGAGATCGGCACCGCGAGGGTGATGACCGGGAGGATCAGCGACTGCAGCGGACTCGCACCGATGACCGGGACGAGGTTGAGCTGGAACGAGAACACCTGGATCAGCACAATGCCCAGCCAGAACACCGGCACCGAGACAAACACCGACGGCAGCGCCCGAACGAACGCGCGCAGCCAGGCGAAGTGCGCCCGGGTTGAGAGGAACGCGATGGTGACCGCGAGCACAACCGCCAACACAATGCTGGAGAAGGCGAGTTTGGCCGTCTCGGGCAAGGCCTCGGCGAGCAGCTGCAGAACGGGCGCACCCTTCTGCACCGAGTAGCCGAAGTCCCCGCCGAGGAAGCCGAGCACGGTGTGCACAAACTGCTGCAGGGGCGGGACATCGGCGCCGTAGCTCTGGCGGATGTCCGCGATCTGCTGGGGCGAGAGGCCCAACTCGGGGCTCTCGAACTTGATGAGGATCGCGTCGCCCGGAAGGGACTGCAGCAGGATAAATGCCACCGTGAAGGCGGCCGCCAGAACGAGCGCGGCCTGCCCGACACGGGAGAGCACAAACCTCACGAGATCACTGGTGCTCGCGAAGTCACCGGCCGTTGCGAGGTCACCGGTCGAGCCAGACGTCGTAGAACGACGGGCGTCCGACGGACTCGAACTCGATTCCCTTGACGTAGGGCGCGGCACCGTACACCTGCGGCTCTTCGAAGAGCGGGATTACGTAGGCCTGCTCGGCGAGGTAGTCCTGCACGTCGGCGGAGCGCTCGAGGCGCGTGTCGGGGTCGGCTTCACCGGCGACGAGCTCAAGCAGCTCGTCGAGGTGGGCGTCATCGGAGAGCAGGGTGTTGCGGTTTTTGGTGTGGTACTGGCTCTTGATGACGTCGAGGTCAGCGCGTCCCACCATCGAGTGGTAGAGCGGGGTCTTCAGCGGGTCCTTGATGTCGGCGGCGTAGCTGCCGGAGTCGGCTGCCTTCACGTTGAGCTGCACACCGATGTCGGCGAGCTGCTGGCTGGCGAGCTCAAGCGTCTGCTGCGAGAGGGGCTGCGGGGCCGCGACGTACACGTCGAGGGACAGCGCGACGCCATCCTTCTCGCGGATGCCGTCGGATCCTTCAACCCAGCCGGCCTCGTCGAGGAGGTCGCGGGCCTTCTCGGGGTCAAACGTCAACAACGCGGACTCGTCTTTGTAACCGAGCGCCGACGAACTGAGCGACGAAGTCGCTACGGGGTAGTTGTCGGTGAAAATCGTCTCGACGATCTCCTCGCGGTTGATACCGGCGACAAGAGCCTGGCGCACCCGAACGTCGCTGACGAGCGGGTTGGTGAACCGGATGCTCAGAGAGTTGTTGACGCCTCGGGTCTGCGGCGCGTAGAGCGTGATGCCGGAGGACTCGACCTGTTCCTCGTCAAAGGCCTGCACGTAGCGGGCGTAGTCGGCCTGGCCGGAGGTCAGTGCGCCGATACGCACACTGTCTTCTGGGGTGACCACGAGGTTGATGGTGTCGAGGTAGGCGCGGCCCTGGTGCTCGAGCGAGGCGGGGGCCCAGTCGTAGTCGTCGCGGGCCTCGAGAGTGATGTCGGTGCCGATGGTTTCGGCGGTGATCACAAAGGGACCAGAGCCGATGATTTCGGTGGAGTTGCCCGCACCGAAGTCTTCGAAGGAGCGGTCGAGAGTGTCTGCGGAGACCAGACCAGAGTTGATGGTGGACGTCGCCTGCAAAAACCCGGGAGCCGGGGCGGAGAAGTAGAAGGCGACGGTATCGGCGTCGACCACCTCGCTGTGGTCGTAATTGTTGATGGCCTCGGAGACAGTGAGGGCAAGCTCGGTGTTGCCGAGTCCGTAGGTGTCGAAGTTTTTGGCGACAACCTCGGCGTCGAGGGGCGTTCCGTCGGAGAAGGTCACATCGTCACGCAGCTCGAAGGTGTACTGGGTGGCGTCGGCGTTCACCTCCCACTCGGTGGCGATCCACGGCTCGATCTCGAGCGTCTCGGGGTTCTGGTAGGTCAGCCGATCGGTGACGTTGTTGACCAGGGCGCCGTTGGGGTAAAAACCACCGGCCGGCGGGTAGAGGGAGGTGTGCGGCTGGTACTCGAGGTACGTCAGGTCTCCACCCACAACGGGCTCGCCGTTGGCGCTGCCGGACGACTCCGTCTCGGCGGCGCAGCCGGAGACAACAAGGGCGAGGGTCAGCGTTGCGGCGCTGACTGCGGTGACGCGGGCGAACGGGGATCGGGTCATCTGAGGGGATCACTCTCTGTGCGTGGATTCTCGAGTGCGGGAAGGCACTTCACACGCTAAAGATCCCTGTCAACAGACGGCTCGGATGTGTCGCCGCATGACGACCAGCGCAACACAAGGTAATCCGGGGGCGGTCACATTGACAGCGACGTCCAGCCGGGTACGATCGGCGGCGCCCGAAGCGCGCCGCCGATCGATTTCACCAAGAAACGGTCGTTCCGATGACGGCCGTCTCTGTGACGACCGTCTCTGTGACGGCCGTCTCTGTGACGACTGTCTCTGTGACGACCGTCTCCGTGACAGTCAGTTAGTTGACGTCGTCCGGGTGGGACCCCACACGCTTGCCCGCGTCGAGAGAGTTGATGGCGTCCATCTCATCGGCCGAGAGCTCGAAGTCGAGCACATCGAAGTTCTCGCGGATGCGCGCTGTGTTGCTCGACTTGGGGAACACAATGTTGCCGGTCTGCAGGTGCCAGCGGATAACCACCTGCGCCGTCGACTTGCCGTGTGCCGATGCGGTTGCCGCGATCTCGGGGAGCTCGAGCAGGTTGTACTTTCCCTGGCCGAGCGGGCCCCACGCTTCGATCTGAATGCCGTGCGAGCGAGCGAACTCCGACACGTCCTTTTGCGCGAAGGCGGGGTGGAGCTCAATCTGGTTGACGGCCGGCACCGTGTTGCTGCCGGTGATGACCCGCTCGAGGTTTTCAATCTGGAAGTTGGAGACACCGATCGACGTGGTGAGGCCGGCCGCCTTGATCTCCTCGAGGGCGAGCCAGCTCTCGAGGTAGCGGTCCTGCTGCGGGGTCGGCCAGTGGATCAGGTACAGGTTGACGGACTCGAGTCCGAGCTTGTCGAGGCTGGTTTTGATGGCCGCGTGCGCGCTCTCGGTTCCCTGGTCGGCGTTCCACAGCTTTGTGGTGATGAACAGTTCGTCGCGGCTGATTCCGGATGCGGCGAGCGCGCGGCCCACCCCTTCCTCGTTGCCGTAGATGGCGGCGGTGTCGATGTGGCGGTAGCCGGCCTCGAGGGCGTCGGTGACGATGCGCTCGGTTTCGGCCGGGTCGACCTTAAAAACTCCGAATCCCAGCTGGGGAATCGTGTGGCCGTCGTTGAGGGTAAGAGTGGGGACTGGTGTCGAAATAGTCATCCCCCCATCGTGGCACTCCGACCCGAGAGGAGTCGGAGAGAGAGAAAATCTCGCAGACCGATTTCGGTAATGGGCGTGGACTGCGATACTGACCGCAGGAATTCGTTTGCCCAGCCAGCGCAGAGGACAAGTCCAGTGCCTGAATTGACGCTTGAGAACGCCGTCACCGGCCAGTCTGTGACTCCGCGCGGCTCCGAGCAGCTGGTCATCGTGACTCCTCCCACTGCAGCCGCGGTCCACCACCGCCCCGCCGGACGTCCCGTCGCGATGGATGATCGTCGCGCGTCGGAGCATCCCGACATTCACCATCACGCGTACCCGCACCAGCACCAGCCGTGAGCGAAGGAGAACCCACCGTGAGCCAACCAGCGAACTACGTTGTCGCCTACGAAGCGACCGAACGCGGCCGAGAGGCCGTGGCGCTCGGATCAGCGCTTGCCCGCCTCACCGGCGCTGAGCTGCGCATCTGTATGGTGCTGCCGCAGTCCACAACCGTGCCTGCACGCGTTCCGGGGTACACGGCCGACTTCGACACCCTGCTCGAGCAGCAAGGCAAAGAGTGGCTCGATCAGGCCGAAGCGCTGGTGCCCGACGGGATCACCGCGACCACCCACCTGCAGTGGTCGGAGTCCACCTCGGAGGGACTGATTGACGCCGCCACCCAGTTCGAATCCGACCGGATTGTGGTGGGTGCTGCGCGAAACGGGCTGCTTCAGCGCTTCTCGGTAGGGAGTGTAGCGAACGGACTCCTCCACGCCTCGCCCGTGCCGGTCGCCCTCGCCCCTCGCGGCTACCGCGCGCCAGAGCGCATCACGCGCATCACCTGCGCACTCGGAACACGCCCGGGATGGGAGGCGCTGCTCGACTCCATGGTCGCAATCTCGGAGGGCCTCGAAGTCGACCTGCGTTTCATCACCCTCGTGGAAGTCGACGCGCCGAGCTCAAGCACGGGCGACAGCGACAGCCACCTGCTCACAGTGCTCGACTACTTCAACTCACGCGGCTCGGCGAAGGGCTCGCACAGCACCGAGGTCGCGGAGGGCCGAAGCATTGAGGAGGCCGTCGAGGACCTCGACTGGCGGCCCGACGAGATTGTGTTTGTTGGTTCGAGCCGTCTCGCCTCCCCCAGCCGGATCTTCATCGGCGCCACGGCCAACCGCATGCTGAGGGCGCTTCCCGTGCCCCTCATCGTTGTGCCGAACCAGCCCGCGCGGGAGTAACGCGCTCGCTCCGTTCTCGCAGTTTTGTAGTTCTCGCCGTTTTGTAGTCCTCACTGTTTTGCAGGTCTCGCCGTTTCGCATCATCACCATGTACATCGAGGGAGCAGGTTCATGACGAAAAAACCAACCCGGGCACGGGATGCGCTTCTCGACACGGATGGCGGCGGAGCCACTGGCGGCGGCCACAACGAAGGCACGCCTGCGGTGGCTGATGCGGCAACCGGGCTGTCGTCCAAGGGACTGTCGGCGGGGTCCATCGGGCTCTTGGGTGCGACCGTTATTGGTATCTCGTGTATCGCGCCGGCGTACACACTCACGGCATCCCTCGGTCCTACCGCGGCAGCCGTCGGTACCCAGATGCCCGGCATCTTTCTCGTCGGTTTCCTGCCGATGCTGCTGGTCGCCCTGGGCTACCGCGAACTGAACAATGCCATGCCCGACAGCGGCACGTCCTTCACCTGGGCAACCCGTGCGTTCGGCCCGTGGCTCGGCTGGTTGGGCGGATGGGGCCTCATCGTCGCCACCGTAGTCGTGCTGTCGAATCTCGCCGGGGTGGCGGTCGACTTCCTCTATCTCGCACTCGCCCAAGTCTTCGGTGACCCGGGCCTGGCTGATCTGGCCGCCAACGTTCCGCTCAACATCGCCACGTGTCTCGTATTTATGGTGGGTGCCTGTTACATCTCCTATCGCGGGATGGAGACAACAAAGGCCGTGCAGTACATCCTGGTGGCCTTCCAACTGGTGGTGCTCATCTGGTTCAGCATCGCGGCGATCGGCCAGTTCAGCGCCGGCACCGCCTTCGACGCGCTCGCGTTCGACGCCAACTGGTTCAACCCGTTCGCCGTGGAATCGTTCAGCGCGTTTGCGGCGGGTGTCTCGCTCTCGATCTTCATTTTCTGGGGATGGGATGTCACGCTGACCATGAACGAGGAGACAAAGAACCCTGAGACCACGCCGGGACGCGCGGCGACGCTGACCGTAGGCGTCATCTTCGCGCTGTACATCCTCGTCGCTGTCGCCTGCCTGATGTTTGCCGGGATCGGCACGGGCGAGTTCGGACTCGGCAACGAGGAAATCCAAGGCAACGTCTTTGCGGCGCTCGCCGGTCCCGTCATGGGCCCTTTCGCCATCTTGATGTCGCTCGCGGTTCTTTCGAGTTCCGCCGCCTCGCTGCAGTCGACGTTTGTGGGGCCAGCCCGCACGATGCTGGCGATGGGCCACTACAAGGCGTTCCCCACGCGCTTCGCGTCGATCAGCCCGCGGTTCAAGTCACCGAGTTTTGCGACCATCATCGCGGCCGTTGTCGCGTGGGGTTTCTACGCGGTGATGCGCGTGCTCAGCAACGACGTGCTGACCGACACGATCCTCACCCTGGGCATGATGATCTGTTTCTACTACGGCGTGACCGCGCTCGCTTGTGTGTGGTACTTCCGTAGGGAGGCGTTCGCGTCGGTGCGGTCGTTCTTCTTCCGTTTTCTCGCACCCCTCGTCGGCGGCATCATCCTCGCCGTGATCTTCGCAACGACGCTCATCGACTCCATCAACCCCGACTACGGCAGCGGTTCCAATATTGGAGGGGTGGGATTGGTCTTTATCCTTGGCCTGGTGCTGCTCTTTGCCGGGGTTGTCCTCATGTTTGTGATGCGCGCGGCCAACCCGGCGTTCTTCCGCGGCGAGACACTCAAAAAAGGCGTCGCTACCCACTGATCGGCATGCGGCCCACCACCGCCGTTCGGCGGCAGACGGCAGACGGCTCCGGATGCTCCCTGCGAGGCATCCGGAGCCCATACCACTGGCGCGCTGTTACCTATGCCGCAGTCACTCCACCGTCGACGGTAAAGGCGGATCCAATCACAAACGATGACGCGTCCGACAGCAACCAGGCAGCCATCTCGGCGATTTCTTCCGGCTCACCGAGGCGACCGATGGGCTGCGCAGCTTCCACTTTCGCCTTGACCTCTGGATCTTGCAGACCCTCGGCAGCCAGCGGAGTCATCGTGGAGCCGGGAAGAACCGCATTTACGCGGATTCCCAACTTGGCGTAGTCGACGCCGACCTGCTTGGTCAGTCCCACCACGGCGTGCTTGCTGGCGACATAGCCCGGCATGTTCGGGTACGCGATCAGCCCTGCGGTCGAGGCGGTGTTCACAATGGAACCGCCGCCGTTGTTGAGCATGTAGGCAATCTCATTCTTCAGCGACAGAAAAACGCCATTGAGATTGATGGTGATGACCTTCTGCCAGTCGGCGTAGGAGTACTCGTGGATCTTGCCGACAGCGCCCATGATTCCGGCGTTGTTGAACGCTCCAGCGAGTCCGCCGTAGGTGGCAACGGCAGCGTCGACCATACCCTTCGACTCGTCCTCGTTGGTGATGTCAGCGCGAACGAACTGTGCCGTGCCACCAGCCTGGGTGATGGTAGCAACGGTCTCTTGGCCACCCTTTTCGTTCAGGTCAACGACGGTCACGAGGCCGCCCCGGGAAGCAATCAGCAAGGAGGCCGAACGCCCCATGCCACTTCCACCACCGGTGACGATGATGCTTTTGCCGGACAGGTCAACTTTGTTGTATGCGGGAGAGATGGACATCGTTGGATCTCATTTCGTATTCGGTTGGCATGGAGTGGCAGTTACTGCCATTCTTCTGGCAACCGTACTGTCGAAGAATGAGAATTTGGTGAGTGCGAGAGATCACTGATGCCGACATCAGCCGCGGGGTAAAACGGAGCGCCCAAATGCCGCCACGTAGGCGTCAAAGACCTCGACGGGGTCGGCACCGTCCATTGCAGCGGCCTCAAGAGCGAGTCGCGACGCCGACACTACTGCGATGGCCCCGGCTCGTGAGCCGATGTCGCCGGGATCATGACCGAGGCGGCGACCGATGGGCGCGGCCAGAGCGAGCTCGGCCCGCTGGATGACCTCGAGAAACGACGACCACAGGTCGTGGTCGGCCCGGATCAATCGGAAAAACGTCACAACATCACCCGCGGCGAGCCCAATCACATTGGCCACAAAGGCGTCGTGCAGCGCCGTGACGAGCGGCTGGGGGCCGGACTCAACACTCGCCGCAAACCGCCTGGTCATCTCCTCGAAGACCGGGAGGATCGTTTGCGCCTTGGTGGGGAAGTACCGATAGAAGGTGCGCTCGGCGAGGCCGATGGTGGCGCACAACTCCGTCACTGTGATGTCCGTACTATTCCGCGCCACAAACACCGCAATGCATTTTTCGGAGGCGTCGAGGAGCCGAGCGTCACGAGCGGAGGTCATTCCGGAAGCATAGGGGGACTCTCCAGTGTGCGGGCAGGGTCGACGCCCGTGCCCAGTCTCACGCAGGGGCCGCGGGCTCGGCCCTATCGCACGGTGTTGGGCAATGGCGCTTAAGATAGGACGCTGATGTCTTCCCCCACTCCTGAGCGTCCCGCTCCCGCCGACTCGTCCTCCCGCCCCTCGTCGTCTACTCCCTCCGCGACACCCGCGGCGGGTGCTTCTGACGACGCCGCGAGCAGCGGAGCACATGGCGTGACCGGTGAGAATCGTGGCGCTGGCACCGACAGACGCGGCTCGTCCGGCGGACGCAATCGTGGGCGACGGGGACGCCGACCGGCAGGTGCCCCACGCGCAAGTGATGCCACAGTTCAGACACCAGCTGAGGGTGGCACCGCGGAACAGGCAACAACCGCACACCAGGCTTCGCGTGGAGAACGGTCGCAGCGCGCGGAACGCCAACCTCGCGCAGGTCGCGACGCTGACTCGCCGAAGAGCCAGCGAAGTGGTCGCGGATCAGAGCATCCACCCGCCGCCGCATCCGACCGACGCCGGAACGAGCCCGCTGCCCCGCGCGAGTGGCCGCCTGTAGTTATCTCCTACCCCGAAGACCTGCCGGTCAGCCAGCGCCGCCAGGACATCGCAGACGTCATCGCCGCCAACCAGGTGGTCATCATCGCCGGCGAAACGGGATCAGGCAAAACCACCCAGCTGCCGAAGATCTTGCTCGAGCTCGGCCGCAACAGCATCGGCCACACCCAGCCACGACGTATCGCCGCACGCACGATTGCCGAGCGCATCGCTGAAGAACTGGGCGAGGAGGTCGGGGCGACCGTCGGATACCAGGTGCGCTTTACCGACCGCGTCGGCAAGGACACCCGCATCAAGCTGATGACGGACGGCATCCTGCTCAACGAGATCCACCGCGACCGCCTGCTGCGCAAGTACGACGCCATCATTATCGACGAGGCGCACGAACGCAGCCTTACGATCGACTTCCTGCTCGGGTACCTCAAGCAGCTGATGCCGCAGCGCCCCGATCTCAAAATCGTCATCACGAGTGCCACGATCGACCCGCAGAGCTTCTCCCGCCACTTCGACGATGCTCCCATCATCGAGGTCTCGGGGCGCACGTTCCCGGTCGAGGTGCGCTACCGCCCGCTCGTCGCCGAAGCCGTCGAGACGGACGACCCCGACGACGTTCCCGGTGCCGCGGTGGACAAGGACTACCTTGAGGGCATCAACGCGGCCCTCGACGAACTCGGCCGCGAGTCCTCCGGTGACGTGCTCGTCTTCCTCAGCGGTGAGAACGAGATCCGTGACGCCGAGGACTCCCTGCGCGGCCGGGTCAATTCCGGTTCCCTCGGCGCCGGCACCGAAGTTCTCCCCCTGTATGGACGACTGTCGGCCGCTGACCAGCACAAGGTGTTCCAGCCCTCCGGCAAGGCCGGCACCCGCCGCCGGATTGTGCTCGCAACCAACGTCGCCGAGACCAGCCTCACCGTTCCCGGCATCAAGTACGTCATCGACGCGGGAACCGCGCGCATCAGCCGGTACAGCGTGCGCTCAAAGATTCAGCGCCTGCCGATTGAGGCGATATCCCAAGCATCCGCCAACCAACGATCCGGACGCTCGGGACGCACGAGCGCCGGTATCGCGATTCGCCTGTACTCGGAGGAGGACTTTCTCAAGCGCCCGGAGTACACGGAGCCGGAGATCCTCCGCACCAACTTGGCCGCCGTCATCCTGCAGATGATCTCGCTCGGCCTGGGCGACATCGCCGCGTTCCCGTTCCTGCAGCCGCCGGACTCCCGCGGTATCAAGGACGGCCTCGACCTGTTGCGCGAACTTGGCGCTATCTCGGGCACCGGCGAGCCGGAAATCACGCGTGTGGGCAAGCAGTTGTCCCAGTTGCCCATCGACCCGAGGCTCGCCCGGATGGTGCTCGAGTCGAAGGTGCACGGCACGTCCCGCGAAGTCATCGCCATTGTGGGTGGCCTGAGCATTCAAGACCCACGCGAGCGCCCCCTCGAACGCCGCCCGCAGGCCGACCAGCAGCACGCGCGTTTTACCGACCAGACCAGCGACTTCATCACCATGCTGAACCTCTGGAACTACCTCGAAGAGAAGCAGGCCGAGCTCAGCAGCAGCGCGTTCCGCCGGATGTGCAAGGCCGAGTACCTCAACTACCTCCGCATCCGCGAGTGGCAAGACGTCTACCGCCAGATCTCGCGCCAGTCCGGTTCCCTCGGCCTCCACATCGGCGAGGCGAGTGCGAACCCTGACGGCATCCACCGCTCCCTTCTGGCCGGCCTGCTCAGCCAGATCGGTATCAAAGACGCGATCAAAAAGGACTACGTCGGCGCGCGTCAGGTGCGCTTTGTGCTCTTCCCCGGCTCGGCTCTCGCCAAAAAACAGCCCGCCGCGGTGATGAGCGCCGAGCTCGTCGAGACCAGCCGTCTGTTCGCCCGGATGTCCGCGGCCATCGACCCCGCGTGGGCCGAGACCATCGCCGGCGACCTCGTCAAGCGCAGCTACAGTGAGCCGCACTGGGAGAAGAAGCAAGGCGCCGCCGTCGCCTGGGAACGCGTCACCCTCTACGGTGTGCCGATCATCCTCAAGCGCCGCGCGCAGTTTGTGCGCATCGACCCGGCCTACGCCCGCGAACTCTTTATCCGCCACGCGCTCGTCGAGGGCGAGTGGTCGAGCGACATCTCCAAAGACCGCAACTACGACTTCGACCGCGCCAACCGCGCGCTGCGTGAAGAGCTCGCCGAGCTCGAGGAACGCACGCGCCGCCGCGACATCCTCTTCGACGACGAGGCCGTGTTCGAGTTCTATCACCGTCTGATCCCGGCCGACGTGCACTCGGTGCGCACGTTCGAGTCGTGGTGGCGCACCACCCGCAAAACCGACCCCGAGCTGTTGACCATGACGGCGGAGAACCTCGCCGGCGACAACACGTCGATCGACGAAGAAGCGTTCCCGACGACCTGGCAGCAGGGCGACCAGCGCCTCACCCTGACCTACCGTTTTGAGCCGGGCTCCGACGACGACGGGGTCACGGTGCTCATCCCGCTGCCCGTGCTCGCGCGCCTGTCCCCCGCCGGATTCGACTGGCAGGTTCCGGGCCTCCGCGAAGACCTCGTGGTTGGCCTCATCAAAAGCCTGCCCAAGGCGATCCGTCGCAACGTGGTGCCCGCCAACGACTGGGCCGCGCGCCTGCTCGAGGCACTGCCCACGGACGACCCCGAAGAGCTCGAGCAGATGTCGCTCACCGAGTTTCTCGCCCAGACGATCCAGCGCAAAACCTATACCCCGGTGACCGTCGACGACTTCGAGCAGGAGCGCGTCCCGGCCCACCTGCGAATGACGTTCGCC
>Ga0247810_10001758_pt1 | contig 12938 bp, 10 predicted proteins | sample UWRJL119311C1_FD_179918 | JGI IMG/M metagenome (GOLD analysis project Ga0247810, IMG submission 179918) | Plant litter microbial communities from Arlington Agricultural Research Station in Wisconsin, United States - UWRJ-L119-311C-1 | ecosystem: Environmental > Terrestrial > Plant litter >...
CCCCTTCGTCATCGGCGTCGCCGGCAGCGTCGCGGTCGGCAAGTCGACTGTCGCCCGCCTGCTGCGCGAGCTCATGGTGCGCTGGGACGACACCCCGCGCGTCGAGCTCGTCACGACCGACGGCTTTCTCTATCCGAACGCCGAGCTGCAGCGCCGCGGCCTCATGGACCGCAAGGGCTTTCCCGAATCGTACGATCGCCGCTCGCTGCTGCGCTTCGTCTCGCAGGTCAAGAGCGGGGTGCCCGAGGTGCGCGCACCGTTCTACTCGCACCTCGCGTACGACATCGTTCCGGATGCCGAAATCGTCGTCAACAGACCGGACGTTCTCATCGTCGAGGGTTTGAACGTTCTCCAGCCGGCCTCGACGGGTAACCGTCTCGCGGTGAGTGATCTCTTCGACTTCACGATCTACGTGGACGCCCGCACGAGCGACATCGCCACCTGGTACGAGGATCGCTTCCTGCGCCTGCAGCGCGGCGCCTTCTCGAACCCGCAGTCGTACTTCCACCGCTTCGCCGACCTCACTGAGGAGGAGGCCCGCACCCGGGCGCGCGGCATCTGGACCGCCATCAACGAGCCGAACCTCGTGCAGAACGTGCTGCCGACCCGCCCGCGCGCCTCGCTCGTGCTCCGCAAGGGCGCGAACCACGCGGTGTCGAGCGTGCTGCTGCGCAAGATCTAGCTGCGCCCGTCCGCCGCTGTGCCGTCGGCGGGAGAAACCGCGTCCGCCGCTCCCCTGACGCCCGTTCGGCGGTAGCAACCGCGTCGTTCGGCCGGAGAAACTACGGCGGCTTTATGCAGAGAGCGGATGCCGCGTCATCCGGAATCGCATTCTGCAAGTCCCCGCAGCAGCGTGGGCGGAGAAGCTCTCGCGCGGGCGGAGTTGTTTCTCCCTCCGCGTGCGAGGTTTGCCGCCCGCGCGGTGCAGGATCCCCCGCCGAACCGGCCAGACGCGGCTGAATGACCCGCGCCGACAGCCGAACTCTGACCTGCGGCGGAGTTACCGACATATGGATGCCGTTGTTGCACCATCCGCATGCCTACAACTGCACCGAACCGTGCGGTTTCTCCCGCCGAAGGTCGGACCAACGGCAGTTTGTACCGCCGCAGCCCGCGGTTGCTACCGCCGCAGCCGCAGCCCGCCGACCGAAGGAGCAGTTTGTACCGCCGCAGCCCGCGGTTGCTACAGCCGCAGCACCCGCACCAGCTAGTGCTTCGCCGAGTTCCACTTGATGCGGTCGGTCGCCGAGACGAGCAGGAGCTTGCCGCTGTTCGTGACCATCGCCTCCGCAACGCCCTTGCCGCTGGAGCGAGACTGCCAGACGACCTTGCCCGCGCGGTTGTAGCTCACGAGGTTGCCGTCAGCCCGCAGCTTCGTGCGCACCGCGCCGGTCTTGCCCGTGGTCCAGGTCACCTTCTTCGTGAACCGGTTGACGACGGCGAGCTTGCCGCTCGACGTCTGCACGGCGCGGTAGACGCCGTTCGACGAGACGAGCTGGTCGCCCTTCGCAAGAGTCACCCCTCGGTCGATCGTGTTGGCGTGGATACTCGCGATGGTCGCCGTCGAGTACGAGGTGCGGGTCGTCGGGATGTATCCGGATGCCGTGCCCTTGACGTTGACGGAGATGACGGTTCCCACGTCCTTGTCGGTCAGGCGGTACACCGCGTCGGTCGCGTCAGCGATCGACTGCCCGTTGCGCATCCAGCGGTAGCTGAGGCGAGCGGATGCCGGCAGCCACTCCCCTGCGGTCGCGGTGAGGGTCTGTCCCTGCAGCGCGAGACCCGTGATGACGGGGGCGGGCGATGCCACGAACCAGTCGCGGGTGTCCGCGCGGAGCGTGACGTCGGTCTTCCCGAATTTCAGGTAGCCGATGCCCGTTGCGACGGGTTGGAAGGTCGTCGTGAGTTCGTCGCCGTTCGCGGCATCCGCTGGCATCTGTATCGAGAAACCGAACGTGCCGATCTGGCCGGGCTCGACGCTCGGCTCTGTCTGGGTGGCGACGCGGTCTGTCGCGACCAGCGAGGACGCCCCCGCGGGGACGCCGAGCTGCACGCCCTGCCACGTTCCCGTTCCGGTGTTGCGGTAGCTCAGCTGCACCCACGCGGAGCTGCCGGGCTTGATGTAGCGCGGATCGAGCTGCTGCGTGAGCGACGCGTCGGTGTAGACGCGTGTGTCGATGGGACTCGAGCGCCAGTCGGGCACGATGCCGTCGCCCTTGGCGTCCTTGAAGTGGATGAAGCCGGTCGGCCAGTTGCCGTCCGCTGCCGTGATGACGCGCCAGCTGAACGTGCCGCCCCACGCGTCCTCGGAGACGATGATCTCGGTCTTCGAGAGCACGGCCTCGACGTATGCGACGTGCCCGAGGTTGTCCTTGCCGTCGCCGTCGAACCAGGCGATCGAGCCGACCTTGGGGGTGCCGTTGAGCTTCTTCTTCATGCCGTGGCCCCAGCCCCAGGCGTCGCCGCTCGTGGTGAACGGGCGGGAGTTCTTCATGCCGGCGCGCACCATGAGGAATGCCGCGTAGTTCGTGCAGTTGTGGCCGCCGTACATGCGCCAGAACGAGCGGTTGCTCGCTTCCTCGTAGCCGTGGTCGGTCATGCCGAGCGCGGCGCACCCGTCGTAGCCGAGGCACAGGGTCGCACTGCTGGCCGCTTGTGCGGGAGCCGCGCCGACGGTGAGCTGTCCCGCGACGAGCGCGGCGACAAGAGCGACGACGGCGAGAGCTACGCGACCCATGGTGCTACTTGTTCTTCTTGTCGGCGGAGTTCCAGACGATCTTGTTCTTCGCCGTGTACAGCACGAGCTTGCCCGAGTTGGTGATGACCGCCTTGACGGCCTTCTTGCCCTTGGTCTTCGTGCTCCAGATCGCCTTGCCCGACTTCGAGTACGACACGAGAACGCCGTCACTGCGCAGTCGCGTGTATGCGCCCTTCGAGTACTTCTTGCTGCTCCAGACGACCTTCTTCGTGAAGCGGTTGACGACCGCGAGGTTGCCCTTCTTCGCATTCACGAGCTTGTACGCACCGTTGGCAGAGACGAGCTGGGCGGATGACGCGAGCTTCTTCTTCTTCGCGAGCGTCTTGCCGTAGAGGCTCTTGGTCACGGAGCCGACCGTCGCGGACTGCTCGACGGGAACGTATCCGTCCGCCGAAGCAATAGCCGCGACCGACGTGACGGTTCCGACATCCGATGCCGTCGGTATGTACGTCTGGCCGACGGCGTTCTTGATCGGCTTGCCGTTACGCAGCCACTGGAAGGTGAAGCTCGGCTGCACGGGATCCCAGACGCCCGTGGTCGCCGTGAGAACCTTGCCCTGCTTCGCGATGCCCTCGATGGTGAGCACAGGCTCGGTGATGAAGTGTTCGCGCGAGTCCGCGACGAAGTCGACGGTCGTCTCGCCGTACTGGATCGGCGTGCCCGTCGCATCGACGGGGGTGAAGGTCTCGGAAAGCTTCGTGCCGTTGGGCACGTCGGCGGGGATGTTCACGGGGAAGCTGAACGTCGCGGTTGCTCCCGTGATGACCTGCGTCTGCTTCTGCGACGTGGGAGTGTTGGGTGCGATCCAGTCGGGAGAGCTGACCGCCGAGGTCGCTCCCGAGGTACGCAGCTGCACCCCGCTCCAGGTCTGGTCACCGGTGTTCTGGTAGGTGAGGGTCATCCAGAGGGTGGATCCCGGGTCGAGCGACGAGATCGAGGCCGCTTGCGTCTTGCGCGAGTCGGTGTACGAGGTCTGGGCGAGAGGACGCGCGCGCCAGGCCGGGAACGATGTGCTCGTCGAGGAGTCCTTGAAGTGGACAAAACCGGTCGGCCACGCGGGGTCGGAGCGGTAGATGACGCGCCAGAAGAATTCGCCGCCGTAGTTGTCCTCGGAGACGCGGATCGAGTCGGCGGTGACGCTCTCGATGTACGCGACGTGACCGGCAGCGCCGGCTCCGTCCTGGTTGGCTCCCCACCAGGCGATCGCGCCGACGGCGGGAGTCTGGTCGGTGATGTCGGCGTTGAGGGTTCCCCACGCGCTCGCGTTGCCGTTGCCGTTCCACGGTCGTGTCGACGACATTCCGGCCTGGATGAGCATGTATGCGGCGTAGTTCGTGCAGTTGTGGCCCGAGTACATGCGCCAGAACTCAGTCTTGGCGGAGGCGGGGTACCCGTGCGTCGTCATGCCCGCGGCCTCGCACGACGAGTAGGTCCGGCAGAGCACCGTGCCCTTGGCTTCGGCCGCTGTGGCCCCGAGTGTCAGCTGTCCCGCGAAAAGGGCGAGCACGGCGACGAGCGCTGCTGCCAATCGCGGTGAACGGCGAGAAGTGATCTTCACCCGGAGGTCCCCTTATTGCTGATGCCGAAACGGCTCACGTACAGGCTCGAATACCTCGAGCCTGGTTGACGCGTCATCCGAGTATGACAAAACAAGAGCGAAGGTCAAGCATCATGAGAACTTATTCACAAATTGCTACTTCAGGCACAACGGTGCACTCCAGTCACACAAATCCCATGAGTCACTCCAGTAACACCAGTCACAGGAATGTCGGAAACTAAAGGGCGAGACGCGTGCGGACGATCTCCGCAAGCTCGGCGGCGATCCGCTCGGCCGTCTCGTGGTCCGATGCCTCGACCATGACCCGCACCATCGGCTCGGTTCCGCTCGGTCGCAACAGCACCCGGCCGGTGTCGCCCAGCTCGCGTTCAGCGGATGCCACGGCATCCGCAATCGCATCGTCCTGCTTCAACGCGTGATGGTCGACGCCCCGGACGTTGATCATGACCTGGGGGAAGATCGTCATGACGGACGCGAGTTCGGCAAGGGATTTGCCCGTGCGCGCCATTTCGGCGACGAGGTGGAGTCCCGTCAGGATGCCGTCGCCCGTCGTGGCGAATTCGCTCATGATGACGTGACCGGACTGCTCGCCACCGAGCGAGTAGCCGTGCTCGTCGAGCGCCTCGAGAACGTACCGGTCGCCGACAGCGGTCGTGACGACCGAGATGCCGTTGGCCTCCATCGCCTTGTGCAGGCCGAGGTTGCTCATGACCGTCGCGACGAGGGTGTCATCGGCGAGAGCGCCGCGTTCCTTCATCGCGATCGCGACGATCGCCATGATCTGGTCGCCGTCGACAACGGCGCCCGTGTGGTCGACAGCGAGACAGCGGTCGGCGTCACCGTCGTGGGCGATACCGAGGTCGGCGCCGAGTTCGAGCACCTTGGCGGCTAGGCCGTCGAGGTGGGTCGAGCCGACGCCGTCGTTGATGTTGTAGCCGTCGGGGTCCGCGCCCATCACAGTGACGCGAGCGCCCGCGTCGGTGAAGACCTCGGGGGAAACGCCTGATGCCGCACCGTGCGCGCAGTCGAGGACGACGTGGAGGCCGTCGAGACGGTTCGGGAGCGTTGAGAGAAGGTGGACCACATAGCGGTCTTCGGCATCCGCGAATCGACGGATATGGCCGACGTCGAGTCCGGTCGGGGCGAGCTTCGGCTGGCCGAGCGCCTTCTCGATGCGGTCCTCGACGATGTCGGGAAGCTTGACGCCGCCGACAGCGAAGAACTTGATGCCGTTGTCGGGGGCGGGGTTGTGCGATGCGGAGATCATGACGCCGAAGTCGGCCTTGAAGTCCTGCACGAGGAATGCTGCGGCGGGAGTAGGGATCACTCCCGCGTCGTACACGTCGACGCCGGAGCTCGAGAGCCCCGCGGCGACGGCAGCGGCGATGAATTCGCCGGATACGCGCGGATCGCGCGCGACGACCGCGATGGGACGGCGTCCACTTGCTCGACGCCCGTCCGCAAAGCGGCCTTGCCCGAGCACGACGGCCGCCGACTGTGCGAGGCCGAGCGCCAATTCGACAGTGATGTCTTGATTGGCGAGGCCTCGCACACCGTCGGTGCCGAAGAGTCGGGGCATAGTGGTGCCTGTACTAGCTCAGTGCCAGCGGTGAAGCGATTAGCGCTTCGAGAACTGCGACGCCTTGCGGGCCTTCTTGAGACCAGCCTTCTTGCGCTCGATGACGCGAGCGTCACGAGTGAGGAAGCCGGCCTTCTTGAGCGCGGGACGGTTGTTCTCACGGTCGATCTCGTTGAGCGAGCGCGCGATGGCGAGGCGAACAGCGCCGGCCTGGCCGGAGGGGCCACCACCGGTGATCTTCGCGATCACGTCGTAGCTGCCGAGCAGGTCAAGAACCTTGAACGGGTCGTTGATGAGCTGCTGGTGGAGCTTGTTGGGGAAGTAGTCCTCGAGGCTGCGTCCGTTGACGGTGAATTCACCGTTACCGGGCGTGATGCGCACGCGGGCGATTGCCTGCTTACGACGGCCGACGGCTGCGCCGGGGACGTTGAGAACGGCGCGGGGAGCCTTGACGGCGGTCTCTGCGGGCGTTTCGGTCGAGTAGCTCTGAGGAGCGTCTTCGATGGATTCTGAGATCTGGGCCACTGTAGTCAGTCCTTTAATTCTTTATGCCGGCGCTACTGAGCGACCTGGGAAAGGGTGTACGTCTTCGGCTGCTGCGCAGCGTGAGGGTGCTCTGAGCCGGTGTAGACCTTGAGCTTGGTCAGCTGTGCGCGACCAATCGAGTTCTTCGGGAGCATTCCACGAACAGCCTTTTCGACAGCGCGGGTCGGGAACTTCTCGAGCATCTCCGAGTACGTGGTGGCCGAGAGGCCGCCCGGGTAGCCCGAGTGACGGTATGCGATCTTCTGCGTGAGCTTGGAGCCGGTGAGGGCGACCTTCTCAGCGTTGATGATGATGACGAAGTCACCCATGTCCATGTGGGGAGCAAAGGTGGCCTTGTGCTTTCCACGGAGGAGTGCGGCGACGTGGCTGGCGAGGCGGCCGAGTACTACGTCGGTCGCGTCGATGATGAGCCAGTCGCGCTGGACATCTTCCGGTCGTGGAGAAAAAGTGCGAGTCACAGTAGTGCTGCTTTCTTGATCGAGTGAGGTGTTCGTGAATCCCGCTCCGTGGCCGTTTCACTGAGGATCTCAGGGAAGCGAACCGGTGGAGGGCTCATTCTCGGGGCGCCCGGTACAGGGACGTAGGCACCAAGGGTCTACTGTAGTCGGTTCCCGGCCTCGAGGTCAAAGGCGGCCTGGTTGCGACGGGCGCGCGTGAGGTCGGCCCGCAGCCCCATGTCGATGTCTGCCGGGTACCCGACCTGCACGAGCGTGAGTCCCTTCGCGGGCATGACGATGTACTCGCTTGTGCGCTGGCGCTGGTCGCGCAAGCGGACGAGGTCGTCGATCTCGAGTTTGCCCGCACCGACCGCGACGCACGCCCCCACAAGCGACCGCACCATGCTGTGGCAGAACGCGTCGGCTTTCACCCGCGCGAGCAGGATGCCGTCCTCGTCCTTCTCCCAGCGGAAGTCCTGCAGCTCGCGGATAGTCGTGGCGAATTCGCGCGGCTTGCAGTACGCGATCCAGTCGTGGAGTCCGACGAGGGTGGAGGCCGCGGCATCCATTCTCTCCACGTCGAGCCGGGCGGGATAGGTCAGCACGTAGTTGCGCCGGAGCGGGTTCTTCACGACGTCCATGTCGGCGATGCGGTACTCGTACCGGCGCCACAGCCCCGAGAACCTCGCGTCGAATCCCTCGGGAGCGACCGATGCCCCGAGCAGCACGACATCGCTGTCGAGTCCGAGTATCCCGTTGACTCGGCGGACGAGCGCCGCCGGCCCCTTGGCGTACTCGTGGAGGATCTTTCCCGCCGCTCGCTGGCGCGGACGCAGGTCGAGTGCGGCGAATTGCTCCGGCGAGAGGTCGATGTGGGCGACCTGACCAGAGGCGTGCACTCCGGCGTCGGTGCGGCCAGCGACGGTCAGTTCCGGGGGCGTGCCGAACCGGCGGAAGACGACGCCGAGTGCGGTCTCGAGCACGTCGCGCACGGTGCGCAGATCGGGCTGGCGGGCCCATCCCGCGAAGTTCGTGCCGTCGTACGCGATGTCGAGGCGCAGGCGTATTGTTTCATCCCCGTTCACGCCCGAAGTCTATTCGCGATTGCGGTACGACGACCTAGGCTGGTCTGCGTCGCCCGCTCGATCGCGACCCTTTTCTATGACGACGACTGCATCGACCCCCGCATCCGTTCCTGCTCCCGCCGCGCCGCGGGAGCAGTTCTTTGCCGAACGGAGCACGGGTCGCGTCCGCGGGCTCGACGGGCTCCGCGCACTTGCTGTCATCGCCGTCATCCTGTTCCATCTGACTCCCGGAGCTGTTGTCGGCGGCTTCCTCGGCGTCGACATCTTCTTCGTCATCAGCGGCTTCCTCATTACCGGGCTCCTGCTGCGCGAACGTGACAGGGGACGGATCCACTTCGGCCGTTTCTGGCTCCGCCGGGCACGACGGCTGCTCCCCGCCCTGGTGCTCATGCTGCTCGTGTGCGCGAGCGCCGCTCTCCTCATCGGCGGCGATGTTCTCGTCGGCGTGCGGGGCCAGCTCTTCGGCGCGGGAACGTTCAGCTACAACTGGCTCGACATCCGACGCGGCTCGAGCTATTTCGACGACTCCACCCCCGAGCTCTTCCGCAACCTGTGGTCGCTCGCGGTCGAGGAGCAGTTCTACGTCATCTGGCCGCTCGTTCTCGCGGTGCTCGTGTTCGTCAAGTCGACGAGGTTCCGGGTCGGGTTCGCCGTGACCGGCGCCATCGCGTCCCTCGTCGCGATGATCGTCATCTTCCAGCCCGGTTCGGACTCGACCCGCGTCTACTACGGCACCGACACCCACAGCTTCGGTCTCGCGATCGGCGCGGCCCTCGCCCTCCTCCTCCACGACCGTCCCGCGACCACCTGGTCCCCTGCGGCCCGGCGCTCCGTCTCCATCGCCGGCGCCCTCGCGGTCCCCGCGCTCATCGCTCTCGCCTATTACCTGCCAGCGGATGCCGACCTCGTCTACCGAGGCGGCCTCGCGGTCGTCGCGTTGCTCACGACTCTCGCCATAGCTGCATGCACGATGCCGAACGCCGTCCTCGGGCGGGTTCTCGACATAGCGCCCCTGCGATGGATCGGGCAGCGCTCGTATGGTCTCTACCTCTGGCACTGGCCCGTGTTCATCCTCATCGCGGCAGCCGTCCCCGCCTTCTCGCTCGACGAGAACGGACTTTGGATTCTCGGGGGAACGGCCGTCACCGTGACCGTTATCGCGGCGACGCTGTCGTACCGCTACATCGAGGTGCCGGTCCGTCGCGACGGTTTCGTCCGACCCGTCGCGGTGTGGTGGCGAGCTGTCGCGCTCACGCGTCGCCCTGCGTTGCGGCGGGGTCTGGCATCCGTCACCGTTCTAGCTCTTGTCGGTCTCACGATCACGACGATCGTGACGGCACCGCGACAGGGCTCGGTCGAGACGGGCATCGAGGCCGGGCGGGCTGCGATCGAGAACGCTCCCGTGGCGGCAACCGGCGATGCCACGCAGGTCGCGCAGCAAGGGCAGCCGCTCGTGCCGCACCAGTTGCCCACCGGCGACCAGATCACGGCGATCGGCGACTCGGTCATGCTGGCCGCTGCGCCCTCGCTGCAGGACGCGTACCCGGGCATCGATATCGACGCGATCGTGTCGCGCCAGCTCAAGAAGGGGCCGGCGGTCATGCGGTCACTCATCCGCAAGGGCGAGCTGCGACCCGTCGTCATCGTCGCGCTCGGCACCAACGGGCCGATCAAGGCGAGCTACCTGGAGACGATCCGGGACCTCGCCGGACCCGATGCGGTCATGGTGCTCGTCACCGTCCAGGCCCCGCGGGACTGGACGAAGGGCGTCAACAGGATCCTCACCCGGTTCGCCACCGAGCACCGCAACGTCGAGCTCGCCGACTGGCGCGGGTCGATCCGGCAGCACCTCGACCTGCTCTACCCGGACAAGATCCACCCGGAAGGCCGCGCGGGCGGCAAGCTCTATGCGGAGGCCGTGACGGCGGCACTGCAACGCCTCGTCGACCTGCCGCCGCCCGTCGACATGAACATGTTCCGGAAGACGCCGGCGCCGTAACACTCGCGCCACCAGGAGAGGAACGCTCGCACGCCCCGATTTCTCCTGTCGAAGCCTCGTCGCCGCGGTTCTGCCCTGTTCAACAACGCGCGGCTAGTACACCCGCACGTACGAGACCGAGCGGTGCTGCTCGACGAAGCCCATACCGGTGTACAGGCCGAGTGCGCCGCTCGGGTTGTCCGAGTCGACGTCGAGCTCGGCCATCTCGTAGCCGGCGTCGCGGTATGACCGCATCGCGTGGGCGAGGAGCGCCGGTGCGATGCTCCGGCGACGCCACTCGCGCACGACCCCGAGCAGGGAGATGTAGGCGCTCGAGAAGCCCTGCAGTTTCCAGTCGTCCTCGACCACGAAGGTGATGAGGAATCCAGCCACCGATCCGTCTGGCGCGAGCGCGACGGAACTGTGATCGGCGCGGAAGGTATCGAGGCCGACCATTGAGTTCCACTGCTCGTCGGTGGTCGGTTGGCTGCTCCAGTGGTCCTGGAACGCCGCGTTCTTGGCGGCGTGGATCGCGTCGGAGAGTTCGACGGAGTACGGCGCGAGGGTGATTTCGCGCGGGAGGTCGACATCCGGGATCTCCTGCGCCAGGTCGCGGGTCTGCGAGATGAACCACCGCGTTGCGGTGAAGCCCGAGCGCTCGAGCAAGCGGGCCGTCGCGGGGGCGCGCTCGTCGGCATTCCCGCAGATCCAGCCGGGCAGCGTCTTGGGGGAACCTGCGAGCTGCTGGAGCGCGCGGGACTGTTGCCACGCGAGGAGCTCCCGTCCGATACCGCGACCTCGGTGTTCGGGGTGCACGCCGCCGAAGAGGAACGATCGCACGATCGTCTCCTGCCCCGGCGACAGCTCGACGAGCCCGTACGCCACGGCAACCCCGTGCTCGTCACGTGCCACCAGGGAGTCGACGGCCAGGTCGAGGTACGAGTGGGAGAGGTCCTCTTCCATCTCCTCGCGGGTCTGCGCGTAGTTCGGATGGTCAGCGGCATCGATCGCACGCTGCAATTCGGTGAGTTCGTCGATGTCGTCAAGGGTTGCGGGCGTCCAGGCGAGTCCGTGGACCGACGGGTGCACGGTAGCAGGAGCGGAGATGCGCTCCGACAATGGAGAGTCAGCCATGGTTAAAACAGTACGGCCCCGCTCGATGAGCGGGGCCGTACTACAGAGACGAAGACTACTTCTTGTCTTCGGCGTCCTCTGCAGGAGCTTCCTCGTTTGCTGCCTCGTCGGTAGCTACCTCGTCGGCCGGAGCCTCGGTGGTCTCTTCAGCGACGGGAGCTTCCTCGGTGGTGTCTTCCTCGACGGGAGCGGCTGCTGCAGGAGCTGCCTTCTTCGACGACTTGACCTTCGGGGTGACGGGCTCGAGAACGAGCTCGATCTGCACCATCGAAGCGTTGTCTCCCTTGCGGAAGCCCAGCTTCGTGATGCGGGTGTAGCCACCCTCGCGGTCTGCAACGAGCGGCGCGATCTCCGTGAAGAGCTCGTGGATGACCGTCTTGTCGCCGATGATCGACAGCGCGCGGCGACGGTTGTGCAGGTCGCCCTTCTTCGCGAAGGTGATCAGTCGCTCAGCGACGGGACGCAGGCGCTTGGCCTTCGTCTCGGTCGTCTTGATGCTCTTGTGGGTGAACAGGGCAGCTGCGAGGTTCGCGAGCATGAGGCGCTCATGCGCCGGTCCGCCGCCGAGGCGCGGTCCCTTGGTGGGTGTAGGCATTGTTTTTCTTTCCTGGTAAGAAGTCCGTCAGTCGCAGTAGCGACTAGACCTGGGGCTCTTCGTCGTCGTAGCCGCCATAGAAGTGGGCGCCATCGAAGCCGGGAACCGAGTCCTTGAGGGACAGTCCCATCTCGACGAGCTTGTCCTTGACCTCATCGACCGACTTCTGTCCGAAGTTGCGGATGTTCATGAGCTGCGTCTCCGACAGCGCTACGAGCTCGCTGACGGTGTTGATGCCCTCGCGCTTGAGGCAGTTGTAGCTGCGCACAGACAGGTCGAGGTCTTCGATCGGCATGCTGAGTTCGCTCGAGAGGACGGCGTCGACAGGAGCCGGACCGATCTCGATTCCCTCTGCGGCGGTGTTGAGCTCGCGAGCGAGACCGAACAGCTCAGTGAGGGTGCGACCGGCGGATGCGATTGCATCGCGCGGCGTGATGGCCGGCTTGGTCTCAACGTCGACCACGAGGCGGTCGAAGTCGGTGCGCTCACCGGCACGAGTTGCCTCGACGCGGTAGGTCACCTTGAGAACGGGCGAGTAGATCGAGTCGATCGGGATCTGGCCGGCTTCGCTGAACTCACTGCGGTTCTGCGTAGCGGAGACGTAGCCGCGGCCACGCTCGATGGTCAGTTCGAGTTCGAACTTGGCCTTCTCGTTGAGCGTCGCGATGACGAGCTCAGGGTTGTGGATCTCGACACCGGCAGGTGCGGAGATGTCAGCAGCCGTGACCTGGCCGGAACCCTGCTTGCGCAGGTACGCGGTGATCGGCTCGTCGTGCTCGCTCGAGACGACGAGGCCCTTGATGTTGAGGATGACCTCGGTGACGTCTTCCTTGACACCGGGAACGGTGCTGAACTCGTGAAGAACGCCGTCGATGCGGATGCTTGTAACAGCAGCACCGGGGATCGAGGAGAGAAGGGTACGACGCAGGGAGTTTCCGAGCGTGTAACCGAAGCCAGGTTCGAGCGGCTCGATGACGAACCGCGAACGGAACTCAGAAATGTTCTCTTCTGCAAGAGTTGGGCGCTGTGCAATAAGCACTGTGGATTCCTTTCGGCAAAGTGTCCGCTATATGACACCTGGAGGGCGACGGGTGGCGGGCCCGTCGGTAAAGCTATTGAGTTGAGAACGAGCTAATCGCCAGCGAGGGCGCTACCGACGAATCGGTAGCGCCTCACTGGCGGAAGAAGCTATACGCGGCGACGCTTGGGCGGGCGGCAACCGTTGTGCGCCTGCGGGGTTACGTCGTTGATCGAGCCGACCTCGAGGC
>Ga0247810_10001761_pt1 | contig 12932 bp, 11 predicted proteins | sample UWRJL119311C1_FD_179918 | JGI IMG/M metagenome (GOLD analysis project Ga0247810, IMG submission 179918) | Plant litter microbial communities from Arlington Agricultural Research Station in Wisconsin, United States - UWRJ-L119-311C-1 | ecosystem: Environmental > Terrestrial > Plant litter >...
GGTGACCTTTCTGCTGGTGGACTACAAGGGCGGCGCCGCCTTCGCGGAGTGCGTCGACCTGCCGCACACCGTTGGCCTGGTGACCGACCTCAACCCGCACCTCGTGCGGCGGGCGCTCACCTCGCTCCGTGCCGAACTGCGGTTCCGCGAGCACCTGCTGAACAGCAAGGGCGCCAAGGACCTCGAAACGCTCGAGAAGCGCTCCGACCCGGATGCCCCGCCGGCGCTGATCCTGATGATCGACGAATTCGCCGCCCTCGCCGCCGAGGTGCCGGAGTTCGTCGACGGCGTCATCGACGTGGCCCAGCGCGGCCGGTCGCTCGGCCTGCACCTGGTGATGGCCACCCAACGGCCCGCCGGCGTGATCAAAGACAGCCTGCGCGCCAACACCAACCTGCGGGTGGCGCTGCGGGTGGCCGACGAGGCCGACAGCCACGACGTGCTCGGCGTGGCGGATGCCGCGGGCTTCGACCCGGGAACCCCCGGGCGCGCCGCGGCCAAGCTCGGCCCCGGTCGGGTGCTCGACTTCCAAACCGCCTACCTCGGCGGTCTGACCCCGCCGGCGTCGGCCTCGGTGCCGGCCCCGGATGTGGAAGTCGCCGACCTGTCCTTCGGTCCAGGCGCCACCTGGGCCAGCACCGTCGCCCGCCCCCGCAGTGCCGGCGGAGCCCGCGACATCGAACGCCTCGCCCGCACCATCGCCGGCGCCGCGGACAGCCGGGACCTGGCCCTGCCCCGCAAACCCTGGCTCGACCAGCTGCCGGGCCTGTTCGACCTGGCTGGGCTGCCCGTCGCAGGCGAGGGGCTGCTGCCGGTGGGAATGCTCGACGAACCCGAGGAGCAGCGCCAGTCCCCGTTCGTCCTGGACCTGGACAGCATCGGCAACCTGGTCATCCTCGGCACCGGCGGGGCGGGCAAAACCGCGGCGCTCCGCACGATCGCGGTGGCCGCTTCGGCGGCGGCCGAGACGCATCCGGTCGCCGTGTACGGTCTCGACTTCGCCGGCGGTGGCCTGAGCATGCTCGAGTCGCTGCCCACCGTGGGCGCGGTGATCGCCGGTGACGACACCGAACGGGCCACCCGTCTGTTCAAAGACCTCGCCCAGCTGGTGGACGACCGGGCGGCCCGGTTCGCGCTGGCCAGGGCCGGCTCGCTCGGTGACTACCGGCGCATCACCGCCGTCGCGGAACCGCGGGTGCTTGTCCTGATGGACGGCATGGCGGCGTTCCGCGCCGACTACGAATTCCGCGGCGCCGGCGAGCTGTTCGACCGGTTCCTCAAGCTCGCCGCCACGGGCCGGCAGGTGGGGGTGCACTTCGTGCTCACCGCCGACCGGTCGGGGGCGCTGCCCACCCAGCTGCTGGCCAACGTGGGGCAGCGACTCGTGCTGCGCCTGGCCGGTGAGAGCGAGTACTCGGCCGCCGGGGTGCGCCCCGACGTGCTCGCCGACGCGGTGCCCGGCCGTGGCCTGGTCGACGGGCACGAGGTTCAGCTGGCGGTGCCGGGCGGCACGGCCGACCTCACCGTGCAGTCCACTTGGGTGGAGGAACTCGCCGCTCGGCTGCGCGCTGCCGGCGTCGACGGCGCGACCGGGGTCGAACGTCTGGCCGTGCACATCCCGCTCGCCGACCTGCCGGCGCAGGTGGCCGGCCGGCCCACCCTCGGGGTCAGCGACGAGAGCCTCGAACCCGTGGGCGTGCCCCTGGACGGCCTCTTCGTGGTCACCGGCCCGTTCGGCTCCGGCCGCACGACGACGATGACCACCATCCTGCAGTCGGTGCGCGCGACCCGGCCCGACCTGCGACCGTACCTGCTCGTGGGCCGGCGCAGCGCCCTCTCCGACGTCACCGACTGGGCGGAGCTCTCCACCGACGCGGACGAAGCCGAAGCGTTGGCGGTGCGCCTCGCGACCATCCTGGAGCAACCGGCCACGCCCGGCAGCACCGACCTCCTGATCGTGGTTGAGAACGTGGGCGACTTCGAGGGTCTGCCCGCCGAAGGCGCCGTGGCCCGGCTGATCAAGGCGGCCCGCCGCGCCGGTGTGCCCGTGATCGCCGAAACCGACACCGTCACCGCCGCCAGCGCCTGGCAGATCTACAGCGAACTGAAGACCGCCAGGGCCGGCATCGTGCTGCAACCCGAAGAGACGGATGGCCTCAGCCTGTTCCGCACGCCCTTCCCGCGGGTCACCCGCAGCGACTTCCCACCCGGCCGCGGCCTCCTCGTCGACGCCGGCCGGGCTATCCAAGTGCAGGTGGCCTTCCCGCGCCCGCTCCCCATAGAGACCCGGAGCTGACATGTACGGAGATACCAGTCGGCTGCGCACGCAGGCGTCGACAACGCGCGAGAACGCCACCCAGCTACGCAGCCGCGCCAGTGGGCTGCTGACCCAGGTTGAAGGAATGGCCTGGGCGTCGAGCGCGGGGGACACGCTGCGCGCGCGTATTCGCACTGTGGCCCTCGGTCTGGGTAGCGAAGCGCAACTGCTCGACGACGCAGCCTTGCAACTGGAGGCCCACGCCCGCGCCGTCGATGAAGCGAAAGCGGCCATCGCAGCAGCCCAGGCAGCCGTGCAGGTGGCCTGGGACAGGTCCGTGAACGTGGCCGGCAACGTCATCGAAACGACCACAGACATCGCGGTGGCTTCGGTCAGCAGCGCCATGAATACCATCGGCAGCGCCCTGAGCGGCGCCGCGGACGAGGTGCGCGTGACGATGTTCACCATGGCGGACGAACTCGTGCCAGAGTCAACGGTCGAGCTGGCCCGGAGTGTGGTGCGCGCCGTGCCGGCCTTGCCACCGGCGGGCTCCCGGGATTGGCTTGACCTGGACGGCACCTTCTCCACGCAGGGCTGGAAGTGAGCGGCGTGACGAGCGCCACGGCCCGCGCCTCGGAGACCCTGTTCTCGTTGACGCTGCTGGAGGTGCGTCTGCTCCGGGACCACCTGCCTGGCCTGATTCTGCCCGCGTTTATCCCCGCTGCCGAGTCGACAGGCGCTGCCGATGAGACAACCCAGTCGGCCGGCGTGCTGGCAGGACTGAAGGCGCGGCAGCTCGTCAGCAGCGAAGTCGGTCTGGACGATCCCGACTGGTCGACACAGATCCCGTCGACGCTGCTGCTGGCCCTGAGCCTGCAGATGTCGGGTCGCCTGGTCTTCCAGGTCGTGGCCTGGAGCACCGCCGAGGGGGCCGGGCGCTCGACCACTGTGCACTCCACAACCGTGACCGGGACCGTTTGCGCGGGCTTGACCGTGCGCTCCACCGCGAAAACCGAGGATGAGCCGCAGGTGGAGGTCACCACGGCGCCCTTGACGGGGTTGTACCCGTCGCTGGCCCGGCTGCTGCCAGCCGATTCACCCGTGGCCGGCCCGCCGGTCAGCGATGGGTCGGGCAGGGCCGTGTCGCTGGGGATCGTAGAGTCGCGTGCGCTGATCGCCGCGATCCGCGGCGGCGACCACCGGGTCGTGGCGAACCTCACCGCCGAACTCCACGCCGCAGACGCTCGTGAGGTGCTGCAGGATCTCAGCGGGGCGATGGGCACGGGGTACCGGATCAAGGCCTTCGGTGCGGTCGGAGACGGGGCAGGTGGGGCTCTGTTCGCCCGGGACTGGTTCAGGGGACCGCGGGGCTGGCTGAAGATGTCTGTGGCCCTGCCCCGGCCCGCAGCGGGTGCCGACGCAGCGCAGGCCATCACCGACCAGGGGCGGGTGACGATCCGGCGCACCGCCTTGGCCGGTATCCGCCAGGACCTGCTCGGGCTGGTTGCCGAAACCCTCCTGTCATCCAACGACCTGACCGGAGCAACCGATGCCCGCTGACGACAAGGCCCCACCGGCCCCGACCATCGTCGACGCGTACCGTGACGGAATCGGAGATACCGCCGCTGCCGGCGCCGGCACCACACACAATCTGCAGGATGCGCAGGCGACCGCCGTGGGCGACCTGGAGGATGCGCAGGCTGCCGCCGCGCATGATCTGCAGGATGCGCAGTCCACCGCTGTGCACGACGTGCAGGATACCCAGGCTGTCGCCGCGAACAACACACAGGATGCGCAGACCGCCGCCACCGCCGCTGTACTCGGCTCGTTGGCCCGCGCCGCGGGCTCAACCAGCCGGGCCGTGACATCGGGCGGAGCCGCTGTCGCGGTCACCTTCGCCGATGTCGAAGCGATGACGACGTCCATCCAGTCGTTGAACCTGCTGGTCGCACCGATGATCGGCACAGTCGCGGCCCTCGCCGTGGACCCGGACCTGCTGGAATCTCTCGTGCTCTCCCCGCTGACCGGTGCCAACGCCGAGGCTGCTGCCCTGCGGGCGGCCACGCGCCTGACCACGCAGCTCGTGGTCACCGAGAGCCTTGCCCTGGTCACAGCCTCCGTGGTCACGACCTACCAGCTCGCCGACAGCGCGCTGCAGGCCTCGGCAGCGGCGCTCGGCGGCGGAGTGTCCGTCGGCGGGTCCGTCGTCGGCGGTGCCGTCACTGTGGCTGGAACGAGCATCCACGGCGCCGGTGACGTGGTCGGCGCGACCGTAACCGGTGCCTGGGATGTGGCTGGCGCCGCCGTCACCGGCGTCGGAGGCTTTGCCGGTGCGGCCGTCTCAGGTGCAGGAAGTGTTGCCGGCGTGGCCGTTGCCGGCGCGGGAAATCTCGCCGGCGCCGCGGCCTCCGGTGTCGGGGGAGTTGCCGCCGCCCAGGCCGACCTCGCCATGACGATGGTGACAGGGGCTGGAGTTGCGGTGGGCCTGGCGGGTGCTCTGAACGTATCGCTGAGAGTGGGCATTCTTCAGGAGACCACTGAATCGCTGGCGGGCGCCCTGATTGCCGCGGCAGACGAACTCCAGGAGGACCCCATTGGGGTTCTGCGCACTCGTGGAATCCCGCTCGCCGTAGGTGTCGGTGTTTCCTTCTTCGAGAATTTCTCCTTGAGTGACGTTTCGGCCAACAGTGTGGCAAACGTCGGAGCGCTAATCGGTGCGACCGGCCCGTACTTCGATGACATCGTGGGCATGATCATCCACGACGGCCAGACCCTCGGCATGTTCAACGATGGTGAGGCAGCATTGGGGGACTCCGGGCTCAGCGACGCCGCCCTCAAAGAACGCGCGGAGGCCGCTACCAGAGATAGCCGGACTCAGACGGGCGATGACGTTGAGATCACGACAGATGACGACACCGGCCAGGTCAAACCAACCGACGTCGCGTCCCTGCTGGTCAGCGCCAGCCAGATCGATGCCACAGGCAAGGCGGATTTCGCCGAGATCCGCATCTTCCACAGTCAGGCCGAGAAGCTTGATGCGGAAGGCAACGCGGTGCTTGATGCGCGAGGCATCCCGGTCATCGAGCACGCATACACAGTGCAGATTCCCAGCACCCAGGTGTGGAACCCGCTCGCCGGCACAGTCCCCAACGATCTCACCGCGGACCTGCTTGCAGTGCACGGAGATCAGACCGCCCTGATGGATGCGGTTTTCGACGCCATGGAAAAAGAGGGAATCCCGACCGGGCCTGGCGCACCCCCCGTGATGACCACGGGCTTCAGCCTGGGCGGTATCACCGCTGCGGCGATGGCGGCCGACCCTCGCGGCTACAACATCCAACAGGTAGTCACGGCCGGGTCTCCGATCTCGGAGATGGCCATACCCGTTGGCGTGGATGTCACCGCATTGGCGGCCGATGAGGACCTTGTCGCCGTAGCGACAGGTGGGCAGAACCCGGAGTCATGGACGACAGTGGGCGGATCCGGGTCGCATCTCGCCGGAGAATCCGACTCAACAGTCATGCACGCGCTGAACGTCCACGATGCGAACCGATACGCAGTCATGGCCTCCGAGAACCCCGAAATCAACAATGATCCGAACATCACTGGTTATTTCGCCGGTGACGTGACCGTGAACGACTATCACGCATCCCGAAAGTAGGCTCCCGATGGATCAGGAAGCGACGTTCCCTTCGCACTCTCGACGCTCGCCCCGACGAGTGCTCACGTCGATGTGGGGCATCGGGCTGGCGATCGCCCTGACGGCGTGCTCACTCGGCGGGGCGGAGGGGCAGTCGAAGGAATCCGCAGACGCTGCTCTATCGTCCGTCCCGGGGGTCAGCGAGGGGACCGTAAATACCGAGAGCATGGTGAGCGGTCTCGTGGAGGAGACCCGCACAACGATCAAGGTCCACGTGGAGCCTGGGTTCTCGGTGCCCGACCCGGAGGCCTTGGTGGACTATCTGGTTGGCGTTGCCTGGTCGACTAAGACGAAGGAGGCGACCTCGACTGTGCAGATCATTGTTCTCAGCGACCCGCAGATTTCCATTGGCGATGCTGTCGAGGCGGGACCGTGGGTGCACACCGGGGTCGACCCGAATTCCCCGGAAGGGGCCGCGGTGGGCGCAGCCGATGTCAAGGAGCGCTTCGGGGACTGGCCGGGCGAGGTGCCGGTGCTGCCGGATGGGCTCATTGTTGGCCCGACGGCGGAGCCCACGCCGTGACCCCTCGCACGAGTGCCGCGTGTCGCGGACAGTCCTCGCGAGCGCGTTTCACCCCGCTAAACGGCCCCCCACTCGGGTGGCATTCGGCCAGATTCCGACCATATATCCAGGTAAACAGGACATTTTGCCTGGAATGAGCCTAAGCTGGCGGCTTGCACGGGGGGTGTGGCATCGAGCCGCATCATTGCATGTTTATCTTTTGGGGGAGTTCGCGATGGCGAATATCAATGTTTCGTACCAGGAAATCAATTCCAACGCCGACCGCCTTGTGGCCGGCCGCGACGAGATCAACGCGACGCTGGGCAAGCTCCAGTCGCAGATCGCCGCACTGATCAGCTCCGGCTTCTCAACGGACAAGTCGTCCGGCGCGTTCTCGGATGCATACAACCGCTTCACCACCGGAGCGCAGAACACCATCGGCGGACTCGACGACCTGTCGCTGTTCCTGCGCACCACGGCGCAAACCCTCGGCGAGGTCGACGCGCAGCTAGCTGCCCGTCTCTCCCGCTAGCAGCGCGCGTTCCGCAGCGCGGCGTCGATCCGACGCCGGGCTGCGGGTGACGCGTGGTTGACCTGAACGTCGATGCCGCCTTTGTGAGGGGCATCGCCTCATCGATGGATCGCGCCAGCGCGCCTTTGAAGCTCGGCAGCGACCTCACCCGTGGCGCGGGCAGCGCCGCGCTGGGGTCTGGGCCCGTGGCCAGCGCACTCGACGAGTCGACGACCCAGCGCGCATCCCGCGCTGTGCTGGCCGGCGAGACAATCGCGGACCTGGGCCGCCAGGCCACCGACTACGTCAACGAGATCCTCGCCGCAGATACCAAGCTCGTCACTCAACTGGAGAACGGTCGGAGGCCACTGTGAGCTGGACCAGAACCAACCCGGGTGCCGGCGACCCATGGGGTATCCGAAGCCAGGCCGGCATTCGCCAGACCGGTGCCGACAACCTACGCACGACAACGCTCACCAACCTGCAGACCGCCGTTACCGACGCCGCATCGGCAACGTGGACCGCGCAAGCGGCGACGGCCTTCGCCGCCAGCGCGGAAGGCCTGATCCCTGACGTGCAGGTAATCATCACCGGGCTCGAGACGGATGCTGGCGCCCTCAATCAGTACGCGGCCATGGTCGAGCAGATCCAAGACCAGGCCAGCGCGGTCCAACGTCAGCAAGACGACGCCCAACGCGACCTGGCCCGACTGCTGTTCACGTCCTTCGGTGACACCGCCGAGACGACGAGCCCCTGGTCGGAACCGGACCCCAACGCCCTAGAGCGAGCACGGGTGCTGGAGGCCCTGAGGGTAACCCGCTCGACGCTCACCCAGGTGGAGGTGCGTTGGGACGAACTCGCGCTCCAGCGCCGGGCCGCGGACGACGCCTGTGTAGCGACGCTGGCCTCGGTCGGTTCGCGGGGAAACCTGGCCGGGCTCGGGACCCAACAGCTGAGCTACTTGAGCACGACAGGGCTGCTCCAGAAACTCGACGGTCTCAGCGCCACGGAGATCACCATTCTGCTGCAGAACAATCCAGGTCTGGCGGAAAAATTCCGGAACAGCCCGCCGGATGCCGCCGGGGTGGATGCCTGGTGGTCCGACCTCGACGGAGCCTCCCAGGCCGCGTTGATCGCGGCGTTGCCCATCGTGATCGGCAACCTCGAAGGGGTGCCGTACGGCAGTCGGGTGCAGGCGAACAAGCACAACATCAGCGCTGGCATCGCGACTCTGGAGAAAGAGATCGTCGATCTGAAGAAAATCGTCGAGGCCAACAAGGACGGCAGCGGCACCCGGGGCGGGGGGAGCGGCGTCGCCCGACGGGAAGCGCAGGAGAAGATCGATGCCCTGCGGGACCAGATCAGCTACTACAGCAAGCTCCGCGATGAGAAGGTTCAGTTTCCGGACCCCGCTACTGGACTGCCCGTGACCGTGACGGGCCACAACATCCTTGTCTTCGACCACGGCCACGACGCGATCGCGGAATACTCCGGTCTGCTCGATCCGGTCACCGGCAATGTACCCGCCGGGGTGGACTACGTCGGTCTTTATGTGCCCGGAACCAACACGACCCTCGAGAGCTTCGATGGCCAGGTCACCCGAAGTGAGTGGTTCGTGCAGCAACCGACAGATCAGGGCACCGTGGGCATGATCACCTGGAAGGGCGGACCGTTCCCGCAGGATCTCGAGGCCGTGTCCGGAGGCAAGGCGGATGCGCTCGGTCAGAAGCTGGCGCACTTCGGGGAGGGCTTGGAGCTGGCGACGTCGGCCGAAGTGACCGGTATGGGTTACAGCGCCGGCGGATCGATCATGGGTGCGGCCGAACGCGCGGGTCTTGCACTTGACCGATCGGTGCATCTGTCCAGCGCAGGGATGGGTATCGGGGTACGGGACCTGGAGCAATATCCTGTCACCGCCGACGTGCCGCACTACTCCCTGATGGCCCCGGGCGACCCGCTGGGCATCATCCAGGGCGCGGAGGCCGGCGATTGGGGTCACGGCGGCAGCCCCTTGACCACCGACGGGTTCATTCGGCTCGAAACCGGCTACCTCGAAAACGGGCAGGTGTCTTCCGGGCAGGTGAAGGGGCATCTGGCTGTCTGGGACCGAAACAGCACGGCGATGAACCAGCTGTTCAACGTGATGGTGGAGGGAGAGGTCGAACTCTATGCGAAGCCCCAAATGATCGTCATTCCGGGCTCGAACCAGCCCTATTACACAAACCCGATCATGGAACCGGGCTATAAGCCCACGTTGGTTGATGTCGAAGGCGGCGAGAAGTGAGAAGCACTATGCACGGTCAGAGGTTTGTGGCATCGCTGATGCTCGTCGCCGCGTTCGCTACGTCAGGGTGCACTCAGGGAACAGGAGCGAGAACAGATATGACGTTGAACGACGCGCAGCAGACCACCGCTGCACACATGGATGCGCTGATTGCGCGTATTGACCCTGCGTTGATAGAGCGGATCGACAAGGTGAGGAGTGATTCCTCGGGTTGCAGGGGTGACGATGTAGATCCGGAGCAGCGCGTGCAGCAATGGGAGAACCGACAATATGTCTGGTTCGTTGCGAGCGTGAGCCCGCTCGGCGGGCTCGATGTGCTCGATGAACTGGTGACGCAGCAGGTCGCCGACGGGTGGACGTTGACCAGGGACCAGCCGGAGGGTGAAGCCCGGCGGGTGCAGCTGTTCTCCCCTGATTCGGGCGAGGACGACACCGAGGCCGGATATGGCGTCAACATCGGCGGCGGAGGTGAGGTCGGCGGCCTGACCTCGCTCAATATCAGTGTTGTCAGCCCGTGCCTCGAGGTCGTCGCGGGTGAGTCGTGACAGGCGGCGCTCTGCATAAGGGTCTGGCAGCGGCGCTGGCGCTACTCGCATGTGCTGCGATGACCGGCTGCAGTCAGGGATCGGGTGCGAGAACAGATCTGACGTTGAACGATGCGTCGACGACCACCGCTGCACACGTGGATGCGGTGATCGCCCGCATTGACCCTGCGTCGATCGAACGCATCGACAAAGTAACGAGTGAGTCGTCGGGTTGCAGAGGAAACGATGTGGACCCTGAGCAGTGTGTGCAGCAGTGGACGAACCAACGATATGTCTGGTTCGTTGGGAGCGTGAGCCCGCTCGGTGGGCTCGATGTGCTGGACGAACTGGTGGCGTCCCACGTCGCAGACAGTTGGACGGCGGGCAGAGAAACACATGAGGGCGACGGCCGCCGGGTGCAGCTCTTCGCCCCTGACGCGGGCGACGATGCCGGCTATGGAGTCGAGCTCGCTGGCGGCGGTGAGAACGGCGGTCTGACCTCACTCAGCATCAGCGCTGTGAGCCCGAGCTTCGAGGTCGCCGAGGGAGAGTCGTGGAACTGACGATGAGCCGGGGGGATCGAGGCGTCACCCTCGTCCTCGGCCCGTACGACAACGGCCACAGGGCCACCACCATCAGTGCGGACAGCCCGTGCGTCACAACTAGTGAGAGAGCAGCGCGGTCATGACCGAACAGATCAGCCCGGAAAAGACCAGCACGGGGACCAGGCGCCGCGCACCCCGCCTGTCCCGCCCGGGCAAGCCGGCGGCGGCGAAGGCCACCGGAACGCCCCGGGGAGCCGTGCGCCCGCCGACGAAGTCCCGGCGGCGGCCGGCCGTGATCGCCGCCGGCGTCGCCCTCGCCATCGTCGGCGGTCTCGGCAGCTGGTACTACGCATCCACCGTCGGTAATACCGTCACGGTTCTGTCGACGCAGACGGATGTCGCCCGCGGTGCCACCATCACCAGTGCCGACCTCACGACGCTGCAGATCGCCGGTGGGCAGGACACCCCCGCCTTCACCGCCGCGCAGGCCACCGACGTGATCGGCCAGACGGCCACGGTCGACCTGCCGGCCGGCACCTTGGTCACCACGGCGAACGTGGGGGCGGGAATCAGCATCGCCTCGGGCGAATCTATCGTGGGTGTGGCCCTCACCGTGGCGCAGCTGCCGAATTACCCACTTGCCGCGGGTGACCGGGTGCGCGTTGTGGACACCCCCATCGCGCAGGGGGACCCGCCGGCGACCTCGCCCAAGTCCTTCGTCGCCACCGTGTTCACCAGCCGGTTCGACGAAGGCACCGGCACCTGGGTCGTTGACCTCGTCGTGCCGTCGAACGAGGCGGCAGACATCGCGGCGCGCAGCGCCACCGGCCGGGTCGCCCTGATCCTCGACGCACCCCAGGGGGAGTAGCCGATGGCAATCCTCGCCCTGACCAGCCTGGCCGGCTCGCCCGGCGTCACCACCGTGGCCGTGGGCGCCGCGTTGAACTGGCCGCGCCCGGTGATCCTCGTCGAAGCCGACGTCTCCAAGTCCAGCAGCATCCTGCCCGGCTTCCTCCGCGGCCAGGTGGACCACGCCCTCGGACTCACCCCGCTCTCGGTCGACCACCAGCGCGGTGAGATCACCCTGGCAAACCTGTGGGCCCAGACCATCGAACTCGCCCCGGAGCGCTACCTCATCCCCGGCTTCTCCAGCCTGCAGGCCGCCCGCGGCACGACCACCCTGTGGGTGGCGCTGGGCGCGGCGCTCGCCGGGCTCGAAGCGGCCGGTGTTGACGTACTGGTCGACCTGGGCCGACTCAGCCAGAACGACTCACGGATGCCGCTGCTGCAGCAGGCCGACGGCGTGCTGCTGGTCGCACGCCCGGTGCTGCCGGATGTGGCCGCACTCGCCCCGCGGGTGGCGGATCTCGGCACGGCGCTCGGCCTGGCGGGCCGCGACGGCGCACTCTCCCTCCTCCTGGTGGACTCGGCCCACGAGGGCTACTCCTCCGCCGAGATCAGCCGGGCCCTGGGGCTGCCGGTGGCCGCCCGTGTCGACTGGGACGTGCGCTCCGCCGCCGTGTACTCGCTCGGCGCCGCCCGGCAGCTCCGATTCGACCGCGCGCCCCTGGCCCGATCCCTCACCACCGCCACCGAGGCGCTGAGCCAGGGCCTGGCCGTTCGGGCGACCCGACTCGGGCGCCGCCCGGGCGGACCACCCGACGCGCAAACCAGCACCGTGCTCGCCGATGCCGGCCAGGCAGGAGATCCCTCGTGACCGACCGCACCGGGCTGACCGACCACACCGAATCGATCGACGAGGTTGAGCGCACCCTGGACCTTGCCGAGTTGCCGTTCTTTTCCGGCGGTTCGCCGATCAGCATCCCGGATGCGGGACCGTCCGACGCACCGCTGGTGCATCGCCGTCACGGCGACGTCGCGACCGCCGTCACGGCTCCTGCAACCGTCGATTCACTGTGGGCCGGTGGGCTGGACGGCACCCTGCCCGTGTCGCTGCCCTGGGATGTCGTCGCCGGACTCCGGGAGCAGGTCGCGAACCTGCTGGCCCAGTCCGAACTGGCCTCGCCGAGCCTCACCGACGCCTCCCGGCAGGCCCTGGCGCAGGCACACATCGTTGACGTCATCCGCTCGCAGGTCGACGACATGGTGCGCCTGGCCGGCGGCACCAGCGCCTGGGACCCGCGCACCCAGACCGCCATGGCCAAGGCCATCTTCGACTCGCTGTTCAAGCTCGGCCGGCTGCAACCGCTGGTGGAGCAGCCCGAGGTGGAGAACATCGACATCTACGGCTACGACAACGTCTGGCTCACCTACGCCTCCGGCGAGAAGAAGAGACACGAACCCGTGGCCTCCTCCGACGCCGACCTGATGGCTGAAATCGCCTTCCTCGCCGCCCGGGGCGGGGAGAGCGGGCGGGCGTTCACCGCCACCAACCCGATCCTCGACATGGACCTGCCCGGCGGCGCCCGGCTCGCCGCCGTCGCCCCGCCGATCTCGCCGCGACCCAAAATCGTCATCCGCATCCACCGGTTCGTCGACATCACCCTCGACGACCTCGTGGTCAACCACGGCACCCTCACCCACCCGATGAGCGCGTTCCTCGACGCGGCCGTGCGGGCCGGCAAGTCAATCGTCGTCGCCGGTCATCC
>Ga0247810_10001766_pt1 | contig 12921 bp, 8 predicted proteins | sample UWRJL119311C1_FD_179918 | JGI IMG/M metagenome (GOLD analysis project Ga0247810, IMG submission 179918) | Plant litter microbial communities from Arlington Agricultural Research Station in Wisconsin, United States - UWRJ-L119-311C-1 | ecosystem: Environmental > Terrestrial > Plant litter >...
AAAACTTGTTGTACCACTTGCGGTTCCGTATGTTGTTGATAAAGCAGACAGCGTACCCGATGTTCCTATGGCAGGGGTCGTAGCGGCTATAATAGTCTGGGTTCCTCCGGCTGTAGTGCTCCCGCTTTTGGTACCCGAAGTAAATGTCAGGTTAGCTGTGGTAATGGCATTTACTGATATTGTATTCCCGCCTGTTGATGCACCGCCGGCAATGTCAGTTGTGATAAAAAAATATCCTGTACTGCCACTGTTAATTGCCTGTGAAAAAGCTGAAAATGATTTCGCTCCCGCTACTCCAGGTGAAGTGAGGGTTGCCAGGGTAGCATCAGCTGCATCTAATACAGCATCTGTTGAATAGCGTAATTTTAAATTAGTGATATCTGCAGCATCGTAAGAGCCGGCAGTCGTTAGTCCTAAACCAGTAAATGCAGCGTTAGATGTAGTTACCGCGAGCTGAAATTTATGAAGGATATTAGTATTAGTACCTTCTGTTATGTTTGCTGCCGCTATCTGGGTGCCATTATCTGACAGCGCTATTGTAGGGACAGCTGGAGTTCCTACTAACTTAACATCATCTACACGGAATTGATGGGTGGTTGCAGGGTTCCTGAACCGGATTCTTAGATTGGCAGTGGAGGGAATTGTGCCTGTAGGAGATATTAGTGCCCAAACCGCGCCGTCTGCTCTCGTATAGGTTAAAGGAGTATAGGTTGTGCCATCGCTGCTGACTTCTACAACCAGCAGGTTAGATGTAGAAGTTGTAGATTTATATTCCCCAAAAGTTAATGCCAGCGCACTAAAGCCAGATGTATTTATATTTGCTATTTCAAAATTAATTCCCACTGTAGACGTTATAAACACATTTCCCGAGCCACTTGCGCCAGTATATCCAGATGAAACACCAGTACTCCTAACATCACCTGTTCCGGTATAAGTTAAGGTCGCTGAATTTTGGAAAGTATTGGATGCTATTGTAGTAGTCCCGGAAGGGCTTCCCATATTTTCTGAAAAGATGGTAGTCTGCGCATTCATCGTTGCGCCAAAAAAAATCGCAATTATTAATAGTAAAATTCTCGTTTTCATAAGCTGAAAGTTATTAAAAGAGAAAACTGATTCCGACCCCCCTTTGCCGTATATACGGCTGTTTTTTTGTAATTGATTTTTCATAACCTGCATTCTAATCAGTAAACATATATCATTCTTATTCAGTAAAATGGGGGCTTACAAAAGTAAAATCTAGAACAATACGCAGGAGTTTTTTTTTAAGATTTTATTAACCCTTAATGTTAAATCCGATGAACTACACGATTTATCGATTAAATACACAGAATGGGGTGTTTTCGCCATTTTTAGTATCCTTATTTAGATGTATTTTGTGCTACAATGATATTTATGTAACAATTACGCTGGTTATTAACATATTTATTGCTATTTAGTTGTTGTTTTGGTGTTTATTGTAGTGATCACATAAAAATGATATTTTGGATATTAATAAATGATTTTTTAAACATTATATTAATGTTAAATAAGGCTATTTTCGATTAATAAATTCTCAATAAGAGATTTTACAATCCAGTCTTATCAATGCTTTTTTAAATTTTTATCACAAATCATATTTTATAACGCATAAAATTTTGATAATCTAGGTAGATATGACATCCCAATCATCAACGGTCTATTGTTGGAGTATTATATTTGTAAAAAAGAATACCTAAATGAAAACAAGTTTTACTGTTACTGAAGCCATACAAAAAATGGAATATTTCTGTGCTTATCAGGAACGTTGCCATGACGAGGTAATAGCAAAATTAAAATCGATGAATATGATCCCTGAGGCAATCGACCTTATTGCCGTACATCTAATCCAAAACAATTTTTTAAACGAAGAACGGTTTGCCTGTAGCTTTGCAAGAGGAAAACACCGTATTAAGTTCTGGGGCAAAATACGTATCGTCAATGAGCTTAAATTCAGGCATATATCCAAATATAATATCGACCGTGCGTTAAAAGAAATAACGCCCGAAGAATATGCCGAGACATTTCACAAGCTTGCGGAAAACAATTGGGCTAATATTCGGGAGACTAATACATTAAAGAAACGCAAGAAATTCTGCGATTTTATGTTGCGTAAGGGTTTTGAGAGTAGTTTAGTCTATGAAAAAGCCATTGATCTGGAAAAAGAAGACCAACCTTAACATCCCATTAACAGAATCTGAACACTTATCGATTTTTCGCCTAACCTCTTATCTCTTCAAAGAGTTAAAGCTTTTTCGCAATTTTTGAAAAGGCAACAAAAATGCGCTTTATCCGTCCTTTTTCGACTAAATTAACGAAAACGTTTTCGTTAATTAGGTAGTTAATCGAACTAATAGGACACGTTATCGAATAGTTAGAAAATAGTAAAACCAAAGTAGTTTTTATAGCCGTAACTGGTGGTACGTTTGCAATGCGTTAGAGAAATAGTATGTGTGCATACTTAATTTTATACCACCAATTATTATGAAAAAATTACTTTTTTTACTTTTAGTTTTACCATTCTTCGGATTCGCCCAAACAGCTCTTGTTAGATGGGATGGTGTTTCATCAAACTGGACTGCTACGCCAAGCCCAACGGTTTTGGCTACTGGAGTATCTGCTGCCAATGTAACTGGTTCAAACTTTACATCAGAGTATGATGGTTTCCAAGGGACACAATGGCCAACTACTACAACTTTAAGTTCTTCAAAATACATACAGATATCTATTTCTGCACATACAGGATACAATATCAACCTTTCATCTTTAAAATTTGCTTACAGTACGCTGAATGCAGAAGACGGATGTAAACGCTATGACGTAAGATTTTCAAAAGATGCTTCTTTTCCTTCAAATGGAACTTCCCTAACCGGAGACAGAGCAGCAGTTCTTGTAACTAAAACCAATGTATCAGTTAATTTTCCTGCTGGAACCAATCTAGCTGCTGGAGAAACGATGTACGTTAGATTTTATGCTTATCAAAGAGCTAACCAATATTATCCAAATGCTGCATGGCAATTGATGACAAGCAGTTCTAATAACAACGGTGCTAACGTTCCAACAATCTACGGTACAGTTACTCCGGCCTGTACAATTGCAGGTAACCAAACTACTTACGGTGCTAACTCATGGATTGGTTATGTATATAACAATGCTGCAGTAACTCCTGCAACTGCTCCAACAAGTGCTTTCCTTTCTGCTAACTACAAAGGATACAATACACAATCAGAAAATTTCGACCAGGACTTAGGAGCTGCAGGAATATCTGGAACTAACATATGCGGAACTTACACTGAAAAATTCGCAATGAGATTTAAAATGAACAAAACATTCGCTGCCGGACAATATAACATCGTTGTTGGTGGTGATGATGGTTATAGATTAAGTGTTGATGGTGGTGTAAACTGGGTAATCAACAACTGGGGTGATCATGATTATTTGACTACTTCAATTGCAATATCACTTAGCGGCTCAACTAATCTGGTATTGGAGTATTACCAAAACCCAGGTAGCTCACACGTGTCTTTTACATGTGGACAGATTGCAGGTGACCCATCGGTATTTGGAGACAATGTATGGAATGTATACGGTTACAATTCTACATCTATATCTCCTGCTGCTTCAACTTACGCAGGGTACTATACACAAGGAACTCTGGGCGTAAATACGCAGGATACTGCAAATAACGGATGGTCTGCTGCTGGTTCTCCTTCAGAGTCAGCCGGATGGTCTGGTGCACCAATCGGAATAAGCAATTTTATCTTAATCCACAAACGTAAAGGTTTCCCTTGTGGACGTTATATCGTTAAAATGGAAGAGTGGGATGATGCAGGTGAACTTTATATCAATGGTACAAAAGTATGGTCAAATACATCTTACAGCAATAACGGTAACCCGGCAACAGTAGTAGGTACTTACGAATTGAATGCTACTTCAACTATGGAATTGAGATTAAGAGAAGATGGTGGGGACGCAAAAATAAAATTGAGCCTTACAGATATTCCTGTTATTTATAATGGGACATGGAGTGGTACTGCTGCAAATTCAAATGTGCAGATAGATACTGACCTTGCTATGGCTTCAGACCTGAATGTTTGTTCTTGTACAGTTTCTGCTGGTAAAACAGTAACAGTCAATTCAAATGTAACACTTACAGTACAGGATTACGTAAGGGTTAAACCAACGGGTAACCTTATCATTGAAGACAGTGGGAATCTTGTTCAGATTAATGACAATTCAGTAAACAGCGGAATTATTAAAGTGAAAAGACAAACATCAGTACTAAAACAATACGATTACACTTATTGGACATCTCCAGTATCTGGTGCTGCTTTGTCAACACTTTCAGCTAACATGGGTTCTTCTATCTTTTACAAATTTGACGTACCGTCAAATAACTGGACTTATTTAGGAGATACTTCAATCATGCAGCCAGGTCAGGGTTATATCTCACGTGCGCCTTCTAATATGAACTTTACAACTAACCCTAAATTATTAGTTACTTTCTCAGGATTGCAGAATTCAGGTGTAATCAATACTCCGGTTGTTAAAACTGCAGGCAGCAATTATAACCTGATTGGAAATCCTTACCCATCTGCTATTGATGCAAAACAATTTATTACAGCTAACCAGACAGTAATCAACGGAACAATCTATTTCTGGACTCATAAAACTGCAATTGCTTACAATACTCCAAACCCAGGAACAGGTTCTCTTGCTTACTCTGCTGATGATTATGCTAAATATAATTTAACAGGTGGTACAAGTACAGGTTCTCAGTCAACAGGTGCTACACGTAGCGATGCCCCTACAGGTAAAATTGCATCAGGACAGGCATTCTTCGTAGAAGCTGTTACTACAGGTACTACCAATGTTAACTTTAACAACGCAATGCGTAGTGGTGGTGTAAATTCAAATGGGCAATTCTTTAGAACTTCTAATGAGCCAAATTCAGAAGCTGGTGCTGTAACTGAAGGTAGAGTATGGTTGAACATGACTAACGCTCAAGGTGCATATGCTGAAACGCTTTTAGGATATGTTGATGGTGCAACTAATGATCTTGACAATTTATACGATGGTAAAACAATGGATGGCGGTAACTATATCTCTTTGTATTCTTTGCTTGGTACTGAAACCCTTTCTATCCAAGGTAAAGGTTTGCCTTTCTCTGATTCCGATATTGTACCTTTAGGTTATACAAGCTCACTTGCTTTAAACTTTACTATTGCGATCGCTGATATAGATGGTTTGTTCACGAACCAAAATGTATACTTAGTTGATAAATTGACTAACGTAACAACTAACCTAAAACAAGGCAGCTATACTTTCTCTACTGAAGTAGGTACATTTAATGACCGTTTCGAATTGAAATTTGTTGATGCAGCGCTTGGAATTGATTTACCGGTTTTGGCTCAAAATGAAATCGCTGTTATCAGAAGCGGTAACCAAATTGAAATCAGCTCTGATAAAGAATCTATCGCAGCAGTAATGGTATATGACTTACTTGGAAAAGTAGTTTACCAAAAAAGCGGAATCAGCAATACTACTTTCGCTACAAACGACCTTAACGTTCACAACCAGGTTGTAATCGTAAAAGTACAAACAGAGAACAAACTGGAAATGGTAAGGAAAGTGATCATGAACTAATCATAAAGCTCATACTATAAAACAAAATAGGCTCTCCAGATGGAGAGCCTATTTTGTTTATAGTCGTATAATGTAGTTTGTAAAATGTAGATTGTAGACCCAAATAAAATGTCTGAATAATTAATCGGAATATTGTTAGGCTTTTTCAATTAGAATACTAACCGCATTACCGCCAAACCCGACAGCATTAACCATTACCTTGCGTATTGGCCTGCGTTGCTTTTGTTGCTTAGCAAATGGAACGCTTATAAAAGTATCGTGCTGCATCATCAGCAGTGCCATCTCGATGTTTAACATTCCGGAAGCACCAAAAGTATGCCCAATCTTCCATTTGTTTGTAGTCAGCAATGGTATCGTCTCTTCTCCAAACACCTTCTGTATCGCCCTGAATTCTGTAAGGTCTCCTTTAATGGTGCCCGGAGCATGCATTACAATAACATCAACCTCAGATAAGTCTGTTTCCTTTAGGGCCATCTTCATAGATTTCTGGAAACAGTCTGCTTCGGCAGAAATGGAGATATTGTGTTCCAACACTTCGGTCGCATATCCAATCCCTGTTATATAAGCAAGCGCATTATCTTTTTTTCCGGTTTCCAGGCAGCAAACGGCTGCTCCTTCACCCAGTATCATTGTATTTTGCTTTTTGTCAAGATCAAGCGCACGGTTAGGGAACTCACTGTTCTCCTTTGCATAGATTTTAAGTGCCTGCATCTGCGCAATAGTAAATGGTGTCAGTGGCGCTTCGCTTCCTCCAACGAGGAATTTGTCAGACATACCGGCCCTAAGCCAGGCAACACCATTTAATACGGAATGTAAAGCCGTAGAACAGGTAATGGAATGCGAGATTTCAGGCCCCTGACTTTGCAGGTCATGCGCTACCCAAGAAGAGATATTGCCTAAGGTCGTGGTTGGGGAAGCCAGTGTCTGTGCCTTACCGGTTTCTAAATACTCCTGATAGTGTTTTTCAAACAAGGAGGTTGCGCCACGGGACGAACCTATATTAATTCCGAACTCATCCTGTTCTGACCAGCCCGCTTTTTGTATTGCCTGTCTTGAAGCCTGTATCGCAAATAGTACAGAGTCATCCAGCGATTTGTATTTGGTATCCGATTGCCTGAGTTCCTCAATTGAATTATGTGATACAATATCGAGTATGGCCGCAAGCGCATGCTGGTCCCCAAAGTCTTTATCTGTAAAGAAATGGCTGCCGCTAAGGTAATTTTTCCAAACCGTATCGGGATTATTCCCCAAAGGTGAAACGGAACTGATAGCCGTGATAGATATAATTGGTGTCAATTGTAAAGATTTAAATGATTTCCAATGCTTCCTCCACTACCGTATAAACCTTTTGTAACTGCTCGTCACTGATAATATAAGGGGGAAGTATGTAGACAATATTTCCAACAGGCCTTAATATGATCCCGTTTTCGATAAAGAAGTTGTATAACTTGTTGCGCATTGTTCCATAATAGCTTTCCTCGCTTTCTATACGGATCTCAAGCGCAAAAATGGTTCCAAGCACCCTCGTAGTTGTGACTTTTGGGTGTGCCTGTATATGTTTTTCAAAAGCAAGGTGCCTTTGATTTACACGTTCAATATTGCGTTGCATACCATCAGTCTGCAGTAATTCCAGACTTGCAAGTGCCGCAGCACAGCCAGTTGGATTAGCCGTAAACGTATGCCCGTGAAACAAAGCTTTGTTGATGTCGTCGCTATAGAAACCGTCAAACAGTTCTTGTGTAAAAGTGGTTATCGCCATTGGGATGGTTCCACCTGTAAGCGCTTTGGAAAGGCACATGACATCCGGTTGGACGGTCAGGTAATCACAGGCAAAAGTTTTACCTGTTTTTCCAAAACCGGTCATCACTTCATCTGCAATGGTTATCACCTGTTGCTCTTTACAGATAGCAATAAGCTGGTCCAGTGCTTCGGGTTCAAACATTACCATTCCGGCAGCCCCCTGAACCAAAGGCTCAAAGATAAATCCGGCTACATTATAATCCCGTATTGCAGCGCGCAAAGACTCATAACTGTTTTCTTCCGCCCCTTTTACAGGAACCGGGATACGTACAACATCGATAAACATACCCTCAAATGCCTGTGTATAAAAAGAAATACCACTTGCGGCCATAGCTGCAAAGGTATCACCATGGAAAGCATTTTCGAAAGCCAGAATTGTAGTTCTCTTTTTCCCTTTATTGTAAAAAAATTGGAGTGCTACCTTAATAGCCACTTCAACGGATGTAGAGCCATTGTCAGAAAAAAAGATTTTCTTTTGATTATCTGGAAGGATTGCCATAAGCTTTTCAGAAAGCAATACAGCAGGCTCATGTGTAAAGCCGCCAAAGAGTACATGTTCGAGTGTGGTCAACTGTTTGTAAATCGCATCGGCAATAAACCTGTTGGAATGCCCGAACGGGTTTACCCACCAGGATGCTATAGCATCTATATATTCTTTATTGTTCTCGTCCCATAGTAAAGCGCCTTCTCCTCTGGTGATGGCTATAGGTACTGCTGCTGTTTTGTGTTGTGTATAAGGGTGCCAAAGATACTGGCTGTCTCTTTCGGATAGGTTCATCTTAAAATGTAATTATACTGCAAAGATACGGAGACGTTGCAGAAGTATGCCGTAAACGCATTCACAAAGATTTTATAAAGTCAGTAGTTTATCCCTCAGAACCTCGGCATATTCACGGACAACGTTCTGGTCAAAATACGGCTCCTGTTCAATCCGGCCTATGCAATTGATCCCTGTACGGTTCAGTATAATCGTTTCGGAAGCAACGTTCTCCTCGCCGTTAAAAACGATTCCTGCAATTGCAATATTCCTGTGCTGCAATGCCTCTATAGTGAGCAGTGTATGATTGATGCTCCCCAGATAATGCCTTGAAACAACAATTACTTTGTAGTCCGGCTGTATCAGGTCGACAACAGATTCAGTATCGTTGAGAGGTACAAAAATACCACCTGCACCCTCAATTACGAGGTGGTTTTCAGTGATTGGCTCAATAATTTTTTGAAGATCAATAGTGATACCGTCCAACTCTGCCGCAAGGTGGGGACTTGCCGGCGTCTTTAGTGCATAGCTGTTAGGATGGATTACTGTTTTGTCATTGGAAAGTAATGACTTTATTTTATGGCTATCGGACTTGTCCAAATCACCTGCCTGGATGGGTTTCCAATAGTCGGCACTTAATGCTTCTGTAATAATTGCTGAGATAATAGTTTTACCTACATCAGTAGATATTCCTGTGATAAATAGTTTCATTGTTTTGTGAATTCAAAATTGCAGTCCTCGCATTTGTATTGGTATTTGGTATAAAAGGGCAGGACAAATAGTAAAAGTGAAAATATAAAGGAAAATAGGGACTTTAAATCTTTGATAGTAGACAGTAAATCAATTTTATGGCCTCCACAGTTCGGGCATACAAGAAGTTTTCCTGAATCGTCAACAGCATGTTTACTTATTTCAGACAGCGACAGTAGTGCCTGCTCATAGTCTTCGGATCTTACGAAAAGTTTAACCCCGCCAATTGCATTGCTGATTATTGGATCTGTATCTATCGTAAAATTATCCTTCATGAAAACTTCGACTCCTGAAGATTCCAATTTGCCCTTTACGATATAAGCTTCTGAAGAATATTGGAAATTTCCGACCTGTTTGAAAAGAGTATTTTCCATAAGTGCAAAGTTACTCTTTAGTTTGGGGTTTTATAATATACGAAATGTTAAACGTTGGTTGCAGCATTATAACGAATCCCTCAATACCGTCAAAAGCCTCTGGATTTGCGCCTCTGTATTGTAGCTGTGCAGGCAGATCCTCAATCGTTCCTGTCCTTCCGGAACTGTAGGCGACAGTATGGCCTTGACTTCAAAACCGTTTTGTTGAAGTATCAGCGCGACCCTTTTTACATTCTCGTTACCAGGAATTATGGCACTTTGGATAGCAGATTTACTCCTCACAAATAACGGCTTTAAACTGAGCAGGCTTTTCTGCTGGTTGAAATGCACGATATTGTCCCGCAATAACTGGATGCTTTTGTCCCCTTTGTCAAGATGCTGGTAAGCAGTTAATATTGTAGCTACAGAATGGGGCGAAAGTGCAGTAGTGTAAATGAAGCTACGTGCAAAATTAATCAGGTACTCTTTTAGCTGCTCTGAGCCTAATATAGCGGCGCCATGACAGCCCAATCCTTTGCCGAAAGTCATTATTCTTGCAAAAACGGATGACTGCAGATCAGTTTCCTGAACCAATCCTTGTCCGTTATCACCACATACCCCCAGTGCATGTGCTTCGTCAAGTACGAGGTAACAGTTGTATTTGTTGCTGATATGTACGAGCTGCTCCATATTGGGCGTATCGCCATCCATAGAGAATACCGTTTCCGTGACTATATAAATCGTAGTATCGGGATTCCGTACAATCAGCTTTTCAAGATCCTCAAAATCATTATGTGCGAATTTATACGACTTCGCATGTGAAAGCTGTATCCCGTCGCGTATAGAGGCATGGCACAGCTCATCATATAGTATCAGGTCTCCCTTTTGGGGTACACAGCTAAAGAAACCTACATTCGCATCATAGCCGGAATTAAAAATCAGTGCAGTTTCTGACTGTTGGAAGGACGCTATAAAACTTTCAGCCTCGGTATATAAACTGTGGTTTCCCGATAACAAACGTGAACCTGTAGCGCCATTATGGGTAAGCCTATTCGCAACCAGGTAGTCATGCGTTTCATTAAATAAAAGTGCTGATTTTGAAAAGCCAATGTAATCATTAGACGCAAAGTCAACCAAATCGGAGTTTCCGGGTAATTGCCTCAACGCATTAGTGTCTTTCCTTACTTGCAGTTTCTTAGAGAGTGAAACGGGTAAACTGTTTTTCATTTGGCAAAGATAGAAGGTTTTTATTAGTACTGGGATTAGTTGAAGCTACGGATTCTGTAAATAATTTCAGCCGGACCAGTTGGGAAACCCTGACTTTTGTAGGTTTATTTTAATAGAGACAGTGCTATAAACAAAAAACGCCCCAAAATAAATTGGGGCGTTTGAAACCATCTCAGGTAACTAAAAATAATATGCTTTATATATATATTAGTCTTCAAGTACTGCAACTTGTGCAGCAACTTTACCTTTTCTTCCTTCTTCTTCTTCGTAACTTACTCTGTCACCTTCGCGTAATTCTTCCGCTCTGATTCCTGATGCATGAACGAAAATGTCTTTTCCTGTTTCTTCGTCTGTAATGAATCCGTAACCTTTTGATTCATTGAAAAATTTAACTGTACCTGTACGCATTGTAATTGTAATAATAATTTATAATGTTGCAAATGTAAACTTTAAAGTAATACGACAATACAATTATGTTAATTTTTTTCTAAAAATTATTGATTTACAGTATTTTCGGTTTTTTCTTACGCCTTTTTTCGCTGGAAGTCACGTTGTTGAAATTACAGCAAATGGAAACTTTTGTTGCTAAAAATTCAAAAAACTATACAGTATAAGTGTTTTATGGATGGATTACTATAGCGTTGTAGTAGCGATTCATATTAGCAATAACGATTTAGCTTATGAAAGACAAAGCTGAAAAAAATTCAATAAAATAAAAAGCCCTGGAATCTCCAAGGCCTTAAAAAATATAAAAGTAAATTTTTATCTCAACCTGATATGAAGCTCTTCCAGTTGCTTTTCATCAATAATAGATGGTGCATCTATCATCACATCCCTTCCTGAATTGTTTTTAGGGAACGCGATAAAGTCACGGATTGTTTCCTGTCCGCCGAGTATTGCCACCAAACGGTCAAGACCAAATGCCAATCCTCCGTGTGGTGGCGCGCCAAACTGGAAAGCATCCATAAGGAAGCCGAACTGGGCTTTAGCTTCTTCTTCGGTAAACCCTAAGTATTTGAACATCAATTGTTGGGTTGCCTTATCGTGGATACGGATAGAACCCCCACCAATCTCATTACCATTCAATACCATATCATAGGCATTGGCACGTACTTTTCCGGGATTGGTTTCCAATAAATGCATATCCTCAGGTTTTGGGGATGTAAATGGGTGGTGCATCGCGTGGTAGCGTCCGCTCTCTTCGTCAAATTCCAATAATGGGAAATCAACAACCCATAATGGTGCAAATTTTTCCGGGTTTCTGAGGCCAAGACGTGTAGCCAATTCCATACGCAGCGCACTCAACTGTGTCCTCGTTTTGTCTGCAGGACCGGAAAGCACCAAAATCAAATCACCGGCTTTAGCGCCTGTTATACTGGCCCATTGTGCCAAATCCTGCTGATCGTAGAATTTATCTACAGAAGATTTAAAAGTACCATCCTCATTGCATTTTACATATACCATTCCGCTGGCACCTACCTGTGGGCGTTTGATCCAGTCAATAAGGCCGTCTATTTCTTTTCTTGTAAATTCACCTGCTCCGGGTACCGCAATACCTACTACCAGCTCGGCTGCATTGAATACGGGGAATTCTTTATGTTGTGCAACTGCATTCAGTTCGCCAAATTTCATTTCAAAACGGATATCCGGTTTGTCATTACCATACGTTTTCATTGCATAGTCGTAGGTGATCCTTGGAAATGCATCCACTTCAATACCTTTTATTTCTTTAAGCAAGTGACGGGTAAGCCCTTCAAAAACGTTTAATATATCTTCCTGTTCCACAAATGCCATTTCACAGTCAATTTGTGTAAACTCAGGTTGCCTGTCGGCCCTTAGATCCTCATCCCTAAAACATTTTACGATCTGGAAATATTTATCCATCCCCCCAACCATCAATAACTGCTTGAAAGTCTGTGGCGATTGTGGCAATGCATAAAATTGCCCTTCGTTCATTCTGCTCGGTACGACAAAATCCCTTGCCCCTTCAGGAGTAGATTTGATCAGGTAAGGCGTTTCAACCTCACAAAAGTCAAGGTCAGAAAGGTACTTCCGTACTTCCATAGCCACTTTGTGGCGGAACAGCAGGCTGTTTTTTACCGGGTTTCTTCGGATGTCGAGATAGCGGTATTTCATACGGATATCTTCACCGCCGTCAGTCTCATCCTCTATAGTAAAAGGAGGGGTCAGCGCAGCATTTAGTATCGTCAGTTCGGTTACTAAAATCTCGATCTCGCCTGTAGCCATATTGCTGTTTTTGGCTTCGCGCTCAATAACAATACCCTTTGCCTGGATCACGAACTCCCGTCCAAGGGTTTTTGCAAGTTCAAATACGGATTTATCGGTACGCCCTTCATCAAAAATCAATTGGGT
>Ga0247810_10001768_pt1 | contig 12910 bp, 10 predicted proteins | sample UWRJL119311C1_FD_179918 | JGI IMG/M metagenome (GOLD analysis project Ga0247810, IMG submission 179918) | Plant litter microbial communities from Arlington Agricultural Research Station in Wisconsin, United States - UWRJ-L119-311C-1 | ecosystem: Environmental > Terrestrial > Plant litter >...
AGACCGATGTATCATGGAGATTCGTTGCTTCGGGGTTGCCGAAGAAACGGGCCTTTAGCTCAGTTGGTAGAGCGCCACGTTTACACCGTGGATGTCATCGGTTCGAGCCCGGTAGGGCCCACCAAGAACGCCCTGGTGGGGATAGGTAAGTACCCTGATTTACGGTCAGCTGTGATGCCATTGGGTATAGGTGCGAAGCGACACGTTGGTGCTTGCCGGTAGCAAGTGGTCATGAATGCACGGCCGTACAAGGCCGTAATGGATACAACTACTTCTCACGTGTAGGCGTCACGCGAGGTGGTCGCAGTAGTCTCAGAGCGGCGAGGCGACGGGGGAGCACGCGTGGACTTTGACACGGCGAGACTGTCGCTGCACCTTTTTTCTTTAGACGACGCGAGCGACGTCCTCGGCGGGATACGAAGGCCCGGCCAGGTCTGGGCCCGGCAGTATCCGTCGTTCTTCGAAATCGACCTCCTGCGCGCGCTTGTCCATGAGCGCAGGTCTGGAATCGACCCGGGCCCGTTCACCCAGTACCAAGTGACGTTGCGCGACGGAAACGTGGTGATTGGTGGCGGCGGGTTCTTCGGGCCGCCGGACGAGTTCCGCGCTGTGGAGATTTCCTTTGGGATCGCCCCCGAATACAAGGGCCACCGCTACGGTGCCGAGATCGTGTCAGGCATGATGCAAATTGCGCGTGATCATGGCGCACGCTTTATCATCGCAACGGCAACGGCCGCCGACATCGGAACCCAAAAATCGCTCGAGCACGGTGGATTGCCAGAGGTCGTACGCGACGAAACGACTGTGTACTTCGGCCTGGAATTCGACGCATAGCGATCACAGATATACAGCTGGGGTCGCCAAATGTCAGTCGTGAGCAATGTCGGTATCAGCGGCTTCGCGTCGGATGCTGCGTGCGATAGTTTGTGGCTATGGTTCGGGACGGTCTGGCGGCGACGCGTGGCATCACCCTGCAACAGCTGAGGTATTTTATTGAGGTGGCCGCCGAGGGCTCGATCAGTGCTGCCGCCGACCTTCTGTATGTCTCGCAGCCGACGATGTCCGCAGCATTGAAGGATCTCGAGACCCGATCCGGCCGCACTCTTTTTGTCCGCTCTGTCCGCGGGGTCACGCTGACGGAGGATGGCACCGAGTTCCTCGGGTATGCGCGCCAGGTGATCGAACAGGCAGAGCTCCTCGAGCAGCGCTACCTCGGACGTGCGCCGTCGCGTCGCTTCCTCGCGGTGTCCACACAGCACTATTCGTTCGTTGTTGATGCGTTCGTCCGAATGGTGAAGGCGTCCGATGCGGCGGAGTACGCGTTCAGTCTTCGTGAGAGCCGCACGTGGGACATCATCGAAGACGTGCGCACGCTGCGGAGTGAGCTGGGCGTTCTCTTCCGCAACGACTTCAACCGGAACGTCATCGATAAGCTCCTCCGCGACTCCGGGCTCGTCTTCACCCCTCTCTTTCTCGCCACTCCGCACATCTTTATTGCGAGGACGAACGCGCTCGCCGAGCGCTCGCGCGTCACGCTTGAAGATCTCGAGGACCTGCCGCGCCTCACGTTTGATCAGGGGACGAACAACTCGTTTTACTTCGCGGAGGAGATCCTCTCCACCCGCTCGTCGAAGCAGGACATTCGGGTGAGTGACCGAGCGACCATCTTTAATCTCATGATCGGTCTCGGTGGATACACCATCTCCACCGGCATCATTTCCGACAACCTCGACCCGTCCATCATCGCCGTCCCTCTCGACGTCGACGAGCGCATTGAGATTGGGTGGATCGGCCACTCCTCCATCTCGCTGACGGCACAGGCGCAACGCTTCGTTGCGGAGATGCGCGACGTTGTCGCGGATTTTGGGGTCGAACTTCTGACATAGGCATTGGCTATGGCTAAGCATCGTGGAAATCGATGGGGCTATGGCTAGGGGTCGCCCATACACTCATGTCTCAGCACCCACCATGACGCTTTTTGGCGAACCCTGAGATATTGAGGCATCTGTATGACGAACGACTGTGCTTTCAGTATCAGTACAACGCGCTTTGACGAGACGTACTCTCCGTCTCCCCATTCCCGGAACACAACCAATTTCGCGAACCTGGCGCGTGGCGAGAATCGCGAGCAGAATCTTCGCAACGCCTTGTTGATGATCAACAATCGCTTCAACGACCTGGTGCGCGGGGACAATCCCAGAGGAAATCGCTACGCCGTCGAGCTCGACATCGTTTCCGTGGATCTGCACATCGCCGCAGCTGACGAGGATTCCGCCTTCCCCCTGATCGAGATCCTCGACGTGCTGATCCTCGACACACAAACGGGCGCGCGCATCGATGGGATCGTGGGAAACAACTTCTCGTCGTACATCCGCGACTACGACTTCAGTGTGCTGCTGCCCGAGCACGCGGCGAAAGCGACCGGTCAGGGCACTCCGAGTGACTTTGGTGAGCTGCACGGGAGACTCTTCAATCGCTTCCTCGGTTCTGACGCCTACCAGGAGCGATTCCCGCAGCCTCCCGTCATCTGCATCAGCGTCTCGACATCTCGTACCTACCGTCGGCTCGTGAATGAGCACCCCGTTCTCGGGGTTGAGTATGGGCAAGATGGTGAGCACTCGTTGACCGATCAGTACTTCGGCAAGATGGGGCTGAAGGTTCGATACTTTATGCCTCGCGGTGCCGTTGCGCCCCTGGCGTTTTATCACCGCGGTGATCTTCTCAACGACTATGCCCCCCTGGCGTTGGCCGGGACCATCAGCACGATGGAGACGTTTCAGAAGATCTACCGCCCGGAGATCTATAACGCGAATACGGCGGCCGCGGACGTGTACCAACCGAGTTTGGATCACGGCGACTACTCGCAGACGCAGGTTTTCTACGACCGTGTGGAGCGCAACCAGTTGGCCCTCACCCAAGGGAAATTCGTTGCGGAGAGTTTGATCAAGCCGTACGGCGCTGTCCTTGAGCAGTGGGCTGCTCAACTCTCTTTCTGACCGACCTCCACACAAGGAATCATCGATGAATACACTCCTTCCCACAGCGATCGTGGGCAGCCTGCCAAAACCGTCCTGGCTCTCGGAGCCGGAGAAGCTCTGGTCGCCGTGGAAGCTTGAGGGCGACGAACTGCTCGAAGGCAAGCTCGATGCGCAGGCCCTGGCCGCCGACGACCAAATTCATGCAGGCCTGGATATTCTCAGCGACGGCGAACAGACCCGCCAGCACTTCGTCACCACGTTCATCGAGCACCTCACGGGTGTCGATTTCGAGCGCCGCGAAACCGTCCGCATCCGCGACCGCTACGACGCGAGCGTCCCGACGGTTGTTGGTGCGGTGAGCCGGGAGCGTTCCGTGTTTGCCGATGACGCGAAGGCCCTCCGCGCACAGACGAGCCAGCCTATTAAGTGGGCGCTGCCCGGCCCGATGACGATGATCGACACGCTGTACGACAACCACTACAAGAGTCGCGAAAAGCTGGCGTGGGAGTTCGCGACCATCCTCAACCAGGAGGCGAGGGACCTGGAGGCGGCAGGTGTCGACATCATTCAGTTCGACGAGCCTGCATTTAACGTGTTCTTCGACGAGGTGAACGACTGGGGTGTGGCCGCGCTCGAGCGAGCGACCGAGGGACTGCTCTGCGAAACTGCGGTGCACATTTGTTACGGCTATGGGATCAAGGCGAACAACGACTGGAAGGCGACGCTCGGCTCGGAGTGGCGCCAATACGAAAAGTCGTTCCCGCTGCTTCAGCAGTCAACGCTCGACATCGTTTCCCTGGAGTGCCGTAACTCTCGTGTGCCGGTCGAACTAATCGAAATCCTTCGTGGCAAAAAGGTGATGGTTGGGGCGATCGACGTCGCCAGCAACATTGTCGAGACGCCTGAGGAGGTCGCCGCCACGCTTCGGAGCGCGCTCCCCTTTGTGGACGTCGACAAGCTCTACCCGAGCACCAACTGCGGAATGGCGCCCCTGCCCCGCGATGTTGCACGCGGCAAGATGATGGCGCTCGCACAGGGTGCGGACATCGTGCGCGCAGAACTCTCCTGAGCGGCGCCCGTCGGCCCACCAGAATGTTCTGTCTGTAGACAGAGCGTGGGATCGAGCGGCCTCTCAACCGATCGATCCCACACAGGCCACGCGCCGACGCTGTCGCGATCCGAGCCTTACGACTCCGACGTCAGTCGACGGCGCCGGGAGACGACCACTGCGGCTGCACCCAGGGCCAGAAGCAGGGAGCTGATGCTGCCGGCTAGGCCCGCGGTGTCAACGCCGGTCGCGGCGAGCTCTCGCACGCTGCTCGCGGGAGCTGCAGGTACACGCACGGGCACCGCGGGCGTGTTCACGGGAACCGTGGGCGCTGCCGGGACAACGGCCTGAGCGACCAGTGTGAAGTCGCGACGCTCGCTTCGGCCGCTCGCTGCCACATTGCCCTCGGCTCCAATGAGCTGAGACTGGCCCGCGAAGAACGAGTACGCGTTCGGCGCGAGTGTGAGTGTGGTCGACCACGTGCCCTCGGCGGTGACCACGATGTCTCCTCCGACGCCGGCGAGTGCGGCGGATTCGAGGGTGGCGATGTCTGCACCGGAGGCGAGGTCGGCCGTCGGCGCGTAGATCAGCGCGATTGTCGCCCCGGGCTCACCGGTGCCGCTGACAACAACGGTCCCACCGGTGACCGTTGATCCGGCCGCCGGGGCGGTGATCACGGGGGCAGGGAGGGGGAGCGGCGGAAGGATAAGGAGAACGGTCACCGGGGTGAGCGCCACTCCATCAAGCGTTCCACTGACCGTAACGTCCTGTACCAAAGAGGCCTCATCGGAGAACACTAGGTCGGTCACAAACGCGTTGAGGTCGTCCGCCACGGTGGTGACAGTGGCGGAGCCGTCGGTGTTGGCGATGCTGATTTCGGTGCCTGCCGGTGCGGAGCCGGCGAACGTCACCGTGCGGGAGGTGAGGACCTCGAGCGATCCGGGGTCGGTGAGAACAATGGCGGCTACCGGCTCCGCTGGGGCGCTCGGAAGGGTGAAGGTGACGGGCGCCGACGTCGGCGGTGTGGTCAGATCGATGACCTGGGAGACGAGCAGCGACTGCGTCGTCTCGGCGTTGGCCGCGAAGTCCACCGTCAGCGACCAGGCGCCCGTGGCATCCACGATCGCCGGTACGCCGAACAGTGACGCTCCGTCGAGGGAGGTCACGCCCACGGCGGCGGCGGGTGTTCCGGTGCCCGCGAATTGCACGGTGCGGGATGCGACCGCTTCACCCGCGGCGGGGCTGGTCACGGCAAAGGCGGCGGTGGGGACAACAACGGCGTTGGCCGGCGCAGCGCTGAGGAGTCCTGCCGCAAGGGCAAGAGCTGCAATGGGCGCAAGGGAAAGCTTGCGCAGGGTGAGGGACGTGATCACTGGGCTTCCTTTTGGTCGGTGCCGGATCGAGAGTGTTCTCCGGCTGGACCAGCGCCATCACTGCGAGCGAGAGTCGAAATCCGGTGACCAATTCCGAGGGATTATCTACTTTTGCCGAACGTAGCAGTCTGCCCCAACGTCCAGAAGGGGGAGGTGAGAATTGTGCGGGTTTTCGGCCCGAAGACACTCAGGCTGTGCTTAAAACGCCACAGGCGCCACTCGGCGATGCCGGACAATGAGTAGTTATGACCAGTCTTGCCAGTGCGTTCGAGCTGCCCGAACACCTCGTGGCCAAGGCCCAGCCCGATCTCATCGGTGTGGACGAACAGTACTTCGCCGCGATTAAATTCCACCAACAACATTCCATCGGTGACCTCACCGCACAACTTGCCACGCAGCGCACGGCGCCCGGCGGCCCGGGGCAGGCCGCGATGGAACGCGACATGGAGATCCACCGGCTCACCGCGCGACTGCGCGCGATGCGACGGTTCGGCCTCGACGTCTGCCTCGGGCGAATGGTCACCGCCGACTCCGCCGAACCCGTCTATATCGGGAGATTCGGACTCACGGGCGAGGACGGGGAACGGCTTCTCCTCGACTGGCGCTCACCCGCGGCAGAACCGTTTTTTGGTGCCACCCACGCCAACCCGATGGGGCTCACCAGCCGCCGCCGGTATCGCTGGACCCGCGGACGCATCAGCGACTACTGGGATGAAGTGTTCACCACCGAGGGGTTCGAGGGCAACGCGGCACTGGACGACCAGTCCGCATTTATCGCCACCCTCGGCAGCAGCCGGTCGCCGCGGATGCGCGACGTACTCGGCACCATCCAGGCTGACCAGGACGCGATCATACGAGCGGGTTCGCGGGGTGCTTTGGTCATCGACGGGGGACCCGGAACGGGGAAGACCGTTGTCGCGCTCCACCGCACCGCCTACCTGCTGTACTCCGACCCCCGCGTATCCCGTCAGAACGGCAGTGTGCTGTTTGTCGGACCGAGCCCGGCCTATCTCGCGTACGTCGAGGACGTGCTGCCGAGCCTCGGTGAAGACAGCGTGCAGACGTGCACCATCGCCGACCTCGTCGCCGAGGGTGCCGCAGCGCAGCCCGAGCACAACAAAGAGGTGACGCGTCTCAAAGCATCCACCGATCCGATCGCGCTGATCGATGCGGCCGTCTCCTATTACGAGCGCCCGCCCACCCGAGGTATGGATGTCGAAACCTATTGGGGTGATCTCTGGCTGGATCCCGCCGACTGGGCCGAGGCGTTTGCCGAAGCGGAACCCGGCACACCCCACAATGACTCGCGCGATGCGGTGTGGGAGAAGTTGATCGAGATTCTGTTGGACAAACAGACCGACGAGGACGACGACGAGCGCGAGATCGAAGAAGACGACGGCGAGAGTGCGTCGCGCACCCTGCTCCGCAAAGCCCTTCTGCAGAGTCGTGAGTTGCGCAGCGCCTTCACCCGAGCCTGGCCGATGCTGGAGCCCGCCGGTGTGGTGGGCGACCTCTGGTCGGTGCCGGCGTACCTGAAGCAGAGTTTCGCTGCGCTGGGCAACACTGCGCTCAGTGACACCAAGCTCAGTACCGCGCTCAGTGACGATGACGTCGAGATGTTGCAACGCTCGGATCCCCGAGCCTGGACGATCTCCGACCTGCCGTTTGTTGACGCTGCGCACCGGCGGATTGGTGACCCCGAAGCATCCCGACGAAAAAGCCAGCGAGAGGCTGCCATCGCCGTCGAAAAGGCTCGGATGTCGCGAGTTATCGACGACCTGCTCGAGGCCGATCTTGACGGCGACGGCATTGTGACAATGCTGCGCGGGCAGGACCTGCAGGATGCTCTGGTCGACCAGTCCGCGCTTCCCACGATCGACCCCGACCTGCTCGCGGGGCCCTTCGCCCACATTGTGGTTGATGAGGCCCAGGAGCTGACCGATGCGGAATGGCACATGCTGCTGGCGAGGTGCCCCTCCCGCAGCTTCACCATCGTTGGTGACCGCGCCCAAGCTCGGCACGGCTTCACGGAGTCGTGGGGCCAACGCCTCGAGCGGGTGGGGTTCACCGAGATCGACCTGTCGTCGCTGAGTGTCAACTACCGCACACCATCCGAAGTGATGGCCGAAGCCGAACCCGTCATTCGCGCGGCGCTGCCCGACGCGAACGTGCCGTCGTCGATTCGGGACAGTGGGCTGCCGGTGGTCCACGGGTCCACGACCGAACTGGCGGGAATTCTCGCGAACTGGCTGTCTGCTCATACCGAGGGGATTGCCTGCGTGATTGGCGACCCGACCTTTGCGGCGACGGACCGGGTGCGTTCGCTGAGCCCGGGGATGTCGAAGGGGTTGGAGTTCGACCTGGTGATTGTGGTTGATCCGGATGCTTTCGGCGACGGCATCGAGGGTGCGGTTGACCGCTATGTGGCCATGACCCGGGCGACGCAGCAGCTCGTCATTTTGACTACCGACTGACAGGACGGCGCGGCGCGGGTCACCTCCGATACGTCTGGATGACCTGGCTGTCGTCACTCTGACCGAGACCGGCGGCGGCCGCCTGGGCATAGCGTTGCTGCGCCACGTCCAGGAGCGGAACGTCGATTCCCGCTTGTGCTGCCGCGCTCGCCACCAGCCCGCTGTCTTTCACAAAGATGTTGATTGTGCTGGTTGCCGCCGGGTCGTTGTGGAGCATCCGCGGACCTCGGTCAGCGAGCATCCACGATCCGGCCGCACCTCCGCCGATGAGATCGAGCACCTCGGCCGGATCGAGTCCGAGCGCCGCCGCGAGACTGAGGGCCTCGGCGGCCGCGACGATGTGCACGGAGCACAGGTGCTGGTTGACGACCTTCACGCTCTGCCCGTCGCCCACGCGCGATCCGACAGTGCGCACTGTGCCAAACGACTCGAGTACGGGCAGAACCGTCTCACACGTTGAGTGCTCGCCGGAGAGAAAAATTACCAGCTCGCCCGTTGTCGCTCGCGCCACGCCTCCCGTGACCGGAGCGTCGGCAACGCGCGCGCCGGCCGCGATCAGCCGGTCGGCTTGGGCGGTGGCGCTCTCCGGACCGACCGTCGACATAATCACCCACGTCTGGCCGCGAACGCCGGCTCCCGCCTGGGTGACGAGGGTATCGAGCTGATCGGGGGTCGCCACCATGGCGATAACGATGTCGGTGCGCGGCGCTTCGGTAACCGTCGGGACGATCGGGATGCCCGCGGCCGCACCGCGCTCCACCGCAACCGGCATCGGGTCAACCCCGGTTACCGTGTGGCCAGCACGAACGAGCTGCGTGGCCATCGGCAGGCCAATCGCACCAACGCCGACAAAAGTGATGGATGTCATCGCACTTCTCCTTTGAAGTAAGCGGGTGGGTCGAGCGGGGTGAAGTACGCGAGCCTGGATTAACCGAGTGTCGCCCGTCGTTCCAGTTCGCGAAAGACCCCGGTGTGGTCGAGCCCTCCCTGCCCGGCGTCCACAAGTGCCGCGAACAGGTCGCGCACCGTGCTGATCACGGGGAGGTCGACTCGGGCGGCGCTCGCCGCGGCACGCACAAAATCGAGATCCTTGAGTTGGTAGGCGGCGGTACCTCCCGGTTCGAACGATTCGTCCACCCAGTTCTGGCCCTTCTGGTGGAGAATTTCGGAGCCGGCGAGACCCCCGCGCAGAATGTCGAGCAGTGCCGAGCGGTCGAGCCCGGACTCGCGGGCGAGGAGCATCGCCTCCGACACCGCCGAGACCGTCGAGGCAACGATCATCTGGTTGCACGCCTTCGCGAGCTGCCCCGATCCGACCGGTCCCATGTGGCGGATGATGTCGCCCAGCACAGCAAACGTGGGCATCAACTCCTCAATGTCCGCCCGCGTGCCGCCCGCCATAATGCTCAGCCGCGCTTCGCGTGCACCGACAACACCGCCGCTCAGCGGAGCATCCACCACCCTGATCTTCTCGGCTGCCAACTCGTCGGCATAGTCGCGAACCGCAACGGGAGAGACCGTGCCCATCACGACAAGAAGGGGACGGTGGATGCCCGCGGCCAGCCACCCGGCTCGCAAACCCCGAGGGCCCTCAACCACGGCGCGCACGTCGGCGAGGTCCGGCAGCACGGTGAGGGTGATGGCTGCGGCAGCATCCGCGGGCGTTGGCGCCACCCGCGCTCCCGCGCCACGCAAAGCCTCCGCCTTCGCCGCCGTGCGGTTCCACACGGTGAGGTCGAGGCCTGCCGCGAGGAGAACCTGGCTCATGGGCATCCCCATCGCGCCCAGACCGAGCAGCGACAGATTGGTCATCAGGAGTCCGAGGCCGCCAGAGCCGCGAGCGCTTCGGTTTCGCGCCGCAGGGTGATCGCCGTGGCCAGGCTGTCGTCGATGATGACGTCGTCCCAGCGCACAATGCCGCCCTTCGGCACATCGTTGACGAGTTCGACGTGGTGGGCCATCGCGACGGGCAACAGGCCTTCTGCAACGCTTTTATCGGCCGACACCAGCTTGCCCCAGACGGTGAACCCGCCTTCGCCGTCGAGAAACTCGCCGGTTGTGAGGTCCTTTTTCGCCGCGGCCACCACATCGGCGTAGAACCCGATGGGGGAGCCGGTCGCGACCCCGCGCAGGGCCGCATTGGCGATCGAGACGTTCAGTTCGAGTCCGACGTAGTGATACGGGCGATACAGCGCCGCATACTGCTTGGTCGGATCGGGGTGCCAGGGGTACTCGTCGAAGCAGCTCGCGACGTACTCGTTGGTCGCCTTCACCACGACAAACACGCCCTCCTGGGTGTTGTGAGGAATCCAGTCGCCGGCGCGCGTGACACTCGACATCACGTCGACGGAACCCTCGTGGGCGAGCACCCCACCCACGTCAGAGGGGCGGCAGATCGTGGCAATTTCCTCGACGTCGCCCGGGGTGAAGGTGAGACCTTCATCGCTCGGGCGAAGTCCGGCAGCATTGGCGACCGCGGCCATCTCGATGGCGGCCTTGGTGCCGTCGCGGAACGACGTGTGCATGTTGGGGTTGAGCTGCCCGGAGTCGGTGAGTTCCTTCGAGAACTCCCAGTTCTCCCAGACGTTGTCGGGATTCATCTCGTGATAGTGCTCGAGGTACTTGGCACCCTTGCCCGCGCACACCACGTCGAATCCGCTGGTGCGGGCCCAGTCGACGAGCTCCCAGATCAGTGCCGGCTGGTCGCCGTACGCCAGCGAGTAGACAACGCCTGCGGCCTCGGCGCGTTTGGCGAGAGCAGGGCCCGCGAGCGCGTCGGCCTCAACGGTCACCATAATGATGTGTTTGCCGCTCTCGATGGCGGCCAGCGCGTGGTTGATTCCCACAATCGGGTTGCCAGTCGCTTCGACGATCACGTCGAGGTCCGCGTCGAACAGGGCTGAGGCGTCACCGACGATGGTGGTGGCCCGACTCGCAATCGCGGTCTCGATGTCGTCGACGAAGGCCTCGGCGGGCCAGCCCACAAGCGTGAGTGCACCGCGAGCGCGTTCGGTATTGATGTCGGCAATCGCGACAACGTGAACGCCCGGGATGTTGCGAGCCTGGGCGAGATACATGGTTCCGAAGCGGCCAGCACCAATGAGTCCGATGCGGATGGGGCGGCCGGATGCTTCGCGATCAGTAAGAAGCTTGTGCAGATTCATGGAACGACTTTCTGTGAGAAGGCGGGCCATCGAGTGACCCGCGACGCCATTGTCGATGTCAAACTGCGGCAAGTGTAACCGATACCACTTTGTTCCACAACGACGAAAGCGAGATCATCTAAGCTGTGGTGAACCGATACCGTTACAAAGGACACAGATGCCCAAGCCCGCCACTATCCGTGATGTTGCAGCTGCGGCAGGTATCTCGATCGCGGTTGTCTCGCGAGTGCTCAACGACGGAACAGGGCCCGTCGCGCCGGCGACGCGACAGCGTGTTCTGAAGGTGATGGAAGAGCTGTCTTACCGGCCGCGCACGGCGGCGCGAGAGCTCAAATCGGGGCCGACCACCACGCTGGGGTTGCTCCTCGCCGATGTCACCAACCCGTTTTTTGCGCGCCTGGCGGATTCGATTGTGCGGGAAGCCCGCTCGCGCGGGGTGCAGGTCATTTTGATGACCACCCAGGAGGATGCTCGCCTTGAGCAAGATGCCCTCGACACACTCGCCGCCCGTCGTGTGGGTGGTGTTATCGCAACGCCGACCTCGACCAATGCCGCATCGTGGCAGCGCCTCATCGAGCTCGACACCAACATCGTGTTTGTCGACCGCTACGTCGAGGGAGTTGTGGAAGCCGACCACGTCAGCATCGACAACGAACGGTCTGCTCGTCAGGCTACGGAGCACCTGATCGACCTCGGCCACACCCGCATCGGGTTTATTTCCGGTCCCCTCTCGACAACTACCGGGCGGGCGCGCACCGAGGGCCATCTGGCCACGCTCGCGCGGCGCGGGGTTGCTGTTGATTCGCAACTGCTGTGCAACGTGCCGTTCCGCGGAGACCAGGGAGCGGATGCCGTGGGCAGCTTGCTCAATCTGGCCGAACCGCCGACGGCGATCATTGTGGCGAATACCGCCCAGGTTGCGGCGAGTGTGCGGCGGATCCGCCAGTCGTCAATCCGGGTGCCGGAGGATCTGTCGTTGATCGTCTTCGATGACAACCCGTGGACGGAACTGTTCACCCCGTCCCTCACGATTATGCGCCAGCCCATCGCGATGATGGCCTCGCACTCGGTTGACCTTGCGTTGGCGCGGATCGGCGGAAGCTCGGAGCCGCACTCCGTCGTGATCGAAGCCGAGTTTGTCGTGCGGTCCAGCACGCAGGCCCCGGCCTAACCACCACCGCGGAACCGGGTGTTCCCGATTCCGTGGTGGTGGTTATCAGTGCCGAGGGCTAGCCGCGCACCTGTTCAACCCATTCCTGTACCTGGTCGGGAAGGCCATCGATGATGGGCTGCGTCGCCTCGACCCAGTCGTCCAGGTCCGTGATCTCGTGGAACTGGGCTCCCGCCGCCTCCAACTCGGCACGGTACTTCTCGGTGTCAGAGATCGTCGTCTCCGTGTAGGTCTCGCCGACCTCGTCGGCGGACTCGCGGATGATGTCCTGCTGGGATTCCGGGAGGGAGAGCAGCGCATCGTTCCACGCGATGAAGTGGTAGTTCGCGTACATGTGGCTGGTTTCGCCGATGTGCGGGGCCACCTCGTGGATGCTGTTGAACAGGATGGCGTCGAGCGGGTTCTCCTGTCCGTCGAGCACCCCGCTCTCCAGCGCGGAGTAGACCTCGTTGAACGGCAGCGCCTCGGCACGAGCGCCGAGAGCCTCCCACGTCGCGAGCATTGTGGGTGCGGACGGTGTGCGGATGGTTTTGCCCTGCAGCTCGTCGAGGTTCGTCACGGGTTCTTTGGTGGTGAGCTCACGGGGACCGCGGTACATATTGCCGAGCATCTCGTATCCGGAAGCATCCGTAATCGCTTGCTTGATCTCGGTGCCCAGCTCGCCATCCCACACCTCGAAGAACTGGTCTTCGTTTTCGTAGA
>Ga0247810_10001772_pt1 | contig 12902 bp, 12 predicted proteins | sample UWRJL119311C1_FD_179918 | JGI IMG/M metagenome (GOLD analysis project Ga0247810, IMG submission 179918) | Plant litter microbial communities from Arlington Agricultural Research Station in Wisconsin, United States - UWRJ-L119-311C-1 | ecosystem: Environmental > Terrestrial > Plant litter >...
CGGCGGCCGCTCATGCGCTCGATGATGTCGGCGAAAGGCACGTCGATCTCGAGCACGTAGTCGAGTTTCACGCCGGCGGCACGCATCGCGTCGGCCTGGGGAATCGTGCGCGGGAAACCATCGAAGAGAAAGCCACTGGCACAGTCCGACAGTGCGATGCGCTCTTTGACGAGATTGATGATCAGGTCGTCGCTCACCAGCGCACCCGAAGCCATCACGGCCTTGGCTTCAAGGCCGAGCGGAGTGCCCGCCTTGACCGCGGCACGCAGCATGTCGCCGGTGGAAATTTGCGGGATGTTGTACTTGCGGCAGATGAAAGCGGCTTGCGTGCCTTTGCCTGCCCCGGGGGCGCCCAACAAAATGAGTCTCATGGTGTCCTCGGACGGTTCTTAGATTTCTGTCGCGCCGTGCCGGCCGAAAGGGCAAAAGGCAGGGCGGAATTGCATCGAGGATAGCACGCTGTTTTCGTGACTAAATGCCGTTCCGCGAGGCGCTCAGGGCGTGCTGAACAGCGCGCGGACACGGGCCAGATCTTCCGGTGTGTCGACACCGGGCCCCGGGTTGTCCGCACTCACATGCACCGCGATGCGATGCCCGTGCCACAGTGCACGGAGCTGCTCCAGCGCTTCGGTGGCTTCGACCGGTGCCGGCGCGAGATGGGGAAATGCGCGAATGAATCCGGCGCGATAGCCGTAAATTCCAATGTGCCTCAGCGGTGCCTGCGCGGTTGGCACGGCGCCCGCGCCATCACGCCACCAGGGGATCGGTGCGCGGCTGAAATACATCGCATGGCCGCGTGCATCGAGCACCACCTTGACCACATTCGGATTGCCGAATTCCTCGGCCGTTTCGATCGCATGCGCCGCGGTGCTCATGACCGCATCGCGCTGCATCGCCAGCACCGTCGCCACGGCGTCGATGAGGGCGGGCGCGATGAGCGGTTCGTCGCCCTGCACGTTGACCACGATCGCATCGTCCGGGAGGGCGAGTTGCGTGCAGGCCTCGGCCAGCCGGTCGCTGCCGCTCGGATGGTCGGTGCGTGTGAGCAGTGCCTCGATGCCATGTGCGGCGCATGCATCGACGATTCTGGCGTCGTCCGCCGCCACGACCACGCGCATGGCGCCCGACGCCAAGGCGCGCTGGGCCACCCGCACGATCATCGGCATGCCACCTATGTCGGCCAGCGGTTTGTCGGGCAGACGCGTGGATGCGAGCCGGGCAGGAATCAGGACGGTGAAGGGCACGTTCATGGCGTGAGCAATCGGCGGAGTCGCCGACGGTGGCGAGGCAGCAAAGGGGATTTGGGTCGGCTCAAAGGCCCAGTTCTTCGTCGGAGAGCGTGCGCGCTTCGTTTTCGAGCAGCACCGGGATGCCGTCGCGAACAGGATAGGCCAGTCGCGCGCTGCGGGAGATCAGCTCGCGCTTGTCGGCGTCCCAATGCAAAGGCCCCTTGGTGACGGGGCAGACGAGCAGTTCAAGAAGCTTGGTGTCCATCGAGCGATGATAGCTTTGCGTCGAGCGCCGCCAGGAAGGCCGGCTCGGGCGTGAAGCACAGCGGCACGGCGAGCGCATCGGGTTGGCGCCGCCAGAGTTTCAGTGCATCCTTTTCCGTGCAAAGCACCGTGGCGTCGGCGCTGGGCACCAGTGCCCAATCTTCGAAGTCATGGTGATCGGGCAGCGCGATGCATTGGCGCAACGCCAGCCCGCGTTCGCTCAGCATGACGAAGAACGAGGCGGGCTTGGCGATCGCCGCGACCGCCACCAAGGTGCGGCCCTGCAGCGTCGCCAGCGGCACGCGGGTGCCATCGCTGCGCACCGCGTCGTCGGCCAGAGAGCGTCTAGCCGTGTAACCCGCAAAAGCGGGGCGAACGCCAGTGTGCAGCACCAGATCGCTGCGGCGCGGCCAGCGCTCCCGCAATGGGCCCGCCGGCAGCAGCCAGCCGTTGCCCACCCCCCGATCGTCGAAGACGCAGATCTCGACATCGCGTGCCATCGCCAGATGCTGCAGGCCGTCGTCACTGACGATCACACGAACGTCGGGGTGGGCGTGGCACAGCGCGCGGGCTGCATCGATCCGGCGGCGCGCCACGAACACGGGCGCCCCGGTTCTGCGCAGCAGCGCCGGCTCGTCGCCGACATCGCGCGGATCGCTGTCCAGCTGCACCTCGCGGCAGTCGGTAGTACGGCGGCCGTAACCGCGCGAGACAATGCCGACCGCCATGCCTTCGCTTCGAAGATGCTCCACCACGGCCATCACCGCCGGCGTCTTGCCCGCGCCGCCTGCCACCACATTGCCGACGACGACCACCGGTACACCGGCGCGTTCTGTTGCGAGCCAACCCGCACCGTAGAGTGCGCGCCGCAGCGCCGTCAGGGCTCCGAAGAGTTGCGAGACCGGCCAGAGCAGCCGCGCGACTGTGCCGCGCGCGAGCCAGACGCGCTGGAGCGTCAAGCTAGCGCCCCGCCTGTGCGGAGGATTGGGTGGCGAACGTGATTTGGCTCAGGCCGGCGCGGCGCGCAGCTTCCATCACCGTGATCACGGCCTGATGCGCCGCGCTCGCGTCGGCGCTGATGATCACCACGCTGTCCTTGCTGCCGCCGGTCGCTGCGCCCAGCGCCGCCGCTACGGCCTCGATGCTTCGGTCGGGCAATGCGGTCTTGTTGATTGCGTAACGGCCGTCGGCAGCCACAGCCACGATGACTTCCTTGGGGTGGTCGCGCTGCGCATCCACGTCGGCAACCGGAAGGCGCAACTGCATCTCGGTGAACTTGCTGTAGGTGGTCGACAGCATCAGGAAGATCAGCACGACCAACAGCACGTCGATGAACGGAATGAGGTTGATCTCCGGCTCGTCGCGCGCGCCGTGGCGGAAATGCATGCGGGCCGGCTTCATGGGAGGCTCACTTGCGCAGGGTGTTCAGGTGCCGGGCAAACCGTTCGCCAGCGAGTTCCAGATTCATCAGGTACTCGTCGACACGGGTGCGGAAGTAGCGCCAGAAGATCAGCGTCGGAATCGCGACGATCAAACCGAAAGCGGTGTTGTAGAGCGCGATCGAAATGCCGTGCGCAAGTTGCGCCGGATTGCCCGAGCCGACCGCACCACCCGTCGGCGATTGCGCGCCGAAGATCTCGATCATGCCGATCACCGTGCCCAGCAGACCCAGCAAGGGCGCCGACGAAGCGATGGTGGCCAGCGCCGGCAGCCAGCGCTCCAGCCGATGAGCCACGCTGCGGCCGGAAGCCTCCAGCGCGGCGCGCAGGTCTTCCTCGCTGCAGCGGGGGTTGGCATTCAACGCGCGAAAGCCGGCTGCCAGCACTTCGCCCAGTGCCGAGTTGCGTTCGAGCTTGGTTACCACATCGGGGCCGGGAACATTGCTGCGCGACACCGTGATCGCCTCATCGAGCAGCTTCGGGGGGAGAACGCGCGCCGTCCTTAGGCTGGTGAAGCGCTCGATCACGAGGGCCAAGGCAAGCACCGAACAGGCGAGGAGTGGCCAGATGGGCCAACCCGCAGCAACTATGATGGAAAACAAGGAATTCCTCCGGCCCGTGGACTGCAAATGCGCGGCGATTATCACCGAGCGCCGGGTCTGTGCAGCGGGGTGCTTTCTGTAGGCAACGGCGCACAGATTCTGTGGATAACTTTGTGATTAACCGCGCTGGGAACTCGCCCAAACCCGCATGAACAGGGGCTCGCATTGGGTCGACTTAATTTTGAGCAGCTGCTTTTCCTTTGAAATCATGGACTTGCACCACGACTCGTGCACGCTTTGGGGCTTAAAGCGCTTGGTGATCGGGCTGGGACACGATTGTGGAAGAGTCGCTGCCGTCAGGACTGCGCGCGCATGAACAACTCGGGCACTGCGGTTGCTTCAGGCCCGCGCGTTTGGGACGTCGGCGCGTTGTGCCATGCGGTGGCCGATGCGCTCGATGCGCGCTTCAACCCGGTCGCGGTGCGCGGCGAAATTTCGGGCTTCTCGCGTGCAGCCAGCGGCCACTGCTATTTCTCTTTGAAGGACAGCAGCGGCCAACTGCGCTGCGCGATGTTTCGGCGCGCGGCGGGCCTGATCGATTTCTCTCCACGCGAGGGTGACCAGGTCGAGGTCCGTGGTCGTCTGGCGGTGTATGAGCCGCGTGGTGATCTGCAACTCATCGTGGAGAGCCTGGTGCGCGCGGGACAGGGCGCACTGTTCGAGCAGTTTCTGCAACGGAAGGCCATGCTGGAGGCGGAGGGCCTTTTCGACATGGCGCGCAAGCGCCCGTTGCCTACGCTGCCACGGGCGATCGGTTTGGTGACCTCGCTCGGCGCCGCAGCCCTGCACGATGTCGTGACTGCGTTGCGCCGACGCGTGCCGCACATCCCGGTGGTGCTCGCGCCTGCAGCCGTGCAGGGTGCTGGCGCGCCCGCCGAACTGACACGCGCCTTGCGTTCGCTTTACGCGCTCGACGTGCCGATCGACGTCGTCTTGTTGGTGCGTGGCGGAGGCTCGATCGAAGACCTGTGGGCCTTCAACGACGAAGGCCTTGCGCGCACCATCGTGCAGAGCCCGGTGCCGGTGATCAGTGGCATCGGCCACGAGACCGACTTCACCATCGCCGATTTCTGTGCCGATCTGCGCGCGCCGACGCCGACCGCCGCAGCCGAACTCGTGTCCGCACCGCGCGACGTCTGGCTTGGCGCGCTCGATGTGATCGCCCAGAAGCTCAGCGACGGTCTGGGTGAGCGGCTTGACGCACTCGGGCAGCGGCTCGACCTGGCCTCCGGGCGATTGGGCCGGCCCTCGACCGCGGTGCTGCGGCAGCGACTGCGGCTCAGCCATGAAGCGCAGCGGCTGCGCTATGCGGTGACGTCGCAGCGTGAGCGGTCGGCACAGCGTCTTCAGAGGCTCGAGCAGACATTGCCATCGGCATGGCAGAGCCCATTCAAGCGTCAGGGCGAAGCGCTCGACCGGCTTGCCGCACGCTTAAGACTTGTCGATCCGGCGCTGGTGCTTCAACGCGGCTACGCCTGGCTGACCGACGCAAACGGCCAAGCGATCACGCGGACTGCGCAAGCGAAGCCAGGCGATACCGTGCGTGCGAGATTGGTCGACGGCAGCGTCGAGCTGAAAGTCGAGCGCAATGCAACGCGCCGCAAGCCGACGCAGGGCCATTGAATCCTTTCTAGAATCATTGGTCCGACAACCAACCCACGAGCACAAATATGGAACACGTCCTGCCCCCTCTCCCTTACGCCCTCGATGCGCTGGCGCCCGAATATTCGAAGGAAACCCTCGAATTTCATTACGGCAAACACCACAACGCGTATGTCGTGAATCTGAACAACCTGCAGAAGGGCACCGAATTCGAGAGCATGACGCTCGAAGAAATCGTCAAGAAGTCCAGCGGCGGCATCTACAACAATTCCGCGCAGATCTGGAACCACACCTTCTTCTGGAACTGCATGAAGCCACAAGGTGGCGGCGCGCCGGCTGGCGAGTTGGCCAAGGCGATCGATGCCAAGTGGGGCGGCTACGACGCCTTCAAGGAAGCTTTCGTCAAGTCGGCGGTTGGCAACTTCGGGTCCGGCTGGACGTGGCTCGTGAAAAAGGCTGATGGCAGCGTCGACATCGTGAACACCGGCGCTGCCGGAACACCTTTGACCACCGCCGATGTGGCCCTGTTGACGGTCGACGTCTGGGAGCATGCCTACTACATCGACTACCGCAATCTGCGCCCGAAGTTCGTCGAAACCTTCCTGGCCAAGCTGGTCAATTGGGAGTTTGCGCAAAAGAACTTCGGCTGAACGTCGCTGTTGCGCATCGAGAACGCCGGCCCTGCGCCGGCTTTTCTTTTTGGGGGTGCGCGCCTCTAGCGGCGGGCCTTGAAGGCCTCGCCAGCGAGCTTTGCACCTTTCTTGATGTTCTTCTTTGCGAACCAGCCCTGGTTCATCTCCAGCACGAAGCGCACCGGCTCTTCGGAACAGTGGGAGTCGAGCGACAGCGGCTGCATATCGACCAGGTTGACGATGCGCCCATCGTCCGCGACGAATGCGGCGGTGAGCGGCAGCAGCGTGTTCTTCATCCAGAAGCACTGCGTCGTCGCCTGATCGAAAACGAAGAGCATGCCTTCGGCCTGCGGCATCTCTTTGCGGTGCATCAGACCGGTCTGTTGTTGCTGGGGCGTCAGTGCGAGTTGCGCATCGATCTGATACATGCCGGCGGAAATACGCGTGCGTGGCAAATCCAACTGTGGACTTTGGGCGAATGCAGGAACAACGGACATCCACAATGCCAGCAATGCGGGAGCGAAAATCTTGAGACGCGGGAACATCGGATAGGACTTTTCGAAAGGGTCGGATCTGCGAGCGTACCGAAGATGGGACGGTTTTGCCGACGGCATGGCGTGGACGAAAAAAAAGCGCTCCGAAGAACGCTTTTTCACTGCGACGGCGTCGCTTACTTGGGCGTGCCGCCTTGCATCGACTTGGCCTTGACGCCGCCATTCTTGGCTGGGCGACGGGCATCGCGCGTTTCGGCGCGCTTTTCACCGGCCATGGCTGCCTTGTCGGTGCCGATGGCGCCGCCTTCAGGCGTCTTGTTGATGTCGCCACCGGCGCCCATCTTGACCTGACCAGCCGGCTTTGCAGCAACCTTGGCGTCTGCGCGCGCTTGCGGCTTGGTGTTGGTCACCGGCGCTTGCTCTGCCGCGGCACCGGGCGGGTTTTGAGCGTAGGCGCCCGCTGCAAAGAGACCGGCGATCATGAATGCGAGTGCTTTGTTCATTTGGAATTCCTCGAGAAGTTGGATGAATACGCCTTCTGGCCAGCAGAAGGTGTGCAAACAACGAAGCCGAACCGGTGGCGGTTGACACGGGCTCATGCATTGGTGCTTGCGTCTAAAATTCTACGGCTATTACGAGGCCGGCGATTGCCTCGGCCCTCGAACGTTTCCCGGAAGTCCCTGAGTTCATGTCCAGCTACGCGCACATTCAAGTTCCGACCGAAGGCCAGAGGATCAAGGTCAATGCGGACGATACGCTTGATGTGCCCGACCAGCCGATCATTCCGTTCATCGAGGGCGATGGCACAGGGCGGGATATCACTCCAGTCATGCTGAGGGTGGTCGATGCGGCGATCTCGAAAGCTTACGACGGCCGCAAGAAGATCCATTGGATGGAAGTGTTCGCTGGCGAGAAAGCCACGCGGCTGTATGGCCCGGACGTGTGGCTGCCGGAGGAAACGCTTCAGGCTGTCCGCGACTGTGTCTTGTCGATCAAGGGCCCGCTAACGACGCCCGTGGGTGGCGGCATCCGCTCGCTGAACGTCGCTTTGCGGCAGCGGCTTGACCTCTACGCCTGCGTCCGACCCATCCAGTACTTCAAAGGCGTGCCCAGTCCGGTGCGAGCGCCGGAAAAGACGAACATGGTCATCTTTCGCGAGAACTCGGAAGACATCTACGCCGGGATCGAGTTCGAGGCAGGAAGCGACAAGGCTCGCCAACTCATCCGTTTTCTTCAGGAGGAAATGGGCGTTCGCTCGATCCGGTTCCCCGACACCTCCGGCCTCGGCATCAAGCCGGTGTCCCGCGAGGGCACAGAGCGCCTCGTGCGCAAGGCCATCCAGTACGCCATCGACAACGGCAGGCCGTCGGTCACGCTGGTGCACAAGGGGAACATCATGAAGTTCACCGAGGGTAGCTTCCGTGATTGGGGCTACGCTCTCGCTGCCAGGGAATTCGGCGCCGAGTTGCTCGACGGCGGCCCGTGGATGCGGTTTAGCAATCCGAAGACCGGCAAGGACATCACCATCAAGGACAGCATCACCGACGCCTTCCTTCAGCAGATCCTGATGCGCCCAGCGGAATATTCCGTGGTAGCGACGCTCAACCTGAACGGAGATTACATCTCGGACGCCTTGTCGGCTCAGGTCGGCGGCATCGGGATCGCGCCGGGTGCGAACATGAGCGACACCGTGGCGATGTTCGAGGCCACCCATGGAACGGCACCGAAATATGCGGGCAAGGACTATGTGAATCCTTGTTCGGAAATCCTTTCGGCCGAAATGATGTTGCGCCACATGGGGTGGACCGAAGCGGCCGACCTGATCATCAGTGCCCTCCAGAAGTCGATCGCCAGCAAAAAGGTCACCTACGACTTTGCCCGGATGATGGACGGCGCCACGCAGGTGAGTTGCTCGGGCTTCGGCCAGGTGATGATCGAACACATGTGAAGGCCGCGGTCGAGCGGCGACAATCGAAGCGCCGGTGAAAGCCGGCAGTACCCAGACCATATGACATCAAGGACGTAGGCGAATGAGCACGACGGAACCCACCATCATCTACACGCTGACCGACGAGGCACCCGCGCTCGCGACCCGCGCTTTTCTGCCCATCGTGCGTGCCTTCACGGCGCCCGTCGGCATCAAGGTCGAGACGAGTGACATCTCCGTCGCGGCCCGAATCCTTGCCGGTTTTCCGGAATGCCTCAGCGACGAACAGAAGGTGCCGGACAACCTGGCCGAACTCGGCAAGCTCACGCTGCTGCCCGACACCAACATCATCAAGCTGCCGAACATCAGCGCGTCGGTGCATCAGCTGACCAGCGCGATAAAAGAACTGCAAGCCCGCGGCTACAAGATCCCCGACTATCCGGAAGACCCGAAGACCGAGGAAGAGAAGGGCATTCGCGCCCGCTACTCCAAGTGTCTGGGTAGCGCGGTGAACCCGGTGCTGCGCGAAGGCAACTCCGACCGTCGCGCGCCGAAAGCGGTGAAGGAATACGCCCGCAAGAACCCGCACAGCATGGGCGAGTGGAGCATGGCCTCGCGCTCCCATGTCGCGCACATGAAGCACGGCGACTTCTATCACGGCGAAAAGTCGATGACCATCGACAAGGCGCGTGATGTCCGCATGGAACTCGTCGGCGCAAGTGGCAAGACCACGGTGCTCAAGCCCAAGGTTCCACTGCTGGCCGGCGAGATCATCGACAGCATGTTCATGAGCAAGAAGGCCTTGCTGGACTTCTACGAAGAGCAGATGGAAGACGCGCGCAAGACGGGAGTCATGTTCTCGCTGCACGTGAAGGCGACCATGATGAAGGTCTCGCATCCCATCGTCTTCGGTCATGCCGTTCGCATCTTCTACAAGGAAGCTTTCGAGAAGCACGGCAAGCTGTTCGACGAGCTGGGCGTGAACGTGAACAACGGCTTGGTCGACCTCTACTCGAAGATCGAGTCGCTGCCTTCGACCAAGAAGGAAGAGATTGTTCGTGACCTGCACGCCTGCCACGAGCACCGGCCGAAGCTGGCCATGGTCGATTCGGCCAAGGGCATTTCCAACCTGCATGCACCCAACGACGTGATCGTCGACGCATCCATGCCCGCGATGATCCGCATCGGCGGCAAGATGTGGGGCGCCGACGGCAAGCCCGACGACACCAAGGCGGTGATCCCGGAGAGCACCTTTGCCCGCATCTACCAGGAGATCATCAACTTCTGCAAGACCAACGGCAACTTCGACCCGGTCACGATGGGCACCGTGCCCAACGTCGGCCTGATGGCCCAGCAGGCCGAGGAGTACGGTTCGCACGACAAGACCTTCGAGGTCGCCGAAGGCGGCGTGGCCAACATCGTCGACATCGCCACCGGCGAGGTGCTGCTGTCGCAGAACGTGGAAGCCGGCGACATCTGGCGCATGTGCCAGGTCAAGGACGCGCCGATCCGCGACTGGGTCAAGCTGGCGGTGACGCGAGCCCGCAATTCGGGCATGACGACGCTGTTCTGGCTGGACCCTTACCGTCCGCACGAAGCCGAACTCATCAAGAAGGTCCAGACCTACCTCAAGGACCACGACACGTCAGGCCTGGACATCCAGATCATGTCGCAGGTCCGCGCCATGCGTTACACGCTGGAACGTGTGATCCGCGGCCTCGACACTATCTCGGTCACTGGCAACATCCTGCGCGACTACCTGACCGACCTGTTCCCGATCATGGAACTCGGCACCAGCGCCAAGATGCTGTCGATCGTGCCGCTCATGGCCGGCGGTGGCATGTACGAGACGGGCGCCGGCGGTTCGGCGCCGAAACACGTCAAGCAACTGGTGGAGGAGAACCATCTGCGCTGGGATTCGCTGGGTGAATTCCTGGCATTGGCGGTGTCGCTGGAAGATCTGGGCCTGAAGACCGGCAACGCGCAGGCCAAGATCCTGGCCAAAACGCTCGACACGGCAACCGGCAAGCTCTTGGACAACAACAAGAACCCGTCCCCCAAGACGGGGCAGCTCGACAACCGCGGCAGCCAGTTCTACCTGGCAATGTATTGGGCGCAGGAACTCGCGGCCCAGTCCGACGACAAGGCGCTGCAAGCCAAGTTCGCCGGCCTGGCCGACGCATTGACGCGCGACGAGCAGAAGATCGTTGATGAACTGCTGGCAGTGCAGGGTGCCGCCGCCGACATCGGTGGCTACTACCTGCCGGACGCGGAGAAATGCGACTCGGTGATGCGGCCGAGCGCCACGCTCAACGCGGCGCTCGCAAAGGCCCAGGGCTGACCGAAGGCGCAGGGGCTCGGCCCCATGCGCCGATCCGGTGCCCGCAGCGCCCCGACGCCTCTCAAGCGTCGGGGCGTTTTCGTTTCAGCAATAAACCTCGCTCGATGGCAACGGACGCCCTTGTTTTCTTCGTAACATGACGCCAAATCCAATGGCGTCGGCATGGCGCTTGCTCGCTCGATAGAATGAATTTCATGGCAACCCGAATCCCCTCGAAACCCGCAACGCCACCGGCTCAGAAGCCCGGGCGCGGTGACGGCGATGCGGTCGTCCTGGAGCGCCGTCCGCAGAAAACCGCGCCACCTCAGATGTTCCAAGTGGTGATGCTCAACGACGACTACACCCCCATGGAATTCGTGGTGGTGGTCATCCAGGAATTTTTCAACAAGGACCGTGAAACGGCGACCCAGATCATGCTGAAGATCCACCTCGACGGGCGTGCCGTCTGCGGTGTGTATTCGCGCGACATGGCCGCCACCAAGGTCAACCAAGTGATGGAAGCGGCCCATCAGGCCGGCCATCCGTTGCAATGTGTCAGTGAACCGGTTGAATAAAGCCGACTCCGACCCATCTGAGACTTTATTTACAGCAAGGCAAAAGGAAATCTCATGATTGCCCAGGAACTGGAAGTCAGTTTGCACATGGCCTTTGTCGAGGCCAGGCAACAGCGCCATGAGTTCATCACTGTGGAGCATCTGCTGCTCGCTTTGCTGGACAACCCGAGCGCCGCAGAAGTTTTGCGCGCCTGCTCGGCCAACGTCGACGACCTTCGTGGGTCGCTGACGAATTTCATCAAGGACAACACGCCTCAGGTGGCAGGGACCGACGACGTCGATACCCAGCCCACCCTTGGGTTCCAGCGCGTGATCCAGCGCGCCATCATGCATGTGCAATCCACCGGCAATGGCAAGAAGGAAGTGACCGGCGCCAACGTGCTGGTCGCGATCTTCGGCGAGAAGGATTCGCACGCGGTGTACTACCTCCACCAGCAAGGCGTGACCCGGCTCGACGTCGTGAACTTCATCGCGCACGGCATCAAGAAGAGCGATCCGCCGGAGGCGGCGAAGGGCAGCAGCGAGGCGCCTTCCAATGAAGGCGAAGAGGGCGGTGGCGAGAAGAACGAGAAGGCATCGCCGCTGGAGCAGTTCACGCAGAACCTCAACCAGATGGCCAAGGACGGCAAGATCGATCCGCTGATCGGCCGCGAGTACGAAGTGGAGCGTGTGATCCAGATCCTGTGCCGTCGGCGCAAGAACAATCCGCTCCTGGTCGGTGAGGCCGGCGTCGGAAAGACCGCGATCGCCGAGGGCCTTGCCTGGCGCATCACGCAGGGCGACGTGCCGGAGATCCTGGCTGAAGCACAGGTGTATTCGCTGGACATGGGTGCGCTGCTCGCCGGCACCAAGTACCGCGGTGACTTCGAGCAACGGCTCAAGGGCGTGCTCAAGTCGCTGAAGGACAAGCCAAATGGCATCCTGTTCATCGATGAAATCCACACGCTGATCGGTGCGGGTGCTGCATCCGGCGGTACGCTGGACGCGTCCAATCTGCTCAAGCCGGCCCTCTCCAGCGGTCAGCTCAAGTGCATCGGTGCGACCACCTTCACCGAATACCGCGGCATCTTCGAGAAGGACGCGGCCCTGTCGCGTCGGTTCCAGAAGGTCGACGTGGTCGAGCCGACGGTGCAGGAAACCGTCGATATCCTGAAGGGCCTGAAGTCGCGCTTCGAGGAACACCATGGCGTGAAGTACGCGGTGGCGGCCTTGCAGGCTGCGGCCGAGTTGAGCGCCAAGTACATCAACGACCGTCACTTGCCCGACAAGGCGATCGACGTGATCGACGAAGCCGGCGCGGCCCAGCGCATCCTGGCGCCGAGCAAGCGCAAGAAGACCATTACCAAGGCCGAAGTCGAGGAAATCGTGGCGAAGATCGCGCGCATTCCCCCGGCCAACGTGTCGAACGACGACCGGGGCAAGCTGCAGACGCTCGAGCGCGACCTCAAGAGCGTGGTCTTCGGGCAGGACAAGGCGCTCGAAGTACTCGCTTCCGCCGTCAAGATGGCGCGTTCGGGCCTGGGCAAGGGCGACAAGCCCATCGGCTCGTTCCTGTTCTCCGGTCCCACGGGCGTCGGCAAGACCGAAGCGGCAAAGCAGCTGGCCTACATCATGGGCATCGAGCTGATGCGCTTCGACATGTCGGAGTACATGGAGCGTCATGCCGTGAGCCGGCTGATCGGTGCGCCTCCCGGCTATGTCGGTTTCGACCAGGGGGGCCTGCTGACCGAGGCCGTCACCAAGAAGCCGCACGCGGTGTTGCTGCTCGACGAGATCGAGAAGGCGCATCCGGACATCTTCAACGTGCTGCTGCAGGTC
>Ga0247810_10001773_pt1 | contig 12901 bp, 12 predicted proteins | sample UWRJL119311C1_FD_179918 | JGI IMG/M metagenome (GOLD analysis project Ga0247810, IMG submission 179918) | Plant litter microbial communities from Arlington Agricultural Research Station in Wisconsin, United States - UWRJ-L119-311C-1 | ecosystem: Environmental > Terrestrial > Plant litter >...
CAGGTCGATCTGCGGGTCCAGGTGAACGACCCGAGTGCCCAGTGGGGTGCCGGCTACACGATCGTCAGCAGCGGCGGGCTCACCATCTACGAGTTCAACTCTTTCGGCCTCGCCGTCAAGCTTCCCCGCACCGCGGGTGTCCACACGATCCGCGCGGTCGTCCCGGATGTCAACCTGGGCGAGGGCGAGTACTCGGTCGACGTCGGCCTCGGGCTCGTCAACGGCGAGCGCCTCGCCGGGGGAAAGGACTCTGGGACGTTCACGATCGCCCGGGACAACCAGGGCGCCGGTCTCGTCCGATTCACCCCGCAGATCGCGACGGTCGAGGACTGACCTACAGGGGCCGGAGGGTGGCCCGTCGGTAGTTAGACCACTTGACGGCGTGGAACGCCGGATTCACGAACACCCATCGGATGCGCTGTCCACGGGAAAGATCCCGGTCGGTGAGGATCCTCGCCGTGTCGACGAGGGCTCCCCGGATGGTCAGACGGGCCGCACCGAGGCGGGACAGCGGCGGGATGTCGGTCCCGATCCGTCGAAGGCCTATGACCTCCTCCTGCGTCCGCACGCCGGACTCACGGAGCGTCAGGTCGTTGGAGTGCTCCACGACCGCGCGTGGGGCGTAGGCCTTGCGGTGGCCCGCGGCGATGAGGTCGCGGCCGAGGACCTGGTCCTCGGCGTAGTCGACGTCGCGATAAGGCACATCTCCGAGTAGGACGCTCCGGCGGGCCGCCGAGTTCGCGTCCGAGTAGAAAGTGGCGCCGGCCAGCAGCGCCTCGTCGACGAGGGATCCGTTGTCATAGAAGACGGTGGTGCCGAAATCCGGCCCCATCCCGCGGAAGACCGAGGCGATCTCGTACTTGAGCATCGGGAAGCAGCCGGGGCGAGCCACCTGCTTTCCCATGACAGCGGAGATCCGGGGGTCATCGGCCATCGGTCGGACGATGGCCTCAAGCCAGCCGTCGTGGAGCGGGACCGCGTCGTGGGTCAGGTAGGCGACAAACTCCCCCGTCGCCAGTTGCGCCGCCAGCTGACGAGTCCTGCCGTGCCCGAACTCGCTGTTCGGGATCTCGTGCAGGCGCACCACCGGGTGGGAACGCACGATCTCGAGGGTGCGATCCGTTGACCCGGAATCGATCACGAGGATCTCGACGGGCCCGCCGTACTGCTGACCCTCGACCGCGGAGAGAATCGCCTCGAGGTACTTCTCCCCGTTCCAGGTGAGGATCGCGACGGTGACGGCGGGCAGATTCACCGCGAGCCGCCGATGGTGTCGAGCCAGGTGCGTCGGGTTCCCTCGGCCAGGCTGACGTGTTCACTTGCGCCGAACTCACTTGCAAAACGATCAGGATCGAGCACGACGTGGTCGACGAAGGTCGGTGGCTGGGGTCGGTTCTCGACGACCACGTCCCGGCCCGTCACCTGACGGACGACATCGACGACCTCACTCACACTGTGCCCCACACCGCTGCCGATGTTGTACAGGTCGTGGCGGGTTGCCTTCCCGGCGATCCCCGCCATCTCCCGTGCGGCGTCCTCCACGTAGATGAAGTCACGGACCATCGATCCGTCCCCCAAGACCGTGAGCGGGAGGCCCTCCTTGACACGGTCGAGGAAGATCGGGATCACGCCCTGCTTCTTGTTCGCACGCTGGCGCGGGCCGTAGGGATTCGAGATCCGGAAGGTCACGGAGTCGAGCCCGTGACGGCGTCGGAAGTAGCGCAGGTAGCCCTCGATGGCGAGCTTGCCGATCGCGTAGGGCGAGATGGGCTGCGGAAGGGCGCTCTCGGCGACCAGTTCGCCCGTCTGGTCGCCGTACACGGCACCTCCGGTCGAGGCGAAGTAGAGCTTCTTCACTCCCAGCCTCGCGGCCGTCTCGAAGAGCGTGATGCTCGCCGTGATGTTGGTGCGCACGTCAAGAGTCGGGTCGTTCTCGGCGGTGGCGGGGGTGGTCGTCGAGAGGAAGTGCCACACGAGGTCATGGCCTGCGACGGCGTCCGCCACGTCCGCCGAATTGAGGAAGTCGCCGACGTAGCGGGTCACCCCCGACGCCGTGTAGGCGGTCGCATTGGAGGAGAAGCGGTCGAACGCGCTCACCTCGTGGCCCTGGGCGACGAGGGCGTCGACCAGGTGGGATCCGACGAAGCCATTGCCGCCGATGACGAGACACCTAGCCACGCATGCTCCTTTCGAATGCCTCGATGAACTGGCGGCCCGAGAGCGCCCAGTCCGCCGAGGCGACGCTCCGCGACGCGGCCGACGCATGTTCGGGCAGGTCTGCGCGGTCGTAGAGCGCGATGAGGCGGTCCGCGAGCGCACGCGGGGAGGCCGGTGCGTACTCGATGAAGGGGTTGTCAGACACCTTGCGGTTGTTGGCTCCGTCGTTGACGACCGGGATCGTCCCGGCACCGAGGAGCTCGAGCGGCAGCAGGGACATGTTGGTGAACGACAGGACGAGCGCCGCGGCGCTCCGGTTGTACACGGCGTTGAGATCGCCGACCTGGAGGCCACGGAGATTCGTGTAGCGGAAGGGGATCGGACGGTGACGCACGTCCTCGCCGACGAGGTTGATGACCGCGTCCGGCCGTGCCTGCGCCACGAGATCGAGGGCCATGATGCCGAGCTCGAAACCGCGCCGTTCGGTCGCCGGGCGCGCATAGAAGAAGATCTCGTTGCGACGCGCGGTGTTCTCCACGAAATAGGTGGAGGCGTCGCTGCCGAAGTCGAAGGCGGCCGTCGTCATGCCGTACTCGTCACGGAGCTTGTCAGCGAGCCAGTGGCCGGCGGTGAGGCCGTGGAACCCGAAGCGGTAGGTGTTCTCCGCGAGGACGGACTCGGATCCCACCGGGTAGAAGGACGGCTCAAAGTCCTGCACGAAGTAGAGACGCCGAGCGGGCGACGGGTCGAGGAATGACGGGTAGGCGGTCTCCCAGCCCGTCGCGACGATGGCATCGATCCCGGCGGGCAGCCCGCCCTCCGGCAGATCCTGAATGGTGGCTCGCACGTCCGGGTACGAGCTCGAAGAAGCAATCAAGGTCGCGACCTCGGTCGGCGAGTACCGCGGGCCGGTGCTGTAGAGGTACACACGGACCGTGTGGCCTGCATCTTCCATGAAGCGGATGAACCGGAAGATGTTCTGGTGCCCCCCGCTGTTCGCCCCGGGAGGGGACATGATCCAGGCCACGGTCAACGGCCCCTCGCCGACCACGAGGGGTGAGGTGACGGCCGGGTGCGGGGAACTCCAGTCGGCGTCACGGGCGTCCTCGAAACGAACGAGGCTCCCACGCACCGCATCGTCGCCGAGCAATCGCGTCCTGAGCCGTCGGGCGAACACGGCTGGTCCCTGCTCGCGCAGTACACGCAAGCCCTTACGCACGGAGTTCACCGGACAAGGCTACTGGTCCCCCGGCGTGCCGGGGCGCAGGCGCCTCCCGATACGGTGGGTACATGGCGGCTACCTCGGACGATGCGGTGCGCGCGAGCGTCATAGTGGTGACGTGGAACGGTCGCCACCTGCTCGAGGACTGCCTCGCCTCGCTCGCCGCACAGGACGCTCCCGGCATAGACCTCGAGGTCGTGGTCGTGGACAACGGGTCCACCGACGACACTCTCCCCTGGCTGGCCGCCACCCATCCGGAGGCGACCGTCGTTCCTCTCCCGGAGAACCTCGGTTTCGCGGGCGGGGCCAATGCGGGGATCCGCGTCGCCCGGGGGGAGGTAGCCCTCCTCATCAACAACGACGCCGCGGCCGAGGCCGGCTTCGTTGCAGCGGCTGTCGGCGCCGTCCTCGCCGACGACAACGTGGCCGCCGTCACCGGCCTCATCGTCCTGGCCGGCCGGTACACGCCCGTCGCCGACGGGCCCCACGACCTCGTGGGTGTCGACGGGATCCGGTGGGCGCTCGACACCGAGGGGGTCGAGCTGACCAATAGCACGGGCAATATCGTCACGCGAGCAGCGAACGGGCTCGACCGCGACTGGCTCGTCCCCACCTCCGCACTCGAACGTTCGTCCGGCGAGGTCGCCGGCTTCTCCGGCGGCGCCGTGGCCCTGCGGGTCTCGGCCGCCCGGGAGGTGGGACTCTTCGACGAACGGCTGTTCATGTACTACGAGGACACGGATCTCGCCTGGCGCCTGCGCGCCGCAGGATGGGCGATCCGGTTCGAGCGCTCAGCCGTCGTCCGGCACCGTCACGCCGCTTCCTCGGGTGCACGATCCGACTTCTTCCTGTTCCACAACGAGCGCAACCGCCTCCTCTTCGCTCTTCGCAACGCTCCAGGGTCCGTCATCCTCCGGGCAACGGCGCGCACCGTCATCGGTGCGGTTCTCGCCGGCCTCCGGGGTGATCCCGCCACGCTCCGGCGCCGGGCCAGGGCGGTCGCCGGCGCCCTGCGTCTCGCCCCCGCGTACCTGGCCGACCGCCGCCGTGACTCCCGATCCGCGGTGGTCCCCCGGCGCCGGATCGCGCGAGACTACCTCGTCCCCTAGCGCGCCTACACTGGTAGCCGTACGCCGCGCCGGAGGGACCTGAAGTGACGGATCGCGCCCACGTGCTGCTGGACTGCACGGCTCTTCCGGCGAACCGTGGGGGCGTCGGCCGATACATCGAGGGCCTCCTGTCGGGCTTCGAGGGCGAAGTCCGCCTCACCGTGGCCGTGCAGCCCCGCGATGCGGATCTAGCGGACGCCTCTCGTGGCATCGAGGTGGTGGTCGTGCGAGGGATCCAGGCCTTCCGCCCGCTCCGGCTCGCCTGGGAGCAGCTCGGCCTTCCGATGCTCGCCCGTCGCATCGGCGCCACGGTGGTCCACTCACCGCACTACACCTTCCCCGTGCTCACCGGCCGCCGACGCGTCGTCACTCTGCACGACGCGACATTCTTCAGCGACCCCGGTGTGCACAGCACGCTCAAGCGGGTCTTCTTCCGCACCTGGTCGCGCGCGGCGTGGCGGCACGCCGACGCGGTCGTACTGCCCAGCGCGGCAACCCGCGACGAGCTCCTCCGCTTCATCGGACCTCAACGCGGGACGGCCGTCGTCGCTCTACACGGCGTCGACAGGGCTGTCTTCCACCGGGTGTCCGACCAGGACGTCACCGGATTGCGCACCTCCCTCGGGCTCGCTCCCGACGCCCGGTGGGTCGCCTTCCTCGGCACGATCGAACCCCGGAAGAACATCGGTGCCCTTCTGGACGCGATGGCCGAGATCCGCTCCACGCTGGGCGACACCGCGCCCCAGCTGCTCATCGCCGGAGGACGCGGGTGGGACGGGGACGTCATCGCCCGCCTGGACGCGGGAGAGCCGGGAGTCCGTGAACTCGGCTACCTGCCGCTCGAGCAGCTCCCCGCACTCCTCGGCGGGGCCTCCGTCGTCGCCTACCCGAGTCTGGGAGAGGGGTTCGGGCTGCCGGTCCTGGAGGCCATGTCCTGCGGGGCCACCGTCGTGACGACCCGGAGACTCGCGCTGCCCGAGGTCGGTGGTGAGGCCGTCGAGTATTGTGAACCCGACGCCCCGGCGATCGCGGCGACCATCCTGGCTCTGCTCGCCGATGACGGCCGGCGTACGCGGCTCGCCGCAGCGGCGGTGGAGAGGGCGGGACAGCTCGACTGGCATGCCAGCGCACGAGCCCACCTCGCCGCGTACACGACCCGAGGAGGAGACGCGTGACCGACGAGGACAGGACTCCCGCCATCGACGGGCCGGCGCTCGACACTCTCGCCGTCGTCACGGTTGCCTACAACTCCTCCGGCCACATGGAGCACTTCCTCGGCAGCCTCCGGTCGACCGAGGACAGGCCGTGGCGCGTCGTCATCGCCGACAACGCCTCCGCCGACGTCGACGAGCTGGATCGGATCGCGGCACGCCACGATGCCGAGGTGCTGCACCTCCCCGAGAACCTCGGCTACGGCGGGGCGATCAACGAGGCCGTGCGGACCCTGCCGCCCTCGATCGATTGGGTGCTCGTCGTCAACCCCGACGTCGTGTTCAAGGACGGGGCGATCGGCAAGCTGCTCGCGGCCGGCCTCAGCGACGACGCCGTCGGCGGGGTGGGCCCGGGAGTCGTCGACGCCGACGGCGTGGTGTACCCCTCGGCACGCAACCTTCCATCCCTCCGCACCGGTGTCGGCCACGCCGTGTTCGTGCGCATCTGGCCGGCCAACCCCTGGACCCGCGCCTATCTCTCCGACCGCGGATCCACTGATGCGCGCCCTGCCGGATGGCTGTCTGGATCCTGCATCCTCGTCCGACGGACCGCCTTCGACGCGATCGGAGGGTTCGACGACGGCTACTTCATGTACTTCGAGGATGTCGATCTCGGCTACCGCCTGGGACGGGCCGGGTGGACGAACCTCTACTGGCCCGGTGCGGTCGTCGAACACTCCGGGGCACATTCGACGAGTAGGGACTCGGCCCGCATGATCCTCGTGCACCACGCAAGCGCTGCGCGCTACCTCGACAAGAAGTACAGCGGCTGGTACCTCGCGCCGCTGCGCCTCGCCCTGAGGTCCGGCCTCCGCATGCGCGGATCGTGGCTGGCACGGCAGGAGCGCCGCCGCGCCGAACGCGCCTAGCGGGCGCCCATCTCCAGGAGGCGGGCGAGGTACTCGCCGTAGCCGCTCTTCGCGAGCGAGGCGGCGAGACGACCCAACTGAGCGTCGTCGATCCAGCCGGCGCGCCAGGCGATCTCTTCGATGCAGCCGATCTTGAAGCCCTGGCGGTCCTCGACCACCTTGACGAACTCGGTCGCCTGCACCATCGACTCGAAGGTGCCGGTGTCGAGCCAGGCGGTGCCTCGGTCGAGCACCTGAACCTTGAGCGAGCCCAGCTCGAGATATCGCTCGTTGACCGTCGAAATCTCCAGCTCGCCACGCGCGCTCGGAGTGATCGACTTGGCGATCTCGACCACCGAGTTGTCGTAGAAGTAGAGTCCGGGAACCGCGTAGTTGCTCTTGGGCGACTCGGGCTTCTCCTCGATCGAGAGAGCGTTGAAGTCGTCGTCGAACTCGACGACACCGTAGGAGCGGGGATTGGACACCTGGTAGGCGAAGATGCGAGCACCCTCGATCTCCGTGTTCTCGCGGAGCGAGGAGCCGAGACCGGTCCCGTGGAAGATGTTGTCGCCGAGGACCAGCGCGACGGAGTCATCACCGATGAACTCCTCGCCGATGATGAAGGCCTGAGCGAGGCCGTCGGGGGACGGCTGCGCCGCGTACTCGATCCGGATCCCCAGATCCGAACCGTCGCCGAGGAGCGCCCGGAACTGCTGGTTGTACTCGGGGGTGGTGATGATGAGCACCTCGTTGATGCCCGCCATCATCAACGTCGACAAGGGGTAGTAGACCATCGGCTTGTCGTAGATCGGCATCAGCTGCTTCGAGATGCCCTTGGTGATGGGGTGAAGTCGTGTACCGGATCCTCCGGCAAGAATAATTCCGCGCACGAGAAAAGGAGCCTATCTGTTGGCGAGCGAGGCACGAAACGCACGGCTCGCGTCGTAGTCGGGGAGGAGACCGGCGGCGAGCGCCTCGGCAAGTGTCGGAGCCTCGAGGTCCTTGGGGGACAACAGGGCGGGGCCGGCCTCGTCGGGGAAGACGAGTCCGATCTCAGGGTCGAGCGGGGTCACGCCGTGCTCACCCGTCGGGCTGTAGACATTGCTCACGAGGTAGGTGACGGTGGCACCCTCCGTCAGCGCGACGAAGGCGTGACCGAGACCCTCGGAGATGTAGATCGCCGACCGATCCGCGTCGTCGAGTCGGACCGACTCCCACTGCCCGAAGGTCGGCGAACCCACCCGGATGTCAATCACGTAGTCGAGGACCGCGCCGCTCGCGCACATCACGTACTTCGCCTGCCCGGGAGGGACATCGGCGAAATGGATGCCACGGACGACACCCCGTTTCGACACGGAGGTGTTCGCCTGCGCGAGCTCGAATCGGTGACCTATCGTCCCCTGGACGACATCGAACCGGTACCCCTCAAGGAACACGCCCCGATCGTCGGAATGCTGTCGCGGGGTGAATACGTAGGCACCTTCGATGCCGAGCTCACGGACCTGCATGGGGGTCTCCTAGTCGACGAGTTCTTCTTCGGACGGCGCCGGAAGGGCACGCGCGGGATCGTCCACGACGAGATAGAGGGGTCGACCCATCGCGACGTTGAGGGTCACGCCGATGTACTCGGCGATGATCCCGAGGGACACCAGGATCGCACCGGCGCAGATCAGGGTGATGACGGCCAACGAGGTCCACCCGGGCACCTCCACGGTGCCCGTGAGTCGGGCTGCGACGAGGTAGATCGCGATGACGACGCCGAGAAGCGCGAGGGTCACCCCGAGCACGCTGACAAGTCGGAGGCCACGGGTACCGCTGGAGAGCACCATGCGCCAGAAATGGGCGAACAGTGCGCTGTAGTTGTACCCAGACACCCGCTCCCCCTCCTCACGGAGTTCGACCGGCACGGTCGTGACCCGATCGGTCACCCAGCCGAGGGCGATGTCGAGGTAGACCCCGCTCACGGCGAAACCTGCCAGCTGACGGCCGATGTCACCGCGGACGAGCCGGTAACTCTGGAACGACTCCGAGGAGGGTGCCGCAAAGATCAGGCTGAGCACGCGCTTCGCGCCGCGTGAAGCCGCGTTGCGGAGCGCACCGTGCGGTGCCTTGTTTGTCGGTTTCGCGTAGACGAGGCTGACGCGCTCGTCAATGGCGGCGTCGAGGAACATGGGGATGAATGCGGGATCGTGCTGACCGTCCTCGTCCAGGGTGATAATCCACTCGCCGCGGGAGGCGGACATCCCCGCGAGGGTCGCCGCGTGTTGTCCGAAGTTCCGGCTGAGCCAGATGGTCGAGACGAAGGGGTAGCGCTCCTCCATCTCCCGCATGACGGCATCGCTCTCGTCGGGGCCGTTGTCGTGGACGAGGATGACCTCGGTGACCACGAGGGAGCGTCCGCCTGCGGTGACCACCGGCTTCGTGAGGGGCTCGATCTCGGCGAGCAGCGCGGGCAACGACCGCTCCCCCTTGTAGACGGGGATGACGACGCTGATCGGATGCGCTTTGTTGCGGAGTTCTCGGGCCTTCGGCACAGTCGAAGAGCCTAGCATCGGCGCCGGAGCGCTCCCGATCGGCTCAGAAGCGGAAGAAGAAGAAACGCCCGTCGAGCGAGGTGATCTCGCCACCGTCAATCGCGGCGCGCATCGCGTCGAGAGGCGCGATGCCCTCCTCCGCAAACGTGTCGATGACCACACCGGAGAACCCCAGGGCTTCGGCCTCTGTAATGAACTCGTCGGTCGGGAGGGCGGCGATCGCGCCAAGCGAATCGATGTCCTCCCTTCCACGGATGCCACCGCCGGAGACATGCAAGTCGGAGTGCAGGAAAAGGCGGAGCTGGTCGGAATCGAGAGCGTCTCCGCTCGGAGGAGACTCGGGGAAGGCAATGTAGGGAAGCTCGAAGACGAGCGCCCCCGGCCCAAGTTCCGTTTCGAGGCGCTGACCGAAATCGGCATCGGAGTCGTAGGAGGCGACCACAGCGGCTCGGGAGGCCGAGTCGTCCGGAGGAAGCTGGTCCCAGGCACCGATGCCCAGCACGACCGCTGCCGCGACAGCCGTTCCGACGGCGGGCAGGAGTCGGCGGGACCTCGTCACACGCTCGACCGCCGTTTGGAGGACGAGCCCCAGTCCGGCGAGGGCAAGGGCGGCGATCACGATGGAGATGCGGTTCCATCCGCGGATGGACGCGGTGGCGAAGGAGACAAGCGTCGACAACCCGCCGACAGTGGAAAAGAGGAAGGCGACGATCGCGAGGAATGCGAGAGGCGCGAGACTGACCACGAGCGTCGGCATCGCCACCCCCCGCGCGGCCACGGCGACGGCGTAGAGCCCGGCGCCGACGAGGATCACGAGACCCAGCGCGGCAAGCAGTCCGAGCGCCGGGTACTCCGACGGCAACGGGTAATGCGCGTCGTAGAGGCGTCGGAGCTCGCGGAACGGACCGAAGCGATGGTACGGGGCCGGGAGCAGCAACTGGGACAACTTGAGGCCGTAGATCTCGGACTCGACGGGCGTGCGCTGGAGCGCCCCCGGGTTGACGCCCTGTGCCAGCCGGTACAGGATGTCGGGCGCCATGTTGGCCAGCATCACGCCGATCGTGACCGCCGCCGCCGCGATCGCACCCAGCGCGCGGCGACCGTTCCGCGCGACCAGCACGGCGGCGAGCGCGGCCACCCCACCGAGCAGAAGCGTGAAGATCGCGTAGTAGGCCGAGGCACTCGCGACCAGCGCGAGGATGCCGACGGTGCGACCTGAACGACCGGTCAGGTGTCCGAGCCCCCGGCGGGCACCGACGCGCGCCCCCCACAGGTCGCGACCGCCGAGGATGTCCAGGACGAGAGCCAGGCCGAGCGGAACGACCCAGTACCACGAGAGGAAGAGATGTCCTTCACCGCGGGTGAAGTGGTACGGGGCGATCGCGAACGTGACGGACAAAGCGATCACGAGGGGCCATCGCAGCCCGATGCGCCCGAGGAACCAGGCGGCAGCGGCGGCGGCGAGCCCGAATCCCAGAAGGAAGTGGACGTTCATCACCACCCCCCAGTCGGGCCAGATGAGACCGAGCAGAAACGCGACGACGAAGTGCAGGTTATCCGCCGTCGGGTAGTCGAAGTAGACCTGCCCGTAGGGAGCACCCAGTGCGGGCTGGTGCTCGTACCATCCCGTGTCCATGACCGTCTTGAAATGTGCGGCCGCGGCGATCGCGTCGCCGGAGTAGACGAGAGGCACCTCCCAGCGCATTCCGATCATGTCGAGGGAGACGAGTGCGGCGATCGTGGCGACGAGGGCCGCGACGATCGGGGAGAACACCGCTGGGCGCACGAGAGCGCTCGTCATTCTCCGCATGGGCCCCATCCTGCCCGAATCAGCGCGAAGGAGCGCGCAGGCGGCGGGCGTAGACCATGTACACGGCTCGTCGCGCCAAGGAGAGGATCGTCGCCCGGGCGTTGCCCATGGCGACATCGCCGCCCGTCAGGAGGCCCGGGATCGACTCGGCGGTGCGTCGGTGGAAGCTGCGCACCTGCGATGCCTGGTCGGCTGCGAGCGCCACGCTCCACTGTCCGTCGTTGACCCGGAATCCCGCGTGCGGGCCTTCGAGCCCGACCATAGGGCCACGGCGGAGCACGGCTGCGTAACTCGCCTCATCGATCAGGTACGGATCGTCACCGATCCAGCCGCCAGCCGCCTCGAGGTCGGCGCGGCGCATCGTCACGCAGGCCGGCTCCCCGAAGAGGTTCGTGCCCGCCCGGACCGTTGCCCTGATCGCGACGGTGCCCTCGGCGCGACCAATCAGGCCGTCGAGACCTCGCGCCCGGATCAACGGTTCCCCCCGCGCATCCAGGATGTCGCGGCGGCTCGCTACGAGGACGGCATCCGGGTGGGCGTCGAAGGCCTCGACGTGGGCGGACAGGGCTCCGGGGTAGAGCAGGTCGTCCCCGCAGACCAGTTTAATCAGCTCACCGGTCGCCAGCTCACTCACCCGTCGCCAGTTGCGAGGGGCGCCGCCGCCGGCCGGGGTATTGACGATGGTCACCCGCGGGTCGGAGGAGAACTCCTCTAGGACGGCCACCGTGTCGTCGGTGGAGCTGTGATCGGCGACGATCACTTCGAAGTCGTCGAAGTCCTGGGCGAGAATCGACCTCATCGTCTCTGCGATGTAGTCGGCATTGTTGTAGGCGGGGATGACCACCGAGAGTCTTGGCATCAGAGGTCGACCTCACCGTGCGGGGGAATGGGCTTCTCCGGAGCGCGCCGGAACGAGAAATTCTTGTGTCCGAAATAGCTGATGAGCGTTGTCACCAGAAGAATCGAGAACTGGGCGACAAGCCGCTCGAGACCCAACTGCACGAGAATCGGCAGGATGATCGCGTTGATGATGATCGCCACGAGATAGACGGCCTCGAAGCGAGCAAGATCCCGCAGGACATGGCCGCGCACCTTGAAGACGAAGGTGCGGTGGAGTACGAAGGCGCAGAGCACCGAGAGGACGTGCGCACAGGCGAGGGTGCCGAGAGAACCCACGACGCGGTTGACCGACTGGTCGAGCCATGCACCGACCGTGAGGTCGAAGACGATGAAGAACACGAAGCCGATGCCCGTGTTCAGTGCTCCGACGACCAGGAAAGCGACGCGCTGATCCCTGATCAATCGGAACAGCGGACCCTTCTCAGCGGCCGGTCCCTCGCCTGCCGGTGCCACGCCATCGATGCTCACTGGTCCTCCAAGGGCTTCGTGTCGTCGGGGATGGTGCACACGACGAACAGGCCCTTCTCGTAGAGGATGTCGTCGCAGAGGGAGAGGCCGAGGTCGTAGGTGCCGCGTTCGGTCAGATACGTGATGGGCTCGAGGACCAGAGGTCCGCTACCCGTGCCGACCGGGGTCGACGGAACCCCGCTCAGGAGTCGGATCGCCGGCGCCGCCCACCAACCGAGACCTTGGACCTCGTCGAAGCCGGATTCCCGGATGAACGAGGCGGTCGCCTCCTGGCTGCCTCTCGTCCAGTCCGTGTAGTGGGTCGCGGCGAACACGGTGGATCCCGCCTGGAAGACCCCGACGCCCAGGAGACCCACGGCGACGACGCCAGCCACGATCCTCCGCCACCCCCCGCTCCTGATTAGTGTGACGACGGCCCGCGTTGCGAACGCGGCGATGATCGGCACCGTGACGATGAGCACCGGCGTCATGTGCCGCACGAAGAGGCTAGTTGAGATGAACGTCCACCAGAGGGCGAACGCGGCGAGAGTGCCGGCGGCAGCCCACACCCACGCGGGGAGGGTGGAGGCGAACGACGTCACCCGCACGAGACTGCGGGGCTTACCTTCGCCGGACCTGCGCCACTCCGCCAGCATCCCGCCG
>Ga0247810_10001774_pt1 | contig 12893 bp, 9 predicted proteins | sample UWRJL119311C1_FD_179918 | JGI IMG/M metagenome (GOLD analysis project Ga0247810, IMG submission 179918) | Plant litter microbial communities from Arlington Agricultural Research Station in Wisconsin, United States - UWRJ-L119-311C-1 | ecosystem: Environmental > Terrestrial > Plant litter >...
ACTTCTTTTTTGCATAAAAAAATAGTTTTTTTCAAATTTTATTTTGAGGATAATTTATAAAATCATTTTTTCAAATTTTGAAATTAATTGCAAACGCAATCGTAAAATAACTAAAAAAAACCTGTTAGAATTTTTTGCTCTAACAGGTTTTGAAGCTTTTATTTATAAGCCTTCATGTAAATAGGTGTAAATAAATAGCTGGTAGGTGTTTCGATCATTTTCTCTGTTTTTAAGAAGAGACGATATACACTACTAAATACATCATTTATCCTATCATCTTTTTCATCATATTTAGGACAGTCTGTGGATATATTATAATCTAAATAATACAAAAACACAAACCATTTGGATGTTTCTCTCTTTTTATCACTGAAAGCCCACTTTTTTTCAGTTTCATAAATTTTGCGTTTGATATAATTTTGTAAAACTTCAGGTAGATTACCTTTGATTTCCAGATTAGCTATAGTGCCATTTTTTAATACCTGAAAACGAACGGTCCCCGATCCCTTAAAACATTCATCATCGTAAGCATTATAAACACTATAATTTATAAAATTATTGAGTGTCGATAATTTAGGGTTCTTTTCATCTTTATAAATAAAGGCAGGTTCAGTAATTTCTTGTGAATACCCCCTAACGGAAAGCATTAGTAAAAATAAAATTACTATTTGTTTTAAAACTGTTTTTTTAATTACAATTTGTGCCATATGTAGTAGTATTAGTATTGTTTAAATTTTTAAAATTTTTATTGCTCGCTGCAATAGCTCCTGTGATCCCTGTATTATTTTTCTTGTCGTCAGCCAGCAATTTTTGGTAAGCAGCTGTGTCGCCTAAGCCACCCCATGCCAAACCTTTCGCATCTTGGTCACTTAAAGTCGGAAAATCTAATTTTAACTGATCCGCTATTGCTTCTCGCCAATCTCTTTCTATCTCTTCATGCTGCTCTGCTTCACTAGCATCAGGATAAAGCATAGTCAAAAAATTATGTAATATCTCATGATAAATTGTTGCGGCAACATACTCATCGGATGCATAACCTAATGCTGCCATATTAAGTCTAATATCGAAACTGTCTGGTCCTGTTTGTTTAGCAAATGCATCTACATCTGTATTTTTGGAATTTGAATATTCTATAAAAGTAATTACACAATTTAAATTCGTGCCAAAGTTATCATTAAACAATTTGGTAAAAACATTTTTACTGGCATCTGCATTTAAAATAGCATCTAATACTTTTTTAAGGCAGGGATCCTTTAAAGGAGTATAACAAATATTGTCTTTATTATATACTGTATCATCACAATCCTTTCCTTTAGTTTCGCCTTTAATCCAGCCATCTCCGGGACTTTCATTAACTTGTCTCGCATCAGCATAATAACGATCCTGATCATTATCTATATACCACACCGGGGTTACACAATCAGTAGTCTTCATTGGATCATTTTCATCACAATCTACTCCTTGTGTAGTAAGAACCCATCCAGTACCTGGACAATTTAGCTCCTCAGTTTGATCACTATGATAACCATCACCATCAGCGTCAAGATACCAAATTCGGAATCCACAATCTGCACCAGCACTTTTTGAAGAATCATTATCATCACAATCATATCCTTTTATAGACTCTTTATAATTTTCGGAAGGTCTCTCTGATTCATAAACAGAATTACTATAATAATCGTCACCATCATTATCTAAATACCAAATTCTTGGTTGTGGAACACACTCACATTTATCACTGTCGACTACATACCCGGGTTTCGTACAGACTGCTAAAGTACAAACTTCAGGATCTACTGTTGCTGTTGGTGGAGTTGGTGGAGTTGATGGAGTTTGAACAGGAGGATCCTCATGCTGCTCATCTTCCTCTGGAGGAGGCTGATATCCATAATTGTAGGGATCATATAAATCAGAATAATCAGGTTCAGGTGCATGGTAATCATTTATTATAGTTACGCCTCCATCCCATTCCGGGCCACTAAAATCTTCATCTGAATCAGAGTCGCCCCAGCCATAATCATCATCAAAGTCTCCCCAATCCTGTGAGTAACTGCTTTCTCCAATTAGTAAACATACGAACGTAAGGACTAATATAAAGTATTTATTTCTCATCGTTCTTTATTTTTTAATTAAAATTGTCGTTTTTACATCGGTCCCATATGCCAATCGCAACAGGTAATATCCTGCAGGAGCATTTAATGCAATTGTTTTGGTTTGCTGACCTGCCTTTAGATTCTGCCATTGCTCACGGTATAACTCTCTGCCTGTTATATAGTAAATACTCATGGTCGCATCTACATCCCTGGCCAAATCAAAACTAAGATTGAATTCGGTCACAACAGGATTGGGATGGATTACAACAGAAGAAAACAATTCTTTCTCTTTTCCGGTTTTCTCTCCTTTTCTCTCCAAAATAAGGTACATCGGTTTTTCGTTTTCTTGTTCCCTGATATCATAAAGCTGCAGGTTGCCTATAATAAAAACCGATTCTCCTGACTCTAACAACTGTAATCGCGCTTCCTTGAAGTCGTAGCTTGCAAAAGTATCTTTATAAAAATGTTCGGTACGGTCAATTTTAGAATTCTGAAAAATAATAGCATCCTGTTCGATTTTGGCAGAAAAAACAGCAGTGTCACCGGCTGTTTCTTTCCATTCCCCAGAAAGTTCTTTTTCTTCTTGTTTAAGTTCAACTTCTATCGGGGTGTTGCTGATTATATTTTGTCCGCTCCAGTCATAACGCAATAAGTGTCCCGTATAACTTCCTCCAATATTTCTCTTTATAGTTTGCTGTTTTACTTTTTTAAATGTTTCAGGAATATCGGTTTCAGTAATGGTAATGGTTTCATCAATAACACCGGAAACAGTTTTAATTTTATTGGGGTTTGCATTCTCAGCTTCTGGTTCTTCCAATTCTGTCACGGATTTTTTTAATCCCAAGGCGGCCGATTTATTCAGCCAGTATTTGGCTTTGTTTGTATCAATTGCTACACCATATCCATTGCGGTAACACAATCCAAGCATATACATTGCATCGGCATTGTTTTTTTGGGCAGCCTGCTCAAATAATTCTACGGCACTGTCATAATTCTGTAGACAGCCAAAACCTTTGTAATGCATATAGCCCAGCGAATAAATACAACCCGAATTACCTCTCTGGGCACCATGCTGAAAGATACTTATCGCCAAACGGTAATTTTCGGTTATCCCTTTTCCTTTCATGGCCATACCTCCCCATGCTTTGTAAGCAGGATCATAGCCACCTTTTGCCGCTTTCTCAAAATAAGCTATCGCTTTCTGATAATTTTGACTAATTCCGACACCCTCTTTATACAATAATCCCAAATTATACCATGCTTTAACATATCCATTTTCGCCTGATTTTTCAAACCAGCTGATGCCCTGCTGCTCATCTGCCTGCACTGCTATTCCTTTACTGTACAATAAACCAAGACCGTTCATAGCCTCTGCATTACCTTGGAAGGCGAGTTCCTGATAAGCAGCCAGTCCTGCTTGGGGATTGTATTTTTTGTTGCCCTTAATGAGTTGCATTCTTGCGTTTAGCAACGCCTCTCTAATCTCTGGGGATTCCTGCGAATAGCCAAGAAAGCTACACACGAGCAGCAATAGGTAAAACCCCTTTTTTGTTTTTGTTTCCATTTATTATTTGTTGGTTAGTTAATTATATTTCTTTGTACCAGGTTAAGATTTTTTGGTATCCGTTTTTATGCCTTAATAAAGATTATGGAAAGATGGTTAGAAACATCTTCTCTCCATTTTAACTCTCTGACAATGAATAAAATCAGCATTATCTGGTTAAAAATTTAATTTAAGCAATACAATTTTTAAGTGTTTACTTTTCTTAAAAAAATCCTTTTACGGAACTATACCATAAATTGTTACATGCAAGATCTTTGAATCCTTTTATATAAGATGATTTATTCTTGTGCCTTAGAGCATATTGCCACATGTAAGCAAGGATGACTTGTTGTACTAACAACTTATCTACCGAACGACTATTACTTTAGGGGTAATAAAAAGTGTAAAACCAAACGAATTGGCTTTACACTTATATCTTATATTTTAAATGATCAGCATTTTTTATTGCTTTGTTAAAGTTACAAAACTCTCTGTAGGCAAGACCTGCACCTCCTTTTGCCCTCCTGGACAGCGTCTTACATCTCCTACTTCGCCATAAGCGCTTAATTTTAAAAGCATAGTTGTAGCACTTGCTTTTTTAATAAAGACTTCTCCATTGCGACCACATTTGGAATTCTGTCCTATATAGGTGAGGACATAATAAGCAAGGTTTTTTTGGAAAAATCGCCCTGTAATGTGTGGTCGGGCTTTACCAATCCTTGAATCTTCAATAATATATCCAACTGTATGATCGAAAATGGTATGGTATATAATTAACTTATCTACTATGCGACCATTGCTGGATTCTGTTATTTTTGTGATAAAAAATGTATAGGTTTTATTATTAATAGTTCCTTTCCATGTCCCCACATATGGAGCAAACAAATTGTTTATATCTTTAAGATAAGTTCCTACAGGTATACCGGTTCCTGCATCCCAGTAATCAACTGCTTTTTCTACCGCTACAATGTTTTGTGCCTTACTTTGCAATACAAACAGCAATAGTATAAATAGAATGGTTATTTTTTTCATAATCTTTTATTATTTAGTTGCATGGTGTTATTTTAATCTTATTATTGGCGTCTAATTCTATTTTTGAAGCGCCTGTCGCCTCAATTTTATAAAGCGCAATATCACTTGTTTTTAAAGCATCTTTCAAAAAAGTGAGTAAACCTGCTACTCCAGGATTTTGTTCCATTGCAAGTATATAAGCCGCTTCACTTTCATCAGACACTATTGTGTCATATATTTTGTTAAAATTAACAGCGGATAAATTATCCGGACTACCAACATATCGCATCTGGAAACTCCCCAGATAACTAGTATTCCCTACATAGGTATTTGATAGATTCAAACCGTTTGAGCGTGAATTATAATTAACACCGTACAACTTCGCGATATCAGCAGGAGATGGCATTGGGTAACTACTGTGTAGCTCACCTGTTATAAGGTCTTTCCAATCGTTCATGTGCACATGGTTAAAATTTTCCATAGTTGAAATATCATCAGGCATAGCAACAGCTCTTTCACCATTTGCAATCATTTCATTATAATTGCCATTTTTATCTTGCCAATAACCTGTTTCATAATGTAATCTTAAGGTATTCGGGTCCTCAAGTTTTGCAAGCATATCTCTATATTTCTGATTGGCCAGCAATTTTTTTATTTCGGCACAATCGTCTAGAGGAGCGCATATATTATTTGCACTAGACTTTGTGTCATCACAATCTTGTCCTTTTGGAGGTTTCGCTGTATACTCTATCCATCCTGAACCTGGGTTATACGGAGCGCCTTTAAGGTCTGCATACCATCCGTCATTATCATTATCAGTGTACCACATTTTATCTCCACAATAATAGTTTTTGTCTGGATCCATTTCGTCACAATCAACTCCTTTTGTTGTAAGAATCCATCCAACACCTGGAGAATTTAGTTCCTCAGTTTGATCACTATGATAACCATCACCATCCCAGTCCAAATACCACATTTTGTATCCGCATTCACTTCCTTCATTTTTTGAAGCATCGTTATCATCACAATCAAGCCCTATTCCCGAATCTTTATAGTTTCCGGACGGTTTCTCTGATGCAAATTTATAAGAAGCATAATAATCGTCTCCATCATCATCTAAGTACCATGGTTTTTGAGGTGCCACACATTCGCATTTATTTCTGTCAACTGTGGCTCCGGGTTCTGTACAGACAACTAACGAACAAACTTCTGGATCTGGAGTTGCTGGAGTTGTTGGAGTTGTTGGAGTACGAACAGGTGGATCTTCTTGCTGTTCGTCTTCCTCTAGGGGAGATTGATATCCATAATTGTACGGATCATATAAATCAGCATTTAAGTATTCCGAATAATCAGGTGCATGATAATCGTTGTAAACCACAACCCCACCGTTCCATTCTGGACCTGTAAAATCTTCGTCACCATACCATCCAGAGTCATCATTACTAAAATCATCCCAGCCAAAATCATCATCAAAATCATCCCAATCCTGTGAGTAACTGCTCTGTCCTACCAGAAGACAAAAAAACGTAAAGACCAATATAAAGTATTTATTTTTCATCGTTCTTATTTTTTAATTAGAATTGTAGTTTTTGTTTCGGTGCCATAGGTCAGTCTCAAAAGGTAATATCCCGGAGGAGCATTTAGGGCTAAAGTTTTGACTTGCGGACCAGCTTTCAGATTCTGCCATTGCTCACGATACAATTCTCTGCCTGTAATATAATAAATACTCATTGTTGCATCTATATCTTTGGCTAAATCAAAACTAAGGTTAAAGTCACTGATAACAGGATTAGGATATATGATTACTGAAGAAAATATTTCTGTTTTTTCATCTGTTTTCTCTATTTTTCTTTCCAGTATAAGGTACATAGGTTTTTCACTCTCTCTTTCTCTGATATCGTACAGCTGCAGGTTTCCTACAATAAAAAGCGATTCATTTGTCTCTAATAACTGTAATTGTGCCTGTTTAAAATCATAGGCCGCAAAAGTATCTTTATAAAAATGTTCGGTACGGTCAATTTTAGAATCCTGAAAAACAATAGCATCCTCTTCGATCTTAGCAGAAAAAATAGCGGTATCACCGGCAGTTTCTTTCCACTCACCAGAAAGCTTATTCCCTTCTTGATTAAACTGAACTTCTATTGGTGTGCTACTAATAATATTTTGTCCACTCCAGTCGTAACGCAATAAATGTCCTGTATAATTGCCCGAAATGTTTCTTTGTATAGCCTGTTTTAATTTTTTAAACGTTTCAGGAATATCTGCTTGGGTAATAGTAATAACCTCAGGAATTGCTTTCGAAACTGTTTTTATCTGACTGGGGTTATTATTTTCAGCTTCTGGTTCTGCCAGTTCTACCTCAGATTTTTTTAATCCCAAAGCTGCTGATTTGTTGAGCCAATATTTGGCTTTGTCTGTATTAATAGTTACTCCATATCCATTGCGATAGCATAAACCCAACATGTACATCGCAATAGCGCTTTTCTTTTCAGCAGCCTGCTCAAATAATTCGATAGCTTTAGCATAATCTTGTTTAAAACCAAATCCTTTATAATGCATATAGCCTAATGAATATATTGACCCCACATTTCCTTTGTCAGCTCCTTGTTGAAAAATGCTTATTGCCAAAGTATAATTTTCGGCATGCCCTTTTCCTTTCATTGCCATACCACCCCAGGCTTTGTAAGCAGGATTATAGCCTCCTTTTGCCGCTTTTTCAAAACTAGTTATGGCCTTTTCATAGTTTTGAGTAATACCAGTGCCTTCATTATACAATAATCCTAAGTTATACCAGGCTTTTGCATACCCTAATGCTGCTGCCTTTTCGAACCAATTGATGCCTTGCTGCTCATCTAATGGTACAGCTATTCCTTTACTGTACAATAAGCCAAGGCCGTTCATTGCCTCTGCATTGCCTTGAAAAGCCAATTGTTCATAGGCAGCCAGCCCTTCTTCGGGATTATAATTTTTGCTTCCCTTGATGAGTTGCGTTCTGGCGTTTAACAACGCCATTTTAGTCTCAGCAGATTCCTGAGAATAGCCCAGCAAACTACACAGAAGTAGCAATATGCCAACTCCCTTTTTTAATTTTGTATTCATTTATTATTTGTTTGGTTAGTTAATTATATTTATTTCTACCAGGTTAAGGCGTTTTTGGTAGCCGTGTTTTTAGATTTGCTTCGGGTAATTGCATCCAATTGTTTCAATAATTCAGGTTTTTTTTGTTCTACATCCCGTTTCATAAAAATATTCTCCTGTGTGTGATAAATCATTGCTCTTTCTTTGGTTACTAAATATTTTAATTGATAGGCTGAAAATTCTGTTAATGATTTATCCCTATCTAAATCTTTAGTTAAACCTTCTTTTTCTAATTGCACCCAATTCCTTACAGCTTCTTTTTTAGCTTCATTCTTATTTTTATTAATCAGCCATTTTTTTACTTGCTCAGAATTTAATATTTGAGCTATATTTTCATATTCCAAGGGAGCAATTTTTGGAGCTTCAGCAGAAGACTCTTTTTCTTTATTTTCCAGTTTAATCTTTTCCAACTGTTTGTATTTAAGCAAAAGGGTATCTATCTGACTTTTATTAAGTTCGAGTTCTTTCTCATATTTGATTACAGATGAGTACTTGTTGTTGATATAAGTGCCATCAGATAATATATTGGCATATATTAAAATAGGCGGTTCTCCCAATGTTGCTTTTTTAGCTAAAAAATCTCGTTTGGTTTTCTCATATCGATCTGCTTTTTTATCCAAAAAACTATTTTTGGCCAGATGGTAATTCAAAATTTTAATGTATTCTTTTCTGTCATTTTTATCAGTAGCTAACTGGAGTTTTATTATCCTTTCCCAGTCTTTTTTTGCATCTTCTTCTGATTGTTCCTGATAAATTATTTTTAGCAATAAAACATATTGCTCTTTAGTCAGAATATTTTGTAGTTTTTTAGTATAAATTTCTATAGTTTCTTTTGAAGACATTTTGGGAACACCTGCCAAAGAATCATTTTGTTTACGTATTTCGTTTATTTGTGTGGATTCCAGTTTTAACTCCGATGCAAAATTCAATGCTGCGAAATAGCGATTGTCTCTGTTTGTTGCATATCCATAATGTTCCAATTCTTCGGGAGATAAAACGGTTTTAAGAAAATTAGCTTCAATTATATAATATGATTTTAATTGTGCAGGAGGCTCTCCCTTAGCAAGGTTAACATTAGCCAGACTATCCACAGTAAAGAGTTTCCTGGCTATTTTGATTTGTTTGTCTTCGGACAAATTTACTTTCGAATTTAACTCATCTAATTTATAGACTATATATGCAGAATAATTCTTGGTTACTTTTGAGCTAATTTGTGCTACACCCAAAATAGGATGGCACAGAATCCCTGTAAGTAATACTTTAATCAATTTTATTTTCATCTTTTGGAGTTATTTTATTATTTGTATTAGTTAGTGCAATCGATTACATAATAATTAAAAAAAAGGGTTTGTTAATTTTTAAAACCAGATTCTTGTACCTTGATCATCTATTATAAAAGGACGTTCTAATTTTTTAGAATCACTTGACAAAAATAGCAGTAGAGCATTTTTGGGTACTTTAGAAAAAAGCATAGATGTAACCTGATTTTTTACTTCACGGGTATCTATGAGTTTCCAGCCGTTATTCCAATAAAATAATTTATAGGTCACACCCATTTTGAATTTTAAGTATTTTTCAGCTTCAGCGATTAAAACTTCTCTGGTTTGCGTAAGGTCAGGAAGCAACACTTTGGTTTCTTTATCTCCTACGATAACAGGAGCTCCTGCGGGAACCAATTTCCCATCTCTATAATATTGCGGGATCAAAACAGTTCCCTTACAGATAGAATTAAAAGTAGTTTGTTTATTCTCTACTTTTCCCCACCAAAATGGTCTCCAGGCTAGTCCGTTAAAAGTAGTTGCATACACAATTTTCGATGGATTTTCTGAAGTATATAATGGACACTTAACATCTGTCGTCTCCCAGTAATCTTTAGTAACGTCTATGTAATTTTGCTGTTTCAAAATAGCAGTAGGAATATTATTTTTATCTTCAAAACTGGAAAGTGTTTCAGGTTGTTTAGAATAAGTTAAACGGAGAACTTTCGCAGGTTCTCTTTTTAAATTTTCCCCAAAATCCCTTGAGCCATAATCGCAATTATAAGCTTGCATTTTATCGTCAAAAAAAGTATTCATAAAATGACCTCCTGTAGAAGTTGCCCAATAAGGAATTACATTTACAGTTGAGGGTATACCTTGCGAACGCATAATAAACACCCCAAGATCTGCAATGTCAGGACATGGCCCTTCTTTTCTTAATAACAATTGTAAAGCACCTAATCTTGGTAAAGGTTCTTTACGCTGCTCTCCCCATGTATTGGTAAACCAGATGTCATAATCATCTTTTACATAAAATAAAACCTGCTTAAATCCTTTGGATGGTATTTGTTCATTTACCCACTTAAATTTCTCTGCATAAACACTACGCCAATCCTGCAAAGGCTCCTCGCTCACTCGATAAGGCAAAATATATTCGCAAAAATCTCCAAATGAGATATACTTCATTACAGAAGATTGCCATGCGATAAAAGCTTTTTCAAGATTTTGAATTAAGTAATCACCTTTTATGGTTTCTATATCCTGATAAATGACAGGTTTTGGCTGTAGTCCCGGATTTTTTTCTTTAATAGTTTCAAAAGCAATTTTTGCCTGTTCAAAATCAGAATAATTCAACTCATCATAGTCTACTTTTTCCTTCTTCTGATTTTCCCAATAATAATCAGATGATGAATGGATATCCATATTGCTGATTAAAAACTGCATGGCTTTTATTTTTAATTCATCACCAGTCTTATTGGCATACTGTAATGCTTTTTCTAGTTCAATTCGATTATTTCCAGCCTTTTTTAAAACGGCTTCAACAGAGTCCGAATACTGGGCCTGTAATAGTAGAGGGAATAATAGAAAAATTACCTTTTTAAATTTTTGGATAATTTTTTCAATAAAATAATTAAACATAATCCTGTTTTTAAGATATATATTAATAATTAACTTTTTGTCTAATGCTTTTTTCAGACTGTATTTTTTTTAATAAATTCCAAGCTGTTTTTTTATACCTTTCTACTTTAGCTGATGGAATTTTGGGCTTAAGACTCAGAATTTCCTTTGCTGTTATTACAGTATTGAGAGTATCTTTGTTTTTTAAGTACGCCTTCATTAGTCTAAAACGATAACCAAATTTTGAAGGCAAAAACAATACAAGATGCTTATATTCTGCTATTGCCTTTGGATACTGTTGAAGCTTTTCGTAACAAATACCAGAACCTATATATAAGTCAGGGAGCGAACTCCATTTTTTTGCAATCGTAAAACAGCTAACTCCCTGTTGGTAATTCTTTGTATTCATATATATTATGCCAAGATTTTTCCAATAATTCCGATCTTCGGCAAGATTATTTTTCAGACCGTGCATAATCTGCAATGCTTCTTTAAAATGTTTCTCTTTTTGAAGTATTGATGCTTTTTTATTTTCTCTATCGGCTATAGCGATTCCGGAAACAATCCATAACAGATAACAACTTAAAAAAATAACCACAGTCTTAAAAACAATTGAAGATGCAACATCATTTAATCGAATATTGAAAAATGAAGGAAGCTGCAAAGGTTTTAACATACTGCAGATTATTGAGGCATAAATAATCAATAAGGTCATTATAGGAATAATTTGAATCGTCGAATTAACCATAGAAACTCCTATAAATGCTATAATCCCCGCATAACTTATATTGAAATAACTACTTTTTATTTCAAAATCATTTGATTTTTCTACATCAGTTTTTATTCTCGGTTTTACCGCAAAGAGAAGGGAAACAAAAAACAGCCCTGCCAATAGAAGTCCTATAGATCCGCCTTCGACTAAATTATACAGTACTTCATTATGTGGCATAATTACAGGCCCGGAATTCTTAAGCTCTTCTTGTGTTGCTTTACCATTTTTTATATATTGAGCCTGATATAGATTGTATTCTTTTTCGAAATAACCATATCCATAACCTGTTAAAGGTTTTTTCAAAGCCATGATAACTGAAACTTTCCAAATAAACTTGCGGCCGTCAGCAGAAGCCTTTTTTGCATTATATAAATAGGAGCTAAATGGAATTATAATTAGGAAGCATACAATAAACAATGCTTTTGCAGTGGGTTTATTCCTGTTTTTTTTTATCCAGGAAATCATATTGTATTCCAGTCCGTAAAAAACTATAGCAGATAAAATTGTTCCAATAAGTGCAGCACGGCATTTAAGTAATAACAGTGCTATTACCAGAATGAGAAACGAGATACTGATTAACCACTTGTGTTTTTTCCTAAAGAAATATAAAAAAACAGGGGTAGTTAGGGCTAAAAATATTGCGGTAACATTTGGATTATTATAGCTTCCGGTAACCGGAAAAAGAATACTGTGGCTTTTGTAAACGCCTAAGAACTGTAAAACACAATAAATCGATTCAATTGTAGAAAGCATTATTATGCCATAAAAAAAAGTACTAAACTTAAAGTCTGATAAACTAAATAAGGCAGTTGTGCAGATTAGTAAAAAATAAAGGGCAAGAAAGTATATAGTGAATGCAGAAACGGCAGAATTATTAAAAAATTGAAAAAAAACATAGAAACTCCAGAAACTAAAAAAAAGAATTGGCGTTTTAAAAAATATTGATTTCCAATTTCTTAAATAAAAAATAGAAGATATTGTTACGAAAATGAATGTTATTATACAAAAACTATAATAAGCAGAACTTGTTGGATCATAGAAAAAATCTGTTGTGATTAATCCTGCTGAAAAAATAAGTAGCAATATAATAATTATGAACTTCCAAAAATTTTGTAATTCCAAATTCCAGACATTTATTGTTAATTTACGTACAAAAGTATTATTTTCTTACGCTTTTTAAATCAATACTGAAATTTTTACGAATTTGATTACAAATTGAATCTTTTGATTTATTTAATCCTTAAAATAGTACTAAAATGTGCTTTAAAATATTGTTTTAGCAAGTAAACAAATACATTTTCTTTAAGATCTATACGTTTACATTTTAAAATAACATGAGTTTATCTTGTACCAGAAAATAATTTAATGTATCTCAATCATTATTAGTATATAAGTTGTTAAAAAGCTATCTAATATTTAATAAAAGAGTGAAACAAAAAAAATTCAGTTTCACACCTTTT
>Ga0247810_10001775_pt1 | contig 12893 bp, 6 predicted proteins | sample UWRJL119311C1_FD_179918 | JGI IMG/M metagenome (GOLD analysis project Ga0247810, IMG submission 179918) | Plant litter microbial communities from Arlington Agricultural Research Station in Wisconsin, United States - UWRJ-L119-311C-1 | ecosystem: Environmental > Terrestrial > Plant litter >...
CATCTCCTCTTTCCTGATTTTTATCCTGAGCTGCACACCATGGAAACCGATGATGAAGGAGAAAGAATTCCATTGTTCAGGAAGAAAAGGATTGAAAGACAAATGCCCCTCCCGTACGCGCATCCCGGCAAAACCTTCCACAATACTCATCCATGTACCCGCCATAGAGGTGATATGCAGTCCGTCTTCTGTATCATTATTATAATCATCAAGATCCAAACGTGCGGTACGGAGATAGAACTCATATGCACGCTCGCCATCATTTAACTTAGCTGCTAAAATACTATGTACACAAGGCGACAGTGAGCTTTCATGTACGGTGCGCGACTCATAAAAGTCAAAGTTCCGGCGCAGTGATTCCAGATCATAATTATCTTCAAAGAAATACATTCCCTGCAGTACATCAGCCTGTTTGATAAATCCGGAACGCAAAATCCTATCCCAGCTCCATTTTTGATTTAAAGGACGTTCAGTAGCCGGCAGGTCTTTCACCAAAATCTGTTCTTTATCTAAAAATCCATCCTGCTGTAGAAAAACACCCTGTTCTTCGTCATAAGGCAGGTAAATATTTTCCGCTACAGCTGTCCAGTCCGCGAACTCTGTTTCTGCATCTAAAGCTGTTTTTTCAACAATCGCCTGATATTGCGCGGCATCCTCTGCCTTCACTATGCCTGCTGCTTCAACAGCATAACTTAAACACCAGGCAGCTAAAGTATTGGTATACCAGTTATTGTTTACATTGTTCTCATATTCATTAGGTCCGGTTACCCCCAGCATCACAAACTGCTTTTTATCTGCACTCCAGTTTACACGCTGCTTCCAGAACCTTGCAATACCAATCAATACTTCCAGGCCAAATTCTTTCAAGTAACTTTGATCGCCCGTATACCTGATATAGTTAAATATCGCAAATGCAATAGCTCCGTTCCGGTGGATTTCCTCAAAGGTGATTTCCCATTCATTATGGCATTCTTCACCGTTCATGGTTACCATCGGATATAAAGCTGCTCCCTCGTTAAAACCTAACTTCTCTGCATTTTCAATTGCTTTTTGCAAATGTTTATAACGGTAAATCAGCAGATTTCTGGAAACTTCCTGCGGTGCAGTAGAGAGATAAAACGGGATGCAATATGCTTCCGTGTCCCAATACGTAGAGCCTCCGTATTTTTCTCCTGTAAAACCTTTGGGTCCGATATTTAAACGAGCATCCTTACCTGTATAAGTCTGGTTCAGCTGAAAAATATTGAAGCGGATAGCTTGTTGGGCAGATACATCACCTTCAATGATGATATCACCCTCTTCCCATTTCGCTGCCCATGCAGCAGCCTGCTCTTCCAGCAAAGCTTCAAATCCTTTTTCTACAGCAGCATTGATGACATTAACCGCAGTAGTTAATAGTTCTGCTATATCATAATTCTGTGAGGAAAGATTAGTGGCATATTTATAGATATCTACAGTTGAATTTTCCGCGATAGTAATGGAGTCTGATTCCCCCAGGTATTTTTCTTTATTAACTTCATCTTGGGCAAGTGCTACAGCCTTGCCATTATGCAACACTACTGTTTTAACACCTGTTATTACTTCAAATGCCGTTTTTTTAGTCCGCATCGTCAGGAATGATCCGCTTTCATTCTGGGTTTTACTTACTTCATCCCAAAATTTCTCATCATAATTAGAGTCTTGGTTTTTAACATCGCCATCTATAAAAGAACTGATCGTTAGTTGAGCAGAGAAATTAAGCGCTACCAGCTGATAATGCAATGCTGCTACTTCGTCGTTAGCAATGCTAAAGAAACGTTTTGAGATCACTTTAATTTGCTTTCCAGAAGCCAGCTCAGCCGTGAAAGAGCGTTCCAGATAACCTGCTTTCATGTTCAGCACCCGCTTGAAAGCGGTAACTTTGCAGAAGCTTAAATCTACGATCTCGTCGTCGATTTTCAGCTCCAGGCACATCCAGTCAGCCGCATTCAATACTTTAGCAAAGTATTCCGGATAACCATTTTTCCACCACCCCACACGTGTTTTATCAGGATAATATACACCAGCAACATAATTTCCCAGTAAAGTATCACCACTATAGGTCTCTTCAAAATTCGCACGTTGCCCCATACGGCCGTTACCAATACTGAAAATACTTTCAGATATTTTATTCAGGTGAGGATCAAAACCTTCCTCTATAATGTTCCACTCTTCCGCTTGTATATATGATTTCATTAGCTTCTTATCTTTTTTAATGGTTATGAAGAGCTTATTCAGCCTCTTATTTTTCCCTGTTATGCTTGTTTATTTTCTGTTTTATGTGCAATTAGAGTAATCAGTTCATCTACTGTTACACCAGAAAGATCTTTGATAAAACGGTCTGCACCAGGCAGGTTTTCAGCTTCTCCTACCCCTATCACCGCCATGTTAGCCGCTATCGCTGCTTGCACACCCGCAGATGCATCTTCAAATACGATACAATCTCCAGGTGCTGCCTTGAGCAGTTCGGCTCCTTTGAGGAAAACCTCTGGATCCGGCTTGGAAGTAGTTACAGAATTACCATCTACAATAGCATCAAAAAAATGTGTCAGATTTGTTCTTTCCAGGATTAGTCCTGAATTTTTACTTGCTGAGCCCAGGGCAATTTTTACACCACTGCTTTTCAGCTGCTCCAGTAATTCCTGTGAACCAGGTAATACTTCTGAAGCCGACATCTTGTTGATCATATCCACATACCATGTATTTTTCAGGGTAGCCAGCTCTTCCTTTTCAGCAGCTGTTTTCGTGATCCCACCCCAATCCAGTATCATATCCAGGGAACGCATTCGGTTTACTCCTTTTAACTGTTCATTTTGAGCGTGACTAAAATCAAATCCCAATGAATTTGCCAGTTTTTTCCAGGCCTGATAATGATAAACTGCGGTATCTACCAGGACCCCGTCAAGATCAAAAATGCAAGCTATAGTTGAATTGTTCATATTTAATTTAGTTCTAGTACCAGCGTTGTTTTTGCCGGAACAGCTATCGTTTTAAAATTGTTTAATTTTTCGTCGGTCAGTATATTTTTCAGCGACGTAGTGTTTATCATTTGCTCAGCGAACCTATCGGTCTTTAGTACTTTAGCTTTATCCTCTGCATTGAGGATAACCATCACACTTTTACCTGCGTTTTCTACTGCACATCTAAAGTAAACATATACACCATCTTCCGGCACATACTGGATCATTTTTCCTGTCTGCAGCGCCGGACTGTTTTTTCTGTAATTCGCCAGCTTGCTAACAAAGTCCCAGGCTTCGTTTTCTTGTTTGTTTCGTCCTGCTGCAGTGAACTTATTGGATTGATCACCTGCCCATCCTCCGGGGAAATCTGAACGTACCAGGCCATCAGGATCAGAGAAGTTTTTCATTAATATTTCAGTTCCATAATATAACTGAGGAATACCTCTCATGGTCAGCAAAAGCACCATCCCTGACTTGTATTTATCGAAATCTTCATTGATAACAGAATAGAAACGACTCATATCATGGTTATCCCAGAAGATCACATTTCTTGAAGGATCCTGGTACAGGAAGTCCTGCGAAAGCACATTGTATAACCTGAATATGCCATCTGTCCAACCAGTTTTACCATTCAGCGCTTCGTAGATCGTATTTTTAAGCACATTATCGGTAATTCCCGGTAACTGCGTGTCCAATCCCCTGTTTACTGTATTACCCTGAGTAAAGAAAGCCTGAGAAGGTACTGAATTTACCAGTGTTTCACCGAAAATGGTTAACGATGGGAATTCAGCTTTTAATTTTGTAGCCCAATCGGCCATATATGGAGCGTCGTTATACGCATAAGTATCTAATCTCAAACCATCAATTCCGGCATATTCTATCCACCAGATATGATTTTGTGTAAGGTAGTTCTGTACAAAAGGATTACGCTCATTCAGATCAGGCATGCTATTTACAAACCATCCGTCTACAGTTTTTTTCTTATCAGCCTCAGCTGCATGCGGATCCATTACCGGTTCATCGCGGTAACTCGTCTGCGTAAAAACCGGCCATTGGTTCAGCCAGTCTTTCATTGGCATGTCTTTAAACATCCAGTGTCCGGTACCAATATGGTTGTGGACAATATCTTTAATGATCTTTAAACCTTTTGCATGTGCTTGTTCCACATAAGATTTATAGAATTCATTTGTACCATAACGGGGATCTATTTTATAATGATCCGTTACGGCATAACCATGATAAGAAGCATTGGTCATATCATTTTCTATTTCCGGAGTCATCCAGATGGTCGTAGCACCCAAAGCTTTGAGATAATCAAAGTGATTGATGACACCTTGGATATCTCCACCATGACGGGCATACATTTCAGCACGGTTCATTGTTGTTTCAGCCATGCCTTTAACCACATCATTGGATTGGTCACCGTTAGAAAATCGGTCTGGCATCAGGAAATAGATCAGGTCTTTATTCGTTACGCCCTGAATACGGGTTGCCGAATGATCCTTGTTCTTTAATTCATAATTGTATGATGCCTTATTCTTACCATTCTCCAAAAACTGGATTGGGAACTTTCCTGCTTTTGCATCTGCAGCAATCTCCAGGTCAATAAACAAATAATTAGGGTTTTCTACTTTGTGGACTTCAGCAAGTTTAACTCCCGGATAATCCACCTTCACTGTATAACCCGCAATATCTTTTCCATGAACCATCACCTGGAGCTTAGGATTTTTCATACCTACCCACCAGAACATCGGGTCTACATGGTCAAATTTCGCATTGCCTTTAACATTGCGCTGCGCTTGTACCAGCAGGGGCAAAAGTAAAAGTAATAATAGCTTGAAGCTTAGATTCAGGTTTTTCATATTGATCGGAAAGTTAAAAAGGGATTTCAGCAAAAAATGCCCTGACATAAGTCAGGGCACCGGGTGTGTTTGTTGTTATTGTTTTGTTAGTGTGTAAGTATAATTTCCAGGGATGTTAAGATTAAGTGAAATCTTATAGCTCCCAGCGGTTTTTACAGCAATGTTGTTTCCGTCATAATCTGGTATCCCATCAACGACCTTATTATCTCCAACCCTGTTATCACCAAAATTGATGGTGTAATTGCCATTGGCCCTGAATTTCATTTCGCCCACAGACAATACTTTGGTAAGCGTCCATACTTTATTAGTGGCATCATAGGTCATAGGTGTTTCATTATCCCATGATCCTGTAGCATCACCAATAACTGCCCAAGTTGTTTTCGTAACAGAATAAGTAAGTGCTTTGGTATTTGCTTTGATCAGGTAATAACCAGCATCTGCTACCTGAATATTGTTTCCCCCAGCAAGAACCAGTGTTCCTGGAGCATTACTACCATAAACATCATTTTGAAGTCCGGGCGTAGAAGTTAATTTAAATACATTTGATGTCGTAGAGAAATTCACATATCCTTCGTAAATGCCATCGCCCGCGATTGAAGAAACTCTTGCTGTTCCGGCGCCTCCGTTATAAGTACCTGTCAGGTAAACTGAAGGATAAAAAACTTCTAATCCGAAAGGAGTAAGATTCAAAGTAATTACACTAGAAGTTGCCGACAGTTTATCTGCGCCTATGCTTGCTACAACTCTAACTAGCAGCTTACCAGCAACACCCGGAGTAAGCCCCAGTTGATTTGCATACGTGTTGATTTCTGCAACTGTAAGTGTTTTTGTCAATTCACCTGCCAGGGCTATAGTTTTCGGTTCTTTTTTAAAATTCCCGGCAACACTGTCTATTTCTACAGAATAAGAAACTCCAGCCTGATAGTTGAAAGAAGATGCAGTCCAGTTCAATATAGTCGCTGTTGCAGTGGGATTATCCTGAGATAGTAATAGTGTAGTTTGCGTGGCAGTCAAAGCAGGAGAAGTTCCATTGCTCGCGACTACCTTTGTTTCATCCTTTTTACAGGACATGAACAATAGTATCAACATACTATAGCTCAGGGTCTTTATATATAATGATTTCATATCTTTATAATTTCTTGTTAGTAACCTGGGTTTTGAGTCAAATTGGTATTCGCGATCACATCAGATGAAGGCAAAGGGAAGATATTGCGGGATGATGCAACAGCACGACCGGCTTTAATACCGCCTTTAAATGGCCATAAATAAGATCCATCCGTGAACTTACCGAAACGTACCAAATCTGTACGTCTGTAACCTTCCCAGTAGAATTCTTTTGCTCTCTCTGTCAAGATATTATCTAATGTTAAGGCAGTCACATTGCCAGCGGTATTGCCATAGGCTCTTTCACGCAGTTTGTTTACGTAAGCTATTGCATTAGCTGTGCTACCGCCCGATCCACCGCGAAGTACTGCTTCTGCATAGTTCAGATAAGCCTCTGGTAAACGGAACAGTGGAAAGTCAACTGAACTGAATGTGCCGTTAGAGCTTGATGGCGTTAATCCACCCTGGGTTAAATTTCTGAATTTGATAACACGTAAGCCATCCGTAAATACTGCTACATTATCATTAGCCGCTTTATCACCGAAGAACATTGCTCTTTTATCGGCCGCATCTGTAAACGCAGCTGGCAAAGTAGATCTTGAACGGATACCACCCCAACCACCGTTAGGAACACCGAAGTCTTTAGGTGTCATATCCCCATTAATCGATGCATTAACAAGGAATGTTGTTCCACCAAAGTTCTGAGTGAAATTGCCATCATAGTTTATGGCCAGGATAGTTTCACGGTTGTTTATATTATTGTCAGCAAGGAACAGATTTTTGTAAGTAGTTTGCAGTGCATAACCACCAGCTATAACTTTACTCGCATAAGTAATCGCTTCTGTGTTTTTAGCCGTACCAGTGTATACATTCGCATTAAGATACAGACGCGACAATAACATCCAATCTGCTCCCTGTGTTACACGACCATATTCATTTGTAGCAGGAAGTAAGGTTTCAATAGCCAGTAATTCTGATTCAACATATTTGAACAATTCCGGACGTTTGATTTGCTGTGGAGATACTTTACCAATCAGGTTATCTTCCGTAAGAAAAGGGGGATTACCGAAAAGGTCCATTAATACCCAGTATTGGTAAGCGCGTAAAAATCTTATTTCGGCTCTGTTTTTAGCAATTTCATCAGCTGCTGCGCCAGTGATATTTCTCGAAGCCAGTTTCTCTGGCGTACTTTCACGAAGAAATTCATTTGCAACAGTTATTTGGTATATACTTCTGCTATATAATCCCTGAAGAAGCAGGTTATCAGAAGTGAAGGTCATATAGTTTAAATCATAAACACCCGGATCGTTCCATACACACAAACCTTCATCTGAAGTCAGCTCCTGCACATTCCAGTATAAACGAACAAAATCTGATGCACCTGCGTCAATGCCTTTTACGTCGCCATTATCTCCGGCGCCACTTCCGCCTATTGTTGCGAAACTTGCATAAACTTTTGTAAATACCTGCTTGTATCCAGCTGCGCTGGCATATACCTGCTCATTGATGATATCATTGGTTGGTTTTAAGTTCAGGTCTTTTTTACAAGACGAGAACGAAGCCAGTACAACAGCTGATGATATGAATATTTTAAATAGATTTTTCATCTCTCTTTATTTTATAATTTATTAAAATCCAACATTAACACCCAGACTGTAAGTTCTTGGTCTTGGATATATTTTGTAATCAATACCTGAACTGATTTCCGGATCCAGACCTTTGTAATCTGAAACCACAAATACATTCTGAACGTTTGCTGTAATACGCAGGGTAGTCGTTCTGTTAGGTGAAAGACGGCCGAAGTTATAAGCAAGACCAGCATTATCCATTTTCAGGAATGAAGCGTTTCTTATATAGAAGTCACTCAGGAACTCGTTATTGTCAAAATTGGTTTCGAAGAACGAGTTCGTCGCATTGTTGATCAATCCGCTTGGGCTCAGTAAGTTTCTGCTTACGCCAAAATTTGAAGAAATGTTATCATAAATATAATTACCCAGGTTAGCGCGCAATACAGTACTTAGGGTCCATTTTTTATAACTCAGTGAAGTGGTAAAGCCCATCAATACTTTTGGTGCCGGAGATTTATAAAAATACCTGTCCTGCTCGTTCACTACACCATCATTGTTGGTATCTACGTACACCCCCTGAAGTGGTGCTCCATTAGCATCATAAACTTGTTTGTAAACTAAATAAGAATCAGGGTTATATCCTGGAGAATTCCATTGCAGTGTTGTACCTGTTGCCCCTGTCACACCCACACCTCCAGATTTTGCAACTTTAAAGTTGGGATCCGGATTAAGGGAAAGATTGGTGACTTCGTTTTTATTGTAGGTGATGTTAAAACCTGCATCCCAGTTCAAATCTTCGCTTTTGATGATACCTACATTGATGCTTGCTTCAATACCTTTATTCTCCATGTTACCCACATTGGTTAACAAGATGTTGGCAAAGTTTGTCCCTACTGATACCGGAACCAGACTCAAAAGATCTTTAGTTTTTTTGCTGTATACATCTACGCTACCATATACCCTTCCTTTAAAGAAACCATAATCAATACCGGCATTATAAGTAGTTGATGTTTCCCATTTTAAATCCTTATCATAAGCTATAGGAGTGTAGAAATGGTAATACTGGTTACCAATCTGGTATTGAGATTCGTTGCTACTGCTGTAATAATTCTGTAAATAACTATAGTTAGCAATACCGTCCTGCTGACCAGTGATACCGTAGCTCAAACGAAGTTTTAAATCTGAAAGCACTTTACTGTCTTTAAGAAATGATTCATCAATAGCTCTCCAGGTAAAACCAGCGGAAGGGAAATAACCCCATCTGTCATTTTCACTGAATTTAGATGAACCATCAGCACGCATGGTTCCTGATAAAATATATTTATCGTTGAAAGTATAAACTAAACGACCGTAGTAAGATAACAATCTATTTTGCTGTATGTCAAATGGGAAAACAGGTGTAGTAATTTGTGTGCCCAATGCAGTGTAAGTTCCCTTGTTGTAAGTTTTTGTTGAATTATCATAGAAACCATAACCTGCCGTAGCGTTGATATTACTTTTAATACCTTTCAGGTCTTTGTTATAGTTCAGATAAAATTCAACCAATTTGTTATGTTGCACACCTTCGTACATATCCGCTTTACCATTCTGAGCAAAACTCTGTGCTGCAAAAGCAGGTACATTAGTCATACCATAACCTTTTGACACATCGTAACCAACATTGGCATTGGCATGTAATTCCGGTAAGAAATGGAAAGAGTAATCTAGTCTCAGGTTACCAAAACTTCTGTCTGCTTTAGCATTGTTATCATTTTGCTCAATTAATCCTAGTGGATTTCTTGGTGCATTCGGATTCAGCTGACCAGTAGAACCGATCCATTCGAAATATCCGCCATATTGATTGTTAGCATAAACCGGTTGTGTAGGATCAAACTGTATAGCTGCACTTACTGCATCCTGGTTGGCGAAATGCGATTCACTTAGCGTTCCTTTTAAGTTTAGATCCACTTTCAGGTGATTATCAAAGAAAGTAGGGTTCAGCGTAATTCCACCCGAAGCTCTTTTTAAACGGTCAGTGATCAATAATCCTCTCTGATCCAGGTAACCAGCAGAAATACGGTAAGGAACATTTTTAAAGCTTCCTCCGATACTCAAGTTGTTATCTGTGGTGAAAGCATTATTGAAAATTACGTCTTGCCAGTCTGTATTGGCAGTTCCTAATAAGGCCTTTTGTGCAGCCGTACCATTTGTGTTTACGTAAGCACGAACTTGGTCTGCATTTAATAAATCTACTTTTTTAGCAATGGTAGCATAAGAATTAACCGTACTGAAATCTATAACTGGTGCACCTGATTTGCCTTTTTTAGTGGTAATTAAAATTACACCATTAGAAGCTCTTGAACCATAAATTGCTGTTGCGTTCGCATCTTTTAAAACAGTAAAGGTTTCAATATCATTTGGGTTGATTAAACTCAAAGGATTTGCTGCACCTGAAATCGTATTACCACTAAATGGAATACCATCGATTACGATTAATGGATCATTACTAGAGTTCAGTGAAGCTCCACCCCTTACGCGGATAACGCTTCCACCACCTGGCTGACCACCATTGGAAGTAATAGATACACCAGCCACCTTACCTGCAATCAATTGCTCTGGCGACGTAATGTTTCCCGACTGAAAATCTTTAGAACTAACTGTGGTAATTGATCCTGTCAGATCTTTTTTCTGAGCAGTACCATAACCAATTACAACTACTTCGTTTAGATTTTGTGCATCTGGCTTCAGGTTAAAATTGGCGACTGTATTACCATTCACCGTAACTGTCAAATCTGTAGAGCTATAGCCGATATAACTTGCCGTTAAAGTAACCGGTCCGTTTGCTAAACCTGTAATCCTGAAATTACCATTAACATCTGTACTGGAGCTTTTCGCCTGGCCTTTAACCACCACTGATGCCCCGGGAAGACCTTGTCCCGTTTCATCGATAATTTTACCACTAACCGAACCGGTTTGTGCCTGTACTGTGAGCGCTGCGAGTGTCAAAAAAATCAACACCAAAGCTTGTCTCATCACGTAAAATACTTTCATATTTGATACTCTTTTTGGTTTATATATTTGGATAATATGTTTGTGTACCACACATACGGTAAATTTACACGAGCAGATGATATTTCAAAATTTTATATCAAAAAACATTTTAGCACAATATTTTATATCTAAAAATGGTCAAAAACTACCCTATTATTTTTAGACACTTTTTCAATAAAACCCAATAAAACCTCTGTATTTAATTGTATAACAAATAGTTATACTACATTCAAAAACACATAAAGTGTTTTATTTACACTAAGGTATTTTCAGATCGTTTTACGGGAACGATACCGGGAACGTTCCCGATGTGTAACAGGAGATCTGACAATTCTATGAGAATTGAAAACCCGAATTCTGCGCGTTTTCAGGAAAAGCAGAATTTTTTTTGCAAAAATCGTGCGTCTCCAAGGTAAGAAACAGGAAGAATTTGAAGGCCTTATAAGGCAGTAGAATTTCGCTTCACCAGTTTAGAATCCAGCACAATTTCCTGGCTGATATTTACACTCTGAGGATCCTCTAACATCCGGAATAAAAGTGATGCGGCCTCCACTCCGATTTTGGTTGCAGGCTGGGTAACCGTAGTCAGTGAAGGGTTTAAAAGCGGGGCAATTTCAAGGCTGGAAAAACCGACTACCTTGACTTGAGCGGGGATGGAAATATTCAGATCATAACAGGCGTAATACGTTGCAAAAGCCAAACGCTCAACCGACGTAAACACACCGTCGGGTTTCAATCTGCCAAACATATCTTTTAGAATAATATTGTTTTTCCGGTAGCTGTTCGTACAATCCACCACTAGGTGATCATCATATGGAATATCATATTTCTGCAGTGCATCTATATATCCTTGCATCCTTGTTTTTCCTATAGACAGGTTTTTGTTAATTACCAGATAGGCAATCCGGGTACAACCTTGTTTAATCAAGTGCTGGGTAGCAGAAAAACTGCTGTCATAATCATTGGTAATTACACGGGGTGTTTTGATGTCTTCATATACCCTGTCAAAAAACACCAGCGGCAGGCGCTTTTGATTGAGCTCATTCAAATAGTTATGGTCATTAGCCTCTCCAGATACAGACATGATAATACCATCTGCCCTTCCATTATGCAAATGCCTGATAAATGATACTTCCTTCTCGTAATCATCATCAGTAGCATAAATCAAAATATGATATCCTTTTTCCCTTGCGATACGTTCTATCCCATTGATAGCTTGAGAAAAGAAGTTATTGGCCAGTTCGGGAACAATCACTGCGATAGTTTTACTCCGCTGCTCTCTTAAATTACTGGCATAATGATTTGGCTGATAATTGAGTTCTTTCGCCGCAGCTAATATCTTGTCCTTCGTCTCCTTGCTAATATCACTGTTATCCCGGAAGGCCCTGGAAACAGTAGACGTAGATAAGTTGAGTACTTTGGCCAGTTCCTTTATATTGATATTTCGCATCGACTAAACAATAATTTTATTTCAAAGCAAATATAGACGAAAATCTGAATTGCACGCAGATTATTCATTATCCCATCTCCATTCTCCTGCGATCTGTAATGGTTCTTTCAAATTGTTCTCTAATAAAAAAGCTTTCAGGGTTTCTTCCGATTGACGGGTAACAGGAATCTTTGCTGTATTAGCCAAAGCGTAAGTCAGCATCGCACTATAACGAACTGTATTTTTTAATTGCTGTTCATCCACCAGCTTGAAGCTATCACCATCTGAATGGTAAAACTGACCTGAATGATTAGGTAACTCACCGCCAGCACCTCCACCAGTAGGAATTCCCTGTAACATAAAAGGCTGATGATCACTATGCAGACCAGCACCTGCTAAAAATACATTACTGAAGCCAGTATCAATTTGATTGATCTGAGCGCCCCAGCTTTTAAATAATTCTTTCATTTCAGATCTGCTGGTGGAGAAACCCTTCGGATCATTGGTCATATCGTAGTTGAGCATAAACTTTACTTCGTCAAGCTCATGTTTAGCCTCCGCAGCAGCGATATATGCTTTAGAGCCCAACAGTCCCTGCTCTTCTCCCATAAATAATACAAATTCAACGGTACGTCGGGTTGTGAGCTGTAGTGCACTAAAAGTTCTTGCCATATCAATGATCGCAAAGGAGCCAATTCCATTGTCAATTGCCCCGGTTGCCAGGTCCCAGCTATCCAGGTGGCCACCGACAACAATTTTTTCATTAGGAAGGGAATTACCTTTGAGTGTTGCAATCACATTTCTTGCTTTGATCATTCCCGAAAAATTAGTCATTTTCAAACTGGCAAATTGTGGCGCTGAGCGCATTTGCTGCTTCACTTGTGTGCCATCTTCCAACCCTATGCAGACTGCCGGGATCGGG
>Ga0247810_10001776_pt1 | contig 12889 bp, 8 predicted proteins | sample UWRJL119311C1_FD_179918 | JGI IMG/M metagenome (GOLD analysis project Ga0247810, IMG submission 179918) | Plant litter microbial communities from Arlington Agricultural Research Station in Wisconsin, United States - UWRJ-L119-311C-1 | ecosystem: Environmental > Terrestrial > Plant litter >...
TAGTGTCTTTATAATAAAAATCAGTAGCTTTTTCAAATCGTCCAATTACTTTGTATCCGTAAAACTGACCAATAGGCTGGCCTACTGCTGTACGTGTAACAACAGTAACATCTGATCCTTGCTGAAGCGTCTGGTTATAAACCCCTGTTTCTGAATTAAGAGCAAGAACTTTACTTTTATTCATCGAGAAAACAAAATTAGATTTCCAGTTAAAATCATCTCTCTCCATATTTATTGTATTCAAAGTCAATTCAAACCCTTTATTTTCAAGAGAACCAATGTTGAAGATAGGCGCTGTAGTAGATCCTTGCCCCGTTGTTCCTGCATAGGCAGGAAGTGATAACGGAAGTAATAATCCATCTGTTTTTTTGTAATAAACATCTGCAATAAGTTCAATTCTATTATCAAAAAGTCCTAAATCTAATCCAATATTAGTAGATTTTGTTTTTTCCCATCCTATATCCGGATTTGCTGTATTGGTTGCAATTTGCCCACTCCCCCAATTAGTAGCTGATGTGCCATAAAGTGAAGTGTAAGGATATGGATACAAAACATTTTGATTACCTACATGTCCCCAGCCAAATCGTAATTTCAGATTATTAATTGTTTTATTGTCTTTTAGGAAATTTTCATTAGAAATTTTCCATGCAAAAGCAGCTGACGGAAACCAGTCCCAACGATTTTCTTCTGCAAATTGAGAAGAGCCATCTCTTCTTAAAGTGGCATTTAATAAATACTTATCATTAAAAGAATAAGATAATCTTCCAAAATATGAGCTAAGAGTCTTTGTCATACTTCCGTTTGAATTCCTTGCCGTAACAGGATCTCCTGCATCTAAATCAGTTGCTCCGTTAGTAATATATCCAGAACGATAACCATATAAATTTTCCCAATGGTTTTCCAGCATTTCCTGAGCCAGCATTACACTAACAGTATGCTTATTAAATGTTTTGTTATAAGTTAATTGATTGTTCCAAATCCAGTTATCACTTAAAGTTTTTGTTCTTGTACCTTCTCGTACATCATTTATAAGTGCTCCAAAAGTATATGAAGGATTAAAGGTGTAATTATTTCCAAAATTATAATCTATTGAATATTGAGTTTTGAATTTTAACTCTTTAGAAAAGCTGATTTCAGCATAAGTATTAGCTCTTATTCCATAGTTTTCGTTTTGGTTATCTCTCATTAAAGCCAAACCCAAAGGATTATTCTGAACAAATTCTGTAGTGTCAGGACCATCAAAAGTACCATCTGCATTACGTGCTGCCACATTTGGCGTCTGTTTTAAGGCAGTTAATATTAACGCACCATCTGAAAATGTATTGACTTGATTCGTTTTGTTTAAAGCCAAATTTACGCCTACCTTCAAATAGCTTTTTACCTGAGAATCTATAACTCCCCTAATATTAAATCGATTAAATCCGGAACCGATTGCGGTACCCTCCTGATCTAAATAGCCAATACCCAAAGCATAAGTAGTATTGTCGGAACCTCCGGAAGCTGATAAATTATAACTCTGCATCATTGCAGTTGTAAACAATTCATCTTGCCAGTTTGTACCATCTCCTAATAAATCAGGTCGAATAAAGTATGGATCCCTTTGTACAATCCCTAAATCAGCACGGGTATTTTTAAGAGTTCCGTATTCTCTTAGATTAAGAACTTCTAATTGTTTTGGTATTTCCTGCCATCCTACATAACTGTCAAAATTCAAAGTAAGTTCACCTTTTTTACCGGTTTTTGTGGTAATAATAATTACACCACTAGCTGCTCTTGAACCATAAATTGCGGTTGCCGAGGCATCTTTTAAAATATCTACAGATGTAATATCCGCAGGGTTAATTCCTGCAAGCGGATTATTGTTATTAGAACCCGTATTTCCATCGATTACAACTCCATCAATTACATAAATTGGTTCATTATATCCGGTTATTGAACTAATACCACGAATGCGAATAGAAGAACTGGAACCTGGTGCACCGTTATTTGCCTGAACATTTATACCTGCTGCACGCCCTTGCAAAACCTGATCTAAGGTTGTTGCTACTGACTGTGAAATAGCTTTAGCGTTTACAGAAGATATGGCACCAGTCAAATCTCCTCTTTTCATTGTCCCGTAACCTACGACAACAACTTCTTTTAAACTGTTTAAGTCTTCCTCAAGAACTATATTAATTTTGCTTTGATTGTTTACAGAAATTTCTTTGGTTTTATAGCCAATAAAACTAAAGCTTAAAATTGCATTTGCAGGAACGGAATTAATTTCAAAAGTTCCATCAAAATTTGTTACTGTAGTACTCTTGGTTCCTTTTACAATAACATTTACTCCCGGTATAGGACCGGTTACATCTGAAACTGTTCCAGACACTGTTGTTTGTGCATTTACTGAAGCAGATAATACAACCATGAGGATAATAAATCCTAAATTTTTGAAGTATTTCGATTTGCTTTTAGTAATTAAAAAGTTAGTCATAAATAATTGATTTAGTTAGTTAATAATTTATAGTCGGTTAGTTTTATTTGATTGGATTTAAAATAAATTATGAAGCCCTTATTAAAAAACAAATATATATAAATTACAACAATACACAATCGGTTGCGTTTATTTTTTTTAAGAATTTCAAAAAAAATATTTATTAAAAAAGCATATAACACATTTATATTATTAAAAAAATAAATAATATGTATTTAACTATGTTTATTATGAATAAAGATTACATTAATTTAAATCTTTGTCTCTATTTCTTAAAAAAAATATAAATACCTTATTTTACAAAAAATCAAAAAAAAAAATTATATTTTAATCTTAATTTCAATTTTAAAAGCAATTAAATCTTAATTAAAGTAAAATCCTATAGAAAAAGAAATTGACAAAATTATTTATCTGAGTGTATATAATAGAATAAGAAGAATGAGTTATAATTTAACAAAAAAACTCCTTTCGAATAATTCGAAAGGAGTTTAAAAAAATTTAAATTTTAAATTTTAAATTTTTGCAGGAAATAAATTTAATAAGTATCTTAATTATAAATTCATTTTTTTTGCATCTTCAACAAATTGTTTCAATCCAATATCTGTCAATGGATGTTTTAATAAACCTTTAATTGCAGACAAAGGTCCAGTCATAACATCTGATCCAATTTTGGCACAATTTACTATATGCATTGTATGTCTGATCGAAGCTGAAAGTATTTGTGTTTGATAATCATAATTGTCATAAATCTGTCTAATTTCTGCAATTAAATGCATTCCGTCTGTTGAAACGTCATCTAATCTTCCTAAAAATGGTGAAACATAGGTAGCTCCGGCCTTCGCAGCTAACAATGCTTGTCCTGCAGAGAATACCAAAGTAACATTGGTCCTAATTCCTTTTGATGAAAAATATTTACACGCTTTTACACCATCAGCTATCATTGGCAGTTTCACTACAATTTGCTTATGCAAAGCAGCCAGTTCCTCCCCTTCTCTAACCATCCCTTCATAATCTGTTGAAATAACTTCGGCAGAAACATCACCATCTACAATATTGCAAATATCAAGATAGTGCTTCAAAATATTTTCTTTTCCTGCAATGCCTTCTTTTGCCATCAATGACGGATTTGTAGTAACTCCATCTAAAACCCCCATTGCCTGAGCTTCTTTAATATCTTCTAAATTTGCGGTGTCAATAAAAAATTTCATAATTTTTGGTTTAAATTTTATTTTGATTAAATAATAGTTTCCTTTATTCCAATTCAATAAAAATGAATTAGAAACAAGGAATAGATTTGTGTATAATTTAAAAATGAAAAATGGTGAAGAAAATCACATTGAGAACAGTTTGTAAATTATTTCTTTTGAAAGAAAAATTAATGACCGTTGACTCTTTAGCACCCAACGGCCATAATTACTAATAAAATTCACTGAATTTTTTCTGGCAAATAAAACTAACCTAAATATTTGCCAGAGATAAAAAAACTAAAAAAACAATCTTGATTTCGGTTTGATGAATAACCGAAAATTATTTTTCTTTATTAATCAATTAAATATATTGATTGATGATATTTTCAAACAACTCTTGTTTACCGCTTTGTAATGATAATTCACCATTTTGGTTTGCGATATCATATAGATCTTTTAGGTTTAATTTTCCGTCAGCGAAATCTTTACCTTTTCCTGAGTCAAATGAGCTGTATCTCTCTTTTCTTAATTTTTCGTAAGGAGATGAAGTGATGATTTTGTCTGCTGTCAATAATGCTCTTGCAAAAGTATCTGCTCCGCCAATATGTGCTAAGAAAACATCTTCCAAATCAGTTGAATTTCTTCTGATTTTAGCATCAAAATTCACACCTCCGCCTTGCAATCCGCCAGCTTTCAAGAATACTAACATCGCTTCTGTAGTTTCCTGGATGTTATTTGGAAATTGATCTGTATCCCAACCGTTTTGGTAATCACCTCTGTTAGCATCGATACTTCCTAACATTCCTGCTTTTGCAGCCACTTCAATTTCATGTTGAAAAGTATGCTGTGCCAAAGTTGCGTGGTTCACCTCAATATTGATTTTGAAATCTTTATCTAAACCATATTCTTTTAAGAATCCAATTGCCGTAGCCGAGTCAAAATCATATTGGTGTTTTGAAGGCTCCATTGGTTTTGGCTCAATAAAGAATGTTCCTTTAAAACCTTGCGCTCTTGCGTAGTCTCTTGACATCGTTAAGAACTGAGCCATATGATCCAATTCTCTTCCCATATCGGTGTTCAATAAAGACATATAACCTTCTCTTCCTCCCCAGAATACATAGTTTTCTCCATCTAAAGCGATAGTAGCATCCAAAGCTAATTTTACTTGTCCTCCGGCTCTTGCTACAACATTAAAATCTGGATTTGTTGCCGCTCCGTTCATGAATCTTGGATTTGAGAAACAGTTTGAAGTTCCCCAAAGTAATTTAATACCAGATGCAGCTTTTTTCTCTTTCAAATATTCAGTAATAGTAGCCAGACGTCTTTCTGATTCAGCGAAAGTTGGTCCTTCAGCAATCAAATCGTAATCGTGGAAACAGAAATAATCAAATCCCATTTTACTGATAAATTCAAAAGCAGCATCTGCCTTGTCTTTCGCAGCCTGAATTGGATCTGAAGACTGGTCCCATGCAAAATTTTGAGTTCCCGGTCCAAATGGATCACTTCCTTGTCCGCAGAAGGTATGCCAGTAAGCAATTGCAAATCTAAAGTGCTCGCGCATTGTTTTTCCTGCTACAACCTGGTCAGGATTGTAATATTTAAATGCCAAAGGATTATCTGATTCTTTTCCTTCAAATTTAATTTGACCGATACCTTTATAGTATTCTTTATTTCCTAAAACTATCATTTTGTTCTTTTATTTATTTGTTAATATTAGTTCTAATTCTTTTTTCCAGTTTTGATATGCTTTCTCGTATTCCTCTTTGTTTTTTAGCGGTAAAAAGGTCATTACGTGATCATTGGTTGTAATGCCTGATCCAAATTTTTCAAAATCACCATCTGTCAATCCTACTGCTCTCGCTGCTCCTACTGCTCCGGTAGTGTTGTATATTTCTATTTCGTGCCCGATTAATGTTGCTACTGTATTAGAGAAAATTTCTGAACGAAATAAATTATCATTCCCGGCTCTGATCACATTAATTTTGGCTTTATCATCTTTTAAACATTCCATTCCGTACACAAATGAAAATGCAATTGCTTCCAAAGATGCTCTGTATAAATGCGCATTGGTATGAATATTAAAATTCAGATTTAAAAAATGAGAACCAATGTTTTTATTGTTAAACATTCTTTCGGCACCATTACCAAACGGAATTACAACCAATCCTTGTGAACCCACATTTATCTGAGATGCTTTTTCATTCATTTCTTCGTAAGACTCATTTCCGGTATTGTTGCGCATCCATCTGTATTGGATTCCGGCTCCGTTTATGTTCAGTAATTTTCCAACTCTCGGATTTGATTCAGAATAATTTACATGAACGAAGTTGTTTACACGAGTACTTTTGCCCGAATTTGTTTCAGTAACCGCATAAAAAACACCTGATGTACCTCCGGTTGCCGCCACTTCTCCCGGACGAAGCACATTCAATGACAATGCATTGTTTGGCTGATCCCCTGCTCTGTACACAATCGGAATTCCAACCGGAAGTCCTGATTCCTGTGAACCTTTTTCGGTAACAACTCCCTGATTTGTAAAATTTTCTACAATATTTGGTGTCAGTGACTGATCGATTCCGTAATAATCCAATAGCCAGTCAGCTACCTTATTTTCTTTATAATCCCAAAGCATACCTTCTGACAGACCATTTTTAGTAGTTGTTACTTCACCTGTTAATTTCAAAGCGATATAGTCTCCAGGCAGCATATATTTATTTATTTTGCTGTAAACTTCAGGCTCGTTTTCTTTAACCCATTTGAGTTTTGAAGCTGTGAAATTTCCAGGTGAATTCAACAAATGCTCAGCGCATTTATCAGCTCCGATTTCAGCATAAGCTTTGTTGCCTATTTCAACCGCACGGCTGTCACACCAAATAATCGAGTTACGCAGGGATTTACCATCTTTGTCAACGATAACCAATCCGTGCATTTGATACGAAATACCAATACCCTGAATTTTTGAAACTTCAATATTCGCTTCTTTAATAGCTCTTTTTGTTGCTGTACAAATGTATTGCCACCACATTTCAGGATCCTGCTCCGCCCAGTCCGGCTGCAATGACAAGATTTCCATTTCGTTTTGGGGCTCATTCAAAACAATTACTTTTTTGCCCGTTGCAGCTTCAACCAAGGCAACCTTGACAGAAGAGCTTCCAATATCATATCCGATATAATACATAATTTATAATGATTCTCTTAATATTAAATTTGTTGGTACATAACACTGCATAACCTCGTCATGCGTGATAAATGCTGCTGCTTTTGTTCCTATTTCCTTAAAATCAGTTGAAATAACCGAAATTCCTTTGTATATAAATTTTTTCATTGGAGTTTCATTGTAAGACAAAAAACCAACATCCTGCCCAGGCTCCAGATCTTTCTCTTTGCATTGTTCTAAAAAATGTCCCAAAATCCTGTCACTGATACTGATGTAGGCAATTCCTTTTTCAATATTAAATTTTTTAGAATCTGTGATAATTTCATTTTTAAAATTATAATCAGTACAAAATTTCTTAAAATTCTCCAATGTTTCTTTTGGATGATTCGTATAATCCGGATAAACAAAACAGATGCTTTTATACCTTTTAAATAAATCAACCACTTCTTTCAATGAACTATAAAATGCTTTTCCAAAATCCTGAAAAACATAATTATTTTCTTTTTTTGAATGTATATTCCAATCAATCAAAAGCAATTTATCGTTCGAAATTGCCGATAACGTTGATGACACTTCCTTGTTATCAAAATTCATTACCACATATTTATAATACTTTCCAACGCTATTATTAATTATGGTTTTAAAAACATCAATATTATAATGATGAAATTGCACATCTGTAATAACATTGTCCGGCAAATTATTTACAAATGAGTGATATAAAACCTCTTTATAAGCTTTGAAAGTATCTAATACTAAAAGCACTTTTCTGGTTTCACCCGAAACATAATATCCTTTATTCGGAACAGAATCAATTGTTTTCTGATCTTTTAAAATCAAATAAGCTTTGAAAACAGTATCTCTGGATAACTGATTTTCTTTACAGATTGCATTTACAGACGGAAGCAAATCTCCTTTTTTTAAAATATTCTCTGCGATTGCATTATTTATCCCGTTTACCAATTGCTGATATTTCGGAATATCGCTATCGTGATTAATTACAAATACAAACTTTTGCTGTTCTTCGTTCATCATACTGTTCCGTTCTGTTCTGGTCTGCTAAAATAAGTATTTGTTTGATATAAAAAAATATTTTTTGAACAATTTGTTGTCTTTTGAATTAAGACATTCTAAAATCTAAAAATATGTCCAGATTGTTCTAATTTCTTGTAATTCTCTAAATTAAATTTGTAAAACTTAGCTGCTCTGTGCGAAACATCCTCTTCCTTCTCATCTATATCCAGAACTAATCCCATTTTAAAAATTTTACGTCTAAAATTCGATTTATTCATTTCTATGCCCAAAATATCTTCATAGAGATGCATGGCCTGCAATAATGTGAACTTTTCCGGCAATAAATTAAATCCAATAGCACTTTCACAAATGCGTCTTCGTAACTTCTTTAAACTACAATCCAGTATCATACTATGCTTGTAATTTAAATCTAAAGCTTTGTCAATTTTACACCATTGAACTTCTAACGATTTTAATTCATTTTCTAAATAGCATTTGTCCTTTTTTACTAATGCATAATATCCGATAGTAATATTATCTGATTGTGGATATTGTGAAGTATGGTTAAAAACTTTAAGCTGTTCTGTATAAAAATCTTTAGCGCCAACATACTTTTTTAAAATTTGATTAGAAGTACTTTCAATAGTCTCTCCTTCAGAAATCAAGTGACTTGGTAATTCCCAATTTTCTTTTTTATTTTGATTATTAACTAATAAAACTTGTAATCCCCCATCATCAAAATTAAATATTACAAAATCAATACTTATAGTATAATGTCTGGCAGCATTTGTTTTTCTATCATCATTCGTTTTCATAGAAAATAAAATTAAAGTACCTGATTTTTAACGACAGAAATTCATTTACTTTTCTTTACCATAAGGGTCTATTGTGTTTATAGAACCATCTTCATTATAAGTAATTTCAGTTACTTTTATTGACCTTAAATGGGTAATCCCTTTTGAAAGACTGGAATCATGGTAAAAAAGATACCATTTCCCTTCTAATTCACAGATAGAATGATGTGAAGTCCAGCCAATTACAGGATTTAAAATTCTTCCCTGATAAATAAATGGACCATAAGGATTATCACCAATTGCATAGCAAATGAAATGAGTATCACCTGTAGAATAGGAAAAATAATACTTCCCATTGTATTTATGCATCCAAGGACCTTCAAAAAAGCGCTGCTCATTATTACCTGCTAATAAAACATCACCGTTCTTGTCGAGAATTTTAATTTCTCTTGGAAATTCGTCAAATTGCTTCATGTCATCAGTCAACAAAGCAACTATTGGTCCTAATGCAGGTTCATTTATACTAGGCTCTTCGTTTTCTTCGGAAAATTTATTGTTTCTGTATTTCTGAAGTTGACCTCCCCAAATACCACCAAAATAAAGGTAAAATTTACCATCTTCATCTTCAAAAACTGCAGGATCAATTGTATAGCTGCCTTTAATTGCTTCCGGCTCGGGAATAAATGGTCCTGTAGGCGAATCGCTTATGGCAACACCAATCTGGAAAATTCCGTCTGCACGTTTTGCGGGAAAATACAAATAGTATTTACCGTTTTTACAAGCAGCATCAGGAGCCCACATTTGTTTTTCTGCCCAAGGAACATCCTTTACATGCAATGCAGTACCATTATCTATTACTTCCGATTCTATGTTTTCCATAGAAAACACATGGTAATCTTCCATTCCAAAATGATCTCCGTTATCGTTAAATGGAATGCCGGCATCAATATCATGCGATGGATAAATATAAATTTTTCCGTTAAATACATGTGCCGAAGGATCGGCAGTATACATATGTTTAACTAAAGGTTGCGATATGGCTATTTTGTTTATTGTTTCAAAATCAATCTTTTCAATGCTATCTTCAGGCATAGTTGTATTTTGTTTTAATGATAATAATTTATGCTCTTCTTTCTTTTAAATCTGCCTCAATCTGTACTTCCATTTTCTTATCAATTTCATAGAAAAACAATAATCCTACTCCAATTAGAAAAGGTATTGCAGGAAAAATGCTTACCAATAATTTGATTCCGTTAATGGCTATATTTGTTTGTTCTGTCGAATTTGGAATGTAATCAAAATGTCCTAATAACGATGTTGTTAAGGCTCCGCCAATACTCAACCCTGCCTTTAATCCCACCATCATTGCCGAAAATATGATAGCCGTTGCACGACGGTTATTTTTCCACTCCGAATAATCTGCCACATCTGCAATCATTGCCCAAAGAAGCGGAATCGTGATGCCATAGAAAAATCCGTGAAAAATTTGAGAAAAAAACATCAGAGTAACTGAGGTTGGAGAAAAGAAATAAAAGGCAATAATAAATAAGGTAGAAATAAATAAAAACAGTCCAAATACATTTCTTTTTCCATATTTATCAGCGAATCTTTTAGACAACGTAATACCAACTATCATAAAAATGATTCCACCTGCATTGAATAAACCAAATCCGGCAGAAATGGGATCGTTACCAAAAGTATTTAATCCTATTCTTGAAAGAAAATCTAAAATAGGCTGTATAAAACGAGCCAATTCTTCTTTGTTTACATAATTCTCAAAATAATACACATAAGAACCTCCTTTCATGGCAAGCGTAACAAAAACTAATAAAGTAAGTGTCAGCATGATAATCCACGGTTTGTTTTTAACCAAATCGCCCAAATCTTCTTTTACACTGGATTTTTGTTCGGGTTTTGGTACAATACGTTCTTTTGTTGTTAGAAAAGTAATCAGCAGCATAATGGTTCCAATTATTGCCAATACAGTCATTACCTTTTCGATTCCTATTGCCTTGTCACCATTACCGGCACTTTTAATAATACCAAGCATAAAAACCTGTACAAAAAACTGAGCAAACATTACAGCAACAAACCGATAAGACGACATGCTGTTTCTCTCTGACATATCTCCTGTAATAACGCCGCTTAAGGCAGAATAAGGCAAATTATTAGCCGCATAAAATAATAGTAGAAATGAATAGGTTATGATGGCATAAATTACTTTTCCCTGATAGGAAAAATCGGGTGTTGTAAAAGCCAAAAGTGCAATGACTCCCAAAGGAACTGATGTCCACAGTATCCAGGGACGAAATTTACCCCACTTTGTATGTGTTCTGTCGGCAAGTGCCCCAATAATAGGATTAAAAATAAAAGCGGCAATTAACCCAACAACCAGCATTATTATTGAGGAATGAGTTGGAGATAATCCGTATATATCTGTATAAAAATACGCCAGATACGTCATTAGTGTTTGAAAAACTAAATTGGCAGCCAGATCACCAAGACTGTATCCTATTTTTTCTTTAATGGATAATTTTTGAGAGGATAAATTCATTATTTTGTTTGTGTGGTTATATTATAGTTAGTTAAGTCATAGAAAATGCATGTTGGTTTAAATATTATATTTGAAAGCTTTAGCAAATTTCCGGTGCTAAAATAATAATAAAAACAATCGGTTGTGTAAAAAATTTTAAAAATAAAAATTTACAATTTAAGTTTCAAAAAATAAATATCAATTTAAATGCAATCGGTTGTGTAAACTTATAAAATTATTGGGTTCAAAAAAAATTTGCATTCTATTTTTTATAAAAATTATCAAAAAAACAAAAAAATATAAATAACAACAGTATTAATACTTTATTCTTAGTTATACACTTTTTATTGATATTTATTTCTAAGAAATAATTTGATTGAATAAAAAATACAGAATTATAAATCTACAATAGTATTATATTCTTACCAAAAATATAGTATTAGAATATAAAAAAGATAGATGTAATTCAGCAAAATAATGTATCAATGATAATTATATAATGTACAACTTCAATCTTATAAAATTAAAAGATATTAAGCTTTTATTTTAGTCTATTAATTTACATAACAATGTTTTCATTAAAATGATTCTACATTAATTAAACTACTACTTTAATTAATTATATCAATAATAATAAAATACAATTAATATGAATTTTTATATTTTTTTACAAGTACTTATAGCTTCAATTGCAGCAACGTCAGCAATGACATTGTTTAGTTATGCCATTTCTAAAAGTTTTAGGGAATTATATAAAGAACCAGTATTGCTGACTTTTGTATTGAGCAAATTGAAACTTGATTTGTCACTAAATACAAAAGCAATTCTAGCCTGGCTAGTACATTATTTGATCGGATTAATTTTTGTCGTTATCTACCACATTTTATGGTATTATAATATTTTGGATCTATCAGTTTTAAGTGCCATTTTGTTGGGAGCCCTAAGTGGTATAATAGGAATTATCAGCTGGATGTTCCTATTCAAAATTACAGATTATAAACCAAAAATAGATTTTAAAGGATATTATATTCAGCTCTTTTTTGCTCATGTTTTATTTGGTCTAACAGCAGCATTAGTTTACTATCTTTTTTAAAAATATTCATAATTGCCTAATCTTATGTCACTATCAAAATACAATCAAAAAAGAGATTTTAAGCAAACTCAGGAACCTAAGGGTAAAATCGAGAAATCTGCTAATGAACTGATTTTTGTAGTGCAAAAACATGCGGCATCACATTTACATTATGATTTCAGGCTTGAGATGAATGGCGTGCTTAAAAGCTGGGCCGTACCCAAAGGACCTTCAATGAATCCGGATGATAAACGTCTTGCCATGATGGTTGAAGATCACCCGTACAGCTATAAAGATTTTGAAGGCACTATTCCGGAAGGAAATTACGGTGCAGGAAATGTCATTGTCTGGGATAATGGAACTTATACATCTGACGAAAAAACAGAAAACCCTGAAAAAACAGTATTAGACGATCTTAAAAAAGGGCGGTTAAGTTTTATCTTAAAGGGAAAAAAACTAAAAGGAGAATTCTCTTTAGTAAAATTAAAAGGAAAACAGGAAAATGCCTGGCTGTTAATTAAAAAGAATGACAAATTCAAAACAGATACTGATATATTAGAAAAAAATAAATCGGTGTTGTCTAAAAGAACTTTGGAACAATTCGAGGAAAAGTCTAAAAAAGTCACTCCCTCCACTCCTTCCAAAAAAAAAAAAAACTT
>Ga0247810_10001777_pt1 | contig 12886 bp, 10 predicted proteins | sample UWRJL119311C1_FD_179918 | JGI IMG/M metagenome (GOLD analysis project Ga0247810, IMG submission 179918) | Plant litter microbial communities from Arlington Agricultural Research Station in Wisconsin, United States - UWRJ-L119-311C-1 | ecosystem: Environmental > Terrestrial > Plant litter >...
TCGATTCTACAAGCAAAGGAAGTGTTGCTGTACCGGCGAAACTTTTGCTTGAAATTTTGAAAACGTTTCCAGAACAGCCTTTAACTTTTACAGTTGAAGAAAACAATACGGTTGAAATTAGTTCAAATTCTGGTAAATATGCTTTAGCATATGCTGCAGGAGAAGAATTTCCTAAATCTGTAAATCTTGAAGATCCTTCAGTAACTCTTGTTCCTGCTGATGTTTTGGCAACTGCTGTGAGTAAAACTATTTTTGCTGCCGGAAATGATGATTTACGTCCGGTAATGTCTGGAGTTTTCTTTCAGTTCTCTCCGGAAGGTTTAACTTTTGTTGCTACAGATGCTCATAAATTGGTAAAATATGCCCGTACAGATGTAAAAGCATCTCAGGTAGCGGATTTTATTATGCCAAAGAAACCTTTGAATATTTTAAAAAGTATTTTAGGAAGTTCTGATGCTGAAGTAAAAATTGAATACAACGATTCAAATGCGACTTTTTCATTTGACAATTATATTTTAATGTGTCGTTTGATCGACGGAAAATACCCTAATTACGAAGCGGTAATTCCTAAAGAGAATCCAAATAAGTTAATGATTGACCGTTCTTTATTTTTAAGTTCAGTTAAGCGTGTTGCGATTTTCTCAAACAAAACAACACACCAGATTCGTTTAAAAATTGCAGGAGCTGAATTGAATGTATCTGCCGAAGATATCGATTACTCTAATAAAGCAGAAGAAAGATTGACTTGTGATTATCAGGGAGATGATCTTCAAATTGGTTTTAACTCTCGTTTTTTAACTGAGATGTTGACCAACTTACAATCTGACATGATTATGCTAGAAATGTCATTACCTAACAGAGCTGGGATTCTAACTCCAGTTGATGGTTTAGAAGAAGGTGAAACTGTTACTATGCTGGTAATGCCTGTGATGTTAAATAGTTAACATCAAAACTTCTTTTTGTTACAGGGATTTTTTTTAATTTCAAATTAAAGACATATCATTGTAAAAAAAAAATATCGCTATTAACCAACCATTTTTTATACCTAGAAACCGCAATTCTTTTTTTAAGATTTGCGGTTTTTTATTTGGAGGATTTTTTGTTTTAAGTTTCAGGTTGAAATGCGATTAAACCTTGTGTAGATTTTTACCGCAAAGCACGCAAAGTTTTTAATGGTTGTTTTTAAGATAAAAAAGTTCGCAAAGCTGAATCGATATAAAGCTTTGCGAACTTTGCATTATTTTATAAATCAAAGCTTTGTGAACTTTGCGAAAAACCTTTGTGTGCTTTGCGGTAAAAAAACACAAGACAGGAAAGCTGAAACTTTTTTTTATAACTTTGTATTATGAAAATAGAAATTTGGTCGGACATCATGTGTCCGTTTTGTTATATCGGAAAAAGACAACTGGAAACCGCTTTAGCTGAGTTTCCAAATGGTGAATTTGAAATTGAGTGGAAAAGTTTTCAACTTGACCCTACTATTACACCGCAAGCCGGCAAAGACGTTTTTACGTTTCTTGCAGAACGAAAAGGTATTTCGGTTGAGCAATCAATAGAAATGCATAAAGGTGTCACAGAACGGGCAAAAAGCGTTGGTTTAGACTATCACTTTGATAAGGCTATTATTTCAAATTCTTTAACCTCTCATCGTATTATACAATTGGCTAAAACCAAAAAATTAGGCGATGAAATGGAAGAAATTTTCTTTAAAGCTTATTTTACTGAAGGAAGGGATTTAAATGATACAGAAACTTTAATAGAGTTGGCTGTAAAAGCTGGTTTAGATTCTAATGAAGTAAAAGAAGTTATTGAAAATGAAAATCTTTATTTAGATAATGTTCATTCAGATATTCATGAAGCGAATGAAATTGGTGTGCAGGGAGTTCCGTTTTTTGTTTTCGACAGGAAATATGCGGTTTCAGGCGCTCAGCCGGTTGAGGCTTTTGTGAATACGATTACTGAAGGGTTAAAGTAAAATATTTTAGATTTATACATAATCTTGTCATCCCGAGGAACGAGGGATCTCCACAAGGACCTCTACAAAGATTGGCGATTTTGCAGGAGGAGTTTCTTGCGGAGATCCCTCGTTCCTCGGGATGACAAACTGGCTCTAAAAACTATGCTCTCTTCGACTTCTCTCAGAGTGACAAATTTTAAGGTTAATTTTTTCTTGGAAACGAATACCCTAGCCCTTATAGAAGCGGAAATCCTTTTGTGTCCGTCGCGGCGGACACAAAAGATTAGAACGGATAGCAGGAAATAGCTCCTAATTCAAATTTAAATTTTAAAGTTTAAAAAATGCAAATTCCAAACAATCTAAACTCTACAATCTAAAATCTAAAATTATATCACTCCCATTTTCTGCATCAAGAAAGTGGCGCTTCTGTTTTTGCAGATTCCGTTGCGGAGCTTGTAATCGAAATGAAGGTCGTTGTTTTGAATTTCTACTTCGAAACATTGGTTGGTTAGTATGTCAGGATATTCGTTGGTTGTCAAGCAAACTTCGATATCGTGCGTGGCGATGGCACCAATGGCATTTTTAGCAATGATTTTTTTGACTACTTCTATTGTTCCGTTTCGTTTATCATCTGAATTTGTTCCTCTTAAAATTTCGTCTAATAATACAAAAGCCGGACGTTCTGCTAAGGCATCCATAATTTGTTTCAGACGCTTAATTTCGGCAAAAAAATACGATTCACTATCGGCTAAGGAATCTGATAATCTCATTGAAACTAAAACTGGAAGTGGATGAATGTTAGCTTTTGAAGCACAAACCACTGACCCTATTCCACCTAAAACCATATTGATTCCTAAACTTCTTAAAAAAGTACTTTTTCCCGACATGTTTGAGCCTGTTAAAATCATGAACGATTCCGGGTAAAAATGCGTGTCGTTCCCTACTCTTGTTGCAGGATTAAGTAACGGATGACTTAGGTCTGAAAATCCGATTTTATATTCTGAATTGATTTCGGGAAAAACAAAATCAGGATTGTTATAAGCCAGATTTGCCAAACTGTTCAGGGCTTCAAATTCGCCAATAATTGTAATCCATTTTTCGAGTTCGGTCGAATAATTGTCTTTCCATTTTAAAAGCGCTTTTAAAACATGTAGATTGAATAAAAATGTTCCGTTGAATACAATCGCGGTTACTAAATTATTAATGGTATCCATTCTTGAAAACAATTCTGAGAGATCTTTTAAATGCGTACTTGCTGTTACATTTCTAAAAATTAACTGTTTTTGTAAGTCAATTAACCTTTTTGACTGAAAAGTTTCTGTTTCAATTTTCTGAACCAATAAACTGTATTGCTTGATGATTTTATCTACGTTATCTGCTTTAGCAATTTCGGATTGAATGCGTTTAAAGGATCTTCCCAAAACCATTAGGTTTGCGATAAAGATATAGGTAAGATACGATAAAATAATCGTTTTTGAAGTTATAAAATAGGCCGCTAAAAAACCTAAAAACAGGACTGGAAGGATAACTGATAATGCAACTATAACTTTAGGTAGCGTGTTATTTTTAAATGAATTCCAATAAAGTAGTGATTCATATGAATCTTTAGAATCATTACTAATCATTGCCAGAGCAAAAAAATCCTGACGCCAGTCTATTTTAGTTTTAAGTTCACTAATTGCTTCCTGATTTTCCAGAATAGTTTCATTAGAAGACAAGTTTAACAACTGATTGGCTAATGTTTTTTTTCCGATGAAAGTAGCGGTTCTGTTGATGTTCTGAAATAAAGAATGTTCTCCAAAAACATCGAGATCGTAAGCATAAGGATGATGAAAATCGTTGAATTCGATTCCGTTTTCAAAAGGGATTTTTTCTCTTTTTAGATACGTAATTTCATCTTTATTAATTTTTAAAATGGCTTTTGTAAGCTCTCTTTTAAAAGACAATTTTGAATGAACTCTCATCAAAAAAAGAAAACCAACAAAAGATAGAAAAGCAAAAGCAGCGTATAAGATTTCGTTTGTTTTTATGTAATAGAACAATAAAAATAAACAAAGAAAAACACTTAAAAGACGCAGGATACTTATACTATTGTATCTTTTATTGATTTTATTGAAAATTGCAGTATAGCGCTCAACTTTATTTTGATATGATTCCATTTTTTGAATTTAATGAAATACAAATATAGGTTTTACACTTACAAATTTACTATCAAAGCAAAATTTTAGGTTTCGTGCATTACTAAAACCGGCACAGAAACTTCTTTGGCTATTTTTTTAGTAAAACTAGAGTCGAAAAGACCTTCAAAAAATGATCTTTTGTGTGTTATGGTGGTAAGGATGTCTATGTCTTTATACAATATAAAATCAAGAATAGTTTCTTTTACTTCATCACCTGGCAAGACAAGAAACTCAATATTTTCATTAGCAAATTCTCTTTCCCATTCTTTAATAGTGACATCAGAAACATCAGAACCCGATGTTTTAACATATAAACTTTTTACTTTTGCATTTGTTTTTTTTGCAATATCCAATACTTTTCTGAGTTCAGCCTTATCTTTTTCGCGGTAACGGGTTGTAAACCCAATTGTTTTTATTTTTTTAAATTTTGTATCAGCAGGAATGCATAAAACAGGAACCTGAATTTCTGAAATTACAGAACTTGTATTGGATCCCAGAAAAAATTTAGTCCAGTCTGTTTCTCCTGATGATCCCATAATCACAAAATCTACTTTATCTTCTTCAACAGCATTTTTTAAATTATAAATCAAGTCTCCATCCATCAGGCGGTGTTTTATTACAATATCGCTTAAATTTCGTTCTTCTGCAATGGTTCTTAACTTTGGGATTTCGTCTTTGAACATTTCAAATTTTGCCAATTCTATTGAGCTGTAAATCGCTGCATAGTTTTCCGGGAAAAACTGGCTATCATATACTGGAATTTCAAAAGTATGTAACAAAATAAGTTCAGCATTGACCACTTTTGCAAATTCTAAAGCATGCACAAATGCATTTGTTGCACATTCGGAAAAATCTGTGGGGAATAATATTTTTTTCATTTTGATTGTGATTTAGAAGTTGTTCTCTCAAATTTAGTCATTCTATAATAAAAATACTCTGACAATTATCAGTATTTTAACATTTAATAATTTATTGATAAAATATTTTAATTGATGAAAAGAACATGCTTTAGCTATGGTCTTAAAGGCTCAACTTTATCGCTTTTTTTATACCTTTGCGCCATGATAAATCAAGATTCTATAGTTGCATTAGCGACTCCGTCCGGAGCCGGGGCTATTGCTATAATTCGAATTTCGGGTTCTGAGGCGATTGCCATCGGAAATTCGGTTTTTAAATCCATCAAAAACAAAGATTTAACCAAACAAAAAACACATACTTTGCACTTGGGTCATATTGTTGATGATTCAAAAACACTTGACGAAGTATTGGTTTCTGTTTTTAAAGGACCAAACTCTTATACGGGCGAAAATACAATCGAAATTTCCTGCCACGGGTCTACTTATATCCAACAGCAAATTATTCAGTTATTATTACGAAAAGGCTGTCGTATGGCTGATGCAGGTGAATTTACTTTAAGGGCTTTCCTGAATGGAAAACTTGATTTATCGCAGGCAGAAGCAGTTGCTGACTTGATTTCGTCAGATAATGAAGCTTCGCACCAAATTGCCATGCAGCAAATGCGCGGTGGTTTTAGTAATGAAATTGCTAAATTGCGTGAGGAACTTTTAAACTTTGCTTCTTTGATCGAATTAGAATTGGATTTTGCAGAAGAAGACGTAGAATTTGCCGACAGAACGCAGTTTCATGAATTATTAAACCGAATTGAATTTGTCTTAAAACGTTTAATTGATTCATTTGCGGTTGGAAACGTAATTAAAAATGGAATTCCTGTTGCCATTGTTGGTGAGCCAAATGTGGGAAAATCGACTTTACTAAATGCTTTATTAAATGAAGAACGTGCCATAGTTTCTGATATTGCCGGAACAACCCGTGATACTATTGAAGATGAATTGGTTATTGGCGGCATTGGTTTTAGATTTATCGATACGGCCGGAATACGTGAAACTAAAGATATTGTTGAAAGCATAGGAATAAAGAAAACTTTTGAAAAAATTGAACAGGCACAAGTTGTGATTTATTTATTCGATGGTTTAAAATTTCAGGTTTCAAGTTCTGAATTTGTTTCTGAAATTGAACAAATCAAGAATAAATATCCGCTAAAACCTTTATTAATTGTAGTAAATAAAAAAGATATATTATCTGCGGATGAAGTGTCAAACATCACAACTAAGCTGGAAAATTTAAATGCAAAACTGCTGTTAATTTCAGCTAAAGAGAAAATTGGGGTTGACGATTTAAAAAATGAATTACTTTCTTTTGTAAATACAGGTGCACTTCGTAACAACGAAACAATTGTTACAAATACAAGACATTATGATTCTTTACTAAAAGCTTTAGATGAAATACAAAAAGTGAAATATGGTCTTGAAAGCAATCTTTCAAGTGACCTGATTGCGCTAGATATTCGTGAGGCTTTATACCAATTTGGGTTAATTACAGGTCAGGTATCTAATGATGAACTATTGGGGAATATATTTGCAAATTTCTGCATCGGAAAATAGCAGGACAAAATAACGCAAAACAACAACAAGATAACTAGTTAAAATATTGATTATCTATATTTTAACTAGTTTTTTATTTGCTTTTTCTTTTGGATATTATGTGATGTTTTGAATAAATTTGTACCTTATTTGTGCCTTGCAAACGCGAGTATTTTTTTTTTTTTGGCCAAATCATGGCACACGTAGACATACATAGTCACAGTGGGACACTTAAAATCACATTTCTTTGAACACGGTCTTGTAAAAAGACTCCTGGCTTCTTTAATGGTTAAAAAATTATGCTGAGACTCTTGTTCTTTAATCAAGTCATATATACAACCGCATTTGATCCAATCCAGTTTTTATAGATGTACAGTTTGTTTGTACATCTTATGAATTTCGTAATTTTGTAAACATTATTTTCTTTAAAATTGAAAGTAATAAATTAAGCAGGAATACTTAAAACACTGCAATGAAACACATTATAATTATGTATTTTTACCTAAAAGCCTTTCCAAATCTTCAAAAAATAGGTGGTTTGGAATTTGTATCGTTGGGTCACTCTACGGGACATAAAAACAGTATATACTACAAGAAAAAGACTTAGAAAATGGTAAAAAAGGATACAAAAAAGTCCATTTTTAAAATGGACTTTGAGTGCAAAAAAAGTATATTGCGAATTTCACTTCCAGAAATTAGCTTTGTACTGTTAAGTAGTCTACAATGCTCATGAGGTATACAGAAGATACGAATTTATACATCATTACTTAAGGTTCAAATTGCAGAGCGTCCAAACTTAATATTAAAGTTATTCGATTGGTCTATAATTATAAGCGATTAATTCCTTGATCGCTATTTCATAAATGCAAATCATTATTCCTTAAAAAAAAGTGTTACTATCCTCTTTACATTTGATAAAGTATACATCACAAAGAGCAAAGTACAAACTCGGACAAGCGCGACCATACCGGAAAAACTGTACAGGGCACTCCCTTAAAAAAACGACAGCAATAATTTAATTTAAAATAAAATGAAAAATTCACACGCTCCACAAAATTACCTTTGGGGACGGCCGTAATTCTCAAAACCCAAGCACAGAGCCAAAAAGCACAGGTTCGGGCAGCACCCCTTATGACTCGGAGAACCGTGACCCGGAATCAGGCAGCGCATCCAAGCCAATTGCACATCAAAATAAACAGGCTGTATTCAATTTGCTTCAATGATATTTACAAAGGATCACACTGGAATTTTAAAAGAACCTTTTTTTACAAAATATAACGAGCGGGCCTCAAAGTGAAATCCGCTCGCCAAACAATTAAGAATGTTATTTTAACTATTATTTTACTCTGCTTGAAAATTCATCAATTGGCAAGCGGACCTTTGACATGGAAGCCAGATAATCGTTTGCCGCATCACGATAGCCCAAGGAAATGATGACCGAAGCGTGAAGATCTTTTTCTGACAAACCCAATACATCATTAAACAATTCCGGATCAAAACCTTCCATAGGAGTAGCATCTACCTTAAGTTCAGCAGCTGCAATTAAGGCAGTTCCCAGACCGATATAAGCCTGCTTGCCCGACCAAATCGCGTTTTGTTCAGGATTTTGTGCAGAAAAATGAGAAATCAGAGCATCCTTGTAATCGCTAAGGGATCCGGGTTCCAAATTTCGCTGCTGTTCCATCATTGCTACGTAATCTGCTATGTACTGGCTGGTTATTTTGTTAAATGTCGCAAAAACCAGCAGATGGGAAGATTCCTTTATTTGTGTGTTAAACGATCCTTCAGCTAATTTTTGTCGCACCTGGGGATTTGTTACTACAATGAGGCGATAAGGCTGTATCCCGCAGGAAGAAGCGCTCAGGTTTATGGCCTGGATAATCTGGTCAACCTTGTCCTCACTAACTAGTTCATCCGTGTATTTCTTAACAGCATAACGCCATTGTAAATTTTTGATCAATTCCATATGTATATAATTTTAACTGCAAAGCTATAGCAGTTATGTGTACATTTGTCACTTAGTGACAAAAAGTTATAGTGACAAATAAGTAACCAGCTAATACTATGGATAAGAAATTTGAACCAATAAAAGAGTGCAGCCATAAAATAATGGCCATCAGCGATACAATGGATATTTTAAACGGAAAATGGAAAATGTCCATAGTGGCCTGCCTGTGCTATAAACCAATGCGCTATTCGGAATTACTCCATGAGGTAAAGGGCATTTCGGGAAAAGTGCTTAGCCGCGAATTGAAAGATCTGGAAATAAATGAACTCATTGAGCGCATAGTTCTAAGCACTGCGCCTGTTGCCGTCCAGTACCGTATTACAGACTATGGCAATTCGCTTAAAGAACTCACCAATACAATAGCTGACTGGGGGTTCATTCATAGAAAACGGATTATTGGCAGAATGAAGAAAGAATAACTTATTAATAATCAAATTTTAAAACTTTAAAATCTAAATTACCAGTCCATTACAAAAGCCTACATTAATAAAAGGAGAAATCCTTTTGTGCCGAAGTTCGGCTCAAAAGATTGCTTCGCCAGTTCGCTGACACTCATGCGGAACGTATTGCGGGAAGAGCTCTTAAAAATATGTAATATGATTTCCAAAATATTTGAACCTATATCATTTAAACCCTGTCCTGAACTTCAAAGGGGTCTGGCTGGTCTTGCTTTTGAATAGTTTACTAAAACTCTGAAGATGCTCAAAACCGAGTTCATAAGCAATCTCGGAAACCGATAAATCCGTATTGGAGAGTTTTTCCTTGGCTTTCTCAATCAGCTTGTCGTGAATATGCTGCTGCGCATTCTGTCCCGTCAAAGTTCTCAGCATATCACTCAGATAGCCAGAAGAGATGGCCAGGCTCTGGGCCAGATGCTGCACTGTAGGTATTCCCTGATCATATTTTTTTTCATCATCGAAATGGTCAGTCAGTAACTGCTCAAATTTCTCAAGCAGGGTGCTGTTTATCGCTTTACGGGTAATAAACTGACGCTTATAAAACCGCTGCGCATAATTGAGCAACAGCTCAATCTGGGACAAAACTACATCCTGACTCAGCTCATCAATCCTGTTTGCTAATTCTTCTTCGATGTTTCTTATAAGGCCTAAAATGATTTCTTTTTCCTTTTCAGATAAATGCAGGGCTTCATTTACAGAATAAGAAAAGAATTCATATTTTTTGATTTTTGCCGCCAAAGGAGAATGTAGTAAAAAATCCGGATGCATCAAAATCACCGCTTCCCTACCGCTGCATCCCGGCTCATTGGACTCATGTGCCTCCGGAGCCAGGATCTGGTTGGGAGCTGCAAAAAAAAGACCGCCTTCATTATAATCAAAATGGGTCTGTCCATACCGCAGTAATCCTCCAATATTCGGACGGAAGGCTATCTTATAATAACTTAAAACATGGCTTTCTGCCGGAGGATTAAACTCCATGCTGGAATCTATGCCATTGAGCACTGTAATTAAAGGATGCTGCGGGGGCGGTCCTCCAAAGGCCTTTAGGCCTTCAGCAAGGGATGCAAATTTACGCAAGGTGCTGTTTTTCTTGGCCATGATATTTTTTTTGATACTACAAATTAAGAAAATAAAAAAGCAACAGAACTCTCTGTTGCCTAAATTTAACTTATTAGCCCTGAGAGCTGACAGCTACATCCTGCCATTCCTCCCAGACTTTGATACGTTCGGAATATATCTTGCGAATTTCTTCCATGTTATTACTGCCCAAAAACATTCTCAGTGGCGGCTCTTTGCTATCCACTAACTGCAAGACAGCTTTTGAGGTAGCCTCCGGGTTGCCCCTTTGCATTTTGCCCATATTTTCAAAAACCATGTTTCGTATTGAATCATACTCAGGAAGATTTGCTGAAAATTTAAGTGAATTTTCGCTTCCAAATTCTGTTGCGTAAGCTCCGGGTTCAATAATGGAAACATGGATCCCAAAAGGTTTAACCTCCACAGCCAGGCTTTCGTAGATGGCTTCAAATGCCCATTTGGAAGAGCAGTAATAACCAATTAAAGGAACCGTATAATGCCCCAAACTGCTCGAAGTCCCTAAGATATGCCCAAAGCCCTGAGAGCGCATAATTGGCAAAACTGCCTGAATAACAGAAACCGGTCCCATCACATTCGTCTCATATATGGCGCGGATATCGTCTGGTTTTGCTTCCTCCACTGTACCTACTAATGAATAACCTGCATTGTTGATGACAACATCCAGCCTTCCAAAATACTCATGCGCCGTTTTTACCGCATTTTGCACCTGCTCAGGCTGGGTTACATCCAATGGCAGGATCAAAACATTATCGCGATATTTATCCTTGAAATCTGCAATGCTGTCAATATTCCTTGCCGTAGCCGCTACCTTATCTCCTCGCTGGAGTGCCGCTTCTGTCCATACTCTTCCAAAACCTCTTGAGCTGCCCGTTATAAACCATATTTTTGGCCCGTTTGTCTTTACATTTTCCATGATAAATTATTTAATTAAATTACTAGGACAAAATTGCCGAATCCCAGCTTTAAAATTTTAGTCATAATGGGGAATTTTGTAACCGAAACGAGGTTGGCACTCATTAGACAGCAGAGACTAAATAGAAATAAACCCATAACTTTGCCGTTTATTCTACGGGGCAAAAAATTACAACTGAAGGTTTTAGGGAGTATGAGATATGAAAAAAATTGAGATTAAAGGCACCGATGATGGAAAATGGCTGGTATCGCACAACGAGGTTCCAAAATTCACCTGTCTTTTTGAAAATAAGAGATTCAGTTACCAGAGGACCATCACCGGGCTCAACGACCCTACAGGCAATCCTAAAGAGGTACAGGTGCTCCAGAAAATGGAACAATAGCTCAAGAAGTTTTATAAAGGTTAATTATGACCTGCCTAAACTAAAAGAAAATAACTCAAAACTAAACCAAAAGAAACTTTTTCTTTTCCTGGACAGTCCCAACAAGGTTCCTCGAAAGCACTTCTTCAAGCAGGGACTTAAGCCTCTCGAAACAGCTGGGCTTTACCGCGTAGAATGTAGCGCCAAGCTCTAAAGCTCTCTTGATATTTTCAGGATCACTGCTGGTGGAAAGCATCACAATGCTGACTTCTTTTAAGATTCCCTCGCTGTTTCTTATCTCCGCAAGGCATTCCATGCCTGATTTGCGCGGCATATTGATATCAAGGAAAATAAATTCGGGAAGTTCCGGGCCGGAAAGCGCAAGAAGGCTGTCCATTAAATGCATGCCGTCATGGGCCTGTTTTAAAATAACATCAGGTTTAATTTCAAGCAGCGCATCAGCAAAGAACTCCCTGTCATCGCTGTCATCATCGGCCAGGTAAATAAGTCTTTTAGAATTGTACTTTTCAAACGCCATTTTACTAAAATTTACATCAAAGAAAACTACTTCGGATAAACGGTATTCCAAACTAACAGATCGCGCAATTGTTAAAACTGCATAATGATAATCAAATTCGATTTTGGATTGTAAAGATAATTTTAAATTAGGAAAAAACACATTAAAAAATAACTTTTAATATTTTTTGATGTATATCGTTTCAGCAAAATTTCTACTGTTTACACGCGGTTTGACTATACGAAAAATTTGACTCTATGCATTTGTTATAAATTAGAACATATAGTTTTATACCTTTTATTACCGGAATGGATAAATTTCATGGCAGCTACAAATGGACCAATGAGCTTGCCCAGACGATCATCAGGGAAACAGGCCTGCCCCGTACCTTTGCCCTATCAATTAACAAGACCGTATCGAAAATCGGAACCGGGAAAGGCAAACAAAAACTGGAAATAACCGAGCATCTGGTAGAGCAATTCCTTAATTCCTTATCGGTTCAGAAAATACCCATGGTAGAGGAAAAAACTTTCCAGCTGCTCTCGCGGATCGGAATCCGTACCATTAAAACCCTTTCTTCAATGCCAGCAAAGGCCCTGCAGAAGATGATCGGGAAAAACGCGATCGAACTCTGGAAAAAATATGCAATTCAAATACAAACTTGGCTGTGAGGAGCAGTGGCGCGGATAGAAGTAAAATCCTTTGACGGGCTCCGATGCAAAGATTGAAACGTACAGCAGCAACAGTTCCTAAAAAAAAACAAGGAATCTGCCCGGTGCAGATACCTTTTATAAGTTAACCTTTATGGTAATTGTACTACTCAGAGAGAAATACTATTATTTAATCCTGCTGCGATATATTCTTTTCAGAAACAAAAAATATATTTTTAACGGGATTTACCAAAGCTTTTGTCCAATGGAGAATGAATACTTTTTTTAAAATGAGAATAAAAC
>Ga0247810_10001778_pt1 | contig 12871 bp, 15 predicted proteins | sample UWRJL119311C1_FD_179918 | JGI IMG/M metagenome (GOLD analysis project Ga0247810, IMG submission 179918) | Plant litter microbial communities from Arlington Agricultural Research Station in Wisconsin, United States - UWRJ-L119-311C-1 | ecosystem: Environmental > Terrestrial > Plant litter >...
CTACCGGGAGTTGCTTTCCAATATCAGATGTATCCTGACGGAACAGGAACCATAATTTATGCAACAAAAGGAGCAAAAAATATATGGGGGTTTTCTGCAGAAGAAGTGATCCAGAATACCCAATTAGTATGGGACTGCATAAAAGCCGGAGGAGATTTTGAAGAAGTTAATGTTAGTATGGTTAGTTCAATTGAAAACAAAACAAAATGGACAAGTAAGTTCAGGTACGCCATGCCTTCCGGGAAGATCCGGGTTTATTTCGCGAGTGGAACACCTAAATTTTTAGAGGATGGGACAATTGAATTCAACAGTATCATCCTTGATATTACACAAGAAGTTAAGAATGAAAACTTAATCATCCAGGCTAGTAATATAGCACGAATAGGGAGTTGGGAAATGGACTTGCCATTTCAAAATAGAGCCGTAATGTATTGGTCTCCCATTATTAAAGAAATGTTGGGGTTTGATCAGAGCTACACTCCTACCCACTCAGGTAGTTTAGAATTATTTGTCGGAGAGGATAAAGAACGAATTGGCAATGCAGTAACCAATTTAATTCATAATGGAATTGAGTTCGATGAAGAGTTGCTTTTAAATGCCGCGAATGAAGAAACCAAATGGGTAAGAATTATTGGTAAGAGCGAAATAGCGAACGGCAAACGCATCAAAATTTACGGAAGTTTACAGGATATCGATGATCGTAAAAAATCGCAGATTGAACTTGCCAGTAGTGAAAATAAGTTGCGAACCATTTTAGAGGCTGAACCGGAAAGCGTGCAATTACTAAACCGGCATGGAGAAATTCTAATGATGAATCCGGCAGGTATTGAAATGATCGAAGCAGATAGTGAATTGGAACTGCAAAACAAATCTGTATTAGGCATTATCTTGCCGGAACACAGGTCCGCATTCATTGACCTTACGGAAAATGTATTTAGAGGTGCATCCGGCAGGCTGATCTATGAAATCAAAGGATTAAAAGGAACCAGGCGATGGATGGAAACACATGCTGTTCCTATGAAAAATGAAAAAGGTGATATCACTTCACTTTTGGGTGTGACGAGGGATATTACAGAGCAAAAGGAGTCTCAGAAGGAGATTATAGAAAGTGAAGAAAAAAGACGCCTGATAATGACGGGAGCATTGGATGCCATTATCTGTATTGAGCCTAACCAGGCGATTACCTTCTGGAATCCTCAAGCTGAAGTACTTTTTGGTTGGAAAGAGTCGGAGGCGCTGGGGCAGTTGCTGCCACAATTGATCATACCGGAAGCATTTCGTAAATTCCATGAAGAAGGTGTTAAAAATTACATGCAAACAGGCAATGAAAAAGTACTGAATAGATTGTTGGAATTAACGGCAGTCAGGAGAAATGGAGAAGTATTCCCGATTGAGTTAACAGTTATTCCAATCGAACAAGGCGACGCAATGTTCTTTTGTGCGTTCATAAGAGATATTTCACGGCGGAAAAAAGCAGAACAATATATCTTAAAGGCAAACGAACGATTTGAAAAAGTAACCGAAGCCACAAATGACGCCATCTGGGATTGGGATATAGAAAACGACATATTTTACAGATCTAAAGCCATAGGAAATTTTTTCGGTAAAAATGCGCTAACCGAAATGAAGGAAAAGAACTTTTGGAAAGATGATTTTCATCCGGAGGACGTTGCCGGAATTAAGGATACCGTACAGGCGGCTATCGCTGATCCGGCAATCAATCGCTGGGAATCAGAATACAGGATTTTTAATGACCAGGGAGAAATCGTTTATGTAATTGACAGAGGAATGATCGTGCGGAATGCGAATGGTAAAGCAATCCGGATGGTTGGCGCAATGACCGACGTCACATCGCAAAAGCAATTGGAAATCCAATTAAATGAATTAAACATTTCTCTGCAGAAACGTTCATTTGAACTTGAGCGGTCCAATGAAGAGTTGGAACAGTTTGCATTTATTGCTTCACATGACTTACAGGAACCTTTGAGAATGATATCCAGTTTTATGGATCTGCTCAAAAGAAGATATGAAGATCATCTGGACGAAAAGGCACTCAGGTACATCTTTTTCGCTACAGATGGCGCTCGCCGGATGAAGCAGATAATCCTGGATATTCTGGATTTTTCAAAAGCAGGAAAATTGAATGAAGATGCAATAAATATTGACCTAAATCAAGTAGTATACGAATATAAAATATTACGCCGTAAAATAATTAAAGAGAAAAACGTTACCGTTTTGAGTGGCCAGCTGCCGGTAGTTACCTGCTTTAAAGCACCAGTCGTTCAAACCATGCATTGTTTGCTGGATAATGCAATAACCTATTCTAAACCGAATGTAAAACCCCAAATTGAAATCAGCGTTTCTGAAAATGATGTTGAATGGATCATTCAGGTAAAAGACAATGGTATCGGGATAGATAACAGCTATCTCGAAAAAATCTTTATTATTTTCCAAAGATTGCACAACAAAGACCAGTACAGCGGAACGGGTATTGGTTTATCCATAGCCAAAAAGAATGTGGAATCGTGCAACGGGAAGATATGGGTGGAAAGCGTCTTGAACGAAGGTAGCACGTTCTATTTTACGATAAATAAATGATAGCCTATGAACTTAGTACACGTATTATTAGTTGAGGACAATGACGGTGATATCGTCTTGACGCTTGAAGCTTTTGAAGAAAGTAAAATCAAAACAAACATCAGTGTCGTAAAGAATGGAAAAGAGGCATTGGACTTTCTTAACTTCAGGGGGAAACACCAGGACGTAGAACGACCGGATCTGATTCTGCTTGATTTGAATATTCCGATTATAAGCGGAATGGAAGTTTTAAAAGAAATTAAACAGGATGTAAAGCTCAAAACAATTCCGGTTATTGTTCTTACAACTTCGTCAAATCCTAAGGAAGTCAAATTGGCATATGAACTATACACGAATAGTTTTGTAACTAAACCATTGGATATGGATGAATTTCTTAAAACGATCCTTTCCATCAAGGAGTTCTGGCTACAGATCTGTAAACTTCCGGAACAGGCGTAAAATGAATATGCGAATTACGTCATCCATTCAGTTAAACCTGCTGGTAATTGAAGACAATCCGGGCGATTTCCTCCTGTTGGAGGAGTATATTGAAGAAATGTTCGTGAATGCAACAATAACGCACGCTCGTAATTATTCGGATGCCAGTAAAATATTAGCTGATCGAAAGTTGGTGTTCGATTTAATTCTGTTAGATCTTACGCTTCCAGATAATAAAGGGCTGATCCTTGTTTCAGATGTTTTAGCGCTGGCTAATCAATCGCCTGTGATTATTTTGACAGGCTATGAAAACCTGGATTTCAGTATCTCTTCTCTTGCCTTAGGCATATCAGAATACCTTCTGAAAGATGAGATCAGCGCTTACTCGTTGCAGAAAAGTATTCTGTTCAGTATTGAGAGAGAAAAACACCTGAAAAACATTAAAGATTCAGAAAAACGATACAGTGAACTGTTTCATTTAAGCCCGATTCCAATGTGGGTTTATGAAACGTCAGGTCTTCGAATATTGAACGTTAATCCTGCAGCAGTTAAAAAATACGGATACTCGGAAACGGAATTTCTGAACATGTCTGTTTTAACACTGCTTTCGGACAAAGAGAAACAGAAGATACACGACCTCAGTAATCCACAATTTGATGATTCCAATAAAACGATGGAACACCAATTGAAAGATAGAAAGGTAATCCAGGTACAAATGGAACAAAACCATTTGACATTAGATAATCATGCCTGCTGCATCATGTTGTCAAATGACATCACGGAACTTATCGAGACTCAGGATTCACTGCGCACTGCTTATAGAAATATCATCGAAATTGAAGAAAAGGAAAAAGAAAAATTCGCGGCAGAATTGCATGATGGTCTTCAACAGAACATAGTTGCTGCAAAATTAATTTTTTCATTCTTAACAGAAAAATCCACCGTTTTAGCTCAGGAACCCAGAGCCGTCCTCATGAATCAATCGTTAGAAATTGCTTTGGAGGAATGTTCTCAGATAATCAGAGACATCAGACCTAAGAAAATAATTGAAAACGGATTTTATCCAGAAGTAGAAGGTTTGATTCAGAAAGTGAAAGCTACAGGAACGATAGAAGTTCTTCTTACGAAAGATGCGGAAATGGATCAGCTCTTCGACTATTTCGATCTGATGCATATTTACCGGATCACTCAGGAACTTTTTAATAACGCATTAAAATATGCAGCTGCAGATAAATTTGAGCTGAGTTTTTCGATTCAGGCGAATCATTTTCTACTAACATTTACAGATGATGGACGTGGTATCCCGAAAGCAATTCTTAATTCAAAAAGCAGCTTTATCAGTATAAAAAGAAGAGTCCAGATTTTAAACGCTTCGATGGTCATCAAAAGCGAACTGAATAAGGGATCAGGCTTTCATATTAGTCTTCCTTTAAAATAAAATGATTCTCACAATGCGGCGATGCACATCATTCATTCGTGTAGTCATTCCCATGTCTGAGCTCCCAGGTGTGATTTACTTTTTGAAAGTATCTCAAAACAATTCAGGGATCAAAACATTCAAAATTATCAAGAATCAATAAAACCTTAACGTTATGAAAAAGATCTATGTACTAGTATCCAGCTTTATGCTCACAGTGGCAGCATATTCACAGGCGCCGGAAAAAATAAGTTACCAGTCACTAATAAGAGATACTGATCAGGATTTGATTGTTAACCAACCTGTAGGAATGCGGATAACCATTCTCGAAGGATCATCTCCGGGAACAGTTATTATCAGGAAAGTCACACACCTACGACCAACAGTAACGGATTAACCCATTTTGAAATTGGCGCAGGGGTTGTTGTGTCAGGTGATTGGTTAACTATTGATTGGTCAAATGGCAACTATTTATACAAACTGAAACGGACCCTGATGGTGGAACAAATTATACCATCTCAGGAACCTCTCAGATGTTAAGTGTTCCATATGCACTGTATGCAAAAAACGCTGGAAGTTCTACTCCTGGGCCTCAGGGACCAGCAGGTTTCAACGGAGCTGATGGCAATGACGGACTGGATGGCGCAACCGGGCCGATGGGAGCACAGGGACCAGCAGGTTTGAATGGAGTTAATAGTAATGATGGACTTAACGGTGCAATCGGACCAATGGGACCACAAGGACCAGCAGGAACTTACACGGCAGGTTCAGGTATTGCTATTATAAGTGGTGTAATCAGTACTAGTTTAACAATGCCGGAATATGCTTATGCTTCTATTGGACACGCAAGTAGACTAGGCGCGCAGACGTTAACAGCAATGTTTCCATCAGCAACTTACGTGAACGGAGTTGTGATGAATGGTTCATCAATAACATTGTATGCAGATAAAATGTATGAAGTAACAGTTTCATTTTACATTTACAATGCAACTGGAGAACATACCTTCGTGATGAAGGATGCAACAAACAGTACTTACCTTGGAACAGAAATCTATTTTGGACAAGATGGGGCTGATATTTCCTACAATATGTCAACTTCAAACTTCCTGATTATGCCAACAACGGACATTAATTTAGAACTTGAAAAAACAGAAGGCACTGATGTAAATCTGATTGGTAAAATTGTGATCAAAGAAATTAAATAAGGCAAACCCAGTTTAGTTTCAAGCAGGGTGGATTTTATCCATCCTGCTTTTTTGTGCAAAGATATCGAATCCCTTGCGAACGTGGGAGAGTAGCTCGATCGATGGGCGTGCACGGTGCAGAATGGCTCAAAACCGGGGAGTTCTAACTAAGCGAATCAGCTCGGCATTCATGCTCGTTCCTGAATTGGCGCGGGTTTTAGCAGAAACAAAAATGGGAGAACCGATCAGTTCTGATCAATTCTCCCATTTGGTGACCCAATCAGGATTCGAACTGTAATTTTTCAGATGAAAATCAGTCGTGTTTTTGGCTAATTTCATTTCTGTAAGTGATTGTTTTTCAGTTCGATATTCTAATAAAATATCTTAGGAGTAATGAAACAAAGTTGGTTTTAGATTGTGTGCGATAATTCTGCTAACCGAATTGCTCACCTAAAATTTTGCTTGTTTTGTACTGTTTTACAAAGAACGTTTCCAGTACTAAAGATAATGATTTCACACGATAAAATCAGGTAAATTCTATCAAATATTATTAGCGGATTTGCTTCGAAATAATCTCAACATCTAAGCCAGCGTAAGAGCAGAACTCCTGCACGGAAAGGAATTGGTGCGCTTCTTTATTGAAGTGCGCCCTGATGCGTTTATACAGATCCCTGGAATACCGTTCACTTCTTCCGGTGATCGCCATAAGATCCTTTACATAGATGACGCTGCGCTGCTGCATTGTTGATTATTTAACTTTTTCATACTTTATCTATGCTTCATCCATACCTCATCCATAGGCGAGCTGTGAACGATCTGAAACCATAGTCTTACAAATTTACACGGTAAACACGTCGGGAGAATCTGCAAAAACGGCACAAACCAGCACAAACTTTATGATACCGCCACACTGCGAATCAATCCATTGTACGCGGCTATACATTTGATTTCAGCGGTCGAAATTCTATTCGCGATACGAAGAGTAAACCGGTAGTTTGGGAAGGTCCCAAACTCGCTTAAATCAAATGCTATCAAAATGGCAAGACAAACTGGCATCATCAAGCTGAAAGGGAAAATCGGAGATCTTTCCTTTTACAAAACAAAAGATGGTCATTTAGCGCGTGAAAAAGGCGGCGTTGACGGTGATCGAATTGCAACAGATCCGGCGTTCATCAGGACCCGTGAGAATGGAGTTGAGTTCGGAGCTTCGGCAGTCTCCGGAAAGCTGACGCGCGATTCACTGCGCCCGATCGCACTCAATGCGACAGATCCGCGGGTTGTGTCACGAATGACGCAGCTCATGACCAAAATCAAAAACCTCGACATCACTTCTGCGCGCGGAGCGCGCAAAGTTGGGGTGGCCTTGGGAACTGCTCCAGGGAAAGCGTTGCTCAAAGGATTCGAGTTTAACAAGCAGGCACTGTTGGGAAGTATTCTCTACAAGCCATATGCGGTTAACACGACTACCGGAGTGATCACGATCCCGGGACTCGTTCCGATCAATGATGTGGTATTCCCAACGGGAGCGACACACATCAGCTTTACAGGTTGCTACGCAAACATCAACTTCACTACAGGTATCGCCGATGTAAAATTGACGAACGTGCAAAACGTGCTGATCGATGGAACGACTGCAGCAATTACTTTGACACCTACGGCGGTTCCGACCGGTACGGGAATCAAAGTTTACCTCCTGAAAGTGGAATTCTTCCAGATGATTAACGGAGTTCAGTATTCGCTTAAAAACGGCGCTTACAACGCGCTGCGCATGCTGGAAGTGCTCTAAGTATTCACCCTTCAAATTGTAGTATGAAAATCATCAACAGACTGAAATCGCCAACACCGAAATTTTTCCGCGTGTTGCGAAATGTGGGCTTAGGACTGGCAGCTGCGGGCGGAGTGCTCGTAGCTGCTCCGGTAGCCATCCCCGCAGGACTTGTAGCCCTGGGTGGTTACCTCATCGTTGCGGGGACGGTGGCCAGTGCAGTAGCACAATCAGCGGTGGAAAACAAGAAGTAATTACAAACCATTTAAAACAAGAACAATGGAAAAATCAGAAGGAACAACGGACTGCAGCTGCGGAGATCTGCAGCTGGAAGTAAGAACGAAAAGACGCAGACCGTTCAAAGCCGGTGCTGAGTTGAGTGCACACGTCAACAAGGTTGTAGTGGATCTCAACGACGAATCGGATGAACAGAATGAAATCCTTTCACTGGCTATCCGTATCGAGCGCCCTTGCCCGAAAGCGGAAACTACAGCTGAGCAGTAATAATTAAAACTGAGTAATCATGCACCATTCTGACGGACATACAACAACCTGGGGAACTGCAACCGGAACGGTTTTAACCGTTGCTGTGAACATAAGCTCACAGGATTATTCAAAGACTGTTATCCTGGCATCTGTTGGTGCTGCGGTCAGCTTTGGTGTTTCGTTGCTGCTCAAATGGCTGTGGAAGCAAATCAAAGGGTAAACGTTCTTTGACATACACAAGTCGTAATAGCCGACCGGATTCCCGGTCGGCTTTTTTTGTTTTCCGACCGCTGCTACTGATTGAATAAACTGCTCAGCAGCCCAGGGCGGCAGGTACGGATATGTTGATTTGACCAGCTGTAAAGGTTTCCGAACATGAATTGCCGGTTTCCTTCCGGAAGCTCGTTCATCTGCTTACGGATATACCGCACATGACGCAGCAGATCTGCATCGGGCATGGTTGACAACATTTGTTTGATACAGGCAGGATTGCAATGATACATAACTTGAGTTTTAAAATTTAAGAAAGCCGCAGCAGCACACTTTTAAAAGAAAGAGAGAAAAAAACCGGAAGCCGGAAAAAAAGAAAAAAGAAAGCCTCCGGAACAGGGGCGAAGATTTGGGCATGCAAGGTTTTTGCTACAAAAAATACTACCCGCCCCCAGGAAGATTTTTAGGGAAGCGGGTAGCCGAAAAGTTTAAGGGAGCTGTTTGATGACGGGAAAGCCGCGGGTGGAGATTTTTTTAGCGAAACCCGAAGGGCTTGACCTTGCTGGCACAAAGGAGCGACCCTATCTTTGCGCTCATTTTTTATTTTAGATAATGACTAAGAGCTCGCGGGGGGTTGATTCTCAGACTTCAGCTGTAAGTCAATTTTCTCCATCCATGTCTTAAATCGAGGACATTTTGACAATATAACATCTAATCCAATCATGTCTAAAATTGATTCTGCGTCAGCGGTTTTGTCATAGTTAAATATCCCTTCGCACCTCTTAGATGGAGCAGTTGTCGCGTTCCCGTTAATATCTTCAGGATTAGTATGCAAAGAGATTATGTTCTGCAATTGCGCTAAACTTTCTTCATCATCAACCACAAACTCAAATCCCGCTATATCGCTAAAGAACAATGCTTCCATTTCATGACGTTGAATGTATGGAACGAAATTAGGATTGCCGTCAAACGCAACTAACATCGCAGCTTCAATTTGAGATATCAGCTGAGAGTTTGTTGTGTACCCAGGAAAACTTGTAGGCAATCGGAAAAAGTCAAGAAAAGTAGTGACTAGAACATTTCCCTGGGAAAATATATTGTTTAGATCATTTACTAAATATTGGTAATTAACATTACCGCCCTTCTTGTGAAGCTTCCTATTCGAGATTATTTTTTGTGCGTGCATGGGATTCATGTATCCCTTACCATAAAAGTAAGGGATGATGAACTTATTTACTAAAATGACCTCAGTATCACCTTCTACCAAAAACACAACTCTCCTCATAGCTACATTTATAGCGGTTGGCCACCGATGATATTTTTTTCCCAGATCTCGCCCATGCTATAATCTTTGATCCACGAATCCAATTCGTTTTTTTCAAGTCTTCGAAATATCGAAGCATTGTTCTCTCGATCAGAAACTATTATGTTTTCCGGCTCAAAATTATCTACGAGGTTAACCGACTGAGAAGAAATTATGATCTGCGTCTTTACGGACGCTTTTCGAATTAAGCCGGCTAACTTATTTATTGCTACAGGATGCAGTCCTAACTCTGGTTCATCTATGATAATGGTTACTGGCGGTTCTGGCTGCATGAGCAATGTCGCCAAACAAATGAACCGAAGAGTTCCATCAGACAAATGGTAGGCATTGAACAAAGAGTCTGACCCTTTTTCGGACCATGTTAATTGGATCTCATCCTCATTTAATCTGTCAGGTTCTAAACTAAACGCTTCAAAAAATGGCGCAATGGATTGAATTGCTTTCTCTATTCTAGCAAAGTGTTTTGGATGTTTCTGCTGTAAATAATAAAGAAATGCAGCAATATTGGATCCATCTCGCCTCAGAAATCGATTGTCGTAAACTTGAGACTTACCTTTCATTGGAGACTTGTCACCTGTATCATGGAAATGATATACTTCAAACTCGCTTAGCATATCATTTACATAATAGGCTTGTCCAGTATGATAAGACTTGAAGTTGGACTCAGTGACATCTCTTTCGTAAACTCTTCTATGCCATATACCGCTATAAAACGCAGTCTCTGTTGATTTTACAAAGAGATTATCTTGGGCTAATCCTAAAGTGACAATGAACCTATTGTATGCGTCACCGTTTCCACCAAAGAAGAAATCAATTTCGATTTTCTCTGTTTTCTTCTTGCCAAAGTGCAAGAAACTGTCTGCCCCGCCTTTTTCAATGACGTAAGAGCGCAGGTTTTTGTTGTAAATATTTCTAACCAGTGAAAAAACCGAAATGAAATTACTTTTACCCACACCATTACCTCCAATTAAAATATTAATTGATGATAATGGAACTACCTGGTCCCTGATAGATTTGTAGCCTTTTATATGGATTTCAGTAATCATATCAATGTCGCATTACAAAACTAATGTAATATAGTTCAAAATGGTAACAACCGAATTGCAATTTCATGATTGTAGAGGGAGATACTTTAACTTAGGAAATTAGAAGAAAGGTTATGGAGCCTTCAGCATTCGCAAGTGGCCGTCTAACCGGATATGTACTTTCGGCCACTACGCGAGCCGCCCGCGAGCTGAACGAAGGTGGGAGTCGTAGAGGGCTGACGTTTCAGGAGGCACGGGAGCGACCTATGCAGAATGCACAAGGACTTGGCGGATTTTTTGCTTCCTCTTCGGAACCGGAAACTTAAACTTCACGATTAAACCCGCCGGTCAGCACTTTTGCAATATAGAGGACAGCTCTGCTGGCTGGAGTTTGCAAGTGTGCTGTTCGGCGAACTGCGGACGACTAAGCGCGGAAAGAACAAGTGTTGCTGGGGTTTCCACAGAGAACTCTTGTTCTCCGCGCAGCCCCGCAGGGGCTTACCGGAGCAAAAAATGTGACAAGTCCGAAGCCTGAGAGATTTCAGCAGGCTCGCATCACACAAGCGGCGGCGGACCCCTTTGTTAACTCGCCCTGCTTTAGCAGGATCGAAATAAGGGTTGCTCCGTAGTACAGCTTCCGCTGACTAACGGAGCAAGGGGGACGAAGTAGACGCGACCGAACTGCAGGGCGACCACACGGCGGAAAAACAAAGGCGGCAGGTACTTGTTTTGAGTTCCGAAAAAACAACCTGACAACTGATAAAAGAAAGGGCCTGACGCTCCGGCAGGCTTGTACTACCCTTTCTTTTATGTTTTTCTGACTGGGAGGGCGCACAAGGTGAGGACCATATAACCTTTTCCCGGGTAACCTGCGCTTTTTCTGCGCTGGTTATCCCGGGAACCGAAAGCTCATTTTCCGGAGCGAAGAATTAAAGAATCAGAATAGATGTGATCCAAAAGTTCCATCGTTTCTTTATCGTGTTGCTTTTTGCTGATAAAATTGTCTTTCAGGAATTTAGACGAAACGTATTCTTTATTGTCATTCCTGGAGAGTTTAGCAGCATAAATGGTTGCGGACGCACCTACAACAATCCCAATAATTGCAAGTAATAGATTGATGTTTCCTACTTTTCTTTGTCGAGCAAGATCCTCCAAGGTAATTTGTAACAGAATCGTTTCCCGCTCTTCCTTGTTACTTTCCCAAGCCTGCTTTTGAACTTTATTCATCTTCGCGTAAAGGGCATCGAGCTGTGCTCTGTCGTTTTCATTCATAGTAGTAAATTTTTGAACTTATCTTAACTTCACTAATACTATTTCAATTGGTGAATTTTATCAAAGATATTCAGTGAGGCGGTAAAAGTTGATCGGTAAGGGAACTGTTCCTTTTCTTGGTTAAGATCATTGTTTATTTTGCTTTTCTCTGATTCCGGTAAATAATTCCAGAATGATGGAGCAAGGAAAAAATTCTCAACTTGCTCAAAAATTAATGTACTTAGTCTTTCTTCTTGTTGAACTTTGGTTAATAACCTGAGTTGATTAAATATGATTTCTGTAGCCAGATCACTTTTAAACCTACTTAGTAAGATAATTGACGTGTTTCGGGGAGTATGGAGTATTGTTATCATCATGGGATAACCATTGTAAATTTTCGATGGATCGCTGATTATATAACCACGATTTGTCTCCACATGCAGTTTTACAAGTGAGGCACAGACAATTGGGCAGATGTGATCAAGTTCTAGGGAGAAATAATCTAAGGAATTGTAATCATCATTTTTAAGGGCTTCATTCAGCTGCGCTTTATGTTCCTCGAATTTGTCTGCATCTACGGTTGCTTTTTGCTCGTCTGTTATTTGAAGCCCGTCTGTGGATGGCATAACCTGATTCTCACCAAGCGCTCCGACAGTCTGTAGGAGATCACTCATATTTCCCAATATTCCGTTCAAGCTTATTTCTGTTGTTTCGATCAGATTCGTCCAGTAAGAATAATGTTCAAGCTTTTTGTGATAGGAGTAAGCGAAACTTCTGTAAGAATGCAAGAAATTTTGTTGCGCTGAACCTGAATAGTCCTCGTTTTCAATTAGCTCAAACATAGAATCATGCTTTTTGCAAAAACCACGAAATGTTGATGCGTCTTTTATTGAGACAATTCCTGCTTCCCAATTATTTGTGAGTAGCTCTCTTTTAAATTGGGTGACTAAAAACTGATTATTCTCTTGTATTGAGATCTTTTTAAGCGGACCTTTTTTCTGCACGCTATGAGCATGGATAATCCCGTGTTGACATTCCGATTTATTGTAGTGAAAGCATTGTTCAGCTCGGCTCGTTTGCTCTTCTTCCAGGAAAGAATTGAACAGGTTAGCGACAGTTTTTCCATCCTTTTCAGGATCGAAACCTTGTTTATTTATTTTATTCGTGATATTCTGTACCCCTTTTGCTTTCGGA
>Ga0247810_10001782_pt1 | contig 12861 bp, 9 predicted proteins | sample UWRJL119311C1_FD_179918 | JGI IMG/M metagenome (GOLD analysis project Ga0247810, IMG submission 179918) | Plant litter microbial communities from Arlington Agricultural Research Station in Wisconsin, United States - UWRJ-L119-311C-1 | ecosystem: Environmental > Terrestrial > Plant litter >...
CTTTCTACAATTGGTTTTGCTCAAGACACTGAGTCTACAGTACCCCAAAGAGTATCTGGTTATATTATCAATGATAATAGTAAACAACCACTTGCTAATGTTAATATTATCAACACCAATAAAGTACGTGGTGCAAAATCTGATGCCAAAGGATATTTTGAGATAGATGTTCAGCTAAACGATACGATTCACTTTTCGATTTTAGGTTTTCAATCTCTGAGAATCAGGGTAACAAATGACTGGATAAAAAATAAAGTAACACGAATTCAGCTTACTGAAAAAGCAATTGCTCTTGAAGAAGTTATCATTGCCCCTTTTAGCTTAACAGGATACCTTGAAGTCGATTCGAAATTAATTCCAACTAAAGAAAACTATCGCTATAGCATTTCAGGCCTTACACAAGGTTATGAAGCGGGTGAATATTCTCCGAATGCTTTTGGAAAAGTATTGGGATCTATTTTTAATCCTGCCGATGTGCTTTATGGTTTCTTTGGAAAAAATGCGAAAGAACTCAAGAAATTAAAGGAAATGAGAAAAGATGATACTGTTAGAAATCTGTTAGAATCTAAATACGATCGCGAAACTGTCTCAGTATTACTAGGTATTAGCAAAGACGAAATTCCTGAAATTTTACAGCGATGTAATTATTCTGAAGCCTTTATACAATCAGCAAATGATTTACAGATTATGGATGCTATTAATGGTTGTTACGAACAATATAAAGTACTGAAGCGAAATTAAAGTTCAGTTGTTCTCTAATAAATTAATCCCTGGTTACTCTAAGTAGTCAGGGATTTTGATTTTAAAGTGTTTTTTACTTTTACTAATACCAAAAAGCAGACCTTATAGCTACCACACGTTACTGCGAAAAGTAATCAATAATATTAAGGTTATGTTTAATTATCTGTAAGACAAATATGCTATATTTGATTTTTACTAAAACAGATATTGTCAGACAAAGCCATCCTATTTAGCAGCTATCCTCTATTAAACAAAATTCGAATATAATGACAACATTTCCAGTATTAGCATCAACATTATCTGAAAAGGAATTGGGGCTCTTTATAACTGAAAAATATCAACTAAACGAAAATTTTATCTGTAAATTATTTAGAACAGGTGTAAATCATACTTATTTTATTTCGGATAATGAAACTAAATTTGTTATTAGAGTTTATTGTTATAAATGGAGAACAAACAAAGAAATTGAACAAGAATTAGAATTATTAATTTTACTCAAAAATAATTATTTACCTGTTTCTCATCCAATTGCCGACAAAAACGGAAATTTCATTCAAGAAATTAATGCCCCAGAAGGAATTAGATATGTTGTTGTATTTTCTTATGCTAAAGGAGAAAAAATTCGCTTTATGTCTAATGAAACTTGTTATTCTATTGGTTCATTAATGGCTAAAATTCATAATATAACCGAAAATAAAAAAATTGACAGAGTAAACTATGATTTTGAAATGTTTTTAAATAGTTCTTATAATAATTTAAAAACATTTTTTACCGAAGATCTAGATGAAATGAAATTCTTAAAAGAAATTGGTAGTAAAATACCAAAAAGAATAAAAGAATGTAATTTTTTAGAAAATCAAAATGGAATAGTTCATTTGGATATTTGGTATGATAATTTGAGCGTTAATAATGAAAATGAAATCACTATTTTTGACTTTGATAATTGTGGAAATGGTTTATTAATTTTGGATGTTGGCTATTTTTGCAAACAATTATTTTTCATAGAATCCGACAAAAATGAATATGAATTAAAGGCTAAAAGTTTTCTTAACGGATACCAAAAAATAAGACATTTATCAGAAAATGAAATAAAGTTAATTCCAGAAGCTGGTGCGTCAATTTTCGTATTTTATCTTGGAGTACAAGCACAAAGATTTGATTGGTCGAATATATTTTTGACCGAAAATTATTTAAAAATGTTTGTCGCAAGAATACGGAATTGGCTGGAATACTATGAAACAAAGAATAAACTTTAACTAACAGCCACTACAACTGATTTTAGCAATAAACTTAATGGAATTTGGGAAATCCGAAGAATGAGCTTAATTTACTCCCAAAACCGCTTTACTACCAAAAAGTTACAGACCATTTATGAAAGAACTGCAAAAAATAACATTTTTATTTTTTTTACTTCTTATTTCTTGCAAGAACGATAAACCAGATTTATCTTTTGACAAGGAGCACGAAAAGATGCATCAAGAAGACGAAAAAATTTCAGAAGCATTTACAAATTTCGAGAATCTTTTAAATAAACTATATGTTGAATCTGAAAAAAATCCAGATAAAGTTCTCAGGAAAGTAGACAGTTTATTACTCGTAAACAAAAATGAAAAAGACAAATACATATCACAAATTAAACCTAACATTGACCATAGTTTACATAGTTTTAAAACAGAGTTGTTTTATATTATTGGCAAATACAAGGAATCAATCAATGAATTAAATACTGAAGATGACAAAACTGGAGATGCAGCTATCGCCTATGCTGCAAACTATGTTAAATTAAAAGACTTCAAGACGGCTAAATCATTTATCGACAGTATTGGTAATTGGAATGGCAACTATTATGCGCTCGGAAATTATTATGAAAGCATAGGAGACAAAATCTCTGCTCTTAAAACGTATAAATATAATCTTGAAGAAGACAAATCGAGAAAACATTTTATTTATTACATATGGACTCAAAAAAGAGTTGAAGAGCTTGAAAAAAATAAACCTTTACTCAATGAAGTTTTTTTTCCTACTGGAAATCCAAGTTTTGAAATTTGCGAGATTTGTAATGTCGACAATGAAAAACGACACAAGATTACGCAATTATTGATAAAGATGCCAGAAAATCAACATTGGTCTTCAACTGCCATTCTAGAATCTCCATATGATACTGGAAAAAGTTATTATTGGATTAGAGTAGAAGTCGGAAATAAAGAATTAAATTATTATGTAGACCAAAAAACTTTTGAAATAAAATACTTCAATCCAAAAACCAAAACTGTAATGACATTGGAACACTGGCGGAAAGGGAAATAATAACCGCTCACAACTGCTATTACAACATATTTAAGCAATTGATTTAATGAAAAGTTAGTTTTGTATTTTTAATAATTTGTCAAATCCCAAGAATAGGCTTAATTTAATCCCAAACCCAGTGTAGCGAGAGCGCTATAAAGCATATTATGAGGACGATACTTAAAGATAAATTTGAAACAAATCTTGGAGAAATTGAGTTATCGATAAAATCTGAATATGCGACACAATATTCGGTCAAAGACAATTTAAAAATTGAAACCGAAAATCATAAAATAAAAGCTCTAGTTATTGATTTAAACGATTTAGAATTTCCGGAACAGATGAAAATCGAACACTCAAAAGGTTGGAGAATTTATATTGAAAAGAAATCTGAAAAATCTGAAAAACTATCTATCACTTGTAAACTGATAAATAGAAATCCTGAAAATAATTGGGGTTATAATAGTGGCGAAAATTTAGACGCTGTTGAAATAGAAAATAGAACAGAACTATTACATATTGGAACCGAAGATGGAGAAGTTATGAAATGGAGAGCCGAAAATAATGATTGGTTTCCAAGTAGACTAAAAAATGAAATAAGTTTAGAGAAACCTATAACAAATTACATAGATTTTGGTTTTGAAAGTATAATACCAAATTTAGAAATCAATGAAAAATTGTATTTACATTTCTTAATAGCAACACGAAAGAAAACAGAGAAGAATGATAATGAAAATATATCAACTTGGATTGCCGTAGACAATAGTAAAAAACAACTGGACGAACTAAATAAAAACTTCGACTTATAACTACTACAACGGATTTAGACAATAAACTTAATAGAATGTTGGTTTTATATTTGGGAATTTTACTTCGCCTGTTCGATATAAGCTTGGGTGGAAAATCCGATGCAAGAGTTAATTTTATTTTAAACTGCAATAATACTTTCTCAAACTCAAATCCTCAATTAAAAAAATTGGGGATTTTTTTTTGCCTTTAGGATTTTAAAAACCTTACATTTACTATTAAAATAAATAATACAAACTAAATCAAGATATTATGGCTAAGAGTCAGGATGCTAAAAAAACAGCAAAAAAAGAACCGCTAAAAACGGCTAAGGAAAAGAAAGAAGAAAAAAGAGAAAAGAAAAATAGTCCTAAGAGAGATTAGTTTTCAGTCGCAGTCGCAGTTTTCAGTCTCAATGAGAAACTGAAAACTGTGACTGAAAACTGATTACTTTATTTAACCGGAATATTAGAAAGAATTTCTAATACAAATTTCCAATATTTTTGAGCCGAAGAAATACTTGCTCTTTCATCAGGTGAATGCGCACCGTGAATGGTTGGTCCAAAAGAAATCATATCCATATCAGGATAATTTGTTCCTAAAATTCCACATTCTAAACCAGCGTGACAAGCTACCACTTTTGGCTTTTCACCATTTTGTTTTTCGTAGATTCCAACCAAAGTATCCAGTATTTCAGAATTTACATTTGGTGTCCATCCTGGATAAGAACCAGAAAGTTCAACTTCACAACCTACTAATTCAAAAGCAGAACGCAATGCATTTGCCAAATCGAATTTTGAAGTTTCAACAGACGAACGTGTCAAACAACCAATTGAAATTTCACCATCTTTTACAATCACTCTCGCAATATTATTTGAGGTTTCAACTAAATCAGCCATATCAGCGCTCATTCTGTAAACACCATTATGAGCAGCATAAATAGCACGGATGATTCCTTCCTGAACACCTAAATCCAGTACTTTTTTTGGTAAATCGCATTTTACGATTTCGATAGTAAGATTTGGTTCTGTTGTTTTATATTCTGCTTTTATATCATTGATGATTTCCTGCATATCAAAAATATACGCCTCATCAAACATTTCAGAAATAATTACTTTTGCAACACTTTCTCTCGGAATTGCATTTCGTAAACTTCCTCCGTTGATTTCAGCCACTTGTAAACCAAAGTTTTCAAAAGCATCAAATAACAAACGGTTCATGATTTTATTGGCATTACCTAAACCTTTATGAATATCCATTCCTGAATGACCTCCATTAAGACCTTTTACGGTAATAATATGTCCAACTGATCCTTCCGGAACTTCTTCTTCGTTATAGCTTCTTGTAGCCGTTACATCGATTCCACCTGCACAGCCTATATCAATTTCATCATCTTCTTCTGTATCTAAATTCAAAAGAATCTGTCCCTTAAGAATTCCTCCTTTTAAATTTAAAGCTCCTGTCATTCCGGTTTCTTCATCAATAGTAAACAAAGCTTCGATTGCAGGATGCGGAATATCTTTGCTTTCCAGAATTGCCATAATTGTAGCTACTCCTAACCCATTGTCAGCACCAAGTGTTGTACCGCGCGCACGAACCCAGTCACCGTCTACATACATGTCAATTCCCTGAGTATCGAAATCAAAAACTGTATCTGCATTTTTTTGGTGCACCATATCAAGATGTCCCTGCATAACGATTGCTTTGCGGTTTTCCATTCCCGGAGTTGCCGGTTTTCTGATGATTACATTTCGTATATCGTCTTCAAAAGTTTCTAAACCTAAGCTGTTTCCGAAGTTTTTCATAAACTCGATTACGCGTTCTTCTTTCTTTGACGGACGCGGAACTTCGTTTAAATCGGCGAATTTATTCCAAAGTGCTTTTGGTTCCAGATTTCTTATTTCCTGACTCATTATATTTTGTTTGAAGTTTAACAATTAAGAGTTCCAAAGTTACAAAGTTTATATTTTTTTTCGCCACGAATTTCATGAATTAGCAATAATCGTATTGAAATTAAAATACAATTTCACCAATACTATCTTGTTTTGTAAAATTATAATCTAATAGTTAGTGAAAGTTCGTGGAATTCGTGGCCAACTTTTTTTATCAATCAATATTGTATTTGGATCTTACTTAGGATACTTAGAAGGATTAAGTGCTGTATTAAAAACTGATAAAATATAAATAGTCATCAATTTTTCATCAATGAAATAAAGAATAATAAACGGGAATTTTTTCGTAGGCAAACCATGATAATCTTTGTATCTGATTTGAAAGAAAGGATTTTTGGTTAATGTTTTTATATGCTCATCAATTACCTGATAAAAATAGTCACCCAATCCAATTTGTTTAGATTCATAATAATCAATTGCATCTTGTATATCAAGAATTGCTCTTGGCTCAATTACAACTTCAAAAATCATTTTCCAGATTTAAAACGCAATTTTTTTTTCGCTTCATTCCACGGAAGAAAATCTTCAACTTTTGATGTTGATCTTCTTTCATCTAATAAATTTTTCATTTCTTCGGTAACAGAAAATTCATTAATTACGGTTTCATAATTAAATTTTTCTATTAACTGCATAAAGAATGACAATTCATTATCTGGAATATTTAAAGTGATTTGTGTCATTTTTCCCTTGTTATAAGTAACAAATTTACAAAAAAAGAAAGCGAACTACTATATTAATTATTATTTTTATACCAAAAGCAAAATTGTGAGAAGAAAATACATCCTTCCTTTATTCCTCTTAATTCAAATCATCATCTTAAAGATACTACCATTCTTTCCAGAGTTTATCGAACGATTTTACAGTAACGCATTATATATAAAAATCTCTCATTTTTCGAGAATCATTTTAGGTAAAATTCCTTTTTCAGTTGGTGATGTTTTCTATTCCATTTTAATCTTATTATTGATTAGATGGTTTTGGAAAGTACGTAAAACCTGGAAACTACAATGGAAAGATAATCTCCTAAAGACTTTAAGTGTTCTTTCTGTTTTTTACTTTTTCTTTCATTTCCTGTGGGCTTTCAATTATTACCGCGAACCTCTTTTTGAAAAAATGAAAATTCAGAGAGAATATACTGATGCTGAATTGTTAGCTTTTACCAAAAAACTTATTGTAAAAACCAATGAAATCCAGTTTAAGATTACTAAAAATGATAGTTTAAAAATCGTTTTTCCGTATTCACAGGAAGAAGTTTTCAGAATGAATCTGAACGGTTATAACAATCTTGCCAAAGAACATTCCTTTTTTAAATATGAAATTCCAAGCGTTAAAAAATCACTTTTCAGCGTACCTTTAACTTATATGGGTTTTGGCGGATATTTGAATCCGTTTACGAATGAAGCACAGGTTAATGATTTGTTGCCGATGTATACTTTTCCCCTAACAGCAAATCATGAAATGGCACACCAAATGGGATTTGCGAGCGAAAGTGAATGCAATTTTATTGGTGTTTTGGCTTCTGTTAAAAACGAAAATCTATATTATCAGTATGCCGGTTACAGTTTTGTTTTGCGTTATTGTTTGGGAATCTGGCAGTTTAAAAATGAGAAAATTTTCAATGAATTAAAGAAAACAGTTCATGTTGGAATCTTAAAAAACTATCAGGAAAGTCAGGATTTCTGGAAACAATACGACACTTTTATTGACGAAGGTTTTCATGCTTTTTATGATACTTTTTTAAAAACAAACAATCAAAAAGACGGAATGGACAGTTATAGTAAATTTATCGATTTGATGGTGAATTATTATAAAGGGAAAGAATTTTGATTACAGTAGTAGCACAAAACCTAACAGGTTTTAAAAACCTGTTAGGATAATTTAAATTAAGGCAACACTTCTATCTCCAATCCCTGATTCCAGTTTTTGTGTTCTTTTTCATAATACAAATAAGCCGAAGAAGCGACTCCTTTATAACTTCCGGGAACAATGGCTTTAAAATCGACATTGATTTTTCGAATTTCTTTTCCGTTTAATTTTCTGAAATAAAATACAAGCTCATTGTCGAAAATTTCATAATAATCAACTACATTTTTTTCTACCAGTTCTTTTAATTGCCACGGCTCAGGAGTTAATCCGCCCGGAATTCCAATTCTTGCAATCGGGTTTGATATTTCACTGGTAGTTTTATTCTGAATTTCAATTTCTACCCGAACTGTTTCGCTAACTTTTACTTTATTTATTACTGCTTTTGTAGTTAAAAATAATTTGCATGCCGCAGCGTTATTGGGTGTATAGGTATTGTACTGAACATTAAACGAATAAGGAATACCACTTTCTTCCTGAATTTGAATCGAAAAGTTATTCGTTCCATCTTTCACCTTTAATTCTTTTAAAATTACGTTTCCTTCTTTATCTTTTATAGTCAAATCGATTGGTTGATTATTTAAATCCATTGTCGCAATTTTCATGACATTATTATTCACATAAATTTTATTGAATTCCGTAACTGCTTTCAAAGCCAAAGCCGTTGCTTGTGTAGAACCAAATCCGTAAGAAGTTTTGGCAGATTGTATGTAATCTATAATTTCAACAACATCATCTGCGATTTTCTTTTCTTTTAATAAAGCAAGTGCATACAATGAAGCAATCTCGACATTCATCGATCTTCCATAACTATTGATAACCGATTGTTCTGCTTTTAAATTCTTCAGCGCTTGTTTCTTTACTTCTGCTTTTATGAGCGTCATTAATGACTTGTAATCTTCCATTTTATTCAAATTGAATGCTGCCAACGCCAATAATTCCATTCGATAAAGATCTTTGCTTTTTAATCCTTCTTCTAAAGCGGTCTGATATTGTTTTTCAATATCCTTATTACCCATTTCAGACAAAACATACACAATATAAGCGTTGTTTACTTCTTTCTTTATTCCTGAAAAACCATACTTTCCGGGATTTTGTTTAAACCCGCCTTTATCATCTTTTCTGGAATTCAACCAATCCATTGATCGCCCGATTAATTTTTGATCTACATTAATGAATTCTTTCATTTCATTAAACTGTAATAAACCATAGGCCGTTAGAGCTTCATTTCCGGGATTTCCGCCGTACCATTCAAAACCTCCGTCTTTTGATTCGTAATTTTTAAGTTTTTGATAGCCATTTTCTAAAAACTGCAACGCACGCTGTTTAAATTCCGGTGCTGTATTTTTAAATTTCGACAATTGCATAACCATAATATTCGGATAATTAGAAGATGAAACTTGTTCAAAACAGCCATGAGGTTCTCTCATCATACTTTCCAGACCATCAAAAATAGAACTGAACGGATTGTAAAATAATTTGAAATCAACATTCATCGAATTGGGTATTACATCTCTCAATACAAAATCGATGCTTTTAGATTTCGATCCTGAAATGTCAATGTTTGCAGGAAATCCTTTTGCATAAATGTCAATTGTTTTTTTGATTTTGGTTGTATAATTTTCTCCACTTAAAGTAATTTCCAAAGGAAGATTTTTACCGACTTTCTCTGCAATTAATTTTATATTGACGGTTTTAGATTCATTTGGTTTTAGCTCACTAAACGCACTTTCGGAAATCTCATTTTTATTTTTTGGAAAATCAACTTTGTATTCTAGTTTCAAGTTCTTACCTGAATTATTTTTTAGCCAGAGAGGCAACAAAATCACATCCTGCTCTGAGGCAAAAAGAGGAATTTTTAAATCGCTCTGAATTAATTCTTTCACAGCAAATGAAGCTTCAGATTTCCCCAGATCTCCTTTATAAGAAGTTCCTTCCGCCATAATTTTGAAAGAGGTATTATCATCAGAAGTATAAAATTCAAAATCAGCTTGTCCTCTATTGTCGGTTTGAACAATGGCATTCCAGTAAATACAACTTCTAAAATCCGTTTTTTCTTCTACAATTGTCGATTTGTATTTTGGAGCATAAAAGCTATCGGCTACATTTAGTATATTTTTACCAAGCTTATTTATATACTCAAAAGAATAATGGTAGCGGGCTCCTAAAACCGTATTACCTTGCGATAATTTGTTTTTGGTAGTGACTACAATTACACCATAGGCACCGCTTGAGCCATAAATTGCGGTTGCTGAGGCATCTTTTAAAAACACAATCGATTCGATTGAATTGACTGATAAATTACCAAAAACAGATGAATTCTCATTGTTGACATACGGAATTCCGTCAATAACAATTAAGGGTTGCGATCCTGCTCTGCTGCCGTAAATCGAACTCATGCCTCTAATTATAATTTTATCTGATGCACCCGCCTGTCCCGAAGATTCTGTTATCTGAATCCCCGCAACTCTTCCGCTTAACGAACTATTGGTAAGATCTCTCGAAGTTAGATAGGTAATTGATCCTGAAACCATTTTCCTGGTGGTTGTACCATACCCCATTACGATTACTTCTGATAATGCAGCAGAATCTGAATCTAATGAAACTGAGTTTCCTCTTACCTGACCATTTTCAGCGAGAGTTTCTCTTTTTTCTACAGGTTTGTAATCGATATTTAAGGTCGTTGTATTTGAAAGTGTGTCTTTCATTTTAATAAAATCAGCCAGACCAGAAAACGAATGTGTTATCTTATATTTTGCTGATTTTCTACTCTCTACAACCACACATGCTAAATTTGAAAAAGGAATTTTATTAAACTTAAAATAACCGCTTGAATTGCTTTTTGTTTCATACACTTTTCCGTTATCTGTAAAAAGCAATACTTTTTTAGCAACAGCCTTATTTTCATAACTGGTTATAAAACCTTCGATTACTGGCGTTTTTTCGGGTTTATTATTTTTAAATTCTGCTATTAATTTTTGAAGATTTTTTTGATCGTATTTTCTCCAGCCGTGCGTGTTTAAAAGCAAATCGATAGCTTCCTCTCTATTTTCAATTTTCTTATTATCATCAAAATAAAATCTTGGTTCGTGTATTTTGCCTTTTAGTTCAAAACCAACAAAAAGCCAGGATAAAATATTATCCTGTTTATCATCGATATAAGTAAGCAATTTTGAATCGACTACTGAAACAGAAAGATTTGACGGAATTGGAGCATTGTTTTTATCTTTTGTGATGATCGAAACTTTTACTTTTTCTCTTGGCAAATAGGTTTCTTTATCAGTTTTAATTTCGATTTTCAATCCATCCTGATAGTTCAGGAAAACGAGTCTTTCTGCTACAATTTTATTTTCAACCACTAACGAAAATGAGTGAATTCCAACAGGAAAGTTTTTTGTATTAATATCTAATGAATTCCAGCCTTGTTTTAAATTTAAATTGATTTTTTGATGAATTTTTGCTGTATTTCGAACCAGAATATTCGCGTCAATTGCTAATGGAGCGTAGATTTGTAATGCAAGTTTTTCAGGATTCTTTTTCGCATTGATAACAAAAACATTTTGCTCGGCTTCTGGCAGCGCAATTTTTTCTTTGGATGCAAAAGGGGAAGTGACAACTGCAAAATAGTTTTTATTTTCATCGTATTTTAGCATCACATTCCCCATTCCGTCGTGAATGCTTTTAAAATCGGTCATTTTATTTCCTTTTTCATCTTCAATATAACCGGCAATATCCATCGGAAAACCAAATTCATTTTTAGCGATAAAAAATAAAGAAGATGCTTCATTCAAAACTAAATTGCCACTTTCGGGTAAAAATTGCAAGTCAATAAAATTCAAATTAATCGGAATCGAACGCGTTACCGATTCTTTGACATTATCATAATCCAGCAGTACATTCAAAATTCCGTCGTTTGAAGTTAAATTTTCAGGAAGTTTAAATTGAATCATGGATTTTCCAAAATCATCAGTTTTTGCCTGAAGAGAATCTATTTTTTTTCCGGCTATAAAAACATCATATTTAAAGGCATAATTTCTAATAGGTAGATTTTCCAGATTTTTAAGTTCGAAATCAGCCTGGCAAACTTCTCCTTTGCCGTATGCTTTTTTCTTAAAATCCAAAGTCATCAAAATTCTTGGAGCAACTACTTTTTGCACAAAAAAGGTCTTTGTGAAAATGTTTTCAGAAAGTGCATTTTGAATTTTAGTATAGGCTTTTATCGTATACAAACCAGAAATTCCATCGGCAGGAAGGGCATAAGAACCAGCCACACTTCCGTTTTCGATAACATAAAATTGACTGATCACTTTTTTATCACCCTGAAAAAGATCAACGTACAAATAATCACTCAATGCACTTGGCTTGTTATCGCTTTCGGTTACAAAAGCTTTAAAAAAAACAGTTTCTCCAGGCGTGTACAAAACGTTATTAAGCTGTAAATAAACCTTTTCTGTAACTGAACTTTGGTAAACCGTATTCCAGTCTGCTTCGATATTTTGGGCAACAGCAGTTTTAACTAAAAGTAAAAACAATATATAGAGTATCTTTTTCATCATCTTAAAATTTTATGGTTAAGGAAGAACCAAAGCTTTTCATCATTGGCGAATTGAAATAATCTAATCCTGCGGTATCTGTAGAATTAAACATCGAATTATTACCAAAAGCCGACTTGCTTTTTGTCACGACAAAGGCATTATTCATAAAAATAGCAATGGTAAATTTTAGCTTATCTCTAAAAATTCCGTTCGGACTTGAATACGCTAAGTTGATTGAATTCAGTCTAAAATAACTGGCATCTTCAATCGCATCTTCTGTAACGCCCGCAACTCCATAACGCACCCAACGATTTTGCTCTACCGGAAGATTACTGTCGTAAAATGAAACGGGTTTCGTATTGGCAGAGCCTGACGGTGTAACGCCATTAAAAACATAATTGATTACATTTCTTTGCTCTTCGGTCAGGGCCGATTTTCCATAATAATCTAAAGTTTGCTGGGTTCCGTTCCAGAGTTGTCCGCCCTGACTCCAGTCGAAAGAAAGACTTAAACTAAAATCTTGATATTTAAAAGTATTATAAAAACCAACTACAAAATCCGGATTTGGATTTCCTAAAATTTTCTGTTGAGGATCTACCATCGGAAAACCGTCATTATCAATAATTACATTTTGATTTTGATCTCTTAAATAACCATTTCCAACAATAACGCCCAGCGGCTGGCCCACAATATAATTT
>Ga0247810_10001783_pt1 | contig 12852 bp, 9 predicted proteins | sample UWRJL119311C1_FD_179918 | JGI IMG/M metagenome (GOLD analysis project Ga0247810, IMG submission 179918) | Plant litter microbial communities from Arlington Agricultural Research Station in Wisconsin, United States - UWRJ-L119-311C-1 | ecosystem: Environmental > Terrestrial > Plant litter >...
TTTTTTCTTCTTCGTTGGCAATTTCAATTAGTTTGGCATCAACGTCAAAGATACCTCCTCAACGCACCAAGGCGCTCCACAATACCTTTTATTTGTTCGGTAGTTGTCATAAATTAATAGTAGTTTTATTTGTTTTTTTAATTTTACGTGGTTGATAAAATGGATCTATAAAAAATAAATTTTAAATCAAGACGTAATTTTTATTGTACAAAAATAAGATATAGTTTTTAGATTATAGCATAAATTTTAACATATAAAATAGTCTCTAAAAAGTCTGTCGGTTTAAATAAGTTACCGAAATATAACTTGCTTTCAGGAATTATTTAGTTAAGATAAAAAAAGAGAAAAATATTTTATGGATGGCTTGTCGCCAGTAAAAATTGTGTACTTTTTTTATGTTATTTTTACGCTTGAATATTTGCCTGATTATCAAATAGTTATTTATTTGCTCTGTATGGCATATCAACTGCATATTTTTTGCCTAACAAATTGGTTGTTAAAATTATAAATCAATTTTAGAATATTAATGGTAGTTTTATATGATTTTTGTAAATATTGCGTTAATTTGGTTTAATTGTATTTACAAGTTAAATTTTAGCAAAACTTGCCAAGAATAACTATCAGTAATACGTAATTTTGCTTTACAAAAAAGATATACTTTTTAGAATATGGAGATAAATTTAATTAGCGATACTATTACCAAACCTACAAACGAAATGTTGCAGTATATGTTTAACGCTCATGTTGGCGACGATGTATACAGACAAGATCCTACAGTTATTGAGTTGGAAACCAGAGTCGCTGAGTTTTTTGGTATGGAGGCAGGACTATTTTTTCCGTCAGGAACCATGGCCAACCAAACCGCTATAAAATTACATACACAACCCGGAGAGCAATTAATTGCAGATAAATTTGCGCACGTTTATAATTATGAAGGTGGAGGAGTTTCGTTTAATAGTGGCGTTTCTTGTTGTTTATTAGATGGAAATCGAGGGATGATTACCGCAAATCAGGTAGCAGCAGCCATTAACGATCCGGAGTTTTATCATAGTCCGTTAACGAGTTTGGTTTGTGTAGAAAACACAACCAATAAAGGAGGCGGAGCTTGTTATGAGTTAGAAGATCTAAGAGAAATAAAAAAAGTTTGCGATGCCAATAATTTAAAATTCCATTTGGATGGAGCCAGAATTTGGAATGCACTGGTAGCTAAAAGACAAAATCCGAAAGATTTTGGTGCTATTTTCGATACTATCTCGGTTTGCTTATCAAAAGGATTAGGAGCTCCAATTGGTTCCATTTTGTTAGGTAGTAAAGCTGATATTCACAGAGCGTTGAGAATCAGAAAGATATTGGGAGGAGGAATGCGTCAGGTGGGTTATTTGGCTGCAGCCGGATTATATGCTTTGGCCAATAATATCGAAAGATTGGCAGAAGATCATCGACGTGCAAAAGAGATTGCGGCAATTTTAAGTACGAAACCCTGGGTATCTCATATTGAACCTGTAGAAACTAATATTTTGATTTTTTCATTAGCAGAGGGCTATAGTGATCAGCTTTTGATTGAAAAATTGAAACAAAAAAATATTTTGATAAGCTCAATGGGGCACAATAAACTAAGGGTTGTAACTCATTTAGATTATAAAGAAGTAATGCATACTTATGTTATTGAAACACTTCAGAAGTTTTAATTCCTATTTCAAAAAAATAAAAAAAACCGCCCTTAATTTAAAGGCGGTTTTTAAGTTTTTATCTAAATTTATATTTAGATTTTTTCTCCGTAATATGCTTTACGCATAATTTCTTCCATATCTTTTACTAAAGGTAAACGAGGGTTTGCCGGAGTACATTGATCTTCAAAAGCATTCATGGCAAGTATATTCAGTTTTGCAAGCCATTCTTTTTCATCAAGACCTTGTTCTTTAAAACTCATTTTTATTCCTACTTTTTTACCCAATTCGTAACAGGCCTGAGCATAAACCTGTGGACCGTCTTTTGGTCCTTTTGCAGGAAGACCTAACACCTGGCAAATTTCGAAATACTTTTGATCTGCTTTATAAGTAGAGTATTTAGGCCATACCGAAAGTTTTCCGGGAACTTCGCCATTGTATTTAATAACATAAGGCAATAAAATGGCATTTGTACGACCGTGCGGCGTATGGAACATTCCTCCAATTTTGTGGGCCATAGAGTGAGAAATTCCTAGCATTGCATTAGCAAAAGCCATACCTGCAATTGTTGATGCATTGTGCATTTTATCGCGTGCCTCGTCATCATTTTTACCGTCAAGGTAGGTTCTCTCCAGATATTGAAATACCATTTTAATAGCTTGCAGCGCAAGTCCGTCTGTGTAATCATTCGCTACAATAGAAACGTATGCTTCTGTTGCATGCGTAAGTACATCCATTCCGGTATCTGCAATAACTGACGGAGGAACAGTTTTCGTTAACTCAGAGTCAATAATAGCAACAGTAGGCGTAAAAGCGTAATCTGCCAAAGGATATTTTTTATTGACAGAATGATCTGAAATTACGGCAAAAGGAGTTACTTCTGAACCAGTTCCTGAGGTCGTTGGTATACAAATCATTTTTGCTTTTGTTCCTAAAGTTGGAATTTTTACCGCACGTTTACGAATATCCAGGAATTTTTGTTTGACATCATCAAACGAAACCTGAGGTTGTTCGTACAGTAGCCACATAACTTTGGCAGCATCCATAACAGATCCTCCTCCTAATGCAATAATACTATCCGGCTGGAACTCACACATTGTTTCGGCACCTGCTCTGGCAGTTTCAATGCTTGGATCCGGTTCTACATTAGAGAAAATTCTAATATCGACTTTGTTAGCACGACGATTTAATACGTCTATAATTTTTTGAACAAAACCAAGTTTTAGCATACTCAAGTCAGTTACGATCATAACTTTGTCAAGAGATTGCATTGATTTTAAATATTGAATCGAGTTAGGCTCGAAATAGATTTTTGAAGGGACTTTGAACCACTGCATATTATTGTTTCTTCTACCAATTCGCTTGATATTGATTAAATTTATTGCTCCAACATTTCCTGAAACAGAGTTTTTTCCATAAGATCCGCATCCAAGGGTAAGAGATGGAATAAATGAATTGTAAACGTCTCCGATACCTCCAAAAGTCGAAGGAGAGTTCCAGATTACACGAATGGCTTTTACTGCCACTCCAAATTCTTTGGCTATTTTTTCATCTTTTGTATGAATGGCTGCTGAGTGTCCTAATCCGTCAAATTCGACCATTTGTTCAGATAATTTTATACCTTCAGCAGTTGAATTTGATTTTAGAATTGCCAGTACAGGAGAAAGTTTTTCTCTGGTCAATGGCTCGTTTACGCCAACTTCTGTTACTTCTGCTGCAATAATTACAATATTTTCAGGTACCGAGAAACCAGCTTGTTGTGCAATCCATTGCGGAGACTTTCCAACAATATTTGGATTTAATTTTGCACCACCGCAGTTTACACCTTTTGCAGTAACTCCAAACATTAATTCTTCTAGTTTTGCTTTTTCTTTTTCATTAGCAAAATAAACATGATGATGTTTAAAAGCTGCTTTTGTTTCTTCATAGATTTCTTTATCGATAATAGCAGCTTGTTCAGAGGCGCAAATCATTCCCCAGTCAAATGATTTTGAAAGTACAATGTCATAAACAGCTTGTTTTATATTGGCGGTTTTTTCGATATAAGCAGGAACGTTTCCGGCACCAACACCCAGCGCAGGTTTACCACAAGAATAAGCGGCACGAACCATTGCGTTTCCTCCGGTAGCCAGAATGGTTGCAATTGTAGGGTGATTCATCAAAGCATTTGTTGCCTCTACCGATGGATATTCGATCCATTGAATACAATTTTCCGGAGCTCCTGCAGCAACTGCAGCATCACGAACTACAATTGCAGCAGCTTTAGAACATTGTTGAGCCGAAGGATGGAAACCAAATATAATTGGATTACGGGTTTTAAGGGCAATTAAAGCCTTGAAAACAGTAGTAGAAGTAGGGTTTGTTGTTGGTGTTACACCACAAATTACTCCCACTGGTTCTGCAATTTCTACAATTCCGGATAATTGATCTTCTCCTATAATACCTACGGTTTTTAAATTTTTTAAGCTATTGGTTACATTTTCAGCAGCAAACATATTTTTGGTTGCTTTGTCTTCAAAAATACCACGGCCTGTTTCTTCAACAGCATGCAAAGCAAGTTCGCCGTGTTTGTCTACGGCTGCAACAGAGGCTTTGGCCACAATATAATCAACTTGCTCCTGATTAAGGTCCAGGAATTGTTCCAGAGCAATTGCTCCTTTTTTGGCAAGTTCTTCGACATGAGCAATAGCATCAACTTTTAGAGTTTCCTTTACGGTATCTTTTACTAATCCAGCACTTTGTTTTTCTGCTGTTTTGTTTTCGGTTCCATTTGGACTTAAAGTTTTCTCATTCATAATAATTTGTGTTATAGTTAATATTCACTTTTAATGCAGTTTTATAGATTGTGATAACTAGTTATTTTACGGACAAAAGTTTTTTTGAGTCTGGTGTATAATTAACTCTAAAAATCTATTTTGTAACTAATTTCTTATCCTGTGTTTTGTGTTGTTTTTACTGTTTTTGATTTGACTTATCCTTACAAATATTCGCTTACTAAAGAAAAAATATTGATACGGTTTTACTTCTGATAAAAATAAAATCCTGTTGGTTTTAGCTTTTTATCTGTATCAAATATCAAGACATATCAAGAGAATAAAGCTGATATTTGTCAGTCTAAAAAAAAATCTACGCAAACGTTTTCTGTTGAAAGTCATTATTTTATGCTTAAAAAACGAGCTAAAAAGAAGTGTAGAAAGAGGTAGTTTACAATCTTTAAAAAAAGAAAAAGCAAGTAAATTTATAGTGGTAAAAAAAACGTAAAGGCAGAACTATTTCGATTGCAACAAAGAAATTTTAAAAGAAAAAAGAGTAGGAGAAAGGCATAAAAAAATCCGATTCATTTAGTTAAAAATGAATCGGATTTTATTTAAAAAGAAGTAAAAAAATCTCTTATTTGAATAAATTATCCATTCCTGGAATCATTGGCATATCCATTTTTGCAACAGCATCAAGTTCTTGTTCGTTAACGCTTGTAGCTCTTTCAATTGCCTTATTTAGCGTTACTACCAAGTAATCCTCTAATTGTTCTTTATCTTCAAGCAAAGAATCATCAATAGAGATCGATTTTACTTTTCTATTTGCAGTTAATGTTACCTTTAGTAATCCGTCAGCGCTTTGTTCATCAATCAAAACAGTATCTAAACGCTTCTTAGTATCTTCAATTTTTTGTTGGGTTTCTTTAAGTTTACCCATCATTCCCATTAAATCCATTTTTGTTGATTTTTTAAATTGTTTCGTACAAAATTAGTATATTGCTTTATCATATCAATAGAATATTTTATGAAAAAATTAATTTGGTTCTATTGTCTTTGTAGTATTTTTGCTCCTTCGTATTTAAAAACTAATGCTTAATCAATGCAAAACGATATAATGGCTCCACAAGCCAAAGAAATTCCAAAACCATTAAAAAAACATAAAGAAACACGAATTGATAATTATTTTTGGTTAAACGACCGCGAAAATTCCGAAGTTATTGATTATCTGAATCAGGAAAATTCATATTACCAGAAAATGACCTCGCATACAAAAGAGCTTCAGGAAAATTTGTATGAAGAGATGAAAGGCAGAATAAAAGAAGATGATTCATCAGTTCCTTATTTTTATAATGGTTACTATTATATCACTCGTTTCGAAACAGGTCAGGATTATCCAATATTTTCAAGAAAAAAGGGAAGCCTTTCGGCAGATGAAGAAATCTTATTCAATTGCAATGAACTAGCAAAAGGACATGCTTATTTTAAACTGGGAGGTTTAAGTGTGAGTCCCAATAACAAATTTGCCAGTTTTGGAGTTGATATTGTGGGAAGAAGAATCTACACGATTCAGATCAAAAACTTAGAAACAGGCGAAATTTTATCAGATAAAATCGAAAATGCAACCGGAGGATCTGTTTGGGCAAATGATAATAATACTATTTTCTATACCAAACAAGATGAGGTGACTTTAAGAGCTGATAAGGTTTTTAGGCATAAATTAAACACAGCATCTACTACAGATGTTTTAGTTTTTAATGAAACTGATGATACTTTTAATGTTTCTGTAAGCAAAGAAAAATCAAGAAAATATATTGTAATAGGCTCAGGAAGCACTTTGACGACTGAATACAGAATTTTGAATTCAGATACTCCTGATGGAGAATTTGTTGTGTTCCAGCCTCGTGTTCGTGGTTTAGAATACAGTATTTCGCATTTTGAGGACTCTTTTTACATTTTAACGAATAAAGACAAGGCAACCAACTTTAAGTTGATGAAAACGCCTGAAAATAAGACAGGAAAGAGAAACTGGACAGATGTTATCCCGCATAGGGAAGATGTTTTGCTAGAAGATATCGAAATTTTTAAAAATTATCTGGTCGTAGAAGAACGCTCAAACGGTTTGAATCATATTCGCATCATGCCTTGGAACGACGATGCAGATTATTATCTTCCTTTTGGCAGTGAAACGTATAACGCTTACACGACAACCAATATCGATTTTGATACAGATGTTTTACGTTACAGTTATCAATCGCTGGCAACGCCTTCGTCTGTGATTGATTTTAATATGAAAACTAAAACCAAAGAAATCTTAAAAGAGCAACAGGTTTTAGGCGGAAAATTTGATAAAGAAAATTATATTGAAGAGCGTATTTGGGCAACTGCCAGAGATGGTGTAAAGGTGCCAATTTCGATGATTTATCGTAAAGGATTACAAAAAAATGGTAAAAATCCGTTATTGCTCTATGCATACGGATCCTACGGAATTACAATGGATACTTATTTCTCATCGACGCGACTTTCGTTATTAGACCGTGGTTTTGTATATGCCATAGCACATATTAGAGGCGGAGAAGATTTAGGAAGACAATGGTACGAAGACGGAAAACTGTTAAAAAAGAAAAATACCTTTACAGATTTCATTGATTGCTCTAAATTTGTAATTAACGAAAATTTTACATCTCCTGAACATTTATATGCTGAAGGAGGATCTGCAGGAGGACTTTTGATGGGCGTAATTATAAATGAAGCTCCGGAATTATATAACGGGGTGATTGCTCAGGTGCCTTTTGTTGATGTTATTACAACAATGTTAGACGACAGTATCCCATTAACAACAGGAGAATACGATGAATGGGGAAACCCAAACAATAAAAAATATTACGATTATATGTTATCTTACTCACCGTATGATAATGTAAAAGCACAAAACTATCCCAACATGTATGTTTCTACCGGATTGCATGATTCGCAGGTACAGTATTGGGAGCCAGCTAAATGGGTGGCTAAATTGAGGAATCTAAAAACAAATAATAACCTTTTATTTTTAGATACCAATATGGATGCAGGACATGGTGGAGCTTCTGGACGTTTTGAAGCTTTAAGAGACTTAGCAAAGGAATTTAGTTTTTTATTAGATTTAGAAAAAATTAAAAGCTAATTAGAAATTTTTTGTTAAATTTGCAACCTATCAAGGGTATTTAAAAATACCTTCGATTAACTATTTTTTTATGAAAGAAGAAATAAACGCTTATAATAATGTTTTAGAGTTAATAGGTAATACCCCACTTATTAAGCTAAATAAAATTACCGAAGAGTTAGAAGGTAATTTCTACGCAAAGGTAGAAGCTTTTAATCCAGGACATTCCTCAAAAGATAGAATAGCGTTATATATTATTGAAGAAGCTGAGAAAAAAGGAATCCTAACGCCAGGTGATACGATCATTGAGACGACATCAGGTAATACGGGCTTTAGTTTGGCAATGGTGAGTATTATAAAAGGGTATAATTGTATTTTAGCAGTAAGCTCAAAATCATCGAAAGATAAAATTGACATGCTGAGAAGTTTAGGAGCAAAGGTTTATGTTTGTCCCGCACACGTTTCAGCAGATGATGAGAGATCTTACTACAACGTAGCCAAACGTTTGCACGAAGAAACAAAAGGCTCAGTTTACATCAATCAGTATTTTAATCAATTGAATATTGATGCCCACTATAACACTACCGGTCCTGAAATTTGGGAACAGACAAAAGGACAAATTACACATCTTGTAGCTTGTAGCGGAACCGGAGGAACGATTTCCGGAACTGCAAAATTCCTAAAAGAGCAAAATCCAAATATTAGAATTCTAGGTGTAGATGCTTTTGGGTCAGTTTTAAAGAAATACCACGAAACAAGAGAATTCGATAACAAAGAAATTTATCCGTATCGTATTGAGGGTTTAGGTAAAAACCTTATTCCATCTGCTACAGATTTCGACATCATCGACAAGTTTATTAAAGTAACTGATGAGGAAAGTGCTCACTCTGCCAGAGAGATCACCAGAAAAGAAGGATTATTTGTTGGATATACTTCAGGAGCAGTAATGCAGGCCATTAAACAATACGCAGAGGAAGGTGAATTTACTAAAGACAGTAATATTATCGCTATTTTCCCCGATCACGGTTCTCGCTATATGAGTAAAGTATTTAGCGATGACTGGATGAACGAACAAGGATTCTTTGACAGTGTCAATGAAGAAGAAGTTCAAAAAATTGAATTTGTAAAGTAGTTCAACTGCTTTTTTAAATATAAAGCTCCATTCGTAAAATCGAATGGAGCTTTTTTTGTGCTTTCTAAAGAGTTTTTGATTGCTCTAGCTAAGTTTAGTATTAATCACGTTATTATCAAGTGTTAATGTTTTAATTTTATTTGCGAATACCGTATTTATACGTAAGAAATTATATTTTTAAATGATTTTAATTTATCATTTTTATAAAATGACTATTAGTATAATAATACACTTAATATTTTGAAATCCTCTATTTTTGTTATTTAAACGATTATTTAGGTTCGTTATCGAATAAATTTCAGGTCGAATGCATAATAATATAGTTTAGCAGTGTTAAAAGACACAATGTTTTTTAATCCCTAAATCTACTATTATGAAAAAATTACTACTCACTTTAATGTTTGTAAGTTATTTGAATGTTAATGCTCAAAATCCAATTCAGGAGTTTAATTTCAATGGGACTTTAAATAATACAGCTAATACCACTTCTTTTATTGGAGCAAACAATTTTGTTACAGACAGAGCCGGATTGGTAAAAGGAGCGCAACGATTAACTAATAAAGCTATGGAAGCCGTTGTGGATGATCTTCCTCAGGGCAATAGTCCAAGATCAGTTAGTATATGGGTAAAATTAAATGATATTGCTTCTGCAAATTATATTTGGGGTTATGGTACAGCTTATAATGCACAATACTGTGGCTTATTACAGCAGGGAACCACTTCTACTAACTCAGATTTAAGTTTGGCTGGTTGGGGAGCTTCTAATGATGTAATTGTTTCTACTCCGATTGCAAAAGATACCTGGTACAATTATACGATAACTTACGAGGGAAAAGTTTCTAAAATATACCGTAACGGAGAATTATTAAAATCTGTAGATGGAATTACACGTGCTACAAAAGGGAATATTTTTAGACTTGGGGAAATAAATACAACAGTGGGTATTAATGCTGATATAGACGACTTAAAAATCTATGATGTGGCTTTGACTGCCGAGCAGGTTTTGGCATTGTACAATAGCTCTAAACCTGTTAGAATAGCTGCTGTTGAACCGGCAACTACTGCAAAAACAATAAAAAAGGCCGCGGTTAAATCAAAAACTGGTACAAAGCCTACTTCTCCAACAATTATTGCACCGGCGGATCTTAATGACGTCGCGAAAAATGTTGAAGTGTTCTCACAAGGAGAGAAGATTTATGGAAACGATAATAATACAATCAGTATAAGTAATCTTCCTGAAGGAACCTATTTGTTGAAAATAACAAACGCAACTTCAAAAAAGATAACTTCAAATTAAAAAGAACATTTTATTTTTTAGTGAATATTACTTGTTTTTTATTTAGTCTCAGTTTATTTTTTTTAGATAGTAAAGGCCTTGTAAAGTTTTGCTTTAGGTGGCCTTTTAATTATTTCTTTGATGTAAAAAAAAATTTTGTAAAGATGTTTTTACAAATGGTAATAACAATGTCATTTAGTTTTGATTTTTATTAATTAAAATAAGAATATCGTACTTATACTCAATAGTAGTTTGGTAACTTTGAATAAAATTTATATTTTTAACAAAAAATATGAAACTACAGTTGAATTTTTAAATGGATTTAATTATTAATTTTTATTAATTGATTGCTATGTAGTTTTAATTTAGTTTGTGCATTATATTATAATTTGGTGTTTGTAAGAACACTTTTTAAAATCCCCTAAAATCTGTTACATATGAAAAAATTATTACTGACATTACTGTTTGTAAGTTTTTTAAATACGAATGCCCAAAATCCGGTTCAGGAATTCAATTTCAATGGAAATTTGAACAATACCGATAATACAATCTCATTTTTAGGTACTCCTAATTTTGTAAATGACAGAATGGGAGTCGCAAAAGGAGCACAGCGCCTCACTAACAAAGCGTTGCAGGGTGTAGTAGGAGATCTTCCTCAAGACAACAAACCCAGATCAATATCTATTTGGATAAAATTTAATACTATTGCTTCGTCAAATTATATTTTTGGATATGGAAGCGCAGTAAATACCCAGTATTTTGGTTTATTACAACAGGCGGCATCATCAGGAAATTCAGATTTAAGTCTTGTAGGATGGGGAGATACAAATAATACTATAGTTTCAGTTCCTCTTGCAAAAGACGTTTGGTATCAATATAGTGTGACTTATGATGGTAGTAAATCAAAAATATACCGTAATGGAGAATTATTAAAATCGGTTGAAGGAGTTTCGCGCTTAACAAAAGGATATATTCTGAGATTAGGTGCGTTGAATGGTACGGTTGGGATTAATGCTGATGTCGATGATCTTAAAATATACAGCGTTGCAATGACAGATGAGCAAGTTATGGAATCTTATAATAGTTCGAAACCAACTACTCCAGCTGTAACGGAAAATGCTCAGTCTTCTAATGCAATAAAAAAAGCTAGTCCTGCAAAAGCTGTAGTTGCTGCAAAATCGTTACCGTCTGCTTCGGCAAGTACTACTGAAGCAAATACTGGTTCTAAAACTGTTGAGGTTTTCTCGCAAGGAAAAAAAATAGCCGGAAGTAATGCTTCTAATATTGGAGATTTACCGGAAGGAACATATTTGATTAAAGTGACAAATAATCCTTCTAAAAAGTAAATTACAATATAAATCAAATCTTAAATTGGATTTCTAATTGCATTTTGTATTAGAACTTGATTTAAGTTTTTGCAAATAGAAAAACGCCTTCTGATTTAGAGAAGGCGTTTTTTATTATTTCTTTTTTTGCTGTCCCGGAGCATATGCTTTTGCACTTTTGCTTCCAGACATTTTTTTAGCTTGTCCTGGTGGAATTTTGCCAGAACTGCTATGGTGTACATGAGTACTACATCCAACAACACTAACGACTACAAATAAAACTACCATAACTATTACGGCAACTTTAGTATATTGAGAGTTTTTCATAAATATCTTTAATTTCTTGTTTCGGAGCAAATATATGAGATAATATGCTTTTTAAACGATCCAGAGCTTATTTAGAGTATATATAAACAATGAGAGGGAACAAAAATCCTTGAGAAATTAGACATCTTTCTTGCACTGAAAATAGTTGCTATTTTTATATTGCCTTACACTAAGTTTATTCTAAAAAAAAAGCCTTCTAAAATCAGAAGGCCATTTTTTTAACTAATTACGCTGATTACTATAAAAAGAACTACTAGTAATATTACAGCATATCTTGTGATTTTTGAGGCTTGCATAAAGTTATATTTAAATTAATTTGTTGCTGAGATTAGCAAATATAATTTTTTATTTGAATCTGTAAGGTTAAAATTTATAAATAAAAAAAGCCCTGGAAAAATCCAGAGCTTTGCTATATCGTATGTGAGAAATATTACGCTTCTTGCATAGTATGGTAAACGTTCATCACATCATCATCTTCTTCAATTTTTTCGATTAGTTTTTCAACGTCAGCGATTTGAGCTTCAGTAAGTTCTTTTGTGATTTGCGGAATACGCTCAAAACCAGAAGATAAAATCTCAAGACCTCTGTTTTCCAGTTCTTTTTGCAAAGCACCAAAACTTCCAAAAGGAGCATAGATTAAGATTCCGTCTTCGTCTTCAAAAACTTCTTCGGCACCAAAATCAATTAGTTCAAGTTCTAATTCTTCAGGATCCAGATTACCTTTTGCAATTCTGAAATTACAAGTATGGTCAAACATAAACTCAACAGAACCCTGAGTTCCCATTGTACCGTTGCATTTATTAAAATAGCTGCGAATGTTGGCTACAGTTCTATTATTGTTGTCAGAGGCAGTTTCAATCAAAATCGCAATTCCGTGAGGAGCATATCCTTCAAACAAAATCTCTTTATAGTTGGCAGTATCTTTATTACTTGCATTTTTTATCGCGCGCTCTACATTGTCCTTAGGCATGTTAGCGGCTTTTGCATTTTGTATTACAGCTCTTAATCTAGAATTGGCGTCAGGGTTAGGACCGCCTTCTTTAACAGCCATAACGATGTCTTTACCAATTCTGGTAAATGTTTTGGCCATTGCTGACCAACGTTTCATTTTTCTTCCTTTTCTAAATTCGAACGCTCTTCCCATTTCTAATTTTTAGTTTTGAGATGCAAAAATACGGTTATTCCTTTTTTTAGCAAAATCAATTGTATTCTTTTTTAAATTATGTTTTG
>Ga0247810_10001784_pt1 | contig 12847 bp, 15 predicted proteins | sample UWRJL119311C1_FD_179918 | JGI IMG/M metagenome (GOLD analysis project Ga0247810, IMG submission 179918) | Plant litter microbial communities from Arlington Agricultural Research Station in Wisconsin, United States - UWRJ-L119-311C-1 | ecosystem: Environmental > Terrestrial > Plant litter >...
CGCTCGGTAATTTCGGCCGGATCAGCGATTCTTTCCGCGAAGGCCGTATCGCTATGTGGATGAAGCTGCTGCACATGTGGAAATCCAGGCCGCTGCTTGGCTATGGTCCGAGCAAGGAAGTGTTTTGCCGCCATCACTGGTACCCCGAAGGCGAATACATCCTGATGCTCTGGCGCTACGGAATCGTCGGATTGATCGCCTATCTTGCATGGATCCTGAATCCGCTGACCCAGGCCTACGCAAAATTCAAAACAGGGAACGTGATGGCTTTCAGGCTCGTCGCATTTACAGTCGTTCTTCTTACAGGCGCTGTAACGAACGTTCCCACACTCGATTTTTCGCTCCTGATGCAGTTTTCTATGATGTTTGGCCTATTTTTGGGCCTGCACGGGAAAATAATTAAAGAGGAAGTATATGCGTAAATTGCTGGTAATTGGCTCAGATACCAATCATACCTATAATTACATTGAGCTGATCCGGGATGCTTTCGATGAGATCGAGCTGATCACGGATAAAAAGCGCGAAGGACTTCCTTATGCTATTCATGAGGTTGGTTTCAGCCTTCGCAGCCTTTCCGACTTAAAAGATTCACCGAAGAAAATTGCAGCGATTACAAAACGCTTTCAGCCGGATGTTATTCATATTCACCAGGCTAACAGTTATGCTTTTTATACCCTTCGTGGTATTCGTAAGCTGGGAATTCCTGTTGTGCTAACGGCTTGGGGAAGCGATATCCTGCTCCTTCCTGGCAAAAGCTTCCTGCTGAAGCAAATGGTGAAATACAGCCTGAAACACGCCACTGTTTATACGTCCGATTCAACCTTTATGGCGGAGGAAATGAGAAGGTTGGTTCCGTCGAAAAAAATGGACATTCTCATTGCTAATTTCGGAATTTCCATCACTCCTGTTGAAAAGCCGAAAGAACCTGTTTTCTATTCCAACAGGCTGCACAAGCCTTTATACCGCGTAGATAAGATCATTGCAGCTTTCGCAAAATTCCTGGAACACGACCGCAAAGAAAACTGGAAGCTGGTCATTGCAGCAACCGGTGAAGAAACGGCCAGCCTGGAAAAACAATGCGCGGCTGCCGGCATCAGCGATCGTGTTGAATTCGTCGGCTGGCTCGATAAAGAGCAAAATGCCAATTGGTATGCCAGGGCACGCTATTTTGTTTCTATTCCCGAAAGCGACGCAACGGCGATCAGCCTCCTGGAAGCGATGGCCAGCGGATGCATTCCGGTACTTTCCGATCTTCCGGCTAATAAAGAGTGGATCCGCAACGGAGAAAACGGGATCATCGTTGAGGATGTCGACACCGATTTCCTTTCTTCGGTTTTTGAGGTCGATGCTGAAAAAGCGGATCGTGTAAACAAAGAGCTCATTGCTGCTCACGGAACAAAGGAAGCGAACAGGCAGAAATTCCTGAGCCTTTACGAAAAGCTGCCGAAACGCAAATGATAAAAGTCTGTCATATTACCTCGGTTCACAAGTGGAACGATACGCGCATTTTCTTCAAGGAATGTGTGTCGCTTGCCAGGGCCGGGTATGATGTGACGCTCGTAGCGCCAAATGCACCGGAAGCCACTGTCGAAGGTGTGAAAGTGGTAGCCGCAAAAGCAACATCCGGCAGCCGGATCGCACGAGCAACTATCGTGAGTGCACGGGTATGTGCAAAAGCTTTCCGGACAAAAGCAAAGATTGTTCACTTTCACGATCCGGAGCTGATCTGGGTGGGTCTGATCCTGAGATTATTCGGCCGGAAAGTAATCTTCGATATTCACGAGAACATTGCCGCACAGATCAAAGTGAAGCAGTGGATCCCGGCACGGAATCTCGTAGCAAAGCTCTACGGCATTTTCGACTGGATCGCAGCGAAATGTTTTTACCTGGTGCTGGCAGAAGATTCTTACCTGCCGATCTATGATAAGCTCACGAAAGAAAAGAACGTAGCCATTGTGCTCAATCTGCCCGATATTGCGCAGTTCGAAAAGCTGGCCCCGACTGTCAGAAGCTCTTCGCCCAATGGTATTCTTTACATTGGCGGCGTCACGAAAGTACGTGGGATCTTTGAAATGACCGAAGCCATCCGCCTGTTGAAAGACCGTGGGATCGACGTTCATTTTCATTGCGTGGGACCGGTTTCACCCGGGATAATCGAACAGCTCGAAGCCACGGAAACTTACCGTGAAGTGAAAAGCTCCATTACGTTCTACGGCCCGATTCCCGTTTACGAAGCTTACCGGAAAGCGGAAGTCTGCAAAGTGGGCGTTTCCATTCTTCACCCGATTGAAAATTACCTGCATTCCTATTCGACCAAGATCTTTGAATACATGGCAACCGGACTTCCGTTCGTTGTTTCCGATTTCGGGTTGTACCGTTTTGTTGAAGAAAAGGAAGTGGGCTTACTCGTAGATCCCTTGGATCCGGAATCCATAGCCGCACAGATCGGACGTCTGCTCACCGATGAACAGTTGTGGATGCGCTTATCCGAAAACGGGAAAAGAGTCGTGAAATCCGATTATTCGTGGGAGTCCCAGGAAGCGAAGCTGCTGCGGTTTTATCAGTATATTGCCCCAAAATCCAAAAACAGCTGATGTTGAAGCAACGGACATATGCCGAATGGTTTTCCCTGGTAATGGGGGCGATGATCTGCATACAGCTGGTGATCCCGAAAACAATAGCAATCGCTTTTATAGTGATCCTGGCACTGGTAATTGCCGGGATTGTAAAGAAAGAGCTCATCTTTAAGCTCAATAGCTTTATGGTGTGCTTCGTGCTGCTTTATGCTGCTTATGCGATCGGATGCTTCTTTACGCATCACTGGAACTGGGCTTCGCATTACCTCGAATCGAAGCTTTCCTTCGTTTTCTTTCCTATCCTCTTCTCTTTCAGGTTGAAACAGTCCTTTTCGCTCAGACCGGTTACGCTTGGACTGATTGCAGCCAATGTGATCCTGGTGATCATCGGTCTGAAAACCGGGTTGGCGTATTACAGCCTTACGCATGATGCCAAAGAAGCTTTTACGAGCGTTTACTTTTCGCCCGTTCATCATCCGACCTACCTGGCGGCATTCAATCTCTTCACGCTTGCCGCCTGCTGGTATGGTCATTTTCAACGCTGGAAAGGTTTTAACAGGATCACTGTCGTTGTTTTTACATTGTTTTCGATCGTCGTTCATGTGTTGTGCCTGTCACTTGCCGGTTTATTGCTCCTCACGATTGTGGCCGGAGTGTTCATTCTTTACATGGTAGCGAAACGCTTTGGAAGATGGGCCGCTGCAGGAATGATCGCCGGGGTTCCCATTGTATTAGTTGTGCTTTTTCTATCGATCCCAACGATTGGCGGAGAAGTAAAGGATCTTGGAAACGCGGTATCACATTACGCAGAAAGCCCGAACAGGTTCGTTTTCGAAAAAACTGGCTATCGTTCGGGGGGTGAGGTCCGCCTGATCATGTGGACCGTTAGCACAATGGAATTCATGCAACACCCGATGGGAGTCGGAACCGGGAACGTGGATGAATACCTTGGCTATCGTCTTTACAAGTCGAATCAGCAGGAAATGGTCCCGAAAGAGTACAATCCGCACAACCAGTACCTCCAGACAGCGGTTGAGATCGGCGTTTTCGGACTCCTGATTCTGCTTTCCATCCTTGTTTCAGGCTTTCGCTTTGCCCGGAAGCATAAGAACTGGCTGCTGCTCATCTGCCTGGCCGCTCTGGTGTTCAACTGTTTGTTCGAATCCATGTTGCAGCGCAATAGCGGGATCGTGTTTTTCACCTGGATCCCCTGCCTGCTGATCGTTTACTCGAATTCGAAGTTGTCAGGAAAAACAAACGATCCTCAGCAACCAATAACCGTTTCATAAATGCAGCCGTTAAAATTGACAGTCGTTATTCCGTGCAGGAACGAAAAGCCATTCATTCGTGAGTGCGTAACGGCCATTTTTGCGTGCGATCTTCCCGAAGCTGTTCAAATGTCGGTTTTTGTGGTCGATGGAATGAGCGACGACGGAACCGTTGAAGAGATCCGGCAGCTGCAAACGGAATTCCCGGGACTGCACATGGTCGAAAACAAAGCCCGGCTGACTCCTTTTGCCTTCAACCTCGGCATTTATGCGGGAGGAAGAGCGGATTATGTTCAGATCGTTGGTGCAAGGCACATCCTGTCGAAGAATTACCTTTCCCGCTGCCTGGAGATCCTCCAACAAGATCCTGCTATCTGGTGCGTTGGTGGCAGGCTGATCAACGAATACCTGAACGAGGCCGGAAAGATCATTTCGCTGGCCATGAATACGTCTTTCGGAATGGGCCTGGGCAATTTCCGCGTACTGGAGCAATCCGGGTTCACAGACACTGTAACCAGCCCGATGTACCCTTATGAAGTGTTTGAAAAAATCGGCTTTTTCGACGAAGAGCTGGTAAGGAACCAGGACGATGATTTCAACTTCCGGGTTACCAAAGCCGGCGGGAAAATCTGGTTCGAGCACGCCATTTTTCTTAAGTATTACGTGCGCGGAAGCCGTCCGAATTTATGGCGGCAGTTCAACCAGTATGGTTACTGGAAAGTCTTTGTCAACCGCAAGCACGGCGCAGTAACAACAATGCGGCAACTGGTTCCGCCTGCTTTCGTATTATTCCTGTTTTCTGTTCCGTTGTGGTTTCTTATTCATTGCACGCTTGGCCTTGTAGCTGCAGGATGTGTGCTGCTTTACGCTTTGCTGGGATTGGGAATAGCTTTCCGTGTTGCAGATAAAAAGAGTGAGGTACTTGCCATTTGGATCACTTTCCCGGTTCTGCACATCAGTTATGGATTGGGTTATTTGAAAGGCATTATCCGTTTCCTGGTCCTGCGAAAACAACCCTCTAAAGGTGCAGAGCGTTTGTCGAGATAAAATCCTATATTGCGTCAAAATAACCGGTTGAGCAGCTACTTTAAATTCACTTTTCTCCTTGCTTTTCTGCTGGCGATTCCTTCCTGTACGATGGAAAAGCGCCTGTACCAAAAAGGTTATCACCTGGAATGGAAAAAGAAGCATTCCGGAACGCATTCCCGTGAAACAAATGATCTGGTAAGTGCCGGAGAAACGGAAGATCCACTGGAAATACCGGTTGAAAAGCAGGAAGCTGCCCAAACTGAAGCAGAAAAAACAGCCGATCTTTCCAGCAGCGAAGAAACACGAACAACCCATTCGGATAGATACAGATTTTTAGCAACGGAATCCGAAGCTCCGCCTGGTGATGATACTGTTTTGGTGCAATCTCCGGATCCGCAAACACTAAACCCGGAAGAATCAACGGAGCTTCGTGCTTATAACAATGCGACACTTCTTATAGCGGCGCTTTTGGTTGCTTTAATTGCTGTTGTCGTGGTCAGGCTGATTATAGTGGTTAGTGCTCCTGCGGGCCTTCTGGGGATATTCCTGTTTCTGATCCTTGCTTTGTTCGTACTTTCCGCTATTCTGATAGCGATGCTGTTCATAAGATACCGCAACCGTCCGGATAGGGCGAGAGAATGGGAGCTGGAAAAAGAAAAAAGCATAGGCAACGGATTTAAAAAGGAGAATGAGCCGTTAAGTCACGAAGCTGCCGCATTGAAAAAGTCGAAGAAGAAAAAGCACGCACTCATCTTCTTTGCTGTGCTGGCCGTATTCCTCATAGGAGGATTGCTGATTGGAGAATAAAATCCTATATTGCGTCAAAATAACCGGTTGAACAGCTACTTTAAATTCACTTTTCTCCTTATTTTTCTGCTGGCGATTCCTTCCTGTACGATGGAAAAGCGCCTGTATCAGAAAGGCTATCACCTGGAATGGAAAAAGAAGTATTCCGGAACGCATTCCCGGGAAACGAACGTGCTGGTAGGTGAAGAAGAAATGGAAGATCCACAGGATATACCGGCTGAGAAGAAGCTCCCCCGAACTGAAGCAGAAGAATCACCCGGTCTTCCAGGCAGCGACGAAACAAAAACAACGTATTCGGATAATAACAGGTCTTCAGAAATAGAAGCCGAAGCACCACTCAATGAGGATACGATTTTTGTAATGCCTCCGAATGAAGAGGCGGTGAAAGAAGCACAGGCTCACGAGCTTCGCACTTACGATCATGTAACGGCCTTTATAGTACTTCTGATCCTGGCTCTGATCGTGCTGGCATTCTTAGCAATAAATGCCACTATTACGCAGATGTCCGGGGTAGCTATATTGTTTATGCTTGCGCTGGTTCCGCTGGTTTTTATCCTCATCATAACTGTGGTAGTAAGAGATCAGAATCGCCCGGATAATCCGGATAAGGTGAGAGAGCGGGAAAACAGGAAAAAGAAGGTAAAAGATCCTGAAGAAGAAAAAGAGCAACTAAGTCCGGAAGAAGCAGCAGCGAAAAAATCAAAGATAAAAAAACGCGCACTCGTCTTCTTTGTCGTGCTTTTCACATTTATAGGCGCAATACTGATATTAGGGAATAATTAATCAATAGTCATCGTGATCTGGAAGATCGGTGAACCATTTTTTGCTAGGTGCAATCTACTTTGCGCCTCTTTACTTGTACTTTGTCGCCCTTTTCACTTACTTTTTGGTGCTTTACATTTACTTTTTAGCAGGTTGATTTCACTTTTTCACTATTTGCATTCACTTTGGGCCTCTTTAGTTTTACTTTGGTGCGCTTTGCACTTACTTTTTGGCACTTTACATTTACTTTTTAGCAGGTTGATTTCACTTTTTCACTATTTGCATTCACTTTGGGCCTCTTTACTTTTACTTTGGTGCGCTTTGCACTTACTTTTTGGTACTTTACATTTACTTTTTAGCAGGTTGAAGTCACTTTGTCACTGTTTGTATTCACTTTGTGCCTCTTTTCTATTACTTTGCTGCTCTTTGCACTTACTTTTTTGCTCTTTACACTTACTTTTTGACAGGTTGAATTCACTTAGTGTCTGTAGACATTTACTTTCTTGTACTTTGCTTGTGCTTTCCCCATTCCCCATTCTCTATTCCCCTCTTCTCCATTCCCTCTTTACTAATTTCACTACTTTTACCACAAAATATAAAACATGATCCCTTTTTCTCCCCCAAGAATTGACCAGCGTGTCATCGATGAAGTTACAGCGGCCCTGAAAAGCGGCTGGATCACCACAGGTCCGCGCACCAAAAAATTCGAGAAAGAGATTACGGCCTATTGTGGCAATAAAACAACCGTTGCCGTTAATTCATGGACAGCCGGTATGGAATTGCTCCTTCGCTGGTGGGGAATAGGCGAGGGCGATGAGGTAATTCTTCCCGCATACACCTATTGCGCAAGCGCTAACGTGATCATTCATGCAGGAGCAAAGCCTGTGATGGTCGATCTGAACCCGGAAGATTTTAACCTCAGCGTTGAATCTGTTCGAAAAGCGATCACGCCGCGAACAAAGGCGATCATGGCAGTCGATATTGCCGGTTTTCCCTGCGATTACGATAAATTATACGACCTCATAGAAGAAGTAAAAGGTCAGTTTCAGCCTAAAGGTGCTTTCCAGGAAAAACTGGGGCGTATCCTGCTGGTTGCAGATGCAGCGCATAGCTTCGGAGCAACTTTGAACGGAAAACGCTCCGGGAGCCTGGCCGATCTGACGTGCTTCTCCTTTCACGCGGTGAAAAACCTGTCTACTGCCGAAGGCGGAGCAATGCTCATCAACCTTCCCGACGATTTTGACCACGAGGAGATCTACAAAGACCTTTGCATCAAGATCCTTCACGGTCAGTCGAAAGATGCGCTGGCGAAAGCTCAGAAGGGAAACTGGCGCTACGACGTAGTAGAACCCGGTTTCAAATGCAACATGACGGATATCCAGGCTGCCATCGGTTTGGTGGAGCTCGACCGTTACCAGGAAAACATGGATCGCCGCAAGCTGATCTTTGAACAGTACGATGCCGGTTTTGAGAACGAATCCTGGGCCATTCGCCCGCTTTACAAAACGGAGAATAAGCTGACGTGCTACCATTTATACCTGCTTCGGATTGCCGGCGTAACGGAGGCGCAGCGAGATGCCATCATGCAGCACATTTTCGACCAGGATGTTTCGGTGAATGTGCACTTTCAGCCTTTGCCGATTCTGACCGCCTATAAAACACGGGGCTACGATATCGCGGATTACCCCGAAACCTGGAATAAATACGCGAACGAGATTACCCTGCCTGTTTACTTCGATCTGACAGACGAACAGGTTCAAACCGTTATTGCGGCCGTAAAACACGCCGTGAAACAGGTGATCGGATGATGAAACGCCTGTTCGATCTCTTTGTTGCTTCCCTCATCCTGCTTTGCTTTCTGCCTTTCGGGCTCATCATAGCCATTTGCATTCTGATGGGAAGCAAAGGAGGCATTTTTTACCGCCAGGAACGAATAGGATTGCACGGAAAGCCGTTCAGGCTCTGGAAATTCAGAACAATGCGCAAGGATGCCGACAAGCTGGGAAAGCTCACCGTTGGCATGCGCGATCCGCGGATTACAAAGATCGGCTTGTTCATCCGGAAAGTAAAGCTGGACGAGTTTCCGCAATTTTTAAATGTCCTGAGCGGAGAAATGAGCATCGTTGGCCCGAGACCGGAAGTAGCCGAGTACGTAGCGCTTTACACACCTGAGCAGCGAGCGGTGCTGAATGTTAAGCCCGGAATAACCGATTATGCGTCCCTGGAATATTTCCGGGAGAACGAATTGCTGGGAAGATCAGACGATCCCCGAAAAACGTATATCGAAGAGATCATGCCCGCAAAAATAGCACTGAATAAAAAGTACCTGGAACGACCAACAGTGAGTCACGACCTGAAGATCATGTGGATGACTTTTATGAAGATCATCAGGTGATAAAACTTCACAATTGTTAAATCAACAATCAACAATCAACAATCAACAATCAACAATCAACAATCAACAATCAACTTAGTGCTTGTAAACACTTTTACGCTCATAGAAACCATCCGTGCTTTCGATCAGCAGGAAAACCCACCCGGCCGGGAGCTCGTTCAGAGAGAAACAGTTGTTAGGAAGAGCGGGAAGTTTTAATTCTTTCCCGTTAATGTCATAGAATTCAATGCTTTTGATCTCTTTGGAAGATTTCACCATGAGCAGATCGCTCGTAGGATTCGGGAAACAGCGAAGATCCCATTCAATTCCGGCAGCTTCCACTCCAAAAGGAGATTCTGTCATTTCCTGTCCCGTTACGTGGAACCCGATCAGCATTACTGCTGCAAAAGCAATCCGTTTCATGTGTCGTTTTTTCTTTATAATCAACCAGAGTCTTCCTGGTTACAGATCCACCTGCAGATTTTAAAGATCTACGTGATGAAATCCTCCAACTGTCTTTAATGGAAGAATAAAAATCCGCCTTCATCTGCAAAATCTGCGGGAGCTATTGTAGATTAGCAGTATGAAAGTTATCAAGCTCTCCGAAGCAAATGCCGATTTTTTCGACCGTGTATACGAGGTGGTGAAGCTCATCCCGGAAGGCCGTGTGACTTATTATGGAGCAATAGCCAATTACCTCGGTGCGAAGCGTTCTTCCAGGATGGTTGGATGGGCCATGAACGCCGCTCATGTGAAACCGGAAATTCCTGCTCACCGGGTAGTAAACAGGAATGGTCTGCTGACAGGCAAAATGCATTTCGGTGATCCGGATGCCATGGAAAACCTCCTGAAAAAAGAAGGAATCGAAGTGAAAAACGACCAGGTAGTCCGTTTCAAAGAACTGCTTTGGGATCCTTTTACCGAGCTCGGATTTGATTAAGGGGAAAAATAAGACCCCTCTTCGCTAGATCGTGATCATTGATCTTAAAAGTTTATGAGAATCATCAATGCGAACAAAACGCAACATCTCCAAAATAGTTGCAAATCAGGTGTAGCCCGCGTTTAGGCGGAATAGCTACAGCTGATTTGTCAACGGTTCCATTGTCCGGCACAGGCGGACAGACGGGAATTTTAACTGAGATGTTGCTTGATTTTTTGATTCTTTTGGATCAAGCCAAAAGAACGGATAAAAACGTCCGCCAAGTGGCGGACATTAAGAGCAAGATTTATGTCGTGTACTGGAGAATCGCTGAATCCGTCCGGGTAAACGGCTTAAGGATACTTGGAAATCAGCCTGTCACTAAGCTGCATCTCCTTCACCAGCTCCTGCTTATAGCCGTTCAGCTCCAGGAGAAAAACTTGCTGGTTTCCTGAAATGTGCGCATGGAAATCGATTTCCCGTTTCAATTCCGTTAATTCTCCGACAGACTGCGCGGAAAAATTGTCTGCCATGTTCTTGCGAACTGTAACTTCCTGCCTGATAAGTTCTTTAGCCTGTTTCATGCGATGCTGGTATTCCGATTCGCAGGAGAACAGTGATAGGACAACGGAAGAAAACGATAGTAGTAGTATCATTAATTTCATAGTTCAAAGATAAGTTGTACCAATTTCTCACACAACAATTCTGTTTTATCATAGCATTAAAATATTCATTTGCTGATGCCGAATAGTCGAGACTAATTTAAATCGGCAGGAATTCATGGTTAAAAGGAATCACATCCGTACATTCGTGACATGGTTCTGGTAACGGGTTCAACTGGTCTTCTCGGCTCACACGTAGTGTGTGAATTACTGGCACACAATATCCCTGTGCGCGCGATGTTCCGCACCGAAAACAGGAAAAAACGCATCCTTCAGCTCCTTCATTATTACTTGCCCGAAAAAGCCGCAGAGCTTTATGCCGGAATAGAATGGGTGGAAGCGGATATACTTGACCTGGTGAGCCTCGAAGATGCTATGACCGGCTGCGAAAAAGTCATTCACTGTGCAGCGCTCGTTTCTTTTCACCGTAGAGATTTCTGGGAATTATTCGAATACAACCGCGGTGGAACGGCAAATGTTGTTAATACGGCCCTGCATCTCGGGTTGAAGCAACTCGTCTACGTGTCTTCAACAGCGGCTGTCGGCAGTGATTCGCTTCAGCATGATCCTATTCGCAGGGAAACCAATAAGTGGAACCCGAATGAAAAAGTAAGCGGCTATTCGCTTTCGAAATACAGCGCTGAAAAAGAAGTCTGGCGGGGAACAGAAGAAGGTCTGAATGCTGCAATAGTGAATCCCAGCGTAATGTTCGGCCCCGGAAACTGGGATGAAAGCTCGCTCAAGATCATGCGGACCCTCCAAAGTGGTTTACGCTTCTATACACCGGGAGGAAATGCTTTCGTGGACGTAAGAGACGTGGCCACTGTGATCAGGAAGCTGCTGGAGGCGGACGTAACAGCTGAACGCTACCTCGTTACCGGGCAGAATGCTTCTTTCAAAGAATTATTCGACGTGATCTGCGAACAGCTGAAAGTGAAGGCTCCGCATCTGAAAGCGGGATCCGTATTAACAGGATTTACCTGGAGGCTGGCCGGGATCTGGGCAAGACTTACCGGCAAACGTCCCACCATCACCAAAGAATCTGCCGGAAGCGCGCAAAGAACCACGCTCTATTCCTCCGAAAAAGTGCTGAAACAATTCCCCGATCTTCATTTCCACACAATGGAGGAAATGATCGCCAATACGATCAAGGGCAAGCTGGAAAACGAATAAAGCGAGAAATTCCCCTGGTAAATCAACCTATCTTCATAAAAGAAATCTCCATGTGCTCCTGCGTAACCGCTTTGTAAGAACCTTTCATCTATGTGAATCTGCTATCTGTGGTCAGCAATCACACAGCTCATCAAAAGAATACCTATGGTCTATGTGGTTAATCTTCCTCGTAGCTGGATTTCAGGTCACTGTTGATCTGCTCTATGTAGTTAAGGATTTTCTCCCGACCGAATTTTGATTCCGCAGAAGTCGTATAAACAGGTGGCAGCTCCGCCCACATTTTGAGCATTTCTTTCTTATAAACAGCCAGGTTTTTCTGAAGCGCCGAGCTGGAAAGCTTATCGATCTTGGTAAAGACCATTGAGAATGGAAGACCCTGCTCTCCGCACCAGCCCATGAATTCGATATCGATCTTTTGTGGCTCGAGACGGCTGTCAAGCAGTACGAAAATGTTGATCAGCGTTCTTCTCTTCGTCAGGTAATCCGCGATAAAAGCTTCCCACTTGTTGCGGTTTTGCTTCGAAGTTCGCGCATATCCGTAACCGGGAAGATCGACCAGGTACCACTCATCATTGATCATGAAGTGATTGATCAATTGCGTTTTTCCGGGAGTTCCGGAAGTTTTTGCCAGGTTCTTATGATCCGTCAGCATGTTGATAAGCGAAGACTTCCCAACATTCGAGCGACCGATAAATGCATACTCGGGCTTCCCGTCTGTTGGTCCTTTTGTTACATCCGTATTACTGATGACGAATTTCGCTTCCTTGATGATCATAATGCTGTATTTGCCACAAAAGTACCGAAAACAAGACAGTTTCCGGTTATAAAGGTCAACACGGTGAGCCGTAAGAAGCATTCCTCCGTATCTTTGGCCCCGGTACTATGGAAAAGGAAAGCAATTTCTGCGGAAAATTACACGAAGACTGATGGAAATTCAGATCCTCTTCGAAGACGCCTGGTGCCTCATCGTCAACAAGCCCGGAAATGTGCTGGTCCATCATTCCTTCTATGCGAGAAACCTGGAAGACGAAGAGCAATCGCTCGTTCAGCTGCTGAGAAATCAGGGATTCGAAGCTCCCGTTCCCGTTCACCGGCTCGACAGGAAAACCTCGGGCGTGTTGTTGCTGGCAAAAGAGAAGGTACATGTGAAAGCATTCCAGCAGCTCTTCGATGAGCAGAAGATCAGTAAAAAATACCTGGCTTTGCTGCGCGGACACGTGCAGGAATCGGGAGAAATAGATTCGCCGGTTAAAAATGATCGTGGCAATTATAAAGAA
>Ga0247810_10001788_pt1 | contig 12817 bp, 12 predicted proteins | sample UWRJL119311C1_FD_179918 | JGI IMG/M metagenome (GOLD analysis project Ga0247810, IMG submission 179918) | Plant litter microbial communities from Arlington Agricultural Research Station in Wisconsin, United States - UWRJ-L119-311C-1 | ecosystem: Environmental > Terrestrial > Plant litter >...
AAGCCAAAGACTATTATTGGATTACGTTCCATCTAAAGACAAAGCCCAAAACTAAGATATTCTCATTATGAAAAAATCAATATTTATATTATCAAGCTTGTTCTTAACTCTTATTATGCAAGGACAAATCATACCACAACCAAAATCCGGAACAGCACCGACCATAAAAATCGGCAAACCGGAAACTTTTGAACTGAAAAACGGTTTAAAAGTAATGATCGTAGAAAATCACAAACTACCAAGAGTCTCTTTTAACCTTTCTATCGACAATGCTCCATATGCAGAAGGTGATAAAAAAGGAGTTGCAACACTACTTAGTTCTTTAATTGGTGAAGGAACCACTAAAGTTTCTAAAGACGAATTCAACGAAGAGATTGATTTCCTTGGCGCAAGCATCAACTTCTATTCAAGCGGAGCGAATGCCAATACATTGTCTAAATACTCAGCAAGAGTAATGGAATTAATGGCCGACGGTGCATTAAACCCTCTATTCACTCAAGAAGAATTTGACAAACAAAAAGCCAAATTGATTGAAGGCCTTAAATCCGACGAAAAAAACGTTTCAGCTGTTTCAGAAAGAGTTAACGGTGTTCTTATTTACGGCAAAAACCACCCATCTGGCGAATATACCAGCGAAGCTACATTAAACAATGTTACTCTTGCTGATGTAAAAGCAAACTACAACACTTACTTCGTTCCTGGAAACGCATACCTGATCATTGTTGGTGATGTTAAGTTTAAAGAAACTAAGAAATTAGTAGAAAAACTATTCGGTTCCTGGAAAAAAGCGACAGCTCCTGCCATCGCTTACGCAGACCCTAAAGACGTACAGTATTCTCAAATCAACTTCGTGGATATGCCAAATGCTGTACAGTCTGAAGTTACCGCTGTAAATCTTTCTAACCTGAAGATGACGGATCCTGATTATTTCGCCGCTATCGTAGCGAACCAAATTCTTGGTGGTGACTTCAACAGTTACATCAATATGAACCTTAGGGAAGCACACGGATGGACATACGGAGCCCGATCAAGCATCTACGGAGACAAATACATCTCTAACTTCGAAGCCTCAACTCAGGTAAGAAATGCAGTTACAGACAGTACTGTTGTAGAGATGTTCAAAGAGATCAACAAAATCAGAACTGAAAAAGTTGCCGATGATATGCTTGCTAATGTAAAGGCAGGATACGTAGGCCGTTTTGTTATGCAGGTTCAAAAACCTCAGACTATCGCAGGTTATGCATTGAAAATCCAGACTCAGGGCCTTCCCGCAGATTTCTACGAAAACTACATCAGAAACATCAACGCAGTTACTGCAGACGACGTTTTAAGAGTTGCCAAGAAATACTTCCTTGCAGATAACACACGTGTAATCATTGTAGGTAAGGGTACAGATGTGTTACCTGGACTTGAAAAACTTAAAACTCCAATCTTCTATTTTGACAAATACGGTAATCCAACAGAAAAACCGGCTGTTAAAAAAGATGTTCCTGCTGGCGTAACGGCCAAAACAGTACTTACATCATACATTAACGCTATTGGTGGTGAAAAAGCCTTAAAAGCAGTTAAAACACTACACGTTAAAGCTTCCGGAACTATCCAGGGACAAACAGTAGGTTATGAGAAAAAAGCTTCTTCTGCTAACAAGATAATAGAATCTTTATCCGTAGCCGGACAATCCATGAAAAAAGTATTCGACGGAAAAACGGGATACCAGGCTCAAGGAGCACAAAAAATGCCTATCCCTGCTGAAGAATTAGCCGAAATGAAATACGAGGCTAATCCTTTTCCTGAATTGGCAATGCTAAACAACCCTGCACTTAAAGTTACAGGTATCGAAAACTTTAACGGTTCAGATGCGTATGTAATCAAAGACGGTGAGAGCTCATTATTATTTGACGTTAAGTCAGGCTTAAAAGTTGCCGAAAGTTCTGAAGTAGAAACTGCTCCAGGTACTAAAACAACAGTATCAACTCCGTACAGCGATTACCGCGAAGTAAAAGGTATTAAATTCCCTTACAAAACGACTTTAAACATCGGTATCGATATTGAATTGACGGTATCTGACATCAAAATCAACGAAGGCGTAACCGACGCTGACTTCAAATAGTCTATACACCAAGCATACTTTAGAACGTAAATTCTAACTCAGCTTTCAAAATTAAGGGCCGTCTTCTCAGACGGCCCTTTTTATTTATCCAATAAGAGTGGTATTGTTTGACCTGCATCGGCCAGCAATACAAGATCAATTACTTTTTAGCCGACAAATAAACGCCTAACAATATAATAAACGCTCCTATCAACTGTACCCCACTGAGCATTTCATTATTGAACAAACCCCAAAAGAAAGCCACAACAGGAATCAGATAAGTGACTGAAGTAGCAAATACAGGTGAAGAAATCTGTATCAGCTTAAAGAAAACAATATTGGCTATCCCTGTACCCGCCACACCTAATATCACAATATACCAGACTGACCGCTGTACTTTTTCCACTTCCATTACATCAAAAAAACCAGTACAGCCTAATATAATCAAAGCTGGCACAAGAAGCACCGCAAAGTTTCCCGTAGATATACTCAAAGGAGTCAGATTGGACAGATACTTCTTGATCAGGTTCACATTTGTTGCATAACACAACGATGCTATCACAACCAATATCGCATAATAGTAATTCTGCCCCGGATTATTGGTCGCTCCGTCAAATACCAATACTAAACTTCCTGCCAAACCTATTACTACCCCAAAAACCTGCCTGCGCTGAAATCCGAGCTTAAAGAACAATATCCCAAGCACTAATGTATTTAATGGCGTAAGCGAGTTTAAAACAGCACTGATTGTACTGCTGATCTGCGTTTCCGCTATAGCAAATAAATAAGCAGGTATCCCAGTACCAAATACAGAGGTCAAAGCAATATATTTCCATTGTCCCTGGGGTATCTTCGGCAAAGTCTTAAAACCTATAATCAATAAGAAAAGCGCCGCAAAGATAATCCGTAAAGATCCCAACTGAAAAGGGGTCAATCCCTCAAGCCCCTTAAATATCAATATAAAAGAACTACCCCAAATCAACGCCAAGACTGTCAGCAAAACCCATTTAATATTCTTCGTTTCCATTTTAAGCTTTATTTAACGTGCCAAAATTCCGCTATTTTAACGACTTCCAACTTCTTTTTTCACTAATTTTGTAATCCAAATAGTAACAAGCTTTGTCTTCAATAAATTAAAAAATAACAACATGAATTTTATCAAGTCAATTGTAGCATTAGCTATCGCAGGTACACTGTTCACAAGCTGTAAGGATACGGCGAAAGAACCAGCTCCTGAAGCCACAACCACCAATACAACCGCTGCTGTTGAAAAAACCGCTCCGGTAGGAAAAGTAGAAACAGCCAGTTTTACAATAGAAGGAATGAGCTGCGCAGTAATGTGTGCTGCCAAAATCGAAAAAGAACTTGCTGCTATGGACGGTGTCCAAAACGCCAAAGTAGATTTCGAAAAGAAAACAGCAACAGTAGAATACGATAACGCAAAACAATCACCTGCAAAACTGGTTGAAAAAGTAGAATCTGTAGCTGGCGGAAAGACCTACAAAGTATCAAACGTAAAATCTACAGCAGATCACGCCTAAACAATTGGCATCAAACAATCCCTGATGCTAGCGCATAAAAAAACCGCCATTCTCACGAATGGCGGTTTTTTATTAATCTTGTATTTCAGTTCCCTTACTGTCGAAGAAATGATATTCCAAATACGTGTAAGCGTCACGCGGTATAATTTTAATCCATTTTTTGTGCTCAAAAAACCATTTTGAACGCATTGATGGAAACCCTTGGGATAAATAGGCTGCCACAAACGGATGTACATTAAGTACAATCTTTTTATGGAGCTTTAATAATCTTTCCAGATCGGAGGCTATCTTGTCAATAATCAATATAGGAGCTTCAATTTCCCCATGTTCATTGTTGGGGTCTTCTTCTCTCGTTTTGATATTGACTTCCGGCCTTACTCTTTGTCTTGTTATCTGCACCAGCCCAAATTTGCTCGGCGGCAGGATCTTATGCTTGGCCTTATCATCACTCATTTCCTCTTTTAGGAAATCAAACAGCACTTTCCTGTTCTCGGGATTCGACATATCGATAAAATCGACCACAATAATTCCGCCCATATCTCTCAAACGCAATTGTCTGGCGATCTCTGCTGCGGCTATCATATTCACTTCCATTGCGGTATCTTCCTGATTCGTGGCTTTATTCGAACGATTTCCACTATTCACGTCTATAACGTGCAAAGCTTCAGTATGTTCTATTATAAGGTAGGCACCTTTGCTCATCGAAACGGTCTTACCGAACGAAGTTTTGATCTGTCTCTCTATGTTATATTTCTCGAAGATAGGCGTGTCGTTAGATTGATAATGCTTTACTATAGATTGTTTTGAAGGAGCAATTTCCTGCACATAATCCTTCGTTTGATAATACAACTCTTCATCATCTATATGAATACCACTAAAGGTATCGTTAAAAACGTCTCTCAGAATCGAAGAAGCCCTATTGAGCTCCCCCAAAACCTTGGACGGATGATGAGCAGTTGGTAATTTTTTACACATTCCCGACCATCTGTCGAGTAATGTTGTCAGATCTTTTTCTAACTCAGCTACTTTTTTGCCTTCGGCTACTGTACGGACAATAACACCGAAACCTTTCGGCTTAATGGATTGTACGAGTCGTTTAAGACGCTCTTTTTCTTCTTTGGATTCGATCTTTTGTGATATCGAAACTCTGTCAGAAAAAGGAACGAGAACAATAAACCTACCAGCTAGAGAAAGCTCTGAGCTAATTCTTGGACCCTTGGTAGATATAGGTTCTTTTACAACTTGTACTAAAATGGACTGGTTGGCACTGAGCACGTCAGTAATCACCCCATCTTTGTTGATCTCCTTTTCAAACTGAAAGTTTTTCAAAGTGAAATCTTTTATTTTACCTGCGCTTACAAGCTTAATGAACTTCAATTGTGAAGATAAATTGGGACCCAAATCGTGATAATGTAAAAAGGCATCTTTTTCAAAGCCAACATTTACAAAAGCAGCATTTAACCCAGCAACTGGTTTTCTAATCTTGGCAATAAATATATCGCCAACCTGGAAATTGCTTTTCTCTTCTTCCTTGTGTAATTCAATTAGTTTTCCATCTTTTAATAAGGCAAAATCTACGGCTTCAGAACTTGATCTGATGATTAATTCTTTATTCACACTGTAAATTTTTATCCGCACAATCAATTTTAGACAGTAAATCTAAAAATTTGGGATTTGTAAAAAACCCTAAACCTCAAACTAAACCTCTAAAATCCAACAGTACAGATGGATTAAACAATAATTTAAACAGGTATTGAACCCGGCGAAAATAAGACAATAGAAAAAAAAGAGTCAAGGACAAAGATTGTAAAGTCTTGATTCTTGATTCTTTCTTCTTCATCTCTCTTTTCAATTTCAATGAACGTTTAAAAAGAAAAAAGTAGTTTAAAACTACTTTTTCTTCTTGTGGCGGTTAGCTCTCGCTCGTTTTTTACGTTTGTGAGTAGCTACCTTATGTCTTTTTCTCTTTTTACCACTTGGCATAATCGTTTAGATTTTTGGTGATTAATAATTAGTTTTTATTTTGCTTCGTTATTCGTTTTTACTCCTTCAACAAAAACCTTAGCCGGTTTAAATGCTGGAATATTGTGTGCAGGGATTTTAATTGTAGTGTTTTTGGAAATGTTTCTTCCAGTTTTCTCAGCTCTAGTTTTGATAATAAAACTTCCGAATCCTCTCAAGTAAACATTGTCTCCCGTTTCAAGAGAATTCTTTACTTCTTCCATGAATGTTTCAACAGTGGCCTGAACGTCTCCTTTTTCAAGACCCAATTTTTCTGAAATCTTCGCTACGATATCTGCTTTCGTCATTTTCTTTCTTATTTATATTGGTAATATTTTTTGAGGTTGCAAATATATGAATTTAAAAAACAATTATTCAATCATAAAAGATTAAAATTTAATAACATAAACTTTTATTTTTGCTAACCAATTCTTAATTATGAGTTTCACTAAGTTGTTAGTCCAATGGTATTTACAAAACAAGCGCGATTTACCATGGCGAAATACACGCAATCCTTACTTTATATGGCTGTCTGAGATAATGTTACAGCAAACTCGTGTCGCACAGGGAATGCCTTATTTCTTCGCTTTTACAGAAGCTTTCCCCACAGTTCTGGACCTTGCAAACGCATCCGAACAGCAGGTTTTAAAACTCTGGCAAGGACTTGGCTACTACTCCAGAGCACGAAATTTACACAAAACAGCACAATATGTTGCCTATAATCTTAACGGAATCTTCCCTGATAATTACTCTGAACTGCTCCAATTAAAGGGTGTAGGCGACTATACTGCGGCGGCTATAGCCTCATTTTCGTATGACGAAGCCGTTCCGGTAGTCGATGGAAATGTCTTCCGGGTACTCTCCCGCTATTTTGACGTAGAAACAGATATCTCTAACGCATCCGCCAAAAAAGAGTTCCGCGATCTCGCTTTCGAACTCATGCCGAAAGACAATCCCGCGATTTTCAATCAGGCCATAATGGAATTTGGCGCCCTGCAATGTGTCCCAAAAAGCCCAGACTGCCCCATTTGTGTAATGAATCAAAGCTGTGCCGCATTACAAAAGAATAAAGTAAACCTGCTTCCCGTAAAATCCAAAAAAATAAAAGTCCGTAACCGTTTCTTTAACTACCTGGTCGCCGAAGACGAAAACCAAAATACCATAATCAGCAAAAGAATTGATAAAGGGATCTGGCACAACCTGTACGAATTCCCATTACTTGAAACAGAAAAAGAAGAAAGCTTCAGCATAATAGCCGAACAAATTGCCATCCATCCCTATTTTGAACACAAAATAATATCCATTACAGAACTGAACCCAAAAAGCCAAACCCACAAACTTTCACACCAACACCTGCACATTAAATTCTGGAAAGTAAGACTTAAAGGCATCATAAAGGATGGAACTGATTACGAAACATTAAAAAGTCATCCTTTTCCAATTGTGATTTATAATTTTATAGAGAATGATTTTTTGGAGTAACTCAAAAAGTAGTATATTTGAAAGTAGTAAATCAAAGAAAAATGAATTCGACTTTAAATAAAGTGATGCTTATAGGCCATCTGGGTGACGAAGTGAAAATGCACTATTTCAAAAGTGACTCCTGTATCGGAAGATTTCCACTCGCAACTAACGAAACCTACATCAACAAGGAATCAGGTGAAAAAGTCACCTCAACAGAATGGCATAATATAGTAGTCCGCAATAAAGCTGCCGAATTATGCGAGAAATACCTGTCAAAGGGCGACAAGATTTATATTGAAGGCCGTATCAAATCCCGCCAATGGCAGGCTGAAGATGGTACAACTAAATATACAACCGAAATCCAGGCCGTTGATTTTACTTTTTTGACTACCAAAAAAGAATCTGAAGTAAACCGGAATAATTCGGCAGAATCAAAAAACACTAACTTTGACGCGCAGAATACTCTTCCAGAGAATGACCTGCCGTTCTAATTGTTTAACTAATTTATTGAAATTTGGACCCCGATCCTGCCGGTTTAGCTTTTTTTGAGAACCCAGAAACCAGTATACTGCTCGGTTTTATAGGAATCTTTGTCCTGCTCTTTTGTACGGCAATAGTTTCCGGTGCCGAAGTAGCCTTTTTCTCTCTCACACAGCACGACCTTGACAATGCGTCAAATGAACACCCTGAAAAAGTACGGGCTATCTCCAAATTACTTGAAAGACCCAAAAAACTGCTGGCAACATTACTCGTTGCGAATAACTTTATCAATATCGGCGTAGTCATACTGTTCTCCGTTATCGGCCAGAGCCTGTTTGCCTCTATAGCATCCCCGTTAATAAAGTTTGTACTCGATGTCATTTTTGTAACCTTTCTTATACTGTTGTTTGGTGAAGTACTACCAAAGGTATACGCAAACCGTAATAACCTGAAATTTGCTATGCTGATCATCACGCCTATAAGTATTCTGGACAAACTGCTTTCTCCAGTAAGCCTTCCAATGCGCGCACTTACAATTTACCTACAGGAAAAACTGGGCAAACAGAAATCCAATTTCTCCGTAGACCAATTATCACAGGCACTCGAACTTACATCCTCTACAGAAACCTCATCCGAAGAACAAAAAATACTTGAAGGTATCGTTTCGTTTGGAAATACAGACACTAAACAGGTAATGAGCCCGAGAATAGATATTTTTGCACTCGAAGCCGAAGAGACATTTGCCGAAATACTGCCTAAGATTGTCGACAAAGGTTTTTCAAGAATTCCTGTCTACCGGGACAATATTGACCAGATAGAAGGCGTTCTGTTTGTAAAGGATATCATCCCATATATAGACGAGGAAAATTTTGACTGGAAAACACTGATCAGACAACCGTTCTTTGTACCGGAAAACAAAAAACTGGACAACCTTCTAAAAGATTTCCAATCGATGAAAAGCCACCTTGCTATTGTTGTAGATGAATATGGCGGAACATCCGGACTCGTATCCCTTGAGGATATCATTGAAGAAATCGTAGGAGACATCAGTGATGAGTTTGACGACGAAAACATCAACTACTCCCAGATAGACGACAAGAACTTCTTGTTTGAAGGCAAGATTTACTTAAAGGACTTCTATCGCATAGTAGCCGTAGATGAAGATCTTTTTGAAGAAAGCAAAGGCGAAGCTGAAACACTGGCCGGACTTATACTCGAAATCCTGGGCAATTTCCCAAGAAAAGGCCAGAAAGTACAATTTGCAAAATGCCTCTTTACAATCGAATCCGTTGACAAAAAAAGAATCCGCCAGGTAAAAATCACACTGGAATAATTGCTATCCACAGCAAAACAACAATAACATAATGTTTAAAAAAAGCATCACAATCACACTGGCATTCGTGCTGTCCCTTTCAGTATTCAGCTGTAAAAACGAAGCACTGCCAAAACCTACCGCACAGTTACGACTCGATTACCCGGTAGCAGAATACCTGCATTTTGAAAACGAATGCCCTTTTACATTTGATATCAATTCAGAAGCAGTCATCACCGAAAAAAGCTCATGTAACTTCACTATTGAATACCCAAAAATGAAAGCGACAATTTATGTCAGCTATAAACCAGTACAGAAAAACATCAACGTTCTATTACGTGACGCACAAAAACTGACCTATGAACATGTAATCAAGGCCGATGATATACTCGAACAACCTTTTATAAACCCTAAAAACAAGGTCTACGGAATGTTCTATAATGTAAATGGGAATGCCGCTACTAATGGCCAATTCTATGCAACCGATAGCACCAGGCATTTCATCGACTGCTCGGTTTACTTCTATGCAAAACCCAACTTCGACTCGGTTATGCCGGCCGCAAGTTATGTCAAGAACGATATGCAGCGTTTAATGGAAACATTAAAGTGGAAATAATACAGGCCCTAAAAAAGTACGCTGTTGATCACCTTAAAAAAGATTCATAACTTCATTCCCATCAGGCTATTGAAGATCAGCAACATATCTTTTGTGCTGTAAAAAATACTTTGTATCTTTGCTAAACATAAAATACAGGCATATCCAATTTTTCAGATCTGTATAATATCCCAACAAATTTCTCCGTGTAAAGTCCGTGTATTCTCCGTATGATGTCCGTGTAAAGTCCGTGTAAGCTTGTACTATGCCCCCTATATGCGCCTACTATGCCTCATATATGTCCCAGGTACACCCTTTTTATAAACCAATTTGCATATCGATATTGTCCCAACAGGCAACCTTACTACCATAGACATAGTATGCTTTATATTTACTGTATAATTTCAATCTTCCTCCTGATCTCATTACCCTTTTCATCAACAACCGTCACATAGTGAAAACCCGTAGTGGCCTTTATAGGCATTTCATGAAAGGTTTTAGTAGTCCCCTTATAAACATCATCCACATACCAGTACAGCTTCATTTCTCTTTGTGAATGCGCCACTTTTAATATAACCGGCTGTACCTCGCTATTGAAATCCTTGGTAAGGTAAATTTTACTATTGCCCTTAGGATAAATAAAATCCATGACACTTGCCTGTGTCTGTATACAGTCCGCCCTAAAAGGTGGCAGACCCTGATAATCCATATGCTGGCTCTTATAATACCATTCCATCACAGGAGGCAATACAAACCATTGCCTGGTCACTATATTATCAATATCTTCACAGCTGCTATTTACCTGAAACTGTTCGGTCCTGTCCAAATGTACCGTTTTGTGATACGGGCAAGCAGTGGTGGCTTTTCCTTTTAAAGGCACATATTGTTGAACTACAGGACAGCCCTCTTTCGCGAGGTGCCCGCTTAACGCACATAACTTCTTCGAGATCGTTCAACGGTGTTGCAAACCATTTATTCTTAGGGAGCAGGTTAAACACATCAAACAAAATCGGGGCAGCACTCGAAACTCCCGTCAGCGAAGGCCTGCCCTCTCCTGATGCATTTCCAACCCAAATCCCAACAACATAACCCGAATTCGTTCCAATGGCCCAGGCATCACGATTCCCAAAACTCGTCCCCGTTTTCCAGGCAATCTTTAGCGAACTGTCATAAAACTTCCAGGCCTCATCTCCTTCCGGACGGTTTACTTCTTCCATAGCATTATACGTAAGCCAGATCGCCCCCGCCCCTACTATAGTTTTATCATAACTTTCCTTTCCAAAATCTGCCTTAAAACCATTTACATAATTGAGCTCAGCAAACTCATTCGTCCTGTATTTTGCCTGGTGCCTGTTAAAATAATCAACCGTTGACGACAATCCGGCATAAGTACGGCACAAATCCCAGAGATTGCTCTCCGCACCCCCTAATATCAGCGAAAGACCATAATGGTCAGCCGGCCTCGAAATATCACTTAACTTAAACCTCTGGAGCTCATCGTAAAACTTATTCACTCCATAATCCTGTAACATCAATACTGCCGGTATGTTTAAAGAACGCGACAAAGCCCTATGCGCCGGAACCGCCCCGTCAAAACTAAGGTTAAAATTCTCAGGCCTATAACCCGAAATCATCGTGGGTACATCGGCAATCAGCGTATTGGGCAATAACTTGCCCTCATCGAGCATAGCAGCGTATAATAACGGCTTTAATATACTGCCGGTACTTCTGGGCGCACCGATAATATCCACGTCTTTCTGGTGGTTGGCATCAGTAGGCGCATTCCCTACATAAGCAACCACATTTCTGGTAGATACATCTATAACCAATATGGCGAGATTGTGCACTTCATTCTGCTTATATTGGTTGTAATAATAGGAGGCAATCTGATTCACCCTATTTTGTAACGCTATGTCAATAGTAGTTTTTACGCGTGTACCTCTCTGCTTTTTAGCAATCCGCTCCAAAAGATGGGGCGCTGTCTGTGGCAGATCAAATGGCTTTTGTGGAAGTGGTTCGGCTATTGCAAGTTCATAGGTCTGCTGATCAATAACTCCTTCCCGCTGTAATTTCAATAATAGCCTGTCACGCTTATCGCGAAGCTTCTGCTGGTTTTTACCCGGATAAATCAGGCTGGGCGCATTGGGTAAAACCGCCAGTGTAGCTGTCTCTGCCCATGACAATTGCTGTGACTGCACCCCGAAATACCGCCATGAGGCCATTTCAAGACCCACCACATTACCGCCATAGGGCGCATGGGCAGCATATAATTCTAATATAGCCTCCTTGGAATACCTCAGCTCAAGCCGTGTTGCCAGAATAACCTCTATAATCTTCTCAAAATAAGTCCTGCCCCTGCCTTTTCTGCTTAAACGGATTACCTGCTGTGTAAGCGTGCTTCCGCCTCTTACAACTTTACCCGCATTATTATTCTGTCGTATAGCACTGACCATCGCAGCAGGATTAAACCCAGGATGCCTATAGAAATACTGGTCCTCAAAATACACTATACATTTCTTGAACTTATCTGGCACACTGTCCTGCGCCGGAAAACGCCATTGCCCATCAGCCGCAATCTTCGCCCCCAACAACTCACCATCCCTACTCTCAATTACTGTCGAATAAGGCTCCTGGAATAAGGTCCGCGGAAGCGAGAAATAATACCAAACAAGCAATACAAAAACTATTGCCGTTTTTATTTTATTCCTTTTAATCCAATTGATCAGGTTCTGTCCAAAAGACTTCAGTTTATTCAACTATTTGGGTTATTAAATCAAGATTACTAAAATTTACATTCATTATTCTTCAGCATCTAGCAGCCTAGAAAAGCGTTGCTAAGAGAACCAAACTATTACGCTTCCCATCCTAACAGGTATTTCTCCTGTTAGGTATTTATTTAAAAACCCTATCCTTTACAACAAATCATTTCACCACTTGAACCCACTGCCCATTAGTCCTCGCCAAAAACGAGTGATCGTACATCGCCTCACACTGCAGTCCCGGTAAGTAATAAGTCCCCAGATAAGATGCATTTAGCAACACCCTAAAAGTCTTGGTCTCATTGGCTTTTAACCCAAAATAGAAATTGGTACGGTCATCGCGGATATCAATATAGTCAGCTGTATTATTGGTAGCATCCCCATAATCCGTAAATCGGGTATTCACAATTTCAAAACCAGATGGCAATATCTGAGACAACGCAACATTCTCTACCCTTTCATTCTTCTGGTTCCTGACCGTTACCTCAGCTACAAACTCAGTTCCCTGATTGATCTTAGACACGTTAATAACAGCCCCTTTCCTGTTTTTAAATACAACACTTGCCGATAGATTAT
>Ga0247810_10001790_pt1 | contig 12805 bp, 16 predicted proteins | sample UWRJL119311C1_FD_179918 | JGI IMG/M metagenome (GOLD analysis project Ga0247810, IMG submission 179918) | Plant litter microbial communities from Arlington Agricultural Research Station in Wisconsin, United States - UWRJ-L119-311C-1 | ecosystem: Environmental > Terrestrial > Plant litter >...
TCGAAAGACAATTAGAATGAAAACGGATGTTTTTTTATGCACTTGGAAAAGCTTTTTTTAGTGCCTCAAAATTTTATTTATTATTTTGTCTAAAATAAACTTCGGTTGCACCTAGTCCATATTTTTGGTAATTGGCATCCTGAAAATCTATACCGTCATAACGTCCTAATAAAAAATCAAGTTCTGCTTTTAGGATTCCTTCACCAACTCCGTGAATAAAAACAATTTTCGGAATACGGTTTCTAATTGCAAATTCAATATGTCTTTTTGCCGTTTCAGTCTGTAAAGTTAAGATGTCATAATTTGACATTCCGCGCTTATTGGGAACTAACTTTTCGATATGCAAATCAAATTCCGGAGCCGAAATTTCACGTTTATCTTTCTTTTCTTTTACAAAACTTCGTGGTTTTGGCTCTTCTTTTTGTTTTGAAACAGTATCTAAATCTATTCTTTTAATAGAATTCATTAAGTTGCTGAAATCATGAATCTTAATTAATTCATTGACAAAAAATGTCATCATAAAACCGTCTTCCGATTCAATCAAAACTTCATTATTTTTAACAGAAACTACTGTTCCGTTAATGGCTTCGTCCAGAACAGAAACCTTATCTCCTTTAATCAACATCTTCTTCTTCTTTTTCTTGATTTTTACTTGGAGTTTTCGCACTTAGCTGCATCATTCCAAACATGAAAACTGCAATTGCAATTACCGTTATATATATATTCTTCTCCTCAGAAACCTGCTGATATAATGCAATCGAAATTGCAAGTACCATTATTAAAATTTTAAAAGTTTTCATATTTTTAATATAAGACTCCAAAAGTAAGAAACTTTAAAATAGCACTTCTCACCTATTTAAATCTTATATCCTATTTTTGTAAAATTGTAAAAAGTAAAACTGTGGATTTAGAAAAATACATGCTGCCTTGTTTTAGCAAAACACTATTCGGAATTGAGTGTTTGGGCTGTGGATTCCAGCGTGCATTATTCTTACTTTTTCAGGGTAATTTTTTGGCTGCTTTTAAAATGTATCCGGCACTCTATACAACTCTTGTTTTTTTAGGAATTGTAACTTTACACTTTTTGGACAAAACAAAAAATCACAATAAATTGCTTTGGATTTCCGGAATCATAAATGTCGTTTTTATGATTGCCGGATATTACTACAAACATTTTTATCTCTAATTTTTTTCCTGTATTTACTTTTTAATTTGGTCTAAAATATCATTCATCATCTCAATTTGTACTTTTTGGATTTCGATTAATTCCTGTTGCTGATGCATAATTAAATGATCGATTTTATCATGAATCATTCTAATTTCCAACTCGGATTTCAGGTTAATCATGTAATCTTTTTTGGCACGTGTACGATCTTTTTCTTCCTGACGGTTCTGACTCATCATAATTACAGGAGCCTGCAAAGCTGCAATACAGGACAAAATTAAATTCAATAAAATAAAGGGATAAGGATCAAAACCTTTATTAACTAAAATATAAACGTTAGAACCAATCCAAACGACAATAAAAAGCAAAAATGAAATTATAAAAGTCCAGCTTCCACCAAAATCTGCCACTTTATCGGCTATCCTTTGACCAAAACTTCTAGATTCTTCTTCATCTTCAACAATACTCACAATCGATTTATCTTCTTTTAAAGATGAAATAACACTTTTTTCAAGATCTGAAAGTGCTCCGATTTCTGTAGATAAATAATTAGAAATATATTTCTGTCGGTATGCATTTAACTCTCCAAAAGAAATAAAATCACTGTCGCAAAAAGAAGGATGATCTTTGATAATCAATCCTAAAACAGGATCATGTATTGATTTTCCTGAAACTTTTTCGCTTGCAGGAAAAGACAGGTTAGAAATAGCACTTTTAAAAGTAGGATTGTTTTTCATTTTAATATATTTTACTGGCTAATTTACGGATTTAACTTCTTTAAAATCTTATAAATTATTGCCTTCAAAATTTCTTTTATTTATCACAAATAGAATTCTCAAAAGAAAATTTCTTTAGCGAATTCGTGCCTTTATTTACAAAAAACACCTTACTTTTAACGTTTCAAATTATCCATTCAATTTTACAATTGTGTCAAAAGATCTTATCATACAAAATATCAAAGCTTTAAAAAGCCATTCAAACATAAATTACGGTATCAAAACTAAAACCGAAGATTTTACCGAAAAGCTTTTTTATACCCTTTTTGATTCAAATGCAGCCTTAGATGAGAGTATTGATGAACTCGAATTTCGTTTTAAAGAAATTGCTGTTTTAGCCTGCAAAAAGCCGGAAAAACTATGCGGATCTATGTGGGATCTCTTTCTAGAAAAATTGCCCAAAGTTTTAGAAAAACTAAATCAGGATGCCGAATATATTTTAGAAAATGATCCTGCATCCAACAGTATTGACGAAGTTTATTTAGGATATCCGGGATTTTATGCCATAGCGATTTACAGGTTAAGCCACGAATTATACAAGCTTGACTTATTACTTTTTTCAAGATTGATGAGTGAATATGCACATCGAATTACCGGAACCGATATTCATGCAGGAGCCAATATTGCTTCACCATTTTTTATTGATCACGCCACCGGAATTGTTATTGGAGAAACAACAGTAATCGAAAAACATGTAAAAATATATCAGGGTGTTACTTTAGGCGCACTTAGCGTAAGCAAAGACATGAAAAATGCCAAACGTCATCCAACTGTTGAAAAGAATGTATGCATTTATGCAAATGCAACCATATTGGGAGGCGAAACTATTATTGGAAAAAACAGTATTGTGGGAGGAAATGCCTGGGTAACCAAATCAATCCCGGAAGATTCAGTCGTACTGAATACCACTACAACCGAAGTTAAAATAAAAGAAAAAAAATAGAATGAAACCAGAGAAATTACTAAACCTGATTGGCAACACTCCCTTAATGGAAACGGTCAATTTGGTTAAAAATAAAAACGTAAAACTTTTATTGAAACTCGAAGGAAACAATCCGGGTGGAAGTGTAAAAGACAGAGCCGCTTATAATATGATTGCTTCGGCTTTGGAAAGAGGCGAGATTAAAAAAGGAGATAAATTAATTGAAGCAACAAGCGGTAACACGGGAATTGCCCTTGCGATGATTGCACAGTTATTTCAAATTGAAATAGAATTGGTTTTACCTGAAGATTCTACAAAAGAAAGAACTCAAACCATGCGTGCTTATGGCGCTACGGTTATTTTAACGCCAGCCAGTGAAGGAATTATTGGTTCACGTGATTATGCCGATAAAAAAGTTACCGAAGGAGGTTACATAATGCTAAACCAGTTTGCAAATGATGACAACTGGAAAGCACACTACAAAACTACCGGACCTGAAATCTGGGATGATACAGAAGGTACCGTTACACATTTCGTATCGGCAATGGGAACAACAGGAACCATCATCGGAACATCGACTTATTTGAAAGAAAAGAATCCAAATATTCAAATTATAGGTGCTCAGCCAAGCGACGGATCTCAGATTCCGGGTATTCGTAAATGGCCACAGGAATATTTACCGAAAATTTTTGATGCCTCAAAAGTGGATACCGTTGTTGATGTAAGCGAAGAAGAAGCGCGCATTATGACCAAAAGACTCGCACTTGAAGAAGGTGTTTTCGCCGGAATGAGCAGCGGAGGATCTGTTGCCGTTGCCCTGAAAATAGCCGAAGAATTAGAATCAGGAGTTATTGTAGCCATTATCTGTGATCGCGGTGATCGCTATCTATCTTCTGATTTATTTGACTAAAAATGACTTTAAGATTCCGAATTGCTTAAAACCTTAAAAGAAAAAAAATGAACTACCGTAAATTAGGAAAGACAAACTTTAATATATCTGAAATTTCACTTGGCACCTGGCAGGTTGGTGGAAAATGGGGATCTCCTTTTGACAATAAAACGGCAGACGAACTTTTAAATACCGCAATCGACAATGGTGTTAATTTTATTGACACGGCCGATGTTTATGAAAACGGTCTAAGTGAAACTGCCGTTGGAAGAATCGTTCGTTCAAGATCTGAGCGTATTTATGTAGCAACAAAATGTGGACGACATATTAATCCGCATGTCAGCGAAGGATACCAGCCTAAAGTGCTTCAGAAATTCGTTGAAGACAGTTTAAAAAGGATGGGATTAGAAACTCTTGATCTGATTCAGTTACACTGTCCTCCTACTGACGTTTTTTATCGCCCCGAGATATTTGAAATGTTTGATCGTCTGAAAGAGCAAGGTAAAATTTTAAACCTTGGCGTAAGTGTCGAAAAAGTAGAAGAAGCATTGAAAGCAATCGAATATTCGAATGTTACAACGGTTCAGATTATTTTTAATTTATTTCGTCAGCGTCCTTCACAATTATTTTTCTCTGAAGCAAGAAAAAAAGATATTGGCATCATTGCAAGGGTTCCATTGGCAAGCGGTCTTTTGACCGGATTATTTGATGCAAAAACAACTTTTGAACCACAAGATCACCGTAATTTCAATCGTAACGGAGATGCTTTTGATAAAGGGGAAACTTTCTCCGGTATTGATTATGAATTAGGACTAAAAGCCGTTCAGGAATTAAAAGCAATATTTCCGGAAGCTGTAAATCTGGCTCCTTATGCATTGCAATGGATTTTAAGTTTTGAAGACATAAGCTGTATTATCCCGGGAGCTTCAAAAACAAGCCATGTAATCTCAAATTTATCAGTTTATGATTTACCGAAATTATCTTCTGAAAAAATTGAAGCCATGAATAAAATTTACGAAGAATATATAAAGCCGTCTGTACATCACCTTTGGTAGTTTTTTTGATGTTCTGAAATTCTGGGTTATTAGTAAATAAGCTTAATCAAGTATTCTTTAAAGCTAATTAAACACTTACAATCTTAGTATCTTTACGACTTAGAATCTCAGAACCTTACCAAAAATGCTTACAAAATCAAATTTAAAAGAATGGTTCAATCGGTATAAATATGCTGAATTAGCGAGTACAAGTGCCGCGCTTATTACTTCGCTATTCAGCAAAATTTACAGCGGGTTAACAACAGCTTATTTGATTACGTTTGCAGAATACCTGGCTTTTTACATTGTCATTTTATTTTCTTCCTATAAAAAATTAAAAAAGCAGAATAATCTTTTAGGCAAAAAAACTTCTTCTTCAGAAATCCTTAAACTTTTAAGAAACTTAATTTTAGAGTTTGGATACCCTGCCTTTTTGGATTTTTTGATAATCCGTCCCTTTTGTATGTATTGGATGCCGATACTTTGTGGCAATTACTTTTTCGGAATTATTTTAGGAAAGATTTCAGCTGATTTATTTTTTTATTTCTTCACAATTATCAATTATGAATTGATAAAAAGAAAATAATCTAGCAGTTTTCAAACACAATTTTAAATTCGGCACCCTTATTTTTTCCTTCACTTGAAGCTGTTAGTTGCCCTTTACTTCTTTCGATTATTTTTTTACACAGATATAACCCAATTCCGGTTGAAGACTCATTAGCTGTTCCTAATCGGCTCATTTTTGTGAATTTCTTAAACAATTCATCAATCTGAAGTTGATTGAAACCAATTCCTTTATCAGAAACTGTTATCACCAGATTATCATTTTCACTATAAATCCTAAGTTTTATTTCACTGTCAAAATAAGAGAACTTAACAGCATTGCTAATTAGATTTACTAAAACCTGAATGAATAATCCTTCATCAATTTTAAGTTTTGCTTCTTCTTTTTCTACACTTACATTAAGAGTAATATTTTTGTCTGCAAGGCGCTGCTCTACTTGTTCATTGATAAAGTCTAACATATTTGGAAACAAAATTATTCTGGTTTCCTGATTTATTTTTACAACCTGATCCTGTTCATTCAATAATTTAATAAAATTTTCAATGTATCGAAATTGCAAATTCGTTGATTCACAAATCAGGTTTGCTAAATCCTTAACTGAATCGGATGGTTTTTCATCTAAAATAAGTTTTGCCAAACCTTGCGGATTTCCTGCAAAGTTTTTCAAATCGTGCGAAAGCATATAAATTAAATCCTGCTTTTCATTAATAAAAGTTTCAGATTCAAAAATAGATTCCTGAATATTACTCATTAATAAACCGGCTTCATCATTATACCCTGTCGGTAAAACCGATAATTTTCTTTCATTTCTATAATCATCTAATGCTTTTGAAGCTATAGCAATCGGTCGAATCAATTGGTTCAAAACCAAAAGCGTAATTGAAGTTGCCAACAAAGTCATGATTAAGGAAAAAACTAAAACCGATGTGGGTGAGATAGAATGATCAAAGTACAGAACAAAAAACAAAATCCCGATTAAAGGAATATGGATACCTATAAAAGCAACAAATAAAAATTTGAATGCATAACTTTTCTTTAAAAAGCTAATTTTTGAAAGATTATGATACAGTTTCATAAAATAATAACAATAACTTAGACTATAAATGGGGCTATCGAAGTATTTGACAAAACAAAGTTAGCTTTTAAAGCTAATTAAACGATGCAAAATACAGAATTTGATAAAATATTTTGAAAATTAAATTTATAAAAGTTTACAAACCCTTATTTTTGCGCTATGGGAAGAAAAAACACAGACAAAGTCGTCTTTCATCAAATACAAGTTTTGGATGCAGGCGCAAAAGGTGTATCAGTTGCAAAAGCTCCTGACGGAAAAGTAATCTTTATTCCGAATGTAGTTCCGGGTGATGTGGTTGATGTACAAACTTTTAAAAAACGTAAAGCCTATTACGAAGGAAAAGCAGTTAAATTTCATGAATTTTCAAAGCATCGTATAGATCCAATCTGTCAGCATTTTGGCGTTTGTGGCGGATGTAAGTGGCAAAACATGAAATACAGTCAACAGCTGTATTATAAGCAAAATGAGGTAAAAAATCACTTACAAAGAATTGGAAAAATTGAGTTACCAGAATTTGAAGATATATTAGGCTCCGAAAAACAGTTTTTTTATAGAAATAAAATGGAGTTTTCTTTTTCGAATAGTCGTTGGCTAACCGAAAAAGAAATTGAAAGCACAGAAGATTTAGGAAACAGAAATGCATTAGGTTTTCATATTCCGAAAATGTGGGACAAAATTCTGGATATTACCAAATGTTATTTACAGGAAGATCCTTCAAATGCTATTCGTAACGAAATAAGGGATTTTGCCAACGCGAATAATTTAACATTCTTTAATCCCAGAGAGCATTCCGGTTTATTGAGGACTTTTATGATTCGTACTGCTTCTACTGGCGAAATTATGGTTCTAATTCAGTTTTTTGAAAATGACAAAGCCAATCGTGAGTTACTATTGAATCATCTTTTCGAAAAATTTCCACAAATTACGTCTTTACAATATGTGGTCAATTCAAAAGCAAATGATACTATCTATGACCAAAATATAAAACTATATAAAGGAAGGGATTATATTCTGGAAGAAATGGAAGGTTTAAAGTTTAGCATTAATGCGAAATCATTTTACCAGACCAATTCAGATCAGGCATACGAATTATACAAAATAACACGAGATTTTGCCGGACTTTCAGGTAACGAAACTGTTTATGATTTATATACAGGAACCGGAACAATTGCACAATTCGTCTCGAAAAAAGCAAAAAAAGTAATTGGCGTAGAAAGTGTTCCTGAAGCTATTTTAGATGCTAAAGTAAATGCAGAGCGCAATAATATTACGAATTGCGAGTTTTTTGTTGGAGACATGAAAGTTGTTTTCAATGAAGCCTTTATTGCTCAGCATGGCAAACCCGATGTTATTATTACAGATCCTCCAAGAGATGGAATGCATAAGGACGTTATTGAGCAAATTTTAAAAATTGCCCCTGAAAAAGTAGTTTATGTAAGTTGTAACTCAGCAACTCAAGCAAGAGATTTGGCATTAATGGACGAAAAATACAAAGTAACACGCGTTCGCCCTGTTGATATGTTTCCACAAACACATCACGTAGAAAATGTTGTACTTTTAGAACTTCGATAATACAATTATAAATGAAAAAAATACTGTATTTTTTATTGGTCTTTGCTTTTGGTCTTTCTAGTTGTGAAAAAGACGATATTTGCGATGCGAATACCCCAACAACACCCAGAATGTTAATTTCTTTTTTCTATGCAGACCGACCAGCAGTTGAAAAAAATGTAACACGTTTGAAAATTCAGGGAGATAATGTAGAAAACGGTATTGTTTTTAACGAAACCGCTACTACTGATGACATAAAATACACCACTAGTGCAAATCAGGTTTTAATTCCATTAGACCCTACAAGAGATACTGTCACCTATAGTTTTATATCTAATTTTAGCACAACAAATCCTGCTTTAATCAACACTGATATGTTGACCTTTAATTATTCACGAAAAAATGTATATGTGTCCAGGGCCTGCGGTTTTAAAACCATTTATACCTTAATTTCAATTGAACGTGCAGGAGATGAAGATGCAAATAACTATTGGATAAGTAATCTCAGCTTATTTAATCCTAATGTCGAATTCGAAAATGAAACACATGTTAAAATATTTTTCTAGTATTTGTTTATTGTTTACAGTGTTTCTTGTTCATGCTCAGGAAATAGCTACTGATACAATTAAAAAAGAAATCAAGCAGGAAAAACCAAAATCTAAAACGACTAAAATTGTTGCTGAAACTATAATTGACAGCGTTCCCGTAAAAAAAGATCGTTATGGTTTACGCGTTGGTGTTGATTTATATAAACTAACCCGTGGTCTTTATGATAAAGATTACAAAGGAGTAGAATTTGTGGGTGATTTTCGCCTAACCAAGAAATATTATTTAGCCGCTGAGCTTGGTTTTGAAGACAAAACTACCGATGACGACCGATTGAATTCAACTGCAACGGGGACTTACATAAAAGGAGGTTTTGACTACAATACTTACAACAACTGGCTTGACATGGAAAACCTGATAACAATAGGTTTACGTGGTGGTTTTAGTACTTTTAGCCAACAATTAAACAATTATAAAATTTACAATGCTAACCCATATTGGGGAGAGATACCACCAATTCCTGATGGCACAAAATACACAGGTTTAACTGCAGCCTGGGCTGAAGTTGTTTTAGGACTAAAAGCCAAGGTTTTTAATAATGTCTTTGTGGGGTTCGGAGTTCAGTTAAAAATGCTTTTAGCCAATAAAGACCCAGATAACTTTGAAAATCTTTATATTCCGGGATTCAACAGAACCTATGATGGAAGTTTTGGAGTTGGATTTAATTATACCGTTTCCTATTTTATTCCTCTTTATAAAAAGAAAGTAATAATTCCCGAAGCAGAAAAAAAAGCTCCTAAGAAATAATTTCTTTAAAATAAAAAAGCCACGAATTCATTATTTAATTTTGAATTCGTGGCTTTTTGTGTTTAGATTTTTAAATCTTTATTCTTTACTATCCAATTTCTTTAATTCCTTTTATGAAAATCCATTTCATAAAAAGTTTTTCACCATCCTTAGTTTTCAGTGCCTTAAATTGTGGTGCAATTAAAGTTGCCACAATAAAAGCAGTCATCGGAATCCAAATTCCGGTTAGTCCTGAATATTCTGCAACTATAAATCTTCCAAGAATAAATAAAATTGCGAAACATCCTAATTGATATAAAAAAGCTCTAATTTGTAGTTTTGTCATTTTTTTTAAGTTACTAAGGCTCTGAGAAGCTAAGTTTTTTTCTTAGTAACAGAACCTTGGATTCATTATTCGTTTACCTGAAATTTCGTTCTCTTGCTTCCTTCATACATTTCGTATTTTACCAAACGTGCTTCAAGACTTGCGTTGAACAATTTGATTTTTCTGGAAGGTTTTAATCCGACAAATTTCAAGGCTTCAAGATTTGCAGTTATAAACCAGGCGTTTGTTCCCGGGTAACTTTTCTTTAAAGTATCTCCAATATTTTTGTAGAATTCTTCCATATGAATATCCAAACGCTCGTCGTATGGTGGATTGAAAACCATGTGCAGTTTTCCCTCTACTGCTTTTTCTGTGTCAAAAAAGTTGTCTTCAGAGATGGTAATGTAATCCTCAAGATTGGCATTTTTGATATTATCTTTGGCTTTTTGAACAGCACTTGGCGCTTTGTCAAAACCTTTAATGGTGTAGTGAAATTCTTTTGTTTTCTTCATCAGACTGTTCACAATCTGATCGAATAAATCATTGTCCCAGTCTTTCCATTTTTCGAAAGCAAATTCTTTTCTATTGATGTTTGCCGGAATGTTACAAGCAATCATAGCAGCTTCTGCAAGAAAAGTCCCTGAACCACACATCGGGTCCAAAAAGTGACTTTGTCCTTCCCAGCCTGACAATAATAAAATCCCTGCTGCTAAAACTTCGTTGATTGGAGCAATATTCGTAGCCGTTCTGTAACCACGCTGGTGTAATGAATTTCCAGAAGTATCCAAAGCAACCGAAACCTGATCTTTGTCGATATGAACGTTGATTCTTAAATCAGGAAAAGCTTTATCAATACTTGGACGCTGACCTGTTCTTTCTCTAAACTGATCTACAATCGCATCTTTACATTTCTGAGAAACAAATTCTGAGTGATTAAAATAAGTAGAATGCACTGTTGCATCAATAACAAAAGTCTGATTGGCATTTAGCAATTTCGACCAGTTTACACCTGAAATTCCTTTGTATAATGCCTGCTCATTATTGGCTCTGAAGGAATAAATTGGTTTTAAAACTTTAAGTGCAGTTCGCAGTGATAAATTGGCTTTGTACATAAAACCTTTATCGCCTTTAAAACTCACCATTCTTACCCCTTTTTCGACATCCTGAGCACCAAGATCACGCAATTCTTTTTCTAATATTTCCTCAAAACCAAAAAAGCATTTGGCTATCATTCTAAAATTTTCTTCCATCTTTATTTTTGTTTAAAAAAAACTCCGATCGCATACACATCTCTGATTATTCAGGTATAGTCACGAAATAGTTATTTTTCGGCAAAAATACACTAAATTTGCCGGACTTTGAATTAATTGAAATAGAATAAATGTCTGAAGCTCCTAACTCATCAACACCTAATCAGGATCGTAATACCGAAAACTGGTTTACTTCATGGTTTGATACTCCGTATTATCATATTCTTTATAAAGATCGAAATTACAGGGAAGCTCAGATTTTCATGGACAACCTAACGCATTATCTAAACCTGCCTGAAAAAGCAAAAGTATTGGATTTAGCCTGCGGAAAAGGTCGTCATTCTATTTATTTAAACCAACTTGGCTTTGATGTTTTAGGGGCCGATTTGTCTGAAAATAGTATCACCGAAGCCAGCAAAAACAGCAACGAAACACTTCATTTCAAGGTACACGATATGCGTGAGCCGTTTGAACAAAAATTCGATGCTATTTTTAATTTGTTTACCAGTTTTGGTTATTTCGAAAATGATGATGATAACCTTACAACCTTAAAAGCAATCAAAGAAAGTTTATCCGAATATGGTTTTGCAGTCATTGACTTTATGAATGTAACAAACGTAATCGAAACTTTGGTTCCTGAGGAAGTAAAAACCGTTGACGGAATCGATTTTAAAATCAAGAGATATGTTGAAGACGGACATATTTTTAAAGAAATTGATTTTAAAGATCAGGGACATCAATATCATTTTACCGAAAAAGTAAAAGCTTTAACTTTAAAGGATTTTGAAGAATTAATGGCTGAAGCCGGAATTTTTCTATTAGATATTTTTGGAGATTATAAACTCAAAAAATTCCACAAAACCGAAAGCGAACGATTAATCATGATTTTTAAATAATTGGTGAATCAACAAATGAATTATCTTTTACCCTTATTTTCTGTACTTTTAGGATATCTTGTGGCTTTGTTTTTAAAACCAAAAAACAAAACCAATCTAAAATTATTGCTCGCATTTAGCGGATCATTTCTACTATCGCTGACCGTAATGCATTTGCTTCCTGAAGTTTACGAATCGCACAATCACAATATTGGCTTGTTTATCATGATCGGAATTTTATTTCAGATCATCCTTGAATTCTTCTCAAAAGGAGCTGAACACGGACACGTTCACGGGCATGCAAAAATGTCTCAGATTCCGTGGCTGCTTTTTATAAGCCTTTGTATTCACGCATTCTTAGAGGGTTTTCCCGTAAGCCATCATCATGGTTTAGCTATCGGAATTGCCATTCATCATTTACCGATTGCCGTAATTCTAACGACTTTTTTCATCAACGCAAGTCTGAATAAAAAAGCCATTTTTGCTTTCATGCTTACTTTCGCAGTTATGACTCCGCTTGGTACGGTTGCTTCTGAATATCTGCCTTTTTTAAACGAATATTACACCGAAATAACAGCAGTTGTGATCGGAATCCTATTTCATATTTCATCGACTATTATTTTTGAAAGCAGCGAAGGACACAAATTCAATGTTGCCAAAGTTTCCATGATTGTTCTAGGAATTTTATTGGCATTTTTATTATAATCAGGGCGTGACCATATTTACAAAAGGCGCTATTTAACAAACCGCTTATATGCGCCTTTTGCAAATCCGGTCGGGCTATCCGCACTACTTCGGTAGTCAGCTCCTATCCCTCACGCAAAAAAACAAAGAACACCTAGTACTTCCATTTCCACAATTCTATTTTACATTCATAATTTCAATTATCTAATTTTCTAATTGACAAATTATCTAATTAATTCCCCGTTCTCTTCTTCTCTTCCTGATTTCCAAAAGCGCGTTCTTTTACATTTATCTTTTTGTTCCCAAAATTATAAACCACAGATAAACGTACGAATCTATTACTTTCATTCTGACTGTAAACC
>Ga0247810_10001793_pt1 | contig 12784 bp, 12 predicted proteins | sample UWRJL119311C1_FD_179918 | JGI IMG/M metagenome (GOLD analysis project Ga0247810, IMG submission 179918) | Plant litter microbial communities from Arlington Agricultural Research Station in Wisconsin, United States - UWRJ-L119-311C-1 | ecosystem: Environmental > Terrestrial > Plant litter >...
GTAGAAATCATGCTTATATTCACACAAATTAATATCTTTATAACTAATATCTTTTCAAAACCTGTATATTGGAAATAAATTCTAAAATAGAAAAAGCAAAAAAGGGCGATCAAATCGCCTTTACTTTTTTATTAGATTATTTCTGGAACGAAGTGTACGGTTTTATGCTAAAGCGCACTGAAAACGAAACTACTGCCGAAGATATCACTATTGAAACCTTCTCTAAAGCCTTTGACAAAATAAGTTCTTACAACCCTGAATTTCAATTCAACACCTGGTTAATTGCTATTGCAAAAAATGTATATATTGATTTATTGCGTAAAAAGAAAACCAATCTTTTTATAGAAATCACTGACAACGAAGACCAACAGGCTTACAATATTGCCGACCCTACTCCATCAGCCGAAGATGCTTTAATTAAGGAGCAAAATCTTTCCCGACTGCTACAATGCATCAAAGAACTGAAACCACATTATCAGGAAGTAATCCAGTTGCGTTACTTTCAGGAAATGACTTATCAGGAAATCGCACTTAAAATCGATGAACCTTTAAGCAACGTAAAAGTAAAATTACTTCGAGCTAAAAAATTATTGGCAGAAATTATCGAACGTAATAGATAATTTATTATCTTTAGGTAAAGAATAAAATATAATTCACTTTATTCTTAAAAAAGTAAATTATCCACACATTAAAACAACAACGCTTCCGTTGTTTGCCAAAACCCAAAACCTTATCGCTTATGATTTAAATGTTACTTAACCTTAAAATCCATAAATCATGTCTAAATCAAGTATCTACGAAACAAGCTGGACCAATCTTGTTTTCGAAAACAAAAACAAAGAGTACGGCGCGTATCAATTACGCCAGGAGAATTCAAAAACTACCATCTCAGCTCTATTTATGGGTTTGCTATTATTAGCCGCTTTGGGAAGTGTATCAATTTTAATCAACAAATTTAAGACGGTAGATCCAGTAGAAACTGAACCCACCACCTATGAACCATTCACCGTTGTGGACTTACCTGTAGTTCCTGTTCAGCCAGTAACACCGGAGCCAATTGCGCCACCGCAACAAAGCACTGCTACAAGCCCACCAGCTGGAGTTCAGTTGTCACATCCTGTTGTTGCCGCAGTAGACCAGGCAATTCCGGAAATTGCAACTAATGCCAACAATGTTGCTGTAGTAGATAACACCGGAGCAGGAACAGGCCCAGTTACCAATGCAATGCCAACAACCGGTGGAGGAGGCGGAGAAGCTGTTGTACCTGTTGTAACCAATGAACCTGTACTTCCTGCACTTTTAGACAAAATGCCGGAATTTCCAGGAGGAATGGCTAAGTTTTATACTTATGTAGGTAATAATTTCAACAGACCGGAATTGGATGCCGACAGAACTTTAAAAGTTTATGTTTCGTTCGTAATCGAAAGAGACGGTTCTATTACCGATATCATGGTGAAAAACGATCCTGGGTACGGACTTGGAAAAGAGGCAATCAGAGTGCTTAAATCATTAAAAACAAAATGGATTCCCGGAGTATTAAACGGAAAAGCAGTTCGAACTGCCTATAACCTTCCGATTACTATAAAAACGGAAGCTCAATAATAAAAATAGAAAAGCAGAACTTAGGTTCTGCTTTTTTTTGCGTTTACCTCAACAACGAAAATTTCTTTTGTCGATCCTGAGATCTCAAATTCACTAGTCGCTCATTCAATTTTCTCAACAATGACAACCTCACGGCAAAGAAGTAAGACGTAAAATTTAATATTCAAAACTTAAAAAAAGCTTTGCTATTTTGCATCTTTGCGAGATTAAATTTTAATTACTTTTACATCACCTTTTAAAGGAAAATCAAATCTATCAAAATAAAAACTAAAAAATGGGAATATTTTCAGCTATTCTAGGCAACGCCGGTTCAGTAAGTCAGGAAGATTTAATTAAAAAATACGGACAGCTTTTGACTGATAATGAAGAAATCGAAATGGGTTTTAAACTTATCCGCGATACTTTTATCTTTACTAACAAAAGATTAATTCTTGTTGATGTACAAGGAATTACAGGCAGCAAAACAGAATACAAATCTATCGCATATAAAAGCATCACTCGTTTTAGCGTAGAAACTGCAGGAACTTTTGATCTTGATGCTGAGTTGAAAATTTGGGTTTCCAGCGAATTGCAACCAAGTATTGTAAAACAGTTCAACAAATCTGTAAATGTTTACGATGTACAAAAAGTATTGGCTTTTCACGTTTTAGGCTAACCATTCATAAAAATACCCGAAAGATTTCAAAATTCTGCCGGGTATTAAAAGTAAAATAACAAATATTTATTTTAACCTAATTGTATCATATCTATACTATAATTCTGCATTGTCGAAGTATTTTCATTTTTAACAGTAAGAGTATTTCCATTTAATACTATTGAGTAATTAACTTGTGATGCATCTGATGAACATGTTGTACCTATATTTACTGTCATCCTAAGTGCTGTCCCATTAGGATCAAATACTCTTGAAACGTAAGTAGTACTTCCTCTATTCATATAAAAGATAACACCGCTTTTCACCATATAAGTTGCAGAAAATTCTTTTCCGCAACTGTTAGACGTAGTTACAGTAAACATAAAAAACTTAACTTTATTATTTAATGTAACTGATTGACTTGTTCCTGATGCTACCTGTGACATTGTGTATGTGCATGTTTGTAAAATGCTATTCACATCTGTATTTGAAATCTTAACAACACCGTTATCATCTGCTGTTAAAATTTTATCGCTATTTGCAGACTCTGATAAGTTTTTAGCCAAAAGCAGTTGATCAATTTTGACGCTTCCTGCAACATGTAACATGGCTGAGGGATTACTTGTACCAATACCTAAATTTCCTGTATTAGTCAAACGCATTCTCTCTGTAACTATATCCCTTGCAGCCCCTCCATAATTTGTCCAGCTAAATGAACCTGGAGTGGTATTTTTTTCACCTGACTGAAAAACGGTTGTATAATTAGTCCCTAATCCTATTCCTGCTGCATCCTGGCTATTAAGGAAATTGAGTTTCGCTCCTACAACATTATTAAAATTAACTTTATGGACATGCATGTTCAAATCTTTAGTAGCAACATGATTTCCTAAGTTGTCTCCCACTACTTCTGATTGTTGTATCAACTTTTTCCAATTGCTTCCGTCATAAAAATAATATCCAGCTCCTTTGGCTCCAGTCCCCGTTATAAATGCATTATTATTGTAAACAAGTAAACTAACGGCAGGGCTTGCAATTGTAGTTACATCAGTCGTACTTTGCAAATTCACTTTAGGAATTAACAATCCTTTATCTGTAGCATTTATATCTAATGCGGCAGATTTATCTGGATTATTATCCATCATTCCTGATTGAGCGAACAAATGTGTACTAATAAAACACAAAGCTGTCATTAAAATTATCTTATAATATTTTATTTTTTTCATTTTGCACATTTTAATTTTAATAATCCAGAACATTTAAGCTGTATGAATGTGTCAAATCGTAGCCAGCTGCATCATTGTCTGCATTACATTGTATAGAAACAACATTGTCATTAACACTAACCGTATAATTGAACATATGCGTTCCACCACCATCCAGACAACCGATTATACTTGCAAATAGTTTTACAGACGAGCCACTAGTACCAACAGGTGTAACCGTATATATCTGCTCTCTTGCCTGACCTCCCAGATACGAAAGTGTATTACCGCAAACAGTAAAACTTGCAATTCCAGTACGTCCACATGCACTGCCTAATGAAATGGCCAATGTATACACCGGAAGATCAATAATCGTTACAGAACCAGTCTCACCATTTGCTAAACGAGATATGGTATAATCATAACGTTTTGGCAAGCCTGTTAAATCAATACCCGCTTTTTTAAACATACCATTATCATCTATCACAGCAATTTTGTCTGCTGGACCTGCCGGCAATTTTTTTACAGTTAATTGCTGGTCTATCTGCACATTTCCGGCTACCTGCAATTTTTCTGATGGACTACTTGTACCTATACCCAAGTATCCATTTTGATTTAAACGCATTCTTTCAGTAATAGTACTATTATCCGCGCCTGCATAATTAGAAAATGTTACCTGTCCAGCACCCACACTTTTGTAACCCGATTGCAAATTGTGTATCCATCCTGAGTTATGTTTAAATGCTGGCCCATTTACATGGTCAGTAAGAGCTATTTTCAAACCATCTGCTTTGGCAAAAGAAATTTTGTTTCCATGCATATTTAAATTCATCGTCGCTATATGATTACCAAGATTATCATCTGTATCGTTTAGCGTCACTAACTTTTTCCAAATTGTTCCGTTGTAATAATAGTAGCCAGCACCAAGTGCATTTATACCGGTAATATCAGCCTTTGTATTATATACTAACATACTGGTTATCGGGTTTGGTACAGTTGTGATATCAGTTGTGCTATTCAAATTAACACGAGGAATTAATATTCCTTTATTTACACCCGTTAGATCCAACACTGCTGATGGAGAAGGATTATTATTCGTTGTCCCAACTTGTGCAGCAATATTTGTCATATTGAGAAATATCCCCGCTACTACCAAAATTATTTTTATAAATGATTTCATATAATTATACTTTATACATGCTGGTTATATCACAGCTATTTTTAAGTTGTAGCTCTGAGGTACAGATGTATTGTTATTCATTATCGTAATAATATTATTATTAATCGTTAAAGTAAAATCAAATTGATGAAGATCTGAACCATCCAGAGCGCACGCTGATGCCGTATCACTTGTAAGCCGAACCGAATTGCCTTCTATCCCAACATCTGTGCTGACATACAAAGCATCGTAAGCTTGCCCGCCTAAACTACTAATAGTATTATTATCCTTTACAATAAAAGTTGCTACTGCTTTATTGCCGCAACTATTACTAGTATAAACAACTAATTTATACGCATTTTCCGGAACTATGGTCACACTGCCACTTGTTCCTTTTGCTACAGCTGGAATACTATAATTATAGCGCCTTGGTACATTGCCAATTCTTAGAGTTGATTTTGAAATAGCACCACTTGCACTAGCCGAGAGCAACTGATCTATATCATTGCTTAACGGAAGGTTTTTAACTATCAATGTAGTATCAATATACACATTACCTACTACTTCTAGTAACGCAGCTGGTGTACTAGTACCTATCCCTAAATATCCCTGGCTCGTTAAACGCATTTTTTCTACAGATGCACTATTTCCTGTTCCTCCATAAGTTGACCAGATGTATTCTCCAGAACTCGCACCTTTAAGACCTGTTTTAAACTGTGTTGTCCAATCTGCAGTAACCAGGCTTGTAGTAGGGCCATCAGTACTATTGGCAAGCATGATTTTAACACCATCTTCATTTTTAAAGTGTATTTTAAATGCTTTCATATCCAAATCTCGCCTAGCAATATGATCGCCTAAATCATCACCTGTATTATCTATAGGAATCATCTTTTTCCAACCATTCTCATAATAATAGAAACCTGTACCACTAGTTACATCAGCATTAGTATTGTAAATCAACAAACCTGTTGCCGGATCTGCGATTGTAATGGCATCTGTAAGACTTTGCAAATTAATTCTTGGAATTAACAATCCTTTATCAACAGCTTTTATATCTAGTGCTGCAGATTTATCAGGATTGTTATTCATCATACCTACCTGTGCATGTATGTGAAAACTTACTGAGCTTAATACTAACATCAATACCGTAAAAAACTTTTTCATGATTATTTTTTAAAATTCAATTATTAGAATCTTGACAGTGATTGCCATTTATTACCGCTCTCTTTGATAAGGAGGTAAGAAACCTTTATACCAATGCTGATAAATGAATCTGTTTCATCAACTGTTGCACTTGTAAACTGAATAGTAACTGTATTAGCCGAACTATCAACACGTTTTACAATAAACATTCGACCCACCGTAACTTCAGCTGGAATTGTGATGGTGATGTTTCCTGCAGAAGCATCAGCCAAAATCACATTATCTGAGGTTGAATCAATCGTATAACTAGTTGTTTTTCTAATAACATTCATTGAACCAATCGCTAAAGCAGGGCTTATCGACTTTAGTACTCCATTTTCATCGGCAACTATCAGCTTATCAGTAGTAGCTCCTGTCTGCAGACCTGCAATTGAAATGGTATTTATATTAGTCGTAGTTAAGGTAGTAGGCTTTGTAAGGGCTCCTCCTAATTGCACGTTGCCTGAAGCGGCGTCTGGCAGCAAACCATTATTTGCATTAGGATAAACAATAACTTTTTCGCCATATTGACTCACAACTGTTTTAGTCTGAGCCATAATAAAACTAGTACCAGACAGTAATAACATGTAAATTATTTTTTTCATTTTTAAAGTAATTTTGAATTAATCTTACAGTTCTTTTGTTCGAACAATAGAACATAAATTTCGTTGCAAAATTACACCTATATTAAAGCTGACTTTTACAATAGAGGTCATTAATATATCAAAATAAGACAAACTACACCAAGCATAAAAATACTATGCCAATTGATAGTAAACGAAATAAATCATCACACGAAGATGTAATGGCATAATTTTCAGCTACCGCTGAAATCAAAAATTATTCTTTATATACAATTCACGTTATTGAAGTATAACTTGTAGATTTAGAATTCTACATAGGTTTATTTGTAGAATCGTTTTTTTTTTGTGAATTAATTTTAGTCAATAAATCGTCTGTATCGGGCTCACGAAATTCTTTAATTAATTCTTCTCTAGATGCAATAATTTTAAGCAATGCCTGTTTCGCATTTTCATCACCGCGAAGAAATCTCATCTTGGCAGCTGGTGAATTAAGTCCTAAAACCTGACCAAGTAAAGTATAGTCTCCGTATTGTGTTTTCTTTTTGATTTGTTCGATAGTCATAACTTTTCTTTTCACAAAACATCATAAACATCTTCTGATACTTCTAGATATTTTAGATTAATCTTAAATTCGCAATAAACAAGTAAATTATTGATTATAAACAAATCTCATATCCAGCAAAAAACTTTAATGTATCAAAATAAGCCAAATCAAATATCAAAAAAAGCCCAATAAATTTTATGAATCTATTGGGCTTTTTTTTCTAAAAAATTACTATTTCTTTTTAGTAGCTGTTTTTTTTGTAGTTGTAGCTTTCTTAGTAGTTTTACTTACTGGTGCAGTATTTACAATTTTTTGTTGTACATATGGTTTATACAAACCATCTTTTTCAGCTCTTTTCTTAGCATCTTCAGCCCTTTGTTTTGAATCCGGATGCGAACTCATCATCTGATCGATAAATGAAGCTTGTGATCCTTCGCTCATTTTAGCCAAAATCCTAAAAGCTGATTCTTCAGCATTTACGTTATAACCATTTTTTTTCATAAAATTATACGAGAACAAATCTGCTTCGGCTTCTTGTTTACGACTAAATTTACTATCGATTATGGCACTTCCTATTTTACCCAACTGACTATCTGTAACGCTTGCAATTGTGGCAGATTGTGAAGCTGCACCTTCTAACAAAGCTTCTTTTCTGTAAGCAGCTTTTATCGCATCTCTTGAATCATTATTGGCAATGTGACCAATTTCATGGCCAATTACAGCAAGAAGCTCATTATCATCCATAATATCCATTAATCCTGAATATACACGAACACTTCCGTCTGCGGTTGCAAAAGCATTTACTTCTTTTAATTTATAAACTTTATAATTTAAAGTGTATCCGTCACCAGCAGTATATTTTCCAAAAACTCTGTTCAGTCTTAAAGTGTAGGGATCTGTTGCACTCGCAACTTCATTTTCAGTATCCATTTTATCTACTGCAGCTTTAGAAAGCGCAGCTGCATCGGCATTACTAAACGTAAAACCACTAACACCTTTTTGAAGTGCCCCAACGGCTTTATCACCGAAATTAATCTGTGCATTCATTTTAGTAAAACCAAAAGCGGCAAACAAAACGCCTAATACAATAAATTTCTTTTTCATGTTTTATATTATTACAATTTAACAACAAATGTATTACAATGATTAGGTTTTTCTATTTCAATTAAATACAATTTATAACAAATAAAGATATAAATATTAAACGAGTAAAAATCAAGCTTGTGCTATAATTATTCTTCTTATTCAAATAAACAAACAAAAAATAGCCAATTTCACCAACATCATAATTTAAAAACAATAATTTAACACTAGAGCAAAATTATCGTTAAAATGGTTTTTCAAACTATAATGAGATCAATACCAAATTAAATGGTAAACAAATCATCAAATAAACTACATTGCTTATCTTTGTACTTTGAATTTTGATATATGGAAACAGTCATTGAAAATATACCAACTGGAAAACCGAAGTGGTTAAAAGTAAAACTTCCAATTGGACAAAAATATACTGAACTTCGCGGTTTGGTAGATAAATACAGCTTAAACACGATTTGTACCTCAGGAAGTTGCCCAAATATGGGTGAATGCTGGGGCGAAGGAACAGCTACATTTATGATTTTAGGAAATGTTTGTACACGTTCTTGTGGTTTTTGCGGTGTAAAAACCGGTAGGCCTGAAACGGTAGATTGGGATGAACCTGAAAAAGTGGCTCGTTCTATAAAAATCATGAACATCAAGCACGCTGTAATTACAAGTGTTGACAGAGATGATTTGAAAGATGGTGGTTCGATTATCTGGATCGAAACCGTAAAGGCAATTCGCAGAATGAACCCTAACACCACTCTGGAAACTTTAATTCCTGATTTTCAAGGAATAGAAAGAAACTTAGACCGAATCGTAGAAGCAAATCCTGAAGTCGTATCCCACAATGTTGAAACCGTTCGACGTTTAACTCGTGAAGTACGTATTCAGGCAAAATATGATCGTAGTTTAGAGGTTTTACGTTACCTGAAAGAAAAAGGAATCAACAGAACAAAATCCGGAATTATGTTAGGTCTTGGTGAAACTGAAGAAGAAGTTTTCCAGACGATGACCGATTTACGCAATGCAAATGTGGATATTGTTACTATTGGTCAGTACCTACAGCCTAGTAAAAAACATTTACCAGTAAAAGAATTTATTACCCCGGATCAATTTGCACGATACGAAAAATTTGGTCTTGAATTAGGTTTCCGTCATGTAGAAAGCGGTCCTCTTGTTCGCTCTTCATACAAAGCACAAAAACACATTTTATAAAATAAGGTTATTTGTTTAACTGTTTAATCGTTTAATCGTTCTGACTTAAACGATTAAACAGCTGAACGATTAAACAAATAAACAAAAAACTTGAAAACAAGAATTGCTATTAATGGTTTCGGAAGAATTGGTAGAAATTTATTCCGTTTACTTTTAAACCATCCTGACATTGAAGTCGTTGCCATCAACGATATTGCTGACAACAAAACCATGGCGCATTTGATAAAATACGACAGTATTCATGGGGTTTTGCCCTTTATTGTTAGTCATGACGAAAAAGGAATAATTGTTAATGAAAAACATTATTTGTTTTTTCATGAAAAAAGCATTTCAAATTTAGACTGGAAAAGCCATAATATTGACTTTGTAATTGAGTCTACGGGAAAATATAAAACTCACGAAGAATTAAATGCACATATCGAAGCCGGCGCAAAAAAAGTAATCCTTTCTGCTCCATCAGAAGTTGATAGTATCAAAACGGTAGTATTAGGTGTTAATGAAAATATTCTGGACGGAAGCGAAAACATTATTTCGAACGCAAGTTGCACCACTAATAATGCTGCTCCGATGATAAAAATCATCGATGAATTGTGCGGAATCGAGCAAGCATACATCACAACAATACATTCTTATACTACAGACCAAAGTCTTCACGACCAGCCACATAAGGATTTACGCCGTGCGAGAGGCGCAAGTCAGTCAATTGTTCCAACAACTACAGGTGCAGCTAAGGCATTAACAAAAATTTTCCCTAAATTGCATGAAAAAATCGGAGGTTGCGGAATTCGCGTTCCCGTTCCCGACGGTTCATTGACCGATATTACATTTAATGTAAAACGTGCTGTTACTATTGAAGAAATAAATAAAGCATTTCAAGAAGCCTCAAAAACAAATTTAAAAGGAATATTAGATTACACAGAAGATCCTATTGTTTCTGTTGATGTCATTGGCAATACACATTCGTGTTTGTTCGACGCACAATTAACCTCTGTTATTGACAAAATGGTAAAAGTTGTGGGTTGGTATGATAACGAAATTGGCTATTCATCAAGATTAATTGATTTGATTTTGCGTACAAGAAAAACATAAGATTCATTGTAAAAGCATTGCATTACATGAAATACCACTTTTTTATTCTTTTTTGCTTTTTTAATTCATTTTTGTATTCTCAATCCAAAAAGAATACAGATAGTATTTTCTATTACAACAAGTTAGTTAATAAAAATCTGGGCAATAAAAAATATAGGGAAGCGGTTTACTATACCCAAAAATCTATCAATTTTTGCGAATTAAATCACAAACACGAAGGTTTAGCCAATCAAACTTTTAAGCTTGGCAAAATTTACTACAAACAACATAAATATGATGAAGCCCTAAAAAGTTTTCATAGAAGTGTTGCTTCCTTTGACAGTGTAAAACCAACGTGTACCAAAGTGCTGGCACTGCATTATATTGGTGTAGCAAATACTGCAAAAGGTGATTATGAAATCGCTGCCATTTATTACAAAAAAGCAGAATTGCTTTTGAATCAGTTAAAAATGGTTGACCACGCCGAAGTTTTGAACTTTCAAAAAGCGATGGCATTAAAAACAAATAAGAATTTACCTCTTGCAGCAAAATCTTTTCACGAAATAATAGAAAAACCTGATAATCCTTCTATTCTAAAAACTAAGTCTGATGCCTATTATCAACTAGGGTTAATCGAAACACAACTTAAACGAAATGATTCTGCCATAATTTATCTGGAAAATGCTTTAGACTATAATACAAAAAGCAATAATCTGGCTCAAAAATCAAAAATTATTTTAGCGATAAGCCAATATTACAAACAGCATAAAAATTTTGACCTCGCCTACTCTTATCTGGATGAACATTATCAGTTAGAAAATTACATTCTTAAATTAAAAAATGCGAAAATTGATCTTAATGAGTTCGAAAAATTCAAAAAAAATCAATCTTTAAACAATACCATTAAACGTGAAAGCGAAGAAAAAATTCAGCTAAAAACATATCGTTACTCTAAATTGGTCAGTATTTTGGCCATTGCCCTTATTTCGATTTTATCCCTTTTAAGCCTGGCATTATACAAAAACAATATTATTCGAAATCAAAACAATTTACTTTTAAGAGAGAAAAACAAAGAACTTGTTTTAGCCAAAAATAAAGCTGAAAAAGCATCAAAAGCAAGATCCGAATTTCTATCAACTGTAAGTCATGAGCTCCGGACGCCATTAAATGCTATTAACGGAATTACGCATTTACTACTAGAAGATAATCCTAAAAAAACACAATTAAAATATCTTGAATCTTTAAAATTTTCAGGAAATTATCTCACCACATTCATCAATGAAATTCTCGAAATTAATAAAATCGATTCTACAAAAGTCGAAATAGAAAACATTACTTTCAACTTAAAAGAATTGCTATTCAACATTCAAAGCTCCTTAAAAGAATTAGCCACTGCCAATAAAAACTATTTCAACCTTGAAATAGATGAATCAATTCCGGATAATTTAATTGGAGATCCTACTAAAATTTCTCAAATCATTTTAAATTTAATCAATAATGCATTGAAATTTACACAAAACGGAAATGTAAATGTAATTGCAAAGTTGTACACGAAAGAAGAAGATGGCGCTACAGTTTATTTTGAAATTGTAGACACCGGAATTGGTATTCCCGAAGACAAACTGCAAACCGTTTTTGAAAGTTTTTCTCAAGGTTCAATAGAAGTCAATCGCAAATATGGAGGAACTGGCTTAGGACTAACAATCGTTAAAAAACTGATTGAACTTTTAGGAGGCGAAATAAAACTAAAAAGTGAAGTGGGTAAAGGTTCTACTTTTACCTTTAAATTGAAATTCAAGATTAACAATGAACCTTTGGAAGTAGTAGAAGAAGCAAAACCCTATAACGACAAACAATTAAAACACAAATCGATTTTATTGATTGAAGACAACAAAATCAATCAGATGATTACGCGAAAAATGCTGGAAAACAAAGCCATTACCTGCGAAATAATAGATAATGGTGAAGATGCTGTTGAGCTTTTAAAAGTAAAACGATTCGATATGATTTTAATGGATGTTCATTTACCCGGAATCAACGGCACAACGGCTACAAAACTAATCAGGGAATTTGACAAAACCACTCCTATTATTGCATTAACAGCCATTTCGCTTGATGAAAACAGGGATATGCTTTTGTCATACGGAATGAATGATGTGATCACCAAACCTTTTGTACCAGATGAGTTTTACAGTACAATTGCGAAGTTTTTCGATTAATTTTTAAAGGCACTAAGGTTCTAAGTTCCTAAGATCCCGAGTTTAATTTAACGTACTCCAGAATTGACGTGTCAAAATTTTGGTGGTTATTGATAAATGTACTTTTTATTGGTAAATAATACAATTGAGAAGCTATTTTAGAATCTTTTAAACGTACATAATCTTTTTCTGTTGTAACAATCTTTTTATTCTGAGCCTTACTCTGAATTGTTTCTAAGTCTGAATCTGAAAAATTATGATGGTCCGGAAAAGTCATACATTCGTCATTTTCATTTTTTAAATAATCAAAAAA
>Ga0247810_10001795_pt1 | contig 12767 bp, 10 predicted proteins | sample UWRJL119311C1_FD_179918 | JGI IMG/M metagenome (GOLD analysis project Ga0247810, IMG submission 179918) | Plant litter microbial communities from Arlington Agricultural Research Station in Wisconsin, United States - UWRJ-L119-311C-1 | ecosystem: Environmental > Terrestrial > Plant litter >...
GCGTGCGAACGGAGATAGTATTTATAAGACCAGGCCATGGAAAATATTTGGTGAAGGGCCTGCACAACAGGCTGCTCCGGTACTCATGGCTCAGGGTTTTAATGAGGGTAAGGGTAAACCATTTACTGCAGAAGATATCAGGTTTGTAACTAAAGCTGACGTGCTCTATGCAACAGTAATGGCAAGACCTGAACAGGGGTATATTTTAATTAAAAGCCTTTCCGAAGATAGTAAATACTACCCTGAGAAAATCAGTAAAGTTGAATTGGTAGCGAATGGAGTTCCTTTAAAGTTCATAAGAACCAGAGAGGGACTCAAAGTTATGTTTCCTGCAGCGCTAACACTGCCTCTATATGCGGTACCAATAAAAATTAGCTAAATAAAATCTACGAATTGGGATAGTGATAACAGTAACGTTTTCAACATTTACTATATTGAGCCAATCGATACTGATATATTACTGCAGGAGCGGTAAATCGGAAGAACAGCTATGTCATGAAATTCATAAAAAACCATTTTCATCTCTTAAATGCCGACTGTGTGAAACTTGGCAACAGATGGAATTTCATCAACGTGATTAGCCCTTATTACCGGCTTTATTATATTGAGGAAGGTGAAGGGTATATCAATAGTCCTGAGGGAAGGACAGTGCTTAATCCTGGGAGCCTGATTTTAATACCGAGTTTCACGCTTTGCGACTTGCATTGTGATGGCTCACTCACCCAGTACTTTATGCAGTTTTTTGAAGAATCACCTGACGGAATATCTTTATTTAGTCACTGCAGAGAAATACTGAGCGTGACTGCGGGAGAACTGGATATTGCTAATTTTAAGAGGCTTCTCAGCATTAATCCCGGTAGAGGGATAAATCGATCAGACAATCCTAAAGTTTATGAAAAAGATGTTTATTATAAAGAATATACTCAGCTAAACGATTTACAGAGTATCTCCGTTCAGTTTGAAACCCAGGGTATTATTTTGCAGCTGCTATCCAGATTTATGAAATCTGACAGGTTCAAAGGGAATCATATTGCTGTAATACCATCTACTGTAATGGCTGCCATCAGCTTTATACAAATAAATATTGGCCAACAGTTGAAAGTTAGCCAACTGGCTTCGCGTGCCAATCTTAATACAGATTATTTCTCGCGCATTTTTCACCGGTATACGGGGAAAAGTCCCATTAATTATATATTGGAAAAGCGTATAGAAAGGGCACAGTATCTGATCATCACAACTTGCATACAATACGGCGAAATTGCAGAACTAACGGGATTCGAAAATCCACAATATTTCTCCAGGATTTTTAAAAAAGTTACTGGTCTGAGTCCGAAAGAATACCGTAAGCAAAATCAAAATATGAACCTCCTGCATCCTGATAGTCAGGAAAAAACCGGGGTTTAATATTTAATCAAAATTTGATACCCTATATCAGGCACAATTATCCCTCAGGATAAATTGCATCGGGAAAATACACTTTAAAGGTAGTGCTTTCATTTAGCCTGCTCTCCACTTCGATCTTTCCGCCGAGTGCTTCAATTTGAGATTTAACAATAAACAGCCCCATACCTTTGGCATCTGCATTTCCATGAAATGTTTTATACATGCCAAAAATTTTGTCTCCCTGAGCCTCAAGGTCAATGCCCATTCCATTATCTTTGAAAATCAATACTTTATATTTTCCATTACGATAAAAAGATAAATCAATCTCTAATTGTCTATCAGGTGATTTATACTTCAATGCATTAGTTAACAAGTTAAGAATAACACTTTCCAGATAAGCGGCATTGGTTTCAAGAGAGGCTGTTTCATCAAAATAATAATTGATTTGAGTTTTGGCATTAGTAAAGAGTACTTTGATGCTATCAATAATCCTCATTATTTCATCCTTTACCACTATGCTTTTAACAGGCAAATTGGTATTTGTCTGTATATTGATGATATCATTCAGATTAAAAATGGTGGCATCTAAACTATAAATACTCTTTTTGATCATTTCCCAGTTATCAATTTTGTCTTCATCATCGCTTAAATCGTTTAAGGCGATGATCCCTATAATATTGGCTACATGTGAGCGAATATTATGTGAAATAATATAGGTGAAATTAACAAGCTTTTTGTTTTGTTCTGCCGTTACATCAACCAGGGTCTGTAATTCCTGCTGCCGTAAAATAAGTGAGGTGATATCGTGACCGATACAAAGCACTTCCAATGGATTACCAGCTGCATCTATGATTAATTTAAACTCCCATTGGGTAGAGACAATGCCCTTTTTATGTGGTTTTCTCAATATTACCCAGTGTGATGCGCCTGGCTCAGCAAAACATTGACCGACAGTTTCAATGCATAACTGATGATCTTCCGGAATAATGAGATCAATAGATGGTCTGCCAATCCATTGGTCTGAATCCAGTTCAAACATCAGACAAAAAAAGGGATTCATATAACTGTAATTACCCTCCAGATCGGTTTTTATGACATAGAAAGAGTTGTTTTCTATGATGGACCGGTAATAAGTATCATCTGAGATTATCTCATTACTGAGTTCTTGTATGTTGTCCGGGTAACTACTCATGATTTCGTATGTAGCGTTTTATTGCGTTAAATGCCAAATAGTAAATGAGTTATTTGCTACAAGGACGCTTATTAACGATAGCGCATTGCGTTTGGTTTTAAAAATCAGGTATATGACAATTTCATGATCAGAAAAGGCCTACTCCCGAACCATTGACCTCCTGAAATCCAGTATTTTTTCTATAATATATGCCGATACGACCATATGCATGAATCTGACAACTTCAGGTGGGGCTACTTTTTTCAATAACTGGAGATCGTCATAACTTTCCTCTTCCCATTCCTCCGTTAAACGGGGTATGAGCTCTTCATACTTCCAGTTTTGTTCCATTAGGGAAATGAGCATGTAAGAGTGCGCTGCTATCCATGTGAGTGAGTGGCCATTGTATTCCATCTTCACCCCGTCCATCATTTTATGGTTTAATATGGTCTTTTTAACATGCTTCATAAAATCTTACTGTAAATGGCGTATGCCAGTATCATTACAGTGTGTTTAAAAAGAAAGCTTTCCCAAAAGATAGCTAAAATTGTGAGGCTTAAAGCCAGTTTTTTCTTTTGAACCAAAAGAAAATCAGCACTGTTACAATAGCCATCAAGAGCATTACTCCCGGGTAGCCCAGTTTCCAGCCTAATTCCGGCATATATTTAAAGTTCATTCCATAAATTCCGGCAATAAAAGTAAGTGGCATGAAAAATACAGAAAAGATAGTGAGGATACGCATCGTATCATTTGTCTTCTGTGAAGAGGTAGAGAAATAAATCTGCAAGAGCTGATGAACGTTTTCCGAAGCGCTGGCATAAACGTTCTGTAGTTTCACATATAAATCCCTGGTGTTTCGGGTATCTTCATTCCCTTCAGCATTATCAACATTATCTACAATGTCAGAAGACAGCACTAACATCCTATGGAGCAGATCTACTTTGCGCTTTAAATGATAAAGGCCCTTTAACAGCGAAGCTTTTTTAGTTCTTAGAAAGATAGTCTCTTCGTAAAAGTCGGCCGACTTAACCAGCTGTACGGATGCGGCGTCATAGGTTACAAGGCACTTTAACAGTACTTCGTTAAGTACCTGTAGTGTATGCTGATATTTCCTGGAATCAATTAAGGCTTTAACAGTAGCGGTGAATGGGTGCTCAGTACGGTGGATGGTGATGATAAATTTTTCATTGTAAAATATGGCAATTTTATTGGTCAGTTCCTGTACAGAATCTGCCTCTAAAGTATCTTTACCGGTATGTACACGAAATATAATAAAATTATAATGTTCCCGTTTTTCAAATTTGGGCAGGTGGTCTGGCTGCATACAATCCCTCACCAGGGCATCGTGTAAGTCATATTCACTGGCAATTTTTTCCAGTTCTTCTTTTGCCGGACTAACAATGTCTATCCAGGTAAATCCAGTTCCATTTTCTTCTGTGAGGTATTGTACCATATCTGCTGCTTATAACAGTACAAATTGATAAATATTTTATCAATTTGTACCGAAACATGATTTTAATTTGTCGTAGGGAATATCATTCTACTCCTCCGCCAAGTGAACGATACAAATCGATTACTGCATTCATTCTGTCTCTTTTGATTTCTGTTCTGTCCAGTTCATTCTGCAGGCTATTGTTTTGCGCTGTAATTACTTCAAGATAGGTGGCTATTCCGCTTTTGAAAAGTAGAAGGGCATTTTTTGTTGCTTTGTTCAGAGCTGCCTGTTTTTCATCTACCAGCACTGAGCGCTCGTTGGTATATTTCGTTTTCGCCAGTGCATCGGATACTTCGCCTATAGCAGTGATCACTGATTGTCTGAACTGTTCAGCAACTTTCTGTTTTTCCAACTGTGCCCGCTCATAGTCGGTTCTGAGCTGTTTTTTCCGGAAAATAGGTTGGACCAGACCTGCCGCTATATTTTTCACTACAGAGCCTGGCATGTCAAACCAGTTGTTGAACATCATAGAATTGAGTCCCACGGATGGAGTAAGGGTAATAGTAGGAAACATCGCTGCCTTCGCTAAACCGGTATTTGCGTTAGCAGCCATAACCGCAAATTCAGCCGCTTTAACATCCGGTCTGCGACTTAACAATGTTGCTGGCACTCCTGTTGGAAAAATATCAGTCGTATTTGATGCTATTCCCCAGTCCGAACGCTCCACACGGTCGGGAAAAGACCCGCAAAGGATGCTCAGTGCATTTTCCTGAATGGCAATGTTTTGCGCTGTTAGCGGAACAATGAGCTCTGCGGTTTTTTTCTGCGCTTCTGCCTGTTCTACCGCAAGGGAGTTTACCTGTGCCGATTCAAATTGGAGGCGGATCATTTTAAGCGTGCTGTCACTCAGCTCGCTGTTGCGTTGCGCTACCTTCAACTGTTCGTCCAGTGCCGTCAGATTATTATAGGCTTGCGCTACCTGCGCAATTATTCTGGTACGCAATGCGGAAAGGTTTTCCTTCTGTGCAAAGTAGTTGGCTCTTGCCGCTGCTTTCTGCATGCTTACCTTACCCCAAATATCCGCTTCCCAGGATAAACCTAGGTTGGCATTATAATCATCAAAATACTTCCTATTTGAAGTTCCGGCTACAGACTGGTTGAGCTGCCCGTTTAGGGAATTTGACGAATTCCATGCCCTTGTCGCATTTACCGAAAGATCCAATGAAGGAATATAACCCAGTTTAGCTTGTTTATAGCTAAGATCCAGCTGTTCCAGATTCAGTAAGGCTACGGATACATCCACATTTTTTTCCATAGCTCGCTGAATCAGCGTTACCAGTTTAGGATCCTGAAAAAATTGTTTCCATGGCATGAGTACGGTATCTCCGGTTACTATCATGTTTTCCTTGTAGCTTGCCGGCATTTTAAGCTCCGGACGCATATATTTTTGTCCCACTGTGCATGAGCCCAGCAATAAAGCTGAACCCAGACAGAGGATAAGATTTTTTTTACCTAATTTCATCTTGTCTTATGATTTAATTTTCTCCTGATGAACTTCTTTTTTACCAGAGATCTTCTCCTGAAGGTATTGGAATACGATGTAGAGTAATGGAATCACAAAAACTCCGAAGATCACGCCGGAAAGCATACCGATTGCTGCTCCTGTACTGATGGAGCGGTTACCCATGGCTGATCCGCCTGAGGCAATCATCAATGGAATCATCCCGACAATAAAGGCAAGGGAAGTCATGATAATTGGACGTAATCTTGACTTTGCGCCTTCAATAGCTGATTCTACAATAGATGAACCAGCAGCTCTGCGCTGTACGGCAAACTCTACAATCAGGATGGCGTTTTTGGCCAGCAAGCCGACGAGCATAATGAGACCCACCTGAACATAAATATTGTTATCCAGGCCAATCAGCTTGGTACCAGCAAAAGCACCCAGGATACCTGTCGGGATGGATAGCAGTACGGCGAATGGAAGCAGATAACTTTCATATTGCGCAGCTAACAGGAAGTATACAAAGAGCAGGCACAGAGAGAAGATAAATATGGTTTGGTTACCGGAAGATTTTTCTTCCAGACTCAACCCCGTCCACTCGTAGCCAAAATTACCTGGAAGAGTATTCAATACATTCTTTTCCAGTGATTCCATAATTGCTCCTGTACTTGAACCTGGCAAACCGACCACACTGATGGTTAATGCATTGAATAGGTTGTATCTGTTCAGGGCTTCGGGACCATATACTTTTTTCAGGGTCACCATAGATCTTACCGGAACCATTTCATTCTGATCATTGCGAACAAAGATTTCATTAAATGCTTCCTCGTCTATTCTGAAAATGCCATCAGCCTTAACATTTACACGATAGAATTTGCCGAAGCGTGTAAAGTTCAGGGATTGGTCACCTGCAAAATAGGTTTGAATAGTTGCCATCATTGTACTTACTGCTACACCCATCTGCTGTGCTTTGTCTTCATCCACATCAAGTTCCAGCTGCGGATAGTCCGTCCGGAAAGTAGTGTAAGCATATTGTACACCCGGCTGCTGCATGATCTGTCCAATGAGTTTATCAGACATTGCTTTCAGCGCCTCAGGAGAACCGCCCATTTTATCTTGTAAAACAATCTCAGAACCACCGGTTACACCGTAACCTTCTACCGGCGGACTTCTAAAGGCCTGCACAGTACCTTCTGTAATGCCTGCAAACTGACCGGTCAGGTTAGTCATGATCTCGTCAATATCCTTCACCTCTCCACGTTCTTTCTTTGGCTTCAGTTTCACAAATCCCATCGCATAAGCCGGACTTGCACTATTGGAAAGGATATTAAATCCCGTAATGGTTGTACTGTTAAGTACAGCTGGTGTAGCTTCAAGTATTTTGTCAATTTTTTTAGCTGTCTCGGTGGTACGGGTTAAGGCAGTACCCGGAGGCATACTTAAACTGAAAATTACAAAGCCATCATCTTCTGTAGGTACAAAACTTTTTGGTGTACTCATCATCAGCCATACTGCTACTGCAGTAATCAATGCTACAAATCCTGCGGCAAGCCATCTTCGGGCAATCAGGAATTTCAATCCTTTAATATACTTGCCTGTCAGGTTGTTAAATCCGGCATTGAAAGCAATAAAGAAACGATCCTTAAAGCCAGATTTCTTCTTCAAATGTGCTTCATTCTTTCCGTGATCGGATATATCGTCTTCACCATGGTTTGCCGCATGGTTGTTTTTCAGCAACAATGCACAAAGTGCCGGCGTTAATGTCAATGCATTCACTGCAGAGATGATAATCGCAATGGCAAGTGTATAGGCAAACTGTTTATAAAAGATACCAGAAGATCCTGTCATAAATCCGATCGGGATAAATACGGCCGACATCACCAGGGTAATGGAAATTACCGCACCGGTAATCTCACCCATTGCACTATGTGTAGCTTCCTTACCTGTCATATCTGATCCTTCCATCTTACTGTGAACGGCCTCGACAACTACAATCGCATCATCGACCACAATACCGATAGCCAGAACGAGTGCAAAGAGAGTGAGCACGTTGATGGTAAATCCAAAAGCCAGCAGGAAAAAGAAAGTACCCACAATAGCTACAGGAACAGCAATCGCCGGAATAATAGTGGAGCGGAAATCCTGAAGGAATAAATAGACCACAATAAATACCAGGATAAATGCTTCTATCAGCGTAGATTTTACTTGTCCTATAGCCTCATCAAGGCGTTCTTTGGAACTGAGTAGGGTAGTGTATTTTACGCCGGGAGGGAAGTTTTTGGAAGCTCTTTCCAGCTCTTTACGTACGCCGATTTCAATTTCGTTGGCATTTGATCCTGTGGTTTGCAGAATTGCCACCGTTACTGCATTTTTACCACTGGCAGAGGTATTACCACTATAACTCAGGGAACCGAATTCTATGCGGGCTACATCTTTTAAACGAACCAGTTCTGTCCCATTTCTTTTTACAATGATGTTCTCATATTCTGAGGGTTGATTTTTCTTCCCTTTATAACGCATTACGTATTCCAGCGCAGCATCAGATTCTTCTCCCAATTTGCCCGGGGCCGATTCTATACTTTGTTCGGAAATGGCCTGGTTCACATCCGCAGGTACCATAGAATAACTTGCCATTTTTTGCGGATTCAGCCATACCCTCATCGAGTAATCTTTTTGTCCGAAAATTTGTGCCTGTCCTACACCAGGAACTCTTTTAATTCCTGGTACCAGGTTAATATTCACATAATTCTGCAGGAACAGCTCGTCATATTTTTTATTGTCTTCAGTATAAACATTAAAGATCATGATCATACTATTTTGCTGTTTCGAGGTGGTAAGTCCCATCCTGATCACTTCCTGAGGTAGGATAGGGGTAGCCTGCTGAACCCTGTTCTGTACATTAACTGCGGCCTGATCAGGATCTACTCCTTGTTTAAAGATCACAGAAATGGAGAACGAACCATCATTACTTGCAGTTGACTTAATATACTGCATGTTCTCCACCCCGTTGATTTGTTCTTCCAATGGTGTGACCACGGAACGAATGACCGACTCACTGTTACCGCCGGGATAACTGCCCGACACCATTACAGTTGGTGGTGAAATATCAGGAAACCTCGTCACCGGCAGCCTGCTCAATCCAATGAATCCCAGGATGAGTAACACTACAGAAATAACTGTAGCCATCACCGGCCTGTCTATTATCTTTTTTAACATCATAAATAATTTTAAATAGTACTATTTTTTGAATGCTTCCGGACTAGCCGCTGCAGGATTAACCTTCATACCATCGGTCAATGCGTCGATGCTGGTTACCGCAACTTTTTCACCGGATTTAATACCAGATTTTACAATGTAATTCACACCTGTTCTACCCTCAATTTCCAGGGGTTTCATTGTTACCTTGTTGCTATCGCCCAAAGTGAATACAAAGAATTTATCCTGAAGATCTTTCACAGCTGCCATGGGTACCAATAGGGCGGAATTCACTTTTTTGGTTAAAACCACTCTTGCCGCGCCACCGGCCCTTAATAATTTATCCGGGTTTGGGAAGATGGCTTTAAGTGCCATTGTACCAGTAGACTGGTCAATATTTCCGCTTGCTGATTCCAGTACGCCATTGTATTCGTAAGTCTTACCATCAGCCATAATAATCTGTACTGTATTACCCACAGTACCTTCTTTTTTATTCCTGGTATAGATGATAAAATCGGCCTCGCTCATAGAGAAGTAGATAAAGACTTTATTGATTTCGGAAAGCGTAGTTAATGGCATGGTATCAGAAGGGGTAACCAGATTACCAATACGTTTTGGAATACGACCTATATACCCGCTAACCGGAGCTTTAATTTCTGCGAAATTAGCATTGATCTGTGAAGATCCCAATGCTGCTTTAGCCTGGGCAACCTGTGCCTCCGCAGCTTCATATTGTGCCTGTGCGGTCTCCAGCTGCAATGGCGAAACTACTTTACCCTCTACTAATGGCCTGATTTTCGCCACTTCAATTTTTGCAGTTGCCAGAGATGCTTGTGCAGCTTTCAGGCTCGCACGGCTGTTATTTACCTGTTCCTGAAATACTTCGCTTTTGATTTTAAACAGGGATTGACCCTTATTGACATAATCACCTTCCTTTACATAGATTTTATCAAGGTATCCGGTAACCTGAGACTTAAGCTCAACATTTACAGCTCCCTCAATCGTTCCAGGATAGCGTTGGAGCATTTCTGCTGTTGTGGGTTCTATAGTAAGGAAATCTGCTTTTGCTGATTGTTGCTGCGTTGTCTCGGGTAGATTCCCCCCACAGGAACTAACTACTATAGCTATTGCGAAGAGCGAAAGGAATTTGATACTGTTCCCGGTTTGAATTTTCTTAGTAACCATTTTAATTGATGTTTATTTCCGTGCAAAGGAAACGATACATCAAAGCGTTCTTGGGAATAGTTGACCGAAGTGTAGAAATTGACACCTGAAACGAAGACGTAGCTTGTTGAAGTGTATGGTTGTGATCTTAAGAATCCATCCAGGCTTTCAGGGAAATGGATTTATTCCTGCTCACGATAATCTCTTTATCTGTTCCTTTTAAAAAGACTTTCAGCTTTCCGTTAAAGTAGTTGAGTACCTCCGCTATAGAATCGATATTGATGATGAACTGTCTGTTAGCTCTAAAGAATTTTTGCGGGTCAAGCTGCTGCTCCAGCTCTTCCATACTTTGTGGCAGCACAATTTCGGCTTTATCATTAAGGTGAGCTGTCGTTATCCCAAATTCAACAAATATGTAACTGACATCTGCTACAAGTATGGCTTTATAACCGTCTTTAAAAGGCAGCAGGAATCTTTTTCTGTATTCTTTTGGTCGCAGTGAGCTAATGAGACTTTCGATGGTTTGTGTATCATGGACTTTATTAAATTGTTCCACTTTAGCCAGGGCAATTTCCAGTTCATCAGGTTCAATAGGCTTTAACAGATAGTCCATGCCATTATGTTTAAAAGCTTGTACCGCATATTCATCATAGGCGGTAGTAAAGATGACCGGACATTTAATACTTGTCTTTTTGAAGATATCAAAGCTCAGTCCGTCTGCCAGTCTAACATCCATCATTACCAAATCCGGACTGCCATTGTCCTCAAACCAGGCTACACTATCTGTTACGCTTTCCAACACGACCAGAATCGAAATGTTAGGGATTAAGCCCTTTAATAATCTCTTAAGCCGGTCTGCATTCAGTTTTTCGTCTTCGATTATAACTATGTTATTTATCATACTTCATCAAATGAATAATCACTTTAAAATAACCATCCTTAACTAAAATTTCCGGCACCTGTCTGGATAATAACTGGAAGCGACTGCTGATATTGGACAGGCCCATCCCAGTTGAGGGTAATGTGTTGTTTTCAATAGGGGAGAGCAGATTTTCTACCACAATCTTATCTATATCTTCACTATATATCTTAATGGTCAGTGGATTTGTCTTGTTGGTTTTATTATGTTTTATCGCATTTTCTACTAATAATTGCAGCGTCAGTGGCGGTAAAAAAAAATCGCCAGACACCTCATCTACTGCGATCTCAAAATTTACACCCGCACCAATACGGTGTTGAATCAGGAAAATATATGCTTTAAGAAACTTCATCTCATCTTCCAGAGAAATCAGGTTTTTCTTTGAATTGACAAGGAGGAAGCGGTATACTTTGGAAAAGTTCTCCGAAAATTGGTAGCCGAGCTGCGGATCTTCCAGGATAAGTTCGGAAAGTACACTGAGGTTGTTAAAGATAAAATGGGGATCTATCTGCAGTTTCAATGTGTTTAGTTCTGCTTCTACGGTGGACTGTCTCAATTCAGCTGCACGGAGCTTATGTTCTATCACCAGTAGTTGGGTATTTTTCCAGTTATTGATGAGATAGTTTCCGGTGTTTATGGCCATGACAACAAAGGAAATAACCAGACTCACCACCACCCATTGCAATGTTTCGCGGATATCATTTATTGTAACAGCCGGCTGGGCATCGTAGGACTTTTTATAGATGAGGTACATGCATAAAAAATTGAGCGTTATAAATAGCAATACCGCACATATATTGAATCCCGTTTCAATAATAAGCCTTTTAACCGGCTTCTCTGTCCATAAAAGTGTTTTGTTAAGCTTATGATGAATCACCAGTGAGGCCTCTGCCACCAGAAAACAGTTGAGTAGCGAAACCAGCCATTCTGCAATAATATCCAGATAACTCCTGTGAAAGTAGTTTCTCCAGAAATCTGAATAGGGGTCAACTAAAAATGAAACCAGGTAAAAAAGTATGAACATACACAGCACGAAAACTATTCGCTTAGTAGTATAAGTGAGTATACTTTTTTCTCTATCTATGAATGTAATCATCTATATCTTGATTTTCTGTTTCAAATACCTCCATCAATTGAGAAGAAACTCCGGCCTGTTGAAGTGATGTCAGCAATTTTGTGGTTATGTTTTCAGTACTGACCACCCGCAGCACATTATCCTCGTCTTCCAGATCACAGTTCCAGGTGATAACGTTTCTAAAGTTGGCTAAAATAAGTCGCATTTGATTAAACTCATACGATGCTGTGACCACGGTAGAAAGGATAATTACAAATTGATTCATATTTGGCATAAATTGAATTTAGGATAGGTTGTAATATTGATTTTTTCTTGCAAGTATAGTTATGTAAAGGCATAATTGAGGCAATTGTTGGCTCAACCAGATCATATAGCGCCTGAAGTGTACAATAAAGCAAGTGAAATGAAGATTTATAAATCCGTCTTGTATAAGTATATATATTACTTTATTTACTACCATTATTACTGATATGCGAGTTAGGCATCTGAATTGAGCAGAGTATTTTGTATTTTAGTTAGTAACAACAACAAAATCTATGATCAATCTAAATGTAAACCATAAAGTTTACCAGGTGGATGCTGATCCTAACATGCCGCTATTATGGGTGATTAGAGATCTCATCGGTTTGACTGGTACAAAATATGGCTGCGGTGTAGCACAATGTGGCGCATGTGTAGTCCACTTAAATGGGGAAGCGGTGCGCTCATGTGTAACGAAAGTAAGCCGTGCTGAAGGTCAGCAGGTAACTACCATCGAAGGGTTGTCTGCTCATAATGATCATCCTTTGCAGGTAGCATGGAATGAAGAAAATGTGCCTCAATGCGGATATTGTCATTCCGGGCAGATCATGTCGGCAGCAGTACTTTTAAGGGAAAAAGCTGATCCTACTGATGAGGACATTGATGACGCCATGGCAGGAA
>Ga0247810_10001797_pt1 | contig 12764 bp, 13 predicted proteins | sample UWRJL119311C1_FD_179918 | JGI IMG/M metagenome (GOLD analysis project Ga0247810, IMG submission 179918) | Plant litter microbial communities from Arlington Agricultural Research Station in Wisconsin, United States - UWRJ-L119-311C-1 | ecosystem: Environmental > Terrestrial > Plant litter >...
GACCTTGACTCACCGCGATGGCAGTCAAATCTGAAAATTTCAATTGTATCGCTTCTAACGCTTCTGAAATAAAGACATGCAGTTTTTCGGCGTGGGAATATCCTTGCTCGGCAATCTCTTTGCAAACCAAGGTTTCGCCGTCTTTTGCAATGCTTACCGAACAGTTTTTTGTGGCCGTTTCAATGTTTAAAATGTATGCCATTATCTTTTGGGCTTGACGTCTTTTTTACCTTCTTCGGGTTTTACAAATACCATATCGCCGGAATTCAAATCTTTAGTAACCGTGGCGTAAGGTCCGATAATTACCACATCTCCTTTCTTCAAACCTGAAGAAATCTCGATATTTGAATCGTCCTGGATTCCAGTTTTGATAACTCTGATTTTTGCCTTGTCACCTTCTTTTACGAAAACGCACTCAAATTTTTTGTCTGCTTTTGGCGAAGGCGCTTGACCATCTGTCGCTGCCACGACGGGCTTCACGGTAGCAGACGTATCTGATTTTACCACAACAGCGCTGATTGGAACAGCAACCACGTTTTCTTTTCTCTTGGTGATAATATCCACAGTTGCCGTCATTCCTGGTCGGAATGGGGAATAACTTTCTAGTTTCCCTTCAGTCAAGTCGGCGTATGATTCTTTTAAAATTCTAACCTTTACTTTGAAATTTGTCACTTGGTCCGCGGTCAAGTCAGCGCTCGCCGAATTTGAAATGCTGGTAACTGTTCCTTTAAATTCTTTCTTTAAGTAGGCATCCACTTCCACCCTAGCCGAATCTCCAACAGAAATTTTCACGATGTCATTTTCGTTGACATCCACTTCCACTTCCATATTGTTTAAGTTCGCCACGCGAAGCAGCTCCGTTCCGGTCATTTGTTGCGTCCCCAATACTCGCTCGCCCAGTTCCACTCCAAGCGATGAAATGGTTCCGTCAGCCGGTGCGTAAATCGTGGTTCTGCCCAAGTTGTCTTGCGCTTCATTTACCGTTGCCGCCGCTGACTGCACGTTATAATAAGCAGATTGTTTCGTGGCTTGCGCTACCGCATACGTGGAAACGGCTTTGTCCCAATCTGACTTTGAAATAATTCCTTTATCAAACAACGTTTTATTTCTGTCATAATTTGCTTTTGCTTCTTTAAATTGGGCATCGGCTTGGCTTAGTCCCGCTTTTGACCCAGACAAACTCGCCACAGAGCGGTTCAAACCAGAGGTATATAAATCGGGGTTGATTTTTACCAAAAGGTCTCCTTTTTTAACCACTTGCCCTTCTTTAATTGGCAGCGCGATAATTTCTCCAGAAACTTCTGACGATATTTTTACCTCAATTTCTGGCTGGATTTTTCCGGTTGCAGAAACAGTTTCCACCACAGTAATTTGGTCCACAGTCGCCACTTCCACTTCCTTTCCAACATTTTTATTTCCAAAAACACCCGTCTTTGTCAAGACTAGCAAAAGAACGATGACTGCAACTGCAATTATTAATAAAATTATGGTCTTTTTTTTCATAAACTATTGTTTTTGGATAATTGGCATTCCGAAGTAAAATTCTAAAATTTTGGTTTTAAAGATATAATCGTATTTTGACCTAACCTCTTCTGATTGGGCATTTTCATAAGCAATGGAAGATTGGCTAAAATCAAAAGAATTTTGCAATCCCACATCAAATCTTTCTTTTGAAAATTCATAAGCAAACTTTCTGGCTTCTGAAGTTTTTTGTGCTGCTTCGTATAATTTCTTCGAATTAATCACGTCATTGTACGCTTTGTAAACATTTGTTTCCAAATCCAATTCGGCTTGCTTTAAAAGATATTGTGACCTTTCCTGCGAAATCTTGCTGCGTTGCACACGGGCGCGCGTAGAAAAACCATTCAAGATGGGAACAGTAAGCTGTACACCAATTGCTGTTCCGTCAAATAAGTAGATTTGGTCTTGAAAAGAAAGCGGCGTGCTTTCTGACCATCTTGCATTATATCCCAGAAATCCTGTCAATGTGGGCATATAAGCCGATTTTGAAATCTGCACGTCTTTCTTTGACACTTCGACATCCTGTGCAGCGACTTTAATATCGTTTACGGTTTGTTTTGCTTTTTCAAAAATCGTCTGTGGATTTTCATCTAAAACCGAGGAAAGCTCGGCATTGAATTCCTGCTCCGCGACGTCAAAATTCACGTAATCTTCCAATAAAAGCATCTGGCAAAGTGCCACTTTTGAAATCAATAAATTGTTTTGAGCATTGATAATTTGTTGTTCTTGACCCGCGTCTGTAGCTCTCAATTCATAAATGTCTCCGGCTGGCAAACTTCCGGCGTCAATCAAGGCCTTAGTTCGGTCTAAATTTTCCTTGGTAATTTTATTTTGGTTTTGCAACACTCTCAACTGCTCTTTCAACGATAAAATTTCAAGGAAATTATTGGCGACAGAAAGCATAATATCATCTTTCATCTTATCCAATCGGTAGGTGTTCGCTACCTTATTCAGCTTCGCTCTTTGGTACGTTCTCCAGTTTAAAAGTCCGTTAAAAAGCGTAACGCCACCGTTTGCTTGTGCCGAAAAAGATTTAAACGTTTCGTTGTTGAACTGGTTGGTCGCCGGGTTGATGTTCGCCCCGGTATTGATGCTGTAGTTGGCATTTGCGGAAACCGTCGGCAGAAAATTCCCGATGGATTCTAACTTCTCTACCTCTGAAGTTTTTAAATCGAGCTGGGACTGCTTGATGGAAATATTGTTCTCTAACGCATAAAAAACACATTCTTCCAAAGTCCATTTCTTGACTTGCGCATGGGACGAAAATCCAAAAAGAAGCACTGCAATACAGATAACCTTACTGATAATTTCTTTTTTCATATATAATTACTCACAAAATGAGCAGTATTAAGAAAGACAAATTTAGTTTTTTTTCACCGCTATTTAAAACTATTAGACTTTAAAATCAGAAATCTGTTACAGATTTTTTTTTGAAAAAGATATTAAAAAATAAAATTACATTTACTTCAAAATTAAATCATTACTTCTCATGAATAAATTTATTGCGAAATTCATTCTAATACTTTCGCTGATTACCTTTTTTGGCTGCTCGACTACCACTCAAATTGCAGCGCTAAAACCCGAGCCAGATGATGCTTCGCCCATCGTTTACGAAAACTCGACGTCGTTTATCAGTCTTCCAATAAAAATCAAACTGAAAGATATTGAAACCCAAACGAATAAGCTTTTAAACGGATTGATTTATGAAGACAATGACATTGAAGATGATGATATTACCATGAAAGTTTGGAAATTAGGCGCCATCAAAATTTCAAACGAGAAAGGCAAAATCAAGACTGTTCTTCCGTTAAAAATTACCGTAAATTATCGCTACGGAATTAATAAAATGGGCATCAAATTATACGACACTCGCGAAATTAACATGAACGGAGTTGTCACTTTATTGAGCAATGTCGGCTTGACGAATTGGAAAATGAACACCGACACGATCTTGCAATCTTTAGAATGGAATGAAAGTCCGACAATAAATATCGCTGGAAAAAATGTTGCGATTACGTACTTAATCAATCCAGCAGTTCGCCTTTTTAAGTCTAAAATCGAGAATAATCTTGACGAGGCCATTAAGAAATCAATGGATTTTAAACCCAATGTTTTGGATGCTCTGGAAAAAATCTGCACGCCGTTTCAAATGAGCGAAACGTATGATTCTTGGTTGCGAATTGTTCCAATAGAATTATATTCGACCGAAGCCAAACTGCAAAAGGAAATCATCTCGCTGGACATGGGACTGAAATGCAACATGGAAACTGTTGTTGGTCAACAGCCAAAAAACAAATTAGACCGAGATAAAATTGCCTTAAAACCGGTTTCAAAAATGCCAGACAAGATTTCGGCAAACATTGCGGCGGTCTCGACCTATCAAGATGCTTCAAGAATAATGACCAAGAACTTTCAAGGGCAAGAATTTGGTTCGGGAAGCAAAAAAGTCAAAGTTCAGAAAGTCGCAATTTGGCAGAAAAACAATAAGATGATTATCGCTTTGGATTTATTAGGAAGCTTAAACGGAACCATTTATCTTTCGGGTTTTCCTCAGTATAATGATGCTACAAAAGAAATTTATTTCGACCAATTAGATTATGTTTTGGATACCAAAAGCCGTCTGATTAAGACCGCAAATTGGTTGGCATCAGGTGTTGTTTTGAAAAAAATGCAGGAAGCTTGCCGTTATTCGATTCAGCCCAATTTAGACGAAGGCAAAAAAAATATGATGACTTATCTAAAGAATTATTCCCCGATGCCAGGCGTTTTTGTCAATGGAAGCGTGGATGATATTCAGTTCAAAAAAATCCAACTGACCAATAAAGCGATAATTGCTTTTATAACCGTCAATGGAAAAGTGGACGTCAGCATCGACGGACTTGAATAAAAAAAAAGCCTGAATTAATTTTCAGGCTTTTTTTTGGTCTTCATTCGGTAAATGACATAACCCAAAATCCCAACCAGGAGATAAGGAAATATCATTAGATATATTATACCGTCGTTCACCGCTTCGGCTTTTACGCCGCCTTCTTCCGTTTCTAAAACCGCACGGCACATCGCACATTGCGCGTTTGAATGTATTGAGAAGAATAGAGAAAAAAGGATAAAAAACAGCAGTTTCTTATTCCCAATTCTTGCCTGTTGCTTATTGCCTAATATTTCTTTTTTAATGTACATAATATGGCGAAATCATTAGGTAAACAATAACTCCCGTAACCGCCACATACAACCACATTGGATACGTGATTCTAGCTAATTTTCTATGCTTGTCAAATCGTTGCGCCAAAGCTCTGACATAAGTTATCAAAACAAATGGAATGATGATAATTGACAACAAAATGTGTGTAATTAAAATGAAAAAATAGACATATTTAATGAATCCTTCGCCACCAAAAGAGGTGCTGTCAGCGGTCATGTGATACGCCACATACATTCCTAAAAACGCAACAGAGCATCCAATTGCAGACTTCATCAAATTTTCGTGAAGCTTTTGTTTTCCATTTTTAATCGCCCAAACCGCAGTTACCAGAAGCACCGCCGTAATTCCGTTTATTGTCGCGTAAATCGGAGGCAAAAATGATAATGGTTCCACATCATATCCAAAGTCTTTCAGCTTCACTCCAAACAAAATCGCCACAACCACAGGAATTGCAACCGACAGAACGATAATCCATTTTCTATATTTCAGCTCAACAGCATTCAAATTGCTTTCCATATTATTCTTCTAATAAAATTGCGATATCTTCTTTAATCATAAAGATTCCGGGTTTGTATTTTCCTTGTAAATCGTCTTCAAAACCGTCTTTATCGTTGTAATTTAATCCAGTATAAAAAATCATCGGATTGCCGTTTTTATCTTTTCGGCTTCTGATTTTTCCCGTTTTATCGACTAAGGCAAAATAGCCAGAATGTTCAAAACCAGCGTCGCCTGCCTTCGCGCTTTCGCCGGCATAGATATTAAAACCTTTATTGGCCAAATCGTAGATATACTTTTGGTCTCCAGTCAAAAAATGCCAATTTGGTGACGTCACACCTAATTGCGTTGCGTGTTCTTTCAAAACGGCTGGCGTGTCAGTCGTTGGATTTATCGTAAAAGAAGCGATTCCGAAGTTTTTATTTTTTCCGAATTCTTCTTCAATCAAAAGCATATTCTGGTTCATTATCGGACAAATCGACGGACATGTGGAGAAGAAAAACTCTACGACATACACTTTTCCCAAGTAATCTTTATTGGTAATTGTCTTTCCGTTTTGGTCTGTCAGCGAGAATTCCGGTGCTTTTCCAATGGTCGGCAATGTTTCTGATTTTTCCTTCTGAGGAACGCTCATTCGGTCGTTTACGGTGACTTTTCCGTCTTTCAATCTATCGATGATTTTAGGAACAAAAATAATTCCGAAAACTAAAATGATAAATGAAATCCCGATGTATGATTTGTTTTTCATTGTTTAAATTTTTCTCTTCATTCTTGAATCGTTATTGTTCTTTTTCAGCGCCGCGCGGTATTCGTATAAAATTACCTTTACGTCATCGCTCATTTCATTGTGTAATTCAGCAGCAGAAATTGTGTTATAACCTTCTTTATATTCGTTCTCGCCTTTCAGATTTTTTCCTTTTCGGCCACGAAGATGTCTGGCTTTGTCGACGATATAAACATTGGAAGTTCCAAAATCTTTATCCAATCCGCCAACTAAATTTAGCTTTGAATAATAATTACTAATTTCTTCGGGAGAAGCGAAAACAAAAATCCATTTCGACATGTCTTTTCCGTCAGCAAGCGGTTTCAGTTTTTCAAGCAATTCAGCCACTTGTGATTCGGAACCTTTTGGGGAAACCATCACAAACTGAAAATCTTTGAAATCTTTGTTTTTATTGTAAATCTTCTGGTTTAGGTTGAAAAAATTTCCTTCGTTATAAATAACATTGCTTCCGGTAAAACCAAGAATCGTGATTTTATTGTTCAATGAAACCGACTTCCCGTCAGCCGTTTTAAAATTAGTGATATCTGGTATATTTTCTGTAATTGTGGGAAGTTTTGCAAAGCTGTTGATTCCCGAAGCAAAGAAAAGATAGGCAACAATTGGGAGGATAAACAGCGCGAAAAGTATAAAATATTTTTTCATTGGGAAGCAGTAATTATTGCAGTGCAAAAATAAAAAAAGACGGTGTAATACCGTCTTTTTTTGTGATTTAATATGCTGTTAAAAATTCCATTTTATCTGAGAACTTTTAAACACATCAAAAATATAATTACCTTCAACTAGTAAGATGAACACTAAATAGATAATTAGAAAAACTAACGGGGCAACAATGCTCCATCTTAAGTTGCTTTTTTCGCCTTCAAGGTGCATAAATGCCCAAACGATTAAATAAGCTTTGTAAACTGTCAATATAATGAAAAGCCAGTTCAGCAAGTTCATTTGAAGAAATAATGTATCGTGTAAGATTGCTGGCTTGTAGATACCAAATGCTACCTCAACAATTGTGATTGCAGATAAAAATCCAAAAACTTTCCAGATTCTGCCTGTATTAGAAACGTGCTCGTGTGCCATAATAATAAGTCTTTTCGATTAAACTAAATAGAAGAATGTGAATACAAATACCCAAACTAAATCGACAAAGTGCCAGTAAAGACCCACTTTCTCAACCATTTCGTAGCTTCTTCTTTTTTCATAAGTTCCAAGAACCACGTTCAAGAAAATTAAGATATTGATTAAAACTCCAGAGAATACGTGGAAACCGTGGAATCCTGTAATAAAGAAGAAGAAGTTAGCGAATAATTTTTGACCGTATTCGTTTCTAACCAAGTTAGCACCTTCTACCACATAATGTGTTTCTGCCAATCTTTTCAACGATTCTTCTCTTGTAAGAACTGTTTTATGCTTGTGCGTAGACTTGTTTAATTCTGGGTGTAATTTTGTGTCTTTTAGCGTAGCCTCATTTGCATGATAGATAGCTTCTGTTCTTACCACCAAGTTTGGATTTGCTTTAAAACCTTCCACTACTTGATTTACAGAATACGTTGGCAACGTGCTTTCGCTACCAAACCATACACCTTTATCTCTAGTCAATTGCTGTCTGTCTTCAGGCGTAGTCAAAGCAAAATCAGCAAGCTTAACTCTTTTCCCAGTAGTTGCGTCCACAAATTGAAGAATGCTTCCTCCTTTTGTTTCCACCGCACCGTATTCACCTTTGATGAAATTTTTCCATTCCCAAGCTTGAGAACCTAAGAAGATTCCTCCCCCGATGATTGTCAAGAACATGTAAATTGCCACTTTCTGCTTTTTCATTTGGTGTCCGGCGTCAACAGCCAAAACCATAGTTACAGAAGAGAAAATCAAAATAAATGTCATTAATGCCACATAGTACATCGGAGCGTCAACTCCGTGCATAAATGGAAAGTGGTTAAAAACCTCGTCAGCTAAAGGCCAAGTTTCAATAAATTTATATCTTGAAAAGCCATAAGCAGCAAGAAAACCAGAGAATGTCAAGGCATCAGATACGATGAAAAACCACATCATCATTTTGCCATAATTAATTCCCATTGGCTCATTGCCTCCGGCCCAAGTTTTGCCTTCACTATTCGCAGTAGTAACAGTCGCTCCCATAAAAGTTGTTAGTTAAAAAGTTCCCAAATTTACGTTTTTTTCTTATTTAAAGAAATATAAAAACAAAAACAAATATAGCCATAAGAAATCAAGAAAGTGCCAAAACATTGCACCAAGCTCTATTCCAAGGGTTTGAGTTGAATTGTATTTTTGTTTAAAATGATTATAAATTATAATTAAAAGCGATACCAAGCCTCCAAACAGGTGGACGAAGTGCAAAAGCACTACCACAAAGATGAACGAACTTGTCACTGTGCTCGTTGGTCCCGTTGGATACAAGCCCGCATCTATCAACTGATAAAAGCCTTGATATTGTAAAAATACAAATAATAAACCAAGTGCCAAAGTAACTAACAAAAGAGATGTTACCGCACTTCTGTTATTTTTTTGGATGGCTTTTTTAGCCAAATGAAACGTCAAACTGCTCACCAGCATCACACCTGTGCTTGCCCAAAAAGCCGAAGGCATATCAAATTCCTTCAACCAGTCTGGTCGAGAGGCACTGATGACATAAGCACTTGTCAAGCCGGCAAACATCATAATCATGCTGATCATTGCAAACCAAAGAATCAACTTATAAGAACGCGCTGTTCTCTCTTTATGTTCCTGAATCGTCATTGTTGCCATTATCGTAAAAATTTATCTGCGATGTAAATAATTTGTAGTAAAGTTATGTAAGAAACGCTCACCAACATTAATGTTCGCGCTGCTTTTGCTTCCCTGGATTGGTATAATTTCATTCCGTAATACAACATCCAGATTCCCAATAAGAAGACAGCGACTGCAGCGTACGGCGTAATGAACAATTTTCCTGTAAAGCCTAAAGACGGCAATAAAGAAGCCACGATTAGCCATATGGTATATAATAAAATCTGTGTGGCGGTTGCTTTGTCTTTTTTACCCGTAGGCAGCATGAAGAACCCTGCTTTTTCGTAATCTTCGTATAAAAACCAACCAATTGCCCAGAAATGCGGAAACTGCCAGAAAAACTGAATCATAAATAAAGTTCCAGCTTCGATTCCAAAATTATCTGTCGCCGCAACCCATCCTAACATAAAAGGAATGGCTCCCGGAAACGCTCCAACGAACACCGACAAAGGCGTTTTTGTCTTCAAAGGCGTGTAAATACTCGTGTAAAGAAAAATGGAGATTGCACCAAACATCGCTGTTTTTGGGTTGATGCTGTACAAAATAGCAAGACCCAAAATCGTTAAAGCACAAGCGATAATAAATGCCGTATTCACAGACATTCTTCCCGAAGGAACGGGACGATTTTTAGTCCTGTCCATCAAAACGTCAAGGTCTTTCTCGATGATTTGGTTAAAAGCATTGGATGCACCAACCATGCAGTAACCGCCGATGCAAAGCATAATTAAAACGCTCCATTGAAACGGATTTTCGCTATCAAAACCAAGAAGATATCCGGCAATTGAAGAAAACACAACGCTAACCGCCAATCTCGCTTTGGTGATTTCTGTAAAATCGGTATAAAGAGATTTTAAGGAAAAGTTATGTGATGTAGTGCTCAATACTGCTTTCATTTGGATTTTGAAATCTGGCGCAAAGATACTCGTTCATAAAGAAATTCACAAAAAAGTATTCACAAAAAAAGGCTGTTTTGAAAACAATGTGATTTTTTGGCTAAAAATCCATATACCAATTGAAAATATCGGCTCTAAATCCGAGTGAGAACCAAGTCGTGCTTTGCTTGAAATCGCGAGCAGTCTCAATCGTCGGGTCAAAATTTCTATAAATCAAACTTCCAAATAATTTCAAATTTGTAGCCGGATTAATCAAATATCCCGCTTGCAAATCAGCAATCAAAATTGTGGTTTTGTTTCCTTGGCCCACGGTCACTCCGGTATCAAATGGCCTGTCGATATCATAATCTTTATAAATATTTCCGCCGTAATTGAACGAGTTTTCAGGTGTATCGAAATCCAGACCTCGCTGACCGTATGTTAATTTTCCGTCGGCAAACCATCTTCCTTTGAAATATCTGGCAATAGCAATAACTTCCTTGAAATTTCCGCCCCATTGATGCCCCATACTTTGGTTAGAATGTGCATAATTTGTCAACGGATTGCTGTGCGAGTACACATACGGGCGAACGTGATTGTATTCGACTTGAAGCAAGAGATTGTCAATATTAAAAGCATCGAAGTATTTTGCCCCGAGCTGATATCCTAATTTATTTTTCCAGCTATTCTCTCCGCCGGTCATATCGCCAACAGAAAATTCATCGATAATCAATTGCCCGTAACCTTGAACTTGATTCGAAAATTTATACTTTGCAGTCAGCCCTAAAACCGCGTTTCCTGATTTTGAAGAAGACGAAAATTCAACAGCTCGGTAAAAAATAATCGGATTGATAAAACTAGCGTCAAAACCTCTTTCGTTTTGGTTTGACCAAACCACCGATTCGAACAGACCGATATTCCATCGTTTCGTCACATTGTAACTCAAGTAGTGGTTCGCCATAAATTTTGTAGCGTATGTCCCGTCGACAGTCACATCCGGACGCACATCTTTCAGCCACATATAGGTATTCGTGTACTTGATTTTCCAGAAATTGGTATTAATTTTAAAAAACGGATACGGACTCGTGCCGTCGCCTTCTAGCAAGGAACGGTAGCCATCACCGATGAAATTTCTGCCGTAACCCAATTGCAAATTGATGAATTTGCTGGGCGTGTACGTAATATTGGCTTCCGCCAAAGGAAAATCGTAAGCATCTTCCTTGAATCTTTTTGAAATTCCCACACCTGGAATTACCGCCGGATTTCCGCCCGAAGGTGCCAAAGTTTCGATATAATCATTGTAATATCCTGCAAATCTTCCTTGGCTTTCAAAGATAGTTGTCGTAAAGCTCAACTCCTTCCCGATTTCGCCCTGAACCTGAATCCCTCTTGTATTTACAAAAGTGCTTGCGTCTGCATCGCTACTTTTCCCTACTCTTAAATCAAAAATTGGATTTACAGTAAACCAATAGCCTTCGCCCTGAATTTCAACAAAATTTTCGTTCCAAAGTTTTCTTCCCGCCCAAGATTTTTTGTCCTTCATCAGAAGTTTATTTGCTTCTTCCAAATCATAATATTTTGACACTTCAGCGTACGAATAAGGTTTGGAAGCCGTATGATTATTTGCGCCAACTTGATTCATCGCGCGGTCAAAAGTCGAGTATAAATTATGTGAAAACGGAATATTCAAATGTCTTTTCAACTGCGGATTATCGAATTTTTGGTACACGATGCTGTCGAATTCAGTGAGCTCTTTTTTCCTGTCTCTAAGAACCGAATTCGTTTTTTCCGCGACCGGGTTGGCTATCACAGCATCTGATTTCACTAAAGGAATCGCAATTTTAATCGTGTATTTTGCGTACGTGGGATTTCCGTTGTACGTTGCCGGCTTCACCTTTGGAATTGAGGCAAAAACACGCTTGCTTTCTTCCACCAAAGAATTTTCGATAGCATCCACATATTGCACTTTAAAAACGCCCGCGGTATCGACTTCAAAAAGCACGATGACGTTTCCGTTGTAATTTTTAGATGTAATTTCTTGAGGAACCTTAAAATTTTCGAAGACAAAATCTTGGAGCTGATTATAAAAACACGCTTCCAGATTTTTAGACTGCAATCCTTCGCACGATGGAAAAACCGGAAATTGTTCTCTGTCACCAAAGGTATTTTGGGCTTGAAAAGTATAAACGCTGAAAAGCAAAAATGCAAACGTCAGGATTTTTTTCATTGAAATTGGCTGATAAACTTAATAATCACTTTTGGAAACTTCATCATTTGCAATCGCTTTTGCCGACGAAGTTCCGATTCTTTTTACTCCAAGACGAATCATTTCCTGCGCTTCTTCATATGTTCTCACGCCACCTGCTGCCTTTACCGGAAGCGGCGATGCGTTTTCGAGCATCATAATTATAGTTGGAATTGTGGCTCCGTTTGGCAGGTTGTCTTCGGTCTTAAAAAATCCGGTAGAGGATTTCACAAAAACCGAGTGGATATGGTCTTCCGAAAAATTAGAAATCACCACATTTTTCACCAGACACGAAAGATGCATTATCTGCTGGCTGTTTAAAGCGGCCACTTCAATAATCCATTTGACAACTTTATGGTTTGAGATTCCGAGTTTTGTTCCTTGCAGAATTTCTTCTTTGACCAAATCTATTTGGCCTTTTTTAAATGCTTCGTAATTGCAAACAAAATCCAGTTCGTCGGCTCCATCTTCAATTGCCTTCTGTGCTTCGGCTAATTTTTGTTCCAAAGAATAACTTCCTTCTGGAAAACCAATCACGGTTCCCACCAAAACTTTTGATTTGGCATTAGAAATCATTTCCTTGGCCAAAGCCACCCTATTGGGACGAATCATTATCAACTTGAAGTTTTCGTCTATGGCTTCCTGCACGAAACCGCGAACTACCTTTTCGCTTTCTGAATCGCTCAAACCGGCTTGTTCTGGCGTCTTGAGATACGTTGAATCTAAATATTGCTTGATATCCATTTGATAAAAATAAAAAAATCCCACCGAAGCGGGATGTTTTTGTAAATTATTTTTTAAACTTTTTTGTATAAATCGCCATTAGTAACAGTCCGATGGTGGCTCCGATGGTGTTTGCAATAGCGTCATTGA
>Ga0247810_10001798_pt1 | contig 12760 bp, 12 predicted proteins | sample UWRJL119311C1_FD_179918 | JGI IMG/M metagenome (GOLD analysis project Ga0247810, IMG submission 179918) | Plant litter microbial communities from Arlington Agricultural Research Station in Wisconsin, United States - UWRJ-L119-311C-1 | ecosystem: Environmental > Terrestrial > Plant litter >...
CTTTTCTGTAAAAGCCTCCATACCATTTAAAGAATACCTGTTTTGGCCTAAAGATGCCCGATATCAGGTAAGTAGGGATTTGTAGTCTGCCCAACTCATTTAAGTAATTGGGCCAATACTCGTATTTAATAAAAAAGACCATTTCAGGATGTACGGCCTTAATAAATTTATGCGCATTGCTTTGGGTGTCCATAGGAAGGTAGACTGTAGCGTCTGCCACAGTATTGTCTTTTCGGACCTCATAACCCGAAGGGGAGAAAAAGGTTACCACTATTTTATGGGTTGGGTATAGGTTTCTTATCTTTTCCATCACAGGCAGCCCCTGCTCGAATTCCCCCAATGAAGCGGCATGAAACCAAATGGTCCTGTCTTCAGTATTTATCTTCGAAGCCAATGTGCTAAAAACAGTTTTCCTGCCATCTACAAAAAGCCTCATCTTAGGATTGAATAAAGCAATGAGTTTAATGGCTTGCGAGGCCAGTAGAACCAGCAGGTTGTATAGAAAAATCATCGTCTTAATTTTGTACGGCTAAAATACATTTTCTTTGCATTATTTTCATTGGTTCGAACTCATTAAATAACTATTTTTGTGCTGCGTTTTAAAATTGGGTGGGCTATTTCTAATATAGCGTAACCTCAACTTTTAAACTTTAAACAATCAGTAAATGAAAAAAATACAAATGGTTGACCTGAAAGGGCAATATGAAAACATAAAAGAAACCGTAAATGCTTCGATCCAGGAAGTGTTGGATACTACTGCTTATATCAATGGCCCACAGGTGCATGCTTTCCAGAAAAGCATGGAAGACTACCTGGGCGCAAAACACGTAATACCTTGTGCAAATGGAACCGATGCATTGCAAATTGCAATGATGGGCCTTGACCTAAAACCTGGTGATGAGGTGATCACGGCCGACTTCACCTTTGCGGCCACTGTTGAGGTAATCGCGCTATTACAACTTACTCCCGTACTTGTTGATGTAGAAATCGACACCTTTAATATTTCTATTGAGGCTATCGAAAAAGCAATCACTCCAAAAACAAAAGCGATAGTTCCGGTACATTTATTCGGACAGGCGGCCAATATGGAAGCGATTATGGAACTTGCTGCAAAGCATAATCTTTATGTGATCGAAGACAATGCTCAGGCAATCGGTGCAGATTATAAATTTGCAGACGGTTCTAAAAAGAAAGCAGGAGTTATAGGGCATGTTGCCTCAACTTCTTTCTTCCCATCCAAAAACCTTGGTTGTTATGGTGATGGCGGTGCGATATTTACAAATGACGATGAACTCGCACACCGACTTCGCGGTATAGTAAACCATGGAATGTACGTGCGCTACCATCACGATGTGGTAGGTGTAAATTCCCGTCTTGACAGTATACAGGCAGCAGTATTAAATGCAAAATTGCCTAACCTGGATACGTATAACGATGCGAGGCAAACTGCAGCCCGTAAATATTCAGCGGCTCTGGCTAACCATAAAAATATAGTTACGCCTTTTATCAAAGGAGAGCAGGACAGCCATGTATTCCACCAATATACGTTAAGGATTGTTGATGCTGACCGTGACGGCCTAATGCAATATCTGTTAGATAAAGGAATCCCATGCGCGATTTATTACCCTATTCCGTTACACGCCCAAAAAGCATATCTCGATCCAAGATATAAAGAAGAAGATTTTCCTGTAACCAACCAATTGGTCAAAGAAGTGATTTCTCTTCCTATGCATACGGAACTTGATGATGAACAACTTGCGTTTATCACCGATAGTATCCTTGAATTTTTAAAGTAATTCCATGGAAGCATCAAAAAAAAGACTCGTTTGGCAATTCTGCCTTTTTCTGGTTGTATTTGTAGTGGCCTTTTCTGGAACCAAATTCCTTATTCCTAAAATAGTCCCTAATTACGAACTTGAAAAAGTATCGGCAGGATTGAATAAAAAGGGAGCAGTAATGGTAGATAAAGAAACCCGACTGGATAATTCTTCCGTTTCTGGAGATACATTGGTTTACAATTATACCTTAGTCAATGTGGATAGTAAAGCAGCTGGATTTAGTGCCCAGGGTGCAGAGCAGTTTATACAACAGAATGCACAACAAAATCTGGACAATAGTCCCAATATGGATTATTTCAGGAAAAAGAAAGTCTTCTTAAAGTATATCTACAAAGACAAGAACAGTAAGCCACTATTCAACTTTACAATTAACGCAAAATAAATATCCAAATGAAAATACTCGTAACAGGAGGCTTAGGTTTTATTGGTTCGCATACTGTAGTAGAACTGCAGAATGAAGGTTTTGAGGTAGTGATTATTGATAACCTTTCGAATTCATCAGAAGATGTGCTCAAAGGAATAGTTGCAATTACAGGTAAACAGCCTGTTTTTGAAAAAATAGACCTAAGGGAGAAAACAGTAGTACAGGACTTCTTTAAGAAGCATACTGACATTAAGGGAATCATCCATTTTGCTGCGTCAAAAGCAGTTGGTGAAAGTGTTGAAAATCCGTTATTGTATTATGAAAATAACCTAGGCGCCCTTGTTTATATCCTTCAGGAATTGCAGAAAAAAACAGAGGCCAGCTTTATCTTCAGTTCTTCCTGTACCGTTTACGGCCAGGCTGAAACTATGCCTATAACAGAGGACGCACCTATACAGGCTGCAATGTCCCCTTATGGGAATACCAAACAAATAGGTGAGGAGATTATAGTTGATGTCGTCAAAGTAAGCCATATCAATGCTATTTTATTGCGTTATTTCAATCCGGTAGGATCCCACCCTTCCGTAGAGATTGGCGAACTCCCGTTAGGCGTTCCGCAAAATCTAATTCCTTTTATTACGCAGACCGGTGCAGGCCTTAGAAAAGAATTGTCTGTTTATGGATCGGATTATCCGACTCCTGACGGAACCTGTATCCGTGATTATATCCACGTAGTCGATCTTGCTAAAGCACATGTTATAGCACTTAAGAGATTATTAGATAAAAAGAACCTGGAAAAGGTAGAAACGTTTAACCTCGGAACAGGAACAGGGAGTTCTGTACTCGAAGTGATTCACTCTTTTGAAAAGGTAAGTGGTAAAAAGCTTCCTTATAAGCTTGTAGACAGAAGAGAAGGTGATGTGGTTGAAGCTTATGCCGATACTAAAAAGGCCAACGAGGTTCTTGGTTGGAAATCGGAACTAACACTAGACCAGGCTATGGAAAGTGCCTGGAAATGGGAAAAGAAAATCCGTAACTTATAGAAAAGAGGATCATTAACTATGATTCATAATATACCCATAATAAAAAACTCCATAACGCAGGTTATGGAGTTTTTTAAATTATATTATTTGTAAATATGTATGAATTGGATTTAAATTTCCAATCGGCACTTTACAATATACATTTTACAACATACAATATACATTCCTAAGCATTCGCCACAGCTACTTCCTTATCAATCTTATTTACCAATCCGGTCAATACTTTTCCTGGCCCAACCTCAGTAAATAAAGTAGCGCCATCTTTAATCATTTGTTGTACTGACTGTGTCCATTTTACAGGAGCGGTCAATTGAATAATCAGGTTTTTCTTGATTTCGGTAGCATCAGAAACCGCTGCTGCCGTAACATTTTGGTATACCGGGCATATAGGGGTTGAAAATACCGTAGCCTCAATTGCTGCGGCCAATTCTTCTCTTGCAGGTTCCATCATAGGGGAGTGGAATGCACCTCCTACAGGTAAGATCAATGCTCTCTTTGCTCCGGCGGCTTTCATTGCCTCACAGGCTCTTTCTACAGCACCTGTTTCTCCCGAAATAACTAATTGCCCGGGGCAGTTGTAATTTGCAGCTACTACAATACCGTCTATAGAAGCACATACTTCTTCAACAATCTTATCCTCAAGGCCTAAAACAGCAGCCATGGTAGATGGTGTAATCTCACAGGCTTTCTGCATTGCCAATGCCCTTTTTGAAACCAGTTTTAGTCCGTCTTCAAAAGATAAGGCGCCATTAGCTACAAGCGCTGAAAACTCACCTAACGAGTGGCCGGCAACCATTTCCGGCTGAAAGCTCTCGCCTAATGTTTTTGCAAGGATGACCGAATGTAAAAATACTGCCGGCTGCGTCACTTTGGTTTGCTTTAATTCCTCAGCAGTCCCTTCAAACATAATGTCGGTAATTCTGAAACCTAAAATATCGTTGGCCTGTTCGAATAATTCTTTAGCCAGTTCAGAGCTGTTGTATAACTCTTTACCCATTCCTGTAAATTGTGCTCCCTGACCTGGAAATACGTATGCTTTCATTTGTATTGTTTAAAGTTTAAAAAAAGAAAATGATTGAACAATAGGCTTCAATCGGACAGCAAAATTAATCTTTTTTTTAGAATGGCTCTTTTACAGCACATATTTCAGTAAAAAGCATTTTAATTATGTAACATTTCCTACTTTTAAATACTAACTGATAAAACAAAATTACTTTACAGTCATGAAAAAAACTTTACCCTTTCTGTTGTTTCTATTTGTTGCTTTCCTTCTTTTTTACTTTGGCCTGCCTGTAATCAATTATGGGTTTATAGGTTTTCCGCTTACTTTATTAATACTCATCCTTTCCGGAATATTGATATTTACACGGCTTAAGGTAGACGAACGCAGCAAAAAAGTGATAATACTCTCAAAACCAAACAAAGGATTGCTTATCGCAGCAGCAGTTATATTAGGTTATATGGTGCTTTTTCCTCTGGCAACCAGTCTGCCAATGTTTCGTAGCCAGGCTTATAAAGAGCTGATTGGTAAAGTTGCCAATGGTGACAAATTATCCAACCATATCGCTCCGATCTCATTGGATAAGATCCGGGTTGTAGATGAGTCCCTCGCGCACTTGCTGGGAGAAAAGATCCTTGGCTCACAGCCGGCTTTAGGCAGCCAGGTAGAAATAGGCGATTTCACAATACAAAAAGTAAATGACGAATTGTATTGGGTCGCACCATTACTACATACAGGTTTCTTTAAATGGTACAGCAACTCTGCCGGTACTCCAGGTTATGTGATGGTTTCGGCCACGAATGAAAGGGATGTAAAGCTGATAGAAAATGTCAATGGCAAGCCCGTAAAAATCAAATACCAACCAGAAGCATTCTTTGGTTCAAGGTTGGACCGTTATGTGTATTTTAATGGATATGCTACCACAGGGCTAGAGGATTATAACTTTGAGATAGATGATAGCGGTAAGCCATTTTGGGTAGTAACCAAATATACAAAACGTGTGGGCTTTGGAGGTAATGATGCTACAGGAGTATTGACTATTGATGTAGAAACAGGTGAGATCAAAGAATATACAATAGCAGATACACCGCTTTGGATAGACAGGATGCAGCCTATTCGTTTTGTTGAAGAGCAGCTCAATGATTGGGGAGAATATGTACACGGATATTGGAACTTCTCTAATGAAAATAAATTACAGATCACAGAAGAACTGACACTGGTTTACGGGCATAACCATAAATCATATTGGTATACAGGCCTTTCCTCAGTAGGTAAGGAAGAATCTACTGTTGGTTTTATATTGACAGATACCCGTACAAAGGAAACCACGTATTATAAACAGAGCGGAGCGACAGAATACGCTGCCCAAAGTTCTGCCGAAGGGAAAGTACAGGAAAAAGGATATAAGGCCTCATTGCCAATCCCATATATTATCAATAACATACCCACCTACGTTATGACGCTTAAGGATGATGGCGGACTCGTAAAGATGTTTGCTATGGTATCGATTCATGACTATACAATAGTAGGGGTGGGAAATACAATGCGGGAAACCCTGATGGCATATAAAAATGTATACAATATGGCTGATAATGGACTAGATGCCAAAAGTATTACAACGAAGAAGATGCTTAATTCCACAGTGACAAGAATAGAAAATGATGTGAAAAATGGCAATAGTTTTTACTATTTCACGGTAAAAGATGCCCCTAATATATTTGTAGGGTCTTCACAATTGTCAAATGAACTGCCGGTTACAACAGTAGGAGACAGTATCAGTATCTCATTTGATCTGGATCTGGAGGAAGTAATAGATATCTCGAGTTTCGACAATAAGAACATTGGGAAAAATCAGAAGTAGCAGTGAAATCGCAAATATGTTTTGTTGATACTGTCAAAAGCCAATTCGTAAATGTAGAATAGAAATAAGAAAGCCCTGCTAATATAGCAGGGCTTTTTTACTGGTTATAATCGATTCATGATATTTAATGGGCTAAGAGGGACTTATAATACGAAATACGAGTTTAAGACAGGTTCAGGATAGAATGTAGGAATTTCCTTCTCTACTTCCTCATCAAACTCATCCCTGTATTCATTAACCATCTGCATTAAGTTTTTTTCAATATTATGTGCAATTGCCGTTACCGGAGTATCTGTAGGTCGTCCCTCAAAAGGATCCTGAAGATGGATAGCCATTTTTTCTATCAGGAAAAATGCCGCACCCATAGTAGTTACCATCGGGATCTGTAACCATCCCAAATGTTCCGTAAGGCCAAATGGCAATAATATGATAAACAGGCAGAGTGTAAAACGGATATACATGCTATACGTCGTGGGGAAGATCGTATTTTTGATACGCTCACATTTACCCATCGCATCACAAAGGCGGGAAAGTGTATTGTCAATTTCTACCTGCTGGTACACATTGATCTTTCCGCTTGCAGTTGCGGCTTTAAGCTCTTTGGCATGCAGTGATAATATCGCATTAGGTACGTGTTTGTGTTTTTTTACAAAACGCAATTCTTTTTCATCCAATAAGTTTTTTACTGGTTTCAATTGGTCCTTGCCTCTTAATGCCTGCCCCAGGCTGTAACACCAGGCAGCTTGTCTTTTGGCAAACTTCTCCTTAAAGTCATTAGCGTCAACTGAAAAATCAGGGTCTTCGTAGAAACTGATTACCTGTCTTAAAAGGGTGCGCGAATCATTGACGATAGAACCCCAAATAATTCTGGCTTCCCACCAGCGGTCATATGCCTGGTTCGATTTAAAAGCCAATAACAGTGAAATAATAGTACCAATAATAGTTGGTAGTGCTATAGGCACCGTAATAGGAAAGATCTGGAAATTGTGTTGTATAATTGAAAACCCGGTAGCATAAGCAATTACGAGTACGAGTTCATATTTTATTTTCCCTAATACATATGTCATAGGGATCCTCTTTTTTAATAGCATATTTGTAGAATTAAAGTTAATAATCGTGTATTGGCCTTACGGGTTTAGTTTACTTCCTCATATAGTGAAAGAACCGGTAGGCCCAGGTCGTTTAGATGTGGCTTCTCTTTTTTCCATGACTTGATCTTTTCTGGCGTCCGGGTTTCTATTAACAGGTCAATATTGTTTTTAGAAATGGCCTCATTAAGCAGTGGTGTTATCTCTTCGGGTTGCTGGGCCTCAAAAAACTTAGCCTGACTTACCACATTAAAACTAAGTTGGTCCTGCACCATTTGTTGAAGATCCTCAGCCTGCAATCCGGATTTTGTAGTTTCAATATACAAGGCCTTATTGAAGTCCTGCTGTACTGTATTGGTTCCTGTATGTAGTATAGGGCACTTACAGTTTAAAAGCAGCTGCATACAATAGTTGTGCAGTTTTTTAGATGACGATTTATAAGAGGGAATAAGGATTGTCAATCCAATATTAAGGTGTTCCAAGAGGTTCCTGAGTAGCGGAGACGAGATACCATACTGATTGTGGATCTTCAAAGTGCAGTTGTTATTGGAAGCAATGATTTCCCTACAGTGTTCTAATACATCAAGTTGGGATTTGCTCATCTGGTAGTTCATCCTTCTTAGAAGATAAGAAGACGAATAAGAATCAGGTACTTCTGAAAGCAATAAAAACACCACTTCACACTGTTTGCCATTAGCAGTCTTTACGGCAGTTTTAAGTGCAACTGTAGTATCCTGATGTAAATTTGTAGGTATTAAAATGTTTTTCATAAGTATAAGATTATATATTTTATACTTACAAAATAACGGCTACAATATAAGAGTGGGTTTAGATTAAAATTAGAATATCCTAAGAATTGACATTAGAATTTCTAATGTTGGTTTTTTTGAAATTTATAGTTACTACGGTGCCTTTGTCTGGTTCCGACTGTATCGCTAATTCACCATTATGCATACGGATAATTTTCATGGCGAGGGGAAGCCCAAGTCCGTAGCCAATATACTTTGATGCTTTTTTGCCACGGAAAAAGGGTTCATACAAATAAGGGAGGTCTTCAGCAGGGATTCCTATACCAATATCAGTAACGACTATTTTAATTGTAGACTTGTCTGCTGTTAAAGAGACAAACACTTCATTGTTATCTGAATATTTTACGCCGTTTGTAATCAGATTGGTCAGCGCAAGTTCCAGCAAAGGTTTGTTGCATGGGATGCTGAGCAGTGCCTCGTCTTCGGGCATATTATTCAGGTTGATATTGACACGATTGTTCGGGTAGAGTTTGTTCAGGTCGCTTTTTACCTCCATCAGCAACTCGTCCATACGGGCGATATCCAGTACCTGTTTTTGTCCATCATATCCGGTTTGAGTAAGCTTAAGCAGACTTTCGGTCAGGTTGCCTAATCGCGATGCCTGGGTATTGATGTTTTCAAGCGATCCTATATATTCCTCTGTTTTCCTCTCTTTAAGCAGCATGATCTCTGTTTCTGCTATTATGGTTGTGATGGGTGTCCTGAGTTCGTGTGAGGCATTGTTGATAAAGTTGGCCTGTATTTCAAACGAAGTCTCCAGTCGATCCAACATGTCGTTAAAGGTCCGGGTAAGGTCAGAGATCTCATCCGAACTGTCTATCGCGGGAAGGCGATTGTGTAGGTTCGAAGCACTGATCCGTTTTACTTCTGCAGTAATTCTGGAAACAGGGTTAATCACCCTACGGGCAAGAAAGCTTCCGAAAAAGTAAGCGAGGATAATAAATGCCAAACCTCCAAACAACAATATTCTGGTGATGTAGATTGTACTCGTGTTTCCTCTCCTGTCTTTGGCAGTGATGATTACAATATACTTTTGTGAAGATTGGGAGAATATCTTGGCGTAGTAATATTTATGGTTTTCTTCTATCCATCCTGTACCGTTTTTCATTACCTCATTGTAGAATTCTGTAGGGAGATTTAATTCGGTATTGTATTCAAAGCTATTGGCCCCGTTTACCTTAAGCACAAAATCATTTTCTTCTATCAGTTCTTCAAGGCCATTGTTTTTGAGGTCTTTATAATGACGTACTTTTTCAGGGTCGTTCTGATAATGCAGCAGTGAAACAATTTTAGCCCTGTCCTGCAGGCGCTTAATAAAATAATATTCGTTATTTTTTTTAAACAAAAAGAAAACCACAAGGGATAACATCAACGTGCTAAGGCTTGAAAGTGCAATATAGGTGATGGTGATTTTTTTTCTGATCTGCATTCTTAAGGTTTGATTACATAGCCTAATCCTTTTATTGTATGGATTAGTTTATTAGTATAGGGTTTGTCGATTTTTTTTCTTAGATAATTGATATACACATCTACTACATTGGTATTCATATCAAAGTTGATGTCCCACACATTGTCAAGGATCTGCTCACGCGATAAAACAACACCTGCATTTTTAGCAAAGTAATACAGCAATTTAAACTCTTTGGCAGTAAGGATTATACTGTCCCCATTTCTCCGGACTGTTTTTGTTTTACGGTCAATCTCAAGGTCGTCGATAGTAATGATATCCTGTACTTTCTGTTCCTGTCCGGCCCTTCTCGCCAACGCATTAATACGTGCATCAAGCTCTGAAAACTTAAACGGTTTGACCATATAGTCGTCCGCACCGGCATTAAGGCCGGTAACGACATTTTCAGTACTGCCTAAAGCGGTAAGCAATAATACAGGTACAAAATTCCTTGCAGCCCTAAGCCTCCTGCATATCTCAATACCATTGATGTCTGGTAACATTATATCTAGTACAATCACGTCAAAATCATGATTCTGTATCATTTCAAGCGCGGTTGTACCGTCCATCGCAACGCTAACGTCATGGTTTTTTTCAGAGAATCCTTTACGGATAATATTTAAAAGCTGTGGTTCGTCTTCTACAAGCAGTAACTTCATGAGTTTTTATCGATGGATTTAACAAAAATAGCAATTACTTTTAAAAATCTAATCACAAGTATTGGTTAAAGTATGAAAGCAATTGCATTTGCAGTTACAGCGGGCAATAACCACCCCGCCCTATGGGCACCTTTCCGAAGGAGGGGAGGTATTGCGCATACCTACATTGTCGAATAATATAATGGACAAGCATAATAGTACCGTAATAGCATTGCGGATTAGCACCTTTGCGAGAAATATAATAAGAAGAAAGAAGAAAGAAGAAAGAAGAAGATAATCTAAATATCAAACCTTATTCCCAATAACAGAATAAATCTTATTTTTATAATCTTAACAACAGACCATGAAAACTGAAAAAGAAAAAATGCTCTCAGGAGATTTCTATTTTGCCAACGATAAAGAACTTTCAGCAGAAAGGCTAAAAGCAAAAAAACTATTACATCGCCTTAATGTTACCGAATATATAGTAAACGGAAATTCCCGTGCCATCGTCAGGGAGTTGCTTCCCAATGCAAACAGGAAATTGTATATAGAACCTCCTTTCCATTGTGACTATGGTTATAATATAGAATCAGGGGAAAATGTATACTTCAACGTAAACTGTGTAGTGTTGGATACTATGAAAGTTAGCATTGGTTCCAATGTGTTCTTTGGGCCGGGCGTACATGTTTACACTGCTACCCATCCACTGGATCCGATCCAGCGTCAGACATTAGAAAATTCCAAACCGGTTATTATTGGCAATGACTGCTGGATAGGGGGTAATACCGTAATCTGTCCAGGAGTGACAATCGGTAATGGCTGTACTATTGGTGCCGGTTCAGTGGTCACTAAAGACATTCCGGATAATACACTGGCTGTAGGCAACCCCGCAAAAGTAATCCGAGAGTTGGCATGAGATTAAATATGGTATAGTATTTAGCAACTTAGCGCTTTCGCGGCTAAAAATTCAAGTCGTATAATTCTTGAACATATAAATCCACAATAATCTGGAAAACCGAATATTAAACGAACACAGCGCAAATATAGTCGCAATTATGACCGGAATAATCCTAAGGTCAAATGTCTCGTCAAAAAAAGGTCTTGCAATAAAATACGTAAGTATCCCCTGCGCCACAGTAAGTCCGTAGTTGACATACATTGCCCCAAAGAAATAACCAGGTTCTTTCTCAAACTTATAATGGCAATGGCTACAGTATTCATTCATCTTAGGAAAACCGATAGTAAGGAAAATATTCTTGTCTTTAAAAACTTTACCTTTGTGACAATTCGGACATTCATTACTTAGCAAATGGGAAAGTGTATGTAACATGATGATGAAGTATTTGTTCCATACAAAGATACTTCGACTATGTATTATAACAGTTTCTCTATGTTCGCCAATGCTAGCACAATAAAGACATATGTTGTTATGAAAAAATATCCTGTTTATGCGATAGAGAATTTTAGTTGTAACTCTTCAAATAGTGAATTATATATAAACACTTTTAAGGAGCACCTGCAAAATCACAGTTTTGTGGAAAAACCGCATAGGCATAACTCCTACGTATTGGTCTTTTTTACTTCAGGCTCCGGAATCCACGAAATTGATTTTGATACCTTCAGTATCAAAGCTGGTAGCCTTTTTGTGCTACAGCCTGGGCAAATGCATCATTGGGAACTCTCAGCTGATATAGAAGGTTATGTGGTATTTTACTCACAGCAATTATATAATCTGTATTTTGGTCAGAAGAAAATAGAAGATTATCCATTCTCAAATGCGGTAACTAATAAGCCAGAGGTAGTATTCAATCCCGATGAGGTAAAGGCAATACAACCGTATTTTGAATTGCTTTTTAAAGAAAGCAGCTATAAGAAAATGTATACGCAGGACAAAATCATGAACCTGCTTGATACCATTAATATAGAAATAGCCAGGAAATATACAGGGACGGATCTGCATCATACCCATGTTTATAATGTAAAAATTAAGGACTTTGAAATAGTGCTCGAGCAGTATTTCAGGACGCAAAAGCTTCCGTCCTTTTATGCAGACAAACTTAATATTACACTAAAACATTTAAATAGGATTTGTAAGGAGGTAATTGAAAAAACAGCTACGGAGGTAATTACCGACAGGATTATACTCGAAGCCAAAAGAATGCTTACGGACAAACAATTGTCCATTAATGAAATAGCAGAAACACTGGGTTATGAAGACTATTCCTATTTTACGAGAGTATTTAAAAAGAGAGTTAGGCTTTCGCCAACGGCTTTCAGAAGTAAATAACCCCAAGAAGTAAATGACTCCAAGAAGTAATGCCTCCAAGAAGAGGCAACTCAGAATGATAATTACAGAAGCGAATTGACAGCTCGTATCCTAACAGGTCTTTTTTGACCTGTTAGGTATTATAATTAGCCAATTCGATAGAAGCTTGTTATTTCTTAGCCTTTGCTTTTAAAGGAAGTAATTTAAAAGAGGTCGCCTTAAAGCGATCGCCTTGTATACTTCCTGTAACTTCAGCTTTTCTAACTGCATTACAGAATCCATCGTCAGCATGTGCATCACCATGATCGTCAATTTTAACCCCATCAAGGAAATAAGGCTTTCCGTCAATACGGACTGCGAGATCACAGCTTTTGCCTTTCATGCCAAATTTACATTCTCCACA